>Ga0179593_1472561_pt1 | contig 11627 bp, 20 predicted proteins | sample CZODoug2_1_08_16_FD_185931 | JGI IMG/M metagenome (GOLD analysis project Ga0179593, IMG submission 185931) | Vadose zone soil fungal communities from Angelo Coast Range Reserve, California, USA - CZODoug2_1_08_16fungal (PacBio error correction) | ecosystem: Environmental > Terrestrial > Soil >...
AAGAACAGGGAGGGTGTCCCAGTTATAGAAGGCCTGGCTGGGGCCCATAGGGGAAAAAAAAGGATAGCTTTCAAGGAAAACCGGGGGGGTCCGCCGACGTAGGCGGTTATCAAAACAAATGGAGAAGGGACATGAAACAGAAGGGACCGGAACGTCGGGACAGGGCCCGCAGGGGGAGGGGGAAAAAGAAGGGAGAAAAAGCCAGGATACAAGTTTCAATACAACCGGCTCAGCCAAGATGGTAAAACCAAGGAATCCGCCATGTGGGGGGGGAGCAAAACAAACTTGTAAAATTGCTATTCTCTGGGCCCGGCAAAAGAAGTTGTTCACACCGACCATGAATAAGGTAGGACACCACTTCAGCACTGATACGAAGAGCCAATAAAAGGGAGTGGAGGGGTTTGTGGTGATGCGAAGGGGGGATAGGGGGAGGTATCAAGGAAAAGCGCGAGGGGAAAAACAACCACGAAAGGAATTGGAACAAAGAGAGAGACGAAAGGGAAGGAAATCAGAACCAAAGCATGAGTAAAGCCTCCCATGGAAAAGAAAGGGGGAAAAAATGTTGGAAGTAGAAAGGACGAGGCCCTTCCCCAGCCAAAATTGTCGAAGGGAAAGCGGGACCTCCTTTAGGGGCAATCGAAGAAAAACCATTGCCGGGCTCCTCAGGTCATAACCGACAAGGTGTTTATCATTCGTGGTGGTAGACAAAGAAAGGGGAGGGGGGGGGAAACTGACCCCAGGTAGGAGGGGGCTTGCCACACTGTGTTTATAAAACATTTGGGCGGGTAGGGACAAAAAAAGGGAAGATGGCGATTTTTGGGAAATGCCTTCTTCTAGGTAAAAAGGTCACACCTTTGAGCAGATGGACTTCGCGATAAACGAGGAGAGGTTTTGGGAGTAAAGGGGAGGAACACAATTGGTACCCATCGCGAATCAGCGAAGACGGGGGAAAGAAGCCGCGGTTCAAAAGAAAAGGGGGAGACTTGTTTGCTACAGCAAACCGTAACGAGAGGCCTAAACCATAGGGAACCGGGGATAAGGGAAATAGGAGCATGTGGGGGGGTAAGTACTTCTGGAGATCGGTAAGCCCCAGGAGAGGGGGGAGGAAAGGAAAGAGGTTCAGAAACAAAAAAAAGTATTCCAGGGGCTGGGTGACGGGAGGAACAGAAACCACAGTGTCTTGGAAGGTTTTCAAATGAACGAAGATGGGGTGGTGGATGGCAAGCGGAATCAATGGTCTTAATTGTTTTAAAGGGGAATCTAGGGGGGGGGGGGGGGGAAAGATTGGTTCGTCCAAAGGTCACAAAGACGACGGTTTGGCAGAGAAAATTTGGGGGAGGCGAAGTTCATGACGACGACCTTTGGGGGGGGGGCATCATTGAAGCTTTGGGTTACCCTCCAAACAAAAAAAAAAACAGGGGAGTAAAAAAACAAACACATCAAACATCAAACAAAGCAAGGCGCTCCAATTGGAAAAAAGAGAAGAAGCACAAAAGGACCAGGAGCTGCAAAAGAAGCTGCCTTCATTGAAAAAAGAATACCAAAGAAGAATAAAGTCCGGAACCAGAGTCACGAAGAGAAGAAGCGGGGAACCACAACACCCGGGAAAAATGGGACAAGGGACCACGACAGGACTGGGATAGTGTTTCCCCCAATTACAGAAAATACAGCAAGGGGGGAGGAAAAAAGTAGGTTGCCAATATTGGGGGGGGTGGGATGGTCAAGAAGTCACTGGCACCGTGAGTATTCACATTACAGCCAGAAGCCCGGATACCGGGAATATTTAACTCGTCAGATCACCGGGAAAGAAAAAAAAAGAAGAGGGGAAAAACCGGAGGTACTTGAGAGATCAAATGAACGAGAAGCCGGGGGTTTGGCCTCCGAGGCCTACCATCAAAGGAGGAGGAAAATAGGAAGATAGGGAAAAAAGAAAACCTACGTGCGCTGAGGGGGTGGTAAAAGCGAACCAGGAGGACCTGCCGATTCCATAACAAAAAGTAGATCTCATGATTAGGGGAATGAACCGACCCTGTGTAACAATCCCGGCCCTCCAGAAAAAATCACGGGAAGAAGGAAAGAAAGGTGCATGTTACAAAAGGGGAATTGAAAAAAGGAAAGGGGTCTTGGGACGATGCCAAAGAAATGGGGGCAACCAACGGCATGGGCAACAAAAAGGAAAGAGGGCTGACGCGGCCGAGGGCTGGTCAAACGGAAAAAGATGAAACAATGGGGGAAAGGAATGAATGCAGAAAGGGGGGAGACGCTGTCGGGGAATGGGACCAAAACCATTGCAAGGCATCTAAGATTCTTAGCACGATAGCGTTTGATCAATTTACGGGGAAGGAGCCGGAAAAACGAGGTCGCGTTCGACAATCTTGGAGCAAAAAAAAAAAAAAAAAAAAAAAGGCAGCGAATCCTCGCCTTCCACTCCATCGAAGGGAGGAAGAGAGGGACAGGATCAGAAAGTAAACTGACTTAGAACAGACGATGATTATACGTTTTCTGGTCAAACTAAGTCGGAAATTCCGGGAATAAAGGAGGGGAAAAATTGATTTCAGGTGGGTGGTCATTTGGGAGCAAGCTCTTGGGGAAACACTCATTGCACAGGGCAAGGTGGCGGAGGAACTTCTGGAGGAAAAAGACCATTAGGGGAATCGGAACAAGGTCAAGGGGGGGCCACTCGCGACTGCGTAAACATTGTGGAGTAAAGACCACGGAACGAAATCCAACTTACAGTAGGGACAGTTTTGAAGGGAAACGCTAATCTGACAAAAAGGGAATCAGGGTGAGACAGGGCTCGACATCCTCTGAGTCTTGAAAGAAAAATAAGAAAGAGAGGGGCCCATGAGAAACAAACCTGGATTTTAAGGATTATTGTAAGGGGGGGGAAAGCCATGCCAAGGGGGAAAAGGGTACAACCGAACCACGATGCTGGAATGAAAAGTGAGGATATGAAACTGGAAGACCACGGCTTAGGAAACAGTGTCTGTAACAAATACCCCTAGGTGCACGTTGTGAAAGGTGGAATCGAGGAGGCGGGGAATGGGAAGCAGGCAAAATCAATCATCCTCCATTGTTGGGAAAAAGACAAACTTCCGGGGGTTGGGTTTCAGGATATAAGGCGACAAAAAGGAACCAGAGAGTGGGGAGTGAGGAAAAGGTACTTTCCTAAAAAAAAGGGGGTTGGTGAAAAGGAAGAAAAAGATTTCTTGACCAAAGGAAAGGGAAAAAAGAACCTGTACATCCAAAAAAAAGGGGGTTAACCAATGGAGAGGGAAACTGGGAGCGGTTCAGGGAGAAAAAAGGGGTCAGGCAATCAAAAAAGAGGAATAGGTTTTTCAGGGTGTCTAAGAAAGGAGGTGAAAAGGGGGGGGGGGAAGAGGGGAAATGGCCACAGGCGGAAAAAACCGTCTGGGATGTCCTGGTGAGCCTCTTCAGAAAACGGACTAGATTGGAAAGGAACGTTGACTCTTGATCTTTTTGAACATCGGAGAGAAAAAAAAGGGGGGGAAAAAAGGGAAAAGAAGAATAATGGGGGGGGAAACATAGGGAAAGAAAGTAGAGGAGTAGAGAAGCGGCGACGACTGAGTCGCGCTGTGTGAAATTCAAGGGGGAAGGGGCCGCGCCAAATTCAGCTCCGGGGGGTACGAAAAAAAACTAAATTGTCCGAACTTCCGCGAGGGGGGGGGAGAAGGAAAACCTAAAACCTGGGAAAAAAAGAGTCCCGCCTGGCTCACAACAAAGTTTCCATCAAGTGAAAGGAAAGACCAAAAGAAGGGAAGCACGATCGGCGGTGGAACACTGTCTTGGGCGGGGAGACAAGAAAATAAGGAAAGGTGACAGGAACATTCAAGGATTAGGGGAATGGGAGAAAAAAAGGAGGAAAGCTGATGGGGAAGGCAAAACCAGGGTGTGAGAAAATGAAAAAAAAAGGGGGCGGGAGAAAGGGAGTGATTGGAGAAGTAATGGGCAGAGGGAAGGGTGCAGGTCCAGAGGGGAAGTGAAGATTCAGAAAAGAAGATCGACTTGGGAGGGCAGTTAGTCCACCGAAATACAGACCTGCAAAAAAACACCGGCAGCAGAAAAAAGAAGACCCTCCCTTAGGCACAGGAATGAATAGGAGGGGGAGGAAGCAAATCTTCAGAGGGAGACCAGTGGGAGCAGGTAAAAATGGACTCCCTGTGGAGTGCGCGGTAAGGGGTACACAAATTCCCACCGGGGCGACGTAAATTTGTCAACCGGAACAACGGGAGGGGGGGGGCGTCCGGAAAAAAAGGGAGGCCAGCGTGCACGTGTCAAACGTTTGAAAGAGGAAGGAGGGCAAGGGGAATTCTCCTCATTAGAAGGCAACGGGAGATAAAAGCGTCAGCCAATGGGAGAAACAAAGGATCAGGGGAAAAGCCTTATCTTTCTCAAAAGAAGGGGTAACCAGCCGGAAACGGGGGAAATCCCCCTGAAAATGGTAAATATCAAAATGAAAGGGGGTGTGGGGCGAATTTCGGCGCGGGGATGCTGTCAAAACCTACGGCGGGGGGGAAGGGAAAGAGACTCAGTATGAAAAAAAAAGGGCAAATGTGATGTTCATCCCCAACGAAGAGACAGCCGGGACATCAAAGGGTGGTGGAATCCAAATAAATATTCTCCCAATTGACGGGGGTGAGAACGACAGGCAGGAAAAAAGAAGAGGTTAGGGGGGGACCACGCGGAAAAACTGGTATTACAAAGGTCGGAAAGGCAGGGGGGGGAGAAAGCTGGAATAAAACGAACGTTTATATGCGTAAAGAAAGGATTGTTCCATAAGGAAAAACACAGATCAATGCTGGGGGACGCTGGAAGGGGAAAGGTCTTGGGAACATGAGAGGCAAATGTTAAAGGACTCGACGGGCCCAAGGTGTAAAAAAAGGAACATTAAGCACGGGAAGGGCATCTGAGAATCAAAAAAAGGAAGGCCTCGACTGGGGTTGTTTCTAAGCCGCCAAAGAAGATCTTTTCACAGTAAAGAGAGAAAAGAAGGGGGGAAAGACAAAGAAAAAAGGGGGTGGGGGAAACCATCACGCTTTGCTAAATCGAGCAGGAGACAACTATGAGAGTGTCCTCAAAGATTGAACGGGATAACCTTATCTGATTGGAGGAGGGGGTAGGAGGGGGGGGGATCGCACCACAACTACAGATCGGGGGGAAGACATAATCCAAAAAAACTTAAGATTCAGAGGGGAAGGGAGAAAAAGATTAAAAAGTCCGCGGCCTGTCCGGTTGGAACTAGAAGGGGGGGGGGGGGGTTCCCAAAAGAGCAACTTCACGCGAAAAAGTGGCTATGGCCCTTGTTAGGGGGGGGGGGGTAGTGGGGGATCCCAGGAAAGGCCGGAAACATGATCTTTTGCGCTTTGAAAAAAACCGATTCAGGGATACAGGAAAGGAGCCAGTTCACAAGGGGGGAGAGCAGGGTTAAGCGGGACTCAGAAAAAAACGAGGAAGGGGGGAAAGGAAAGAAAAGGGGTGGCAAGGAACAAAAGGGAAAAACCTATCACCCTAAAGTAAACCGGGGAAAGGAGAAGAATTAGGAACCACCAAAGGGTCAAAATTCTCGACACAGACTACAAAAAAACAAAAAAAAAAAAAAAAAGAATACCACCAAGAAAGAAAAATAATACCGAACAAATCTAGCAAGAGAGAGGGGGGAAACACAAACCAAGAGAGACCGTTGAAATGGGGGGGGCCAAGAGAAGGGTACTTAATAAAAAAGAGTAAGGGGAGCTGTCACTGGGAAAAAACAAGACTTATAAGATTGGTTTAAAAGGGGTAAACACAAAGGGGAGAAAACTGGAGGATGTCAAAGGGAGAAAAGGGACACGGATCAGAAAGATTAGCGATCCAAGAAGAAGGGAGACGAGGACAGGAGCAAAAAAGAAGAATTTTTAAACGCTTCGGGAGTCAGATGGATCGATGGGGTAAAAGGCAAGGAGGGCCAAAACAGAGGTAAAAACACCTCAAAAAGTCCCGCATGGGGGGGATCAGGGAAAAAAAGCGAAAGGGGCAGAAAAAATTTGGGGGGGAGCACCTCCGGCTCGACCGAAAAAGAGGAACAAAAAAGACAGAAAGAAAAGAAAAAAAGGTCACCGCGAGGCAATGGAGGAACGAGGAACAAGACGTTGAGGGGGGAAAAAGGATAAACCGGAAATTCAAGTGTGTGAAGGAGAGAAAGAACATGGGGCAAGGAGAGGGGACAAGGTTGACGCTGGTTCCCGGGAGGGAGAAAGAAATGAAAAGTGGGTTTATTCACTATCGAAAGAGAGGAAAGTGGGAGTTAAAAATGAAAGGGGCTGAGGGGACCTTAGCCAGGAAACGGTCAAACATCTGTAAAAAAGGAACCTGAGGGTGACAACAGCAAAAAACGCGGGAAGTTTCCATCCAATCACCATACTGGGAAAAAGAAGAGCCGAATCGCAAAAAAAAAAAAGAAAAAAGATGGGGTGATCGGAGATCTCGTGCTTGAACATAAAGACCACCCACTTGAAGGGGGGAGAAGGGGCTGCAAAAAAAAGGGGGGGGGAGGGGGGCCCCGGGGCAGAATAATAAAAAAAAATCTCCAAAAAGGGCGAGGCGAATGATCTGAAAAAAAACCCGCGATAAAACTTGAAGGGGGGAGGAATCAAGGGGCCGGAAACATTTCCTTAGGTCTGAGAGTCCGCCAAGTTTTGGGGTCAGAAAATCCCTGGACACTTTGCGGGGACTGTCCCTACTAGTTCAAAAAGGGGGGTAAACAGAGAAACCCAAGTTTTGAAAAGGGGGGAAAAAAAAGAGCCAGCAAATCCGGTTAATGTCGGAAAGAAAGGAAGCTTAAAAACATACGCAGCAAGAAAAAGCGAGGGTAAGACCTCCCCTTGGGTCAGACAAAAGGGGGACTTGAGCACGCTGACGCGTGTCCGTGGATAATACGCAAGGGGGTAAGCCACAGTGTCCCGGCCATACCACCCGCATATTTTGAGTTCGGGAAACGGTATAACCTCGACGACGACCGCACAGCGGCTTTGGTAGGAAAAAAAGAGTCCATTGGGGGGGGGAGACGGGCAAGGGGGTTCACGAAGAGATTCTTACGGAGTGGCAAAATATCGACACACGCCATGGTCAAAACGGGGACCGGTGGGGGGGGCACTGAGAAGGAGGTTTAAAATCACAGGAGAAGGGATGGGGGTTGTAGGGAATAAGATCTATCCCGCAAAGAATCGGGTCACTAAGATAGGTGCATACAAAATGGGAATAGACGGCTGGGGATGGGAACAGGGGTAAGACCAGGGACGGAACTCATAATGTAAGAACCTACCGAATAACCCAACATCTCGGTACTACATACGGTCAAGGAGTTTGCGGGGTTGTGCAAGAAGGGACTTCCTCTTCTGAAGGGTTCTCTTAACAAGGGAAAAATGTGACAGGGGGGGAAAAAAACAGCTGGTCCGCACGATCGGAACATCGGCTCGAAGAAGGAGAAGGTTATACGAACTCAAGAAGACAGCCTCTAGAAAAAAAAAACGAACAACTTATAGTATTAGATGTGGTGAAAATAGAATAAGAGTCCACTCAAAGTCTGAAGAGGGAAGCGAAAGTGAGGGGGAAAACTAGAGGGTGGGTGCACCATAATACGGAAAATCAATAAGAGAAGGATTAAAACAAAACACCGGCGGGAAACCAGAGGGAGGAAAAGGAACCAAAAAACTGTAAAGACAGTAAAGAACGAAAAACGGAGCTCAAAGGAACTCCACCGTGGGAAAACATCGGGGGGAGGAAACGTAGAAGTGAGCACAAGGGAAAAATCTTCAGTTAAAAAGGGGTGCACGGAGAAAGGAAAAACGACATAAAGACAAACAATAGAGACCGTTAAGTCAGGGACGTGAGAAAAAAAACCGTACCAAGGGTCTAAATTTAGCTTGGAAAAACGGCAAAGCACCCAAAAGCGGAGAAAAGGACAAAAAGGGCGAAAAAAGTTCAATGTATGTATAGATGGGGAATGTGATCCCAAGGAGCGTGACATATACTTGCATTTGTCTGTAGTTAAGAGACCCTGCCCAAGGAGGATTTGAACACCAACCTTCTCACTACCTCCAAAGGGGGAGGAAAGGGGAAAGGGGTGTAAGAAAGGTCTTACAAGTGTTACATATTCTGATATGCCAATGGAGAAAGGAAGTTCTGGAGAAGGGAGAAGGGGGGAAACCTTCATTGAAAAGAGGGGAAAGGCGTTTAAGGGGAAAAAAGGAGTCCATACATGTTTGAAACACGTCCTTTTCACGGGAACGAAGGTAGGACAAGGGAAAAGAGTAAAACGTCCAACGGAGTCAGGATAACAGGACGATTGGTTTATCCAAGTGCCTTTGGGGGGGGGGGGGGGGAAAAAAAATCTCGGGACCACGTTCACTAAAAGGTTGGACCACCATCACAAGGGGGCAGGAAGCCCGGAAGCGGACCAAGAAGTCGCGCAAAAGGGCCACTCGGAACCGTGGAGGGGGGAGAGGTTGAAGGAGGGCCTTGGAAGTAGCATATTCTTGCGTCGACTCATCGGGAAAGGAAAACTTTGGATCAAAAGAAAAGGCGGACATCCGAAAAAGACAAGCCAATTGGGGTTATCGCCACACGTACCGGAAGAAATGGGTTGCAGGAAAAAAAGATCAAATAACAAAGGACAGGAATGTACGACGACCTCACGGGAAGCGGTGGGAACGGGGAAAGCGCCGTCAAAAACGTGGCAGAGAGGTCAAAAGAAAGAAAAAAAGGGTTGAGCTGGGGGGGTAGAGTGCACTTCCCTGTGTCCACTGCACAAGGAAAGTGATGAAGGGATGGGTGGAATTGAACGTCTGGAAAAAGGTGAGGTATGTAAAACGATTGGAGGAGTGGGGAAAGCGCGGATAAAGAAAACGGAAGGGACCACCCACGTTGAAAAAGGATGTTAAAAAAAGGTATTCCACACAGGGGACCAATCAAAGCGAAAGGGGAAGGGTTGGGGTTGGAAAAAAGGAGGGCAAACATCCTGGAAGAGGAAATCAGGGAGAAAAAAATGCAAGAAAAACCGACCACCACACGGGGGGAAGGTTCGCTCAAAAAGTCGGACGCCAGGGGTGTCGGGAAGCGGAGCTTTGGGGGAAGAAGGAGGGGGAGAAAGACGGGGGACGCCCCCATCACGAAAATCTGGGCAGTATCCAGGACCGAGAAATATTCGAGGGTGAGCAGGACGGGGGAACACTTAAAAGGGAAGGAAGCCTGTTTGCATACTAGGGTGGGGAGAAGAGCTCGCCTGAGCGAAGTCAGGGGGTTCGAGTAGGAAGGACAGTTGGGACTGTTTGGTCAGCGAACAAGAAAGGGGGGGGGTGTGTGAACTCCCTGGCAAAAGGGGGGGAAGGAAGGTCGAGCCTTTGATGTCTTGTGAAGAGAGAAACAAAAAAAAAAAAAAACGAGTTATGATATTCACAAAGAGGAACCTCAAAAAGGAAAAAGGAATCAACAGTAAAGAAGGCAATTGTCCAAAAAAGCGGGATGTTGGAGCACCTCAATGGAAAACTAACAAAAGAGTCTACCAACCGAAAGAACCTACCGGAAAAAGGGGGGTCTTCTAATCTTACTAAACGAAATCGAATCGGAACATGGGAAAAAAAGCCTGCCAAAAAAGGGGAATCAACTGGGGAATACTGTTCACCTTACGCAGCACGGGGATAGAAAAGTAGACAACAAATAGAAATAAACCCAGAAAAAAAGTTATTATCTAACAAAAAGGGGGTCCTCCCGAAAAAAAAGGGGTGAAAAATGCTCGGGAAATACGACCAGGAAGAAGGGGGAGGACGTTGTTGGGGAGTCGGACCGATAAAAGTATCAAAAAAGTCGACAAGGGACTTGAAACCGACGTGTCTTTAAGTGACTATTGAATTCTTTTGGGCCGCAACCGAACCTGAGGGGGGAAATAGAGGAAGAAAAAAACAAGAAAGCTTCAGGGGTTCGGGGAATACGCACCGAGAAAGGGGACAAACTTAGTGGGGAAGTGGGGGGGGACCAAAGCAGAAGTCGAAACAAATCTGCTGGGCCAAAATCGATACCATCGTAGGAAAGACGACTAGGGACCCAGATAAGGAAAGGGGAAGCAAGTTGGGGGGGAAAAAAAAAAAGATCTTTTTAAGAATGAACAAGAAATAAGGGAGCTTTAGTGTGGAGGAAAAACAAGAGACTGGAAAACAAACGTGTTTTTGGTTATGATCAGGAAACCAGGGGAACACATGGGAACAGGCGAGGTAACCAGGAGAACTGTTCCTAGTGCAAGGGGGATTCGGACATAAGGAAATGGGGGAAGTCGGGGGAAGTGAGGGGAAATCGCGGGACAAAGGGCAAAAATTGAGGAATGCGGGGTTAAAGGGGGTTGGGACGGGTGGATAGAGACGTGGTGGGATTTGCACGCAAAGGTGTGCAGGGTCTGCAAAAAGAAAAACCTCACAGCTCAGGGAAGTGGCACAGAACGGCCTATACTCCTAACGCGTCAAAGGAGGAAAAATACAGGAAGGGATCAAGCAGCCACGCGACAAAGAGGAACCTCTTGAAAGTCCAGAAAAGTTGAGGGGGGGGTTTCAAAATTTGGACAACCAGGGAAACCGGATAATGATACAAAGGGGGGTTTCACCAAAAAGGGGGGAGGGGACTTCAGAGTGGGGGAGACGAAACTCAAAAGAGAAAGACAGGGCGGAAGCAGGCCAGGTGTCAGTGAAAGGAAAAATTCATTCAGTCAAACAGCCAAGTAGGGGGGGGAACAACGTCTAACGAAAATGGATGAGCCCTGGGACGGAAACTAAAACCTACTTATGCGGGGAACAACTGGAGAAAACATTTGGGAATGGTAAACTCTAAAAGAAAAAAGACGTCGAAATGTGCACGAAGGAAACGGGGTATGTGGAGCTTAAAGGAGGTGCTAGAAAAAAAAAGGCTTCGAACTTACGCCAAAAAGGGGGGAGGGAGGAGAAGTGAGGTCTGGGAGGAGGAACCTGTGGTACGAGTAAAAAATCAGAGATAAACAGTCAATTCAAGGGAGGAACCTAATAGGGAAACCGAAGGGGAGGGGAAAAAACAGAAGGAAAATCGGGGAAGTACTTAAGAAAAAAACTGCGCGAACGTTTTCAAGTAGGAAAAAGAGGATGACTTGGGGGACGTGCGCCGGGCAACAATCATCTCCAACAGTGGGGGGACTAGACTGGCGGTGATGTTATATAAACAAGGGGGGGGGGGACAGGTTTCCCCGGTCGTTTGGGAACATAATAACCTCGCCAAAAAAGTCTGGGAAAAAACAACTATAAAGCCGAAAACAAAATTAGCTGGAAGGAAAAAACGGGCGCGAGGGAATGGTGGAAAAAAAAGGAGGGGATCGATCAAGGGGGGGTCCGTCTGTCAAGAAAAAGACAACCTAGGTAAACACACGCGGGCAAGGGGTCGGGGGTTTGGGGGAAAAAACACTATAAAACTTTTGTTTCTATGGAGAGGGAAACGTTCCCCACCCGGAAAAAAAAAAAAAAAAGCTTGGGAAAGCAACCGGCCGAGCAAGACTATCAAAACTTTACCAGGGTCCTATTTATTCCGTTTGGAAAAAAAAACTCACCAAGGGGGGGGGC
>Ga0179593_1527160_pt1 | contig 11627 bp, 10 predicted proteins | sample CZODoug2_1_08_16_FD_185931 | JGI IMG/M metagenome (GOLD analysis project Ga0179593, IMG submission 185931) | Vadose zone soil fungal communities from Angelo Coast Range Reserve, California, USA - CZODoug2_1_08_16fungal (PacBio error correction) | ecosystem: Environmental > Terrestrial > Soil >...
AAGTTGTTCGCTACGCGTGTCGAGGAGGAGAAAATTCCGAACGGGGTGCCTCGGGAGGGAAGAACGAGGTCGGGTATGATAGAGCACACACTCGGGTTCGTCTGCAAAAAAAAGAAAGACAGCGAGCCGTGCAACAGCTTGATGATAAAGGCCCACGCCCTGCTAATCAAGGAGGTCGGAACTTGGCGTCTTCAGGCACTAGTTCGGAAGGAAAAAAAAGGAAAAGGGCCACTGAAGGATTCACAGGAAGAACACGTACGGGGAGGCGGACCCGTATCAGGGTCGCAAGGGGGGGTCTTGCGACTTCTCCCACTCAGAGGAAAGCAAAAGACGTGCCTCACAGCCAGAAAAAGATGCTGGACGGACCAAGGCCGACGAAACATGCCCGAAAAACAGCAGCCAGCTCAACTTCCAAGAAGAGAAAAAAAACGAAAAAGTGAACGTGATCGAGGCTGCAAGGGGGCCCTGCTTGCCGGATAGAGACACGAGAACAAAAAAAGAAGAGCCTCTCTCCCCCGTCGACGACGGGGATACCTGCGACCACCTCTCCGGTGGCCTTAAAAAGAGAGGAAAAAGGACAAATGTCCATCCTCTGGATGCCGATACGAAACCTATCGGGGGGGGGGATGAGAGCGGAGGAAAAACTAAAATGAGACCGCTGCGCCCTCAGCAGTAGTGTGACAATGCTCATTTCAAATTGGGGTGAAGGATCGGCGAGAATTCAGGGCTAACCAAGCGCAACTGAGGAACCGAGAAATGCCCATGGAAAGGCGTCGGGGGACTTACAGGAATGCTGAAAACCGCAAAAAAGGGCGGCGTGGGGTGCCAAACCGGTTTTCAAAACAAGATCAAAGAAGGCCGCCGGTAGGGGGAAGGGCATGCCTCGCTATAGTGTGGGGGAAGGGGAGCAGTGGGCGTGTCCCCAAAACCAGGGACGGGGGTTCCATTCCATGTAGGGAGCTAAAAGGGGGGGCAGGGAACCAAAAGAAAGGACGCGAGGCAGAAAAGGAATGAAACGCCCGCACCACAAAAAAACACCAACCTCCCCCCCCGGACACCGACCCCTCACCAAAGCCCACCCGCCTGCATGCAACGATCATAAATTTCGCTCGAGTAACTACCCACACCGGCAAAGACGAAATGCGAGAAAGGAAAAAACCCTCCTTAACGGGGGGTTTAGAAAAAATAACTGGGTGGCAATCCAAACAAGTGGTCCAGATCGTGGGCAAAGCAGAGCCGCCGCAAGTGCCAGGAAGGGACATTAATTCTAGGTTTCGATGAGAAAATGCGACTAGCCAAAAAGACCAAAGAGGGGGAATGAAGCCAGATTCACACACCACAAAGCAAAAGAGAATCCCATAAAAAAGCTGCCAAAATCTCCTAATAACCGAAGATTCATGAAGGTGCATATCTCGAGAATTGTTCGCCGGTGAAAAAAAGCCACCAGAAAGCCGGAAGCTCCACTCTTGTTGAACCCTCCCCAGCGCTGAAAGGGAGAGCAAGGGGGAGCAACATCTCATGGTTCCCATATCTAGAGAGATCTGCTAACGGGTCCAAAGGGAACACTAGAAACTGAATCTGGCAAGGGAGGTCTAAAGAGGGGCAGGTATTTAGTTCCTAAACCGAGGGGGAGAAAAAAGGGGGAATTTCTTATTGGTGTCTGTGTCGGCAGCTAAAGGAAGGGCACATCTTTGCTATTCTTCGAAAAAAATTCGGGATTATATCCCAAGGAAAAAAAAGGGAATATGACCAATCCGTAGTGTACGAAATGTCTGCAAAATGGACCGCTGTTTGCTTGAATAAAAGGTGAATCGACGACTAAAAACAACAGAAGGGAAAGAGAGATAACTGGTTCGGCAAGCGAAAAACAAGGGGGGCTCACATATCAGGGCAGAACATCTTAAGCGGATTGGGGGGGAAGTGGATTGTCGGGTGATTTGATTACAGAAAAGAATGCTTCCCCCGGAGAAAGTGAGACAGGAAGTAGGAAGGAAAACACCCGGAAAACTGCAAAGGTTTAAGGGACGGACCACCAGTTTGAGGAGGAGAGAAAAAAAAGACAACGCACAGCGGTTTGCACATCCACGAAAAAGGCATGTTTCTGTTTGAAGGGTGGACAGGGCGAGAAAGGAAAGTAAAAGATATGGTAACATAGGAATCGAGGAAGGCCTTGAACGGCGCCGGAGGGGCATCGGGGGGGACAAAAAGGCGTTGATAGGACCAAAAGGCTTCGGCAGAGACAAAGAAAGCGTAAAGGAGACATCTAGGAGAGATGGTGGCCGAGAGAATTAGGGAAAGGAGGGGATGGACCCGCTTGTGAACGCAGTCGCGGGCGTTCAGCGAGGGTGCAAAAATGGGGGAGAACCTGCGAAGAGCAAATGGGCCGAGGGGTAGGACAGTCGGACATCAACACCAAGGAAAATTCGAAACTTGCACGGCCCCCGAGGGGATCGATGGGGAGTAACCACGAAGATGCAAAAGTATATAACAAATGGGAACCCCTACTGAGCGTGAAAAGACAATAGTCGTGCGGAAAGAGAAACATGGCAGGGGGCGGTGATTTGGTACACTATAGCTGATAAGCGGGCAGGGCGGGGTAAGGAGGGGAATGAGCCGCCTGCCGCGTAGAAGTCCGCCTAGACGGGGAAGAGAACCGACGATTCACCTTGTGGTCACCGGTGCCGGAACACTATCGCTAGGCAAGGAGAATCCTGGCCGATCACGGAGGAAGAAAATGTAGGAAGGAAGGTGAAAAATGATCGAGAAAAAAACGCCGAACTGTGAGTTGGCGGGGTTCAACGAAGAGGAAGGGGGGAAGATCGGAACTCGCCATTGGATGTCAAAAGCATTGAAGTTGGTTCATTTCAAGGAAGCCCTATTGAAGCGACGACTGGAAAGGAAACGAGTGTTAAAGAAAAAACGAGGGAAAGGGGGGAGCGCAGGAAAGAACCAAGCGGTGAGGCTGCTCCCAAGGATCGAAGTGGGGGGTGGGGTTCCCGATCGCATCAAAGGGAACATGGATTGAAGGAGCAAGTCCTGAGGAAAAAAACCCAAGGAGAGTTGAACAGCTTCGCGCCCCTCTACACCGAGAACTGGGGGAGAAGGAGGATAAATGGCATTCCGGTCAGGTCATAGACTTATCCATTCCCGAAAGGTCCTCGAGCGACGTGTTCCGCTTGCTAGGACGGAGGAGAAGATGGAAGTTAAGGGACTGTTTGGAGGGCCTGATCGGTCGTGCTGGATCGTAGGAATGGGAAAAAGTAAGTAGGCTACTCAAAAATCGGGCAGATTGTGATCCTGGAAAAGGTGCTGCTGCAAGGGGGAGGTGCAAAGGTCCGTTGCGAGATCAGAGAATAAAAAGTGGCTTAAATCAGAGAACCTTGGAATCTAAGCCGGGCAAAAAGGTCTTAAAAAAACAATTTCGATCATCTGGGGAATGGCAGAGTGATTAAGCCGAGAAGGCGCATGCCAATGCCTCGCGATGTGGGGGAAAAGAAACCAAGCCATCAGCGAGAAATAAACGGAAAGGAGTCTACAATAAAGGGAGGCTGAAGATCCAGTCCCTTGATCAAAAACGGACACCCGTCAGAAACAGATTAGGGGGGGAGCTAGATAAAAAACGTTATTAGGAGAGAAGACGTCTGTTGAAAATTCTTCGATGGCAACAAGAGAGGGGGAGAGGAAGGGATAAAAAAAAGAGAATGAGGACTCGTAGTCGGAGACGAAATAAGGGGTATGGAAACATACGCTTTCAGGGGAGTCGGGGAAAAACAGACATCTTGCGAACGTGGACTCCAAGGTGGGACGCGCTGGAAGGGATCCCCACTCAAAATTCTCGAACCAGCTTGCAGGGAACTGTGGCAGGCTTCGTAAAGGGGACCGGCCCTATTTCATTAAGCAACCTAGTATGCCAAACAGCCCAGGGATAACGAAAAACCGTTTACGGGTGAGCTCTCTCGGAGGAAACGGGGTTCCGGGAGAATGACTCAAAACTAAAAGCAGCACAGGCACTTTCCGGAAAGGAGGAACGAGTCGGAATAAGGCGCTCATGACGACTGGAATAACTGCCGGGAAAAAACAACATCAAGAAAAACCGACGTATCAGGCAAGATCAAATAAAAGTCCCTGAGTTCCCAGAAAAAAAGTCCAAAGACACTGGGAAACACTCGTCGGAAGATCTGCCTAGGAAAGCGCGGGGAATCCCAAAAAAATCTGGGTCCCTCCTCCAGCAGAACCACCCAACTAGGCCTCTTTATCGGGGAAGGCGGAAGAAAGAAAAGCGACCGTTGTCGCCTTCCAGAGTGCGCGGCCACCGACACAATTGCCTCCGTTCTACCTGGAGGAAAAAATCAAAACGTTCTGAAAAAATCGAGGTCATGAGGACGTAGCGCCGCAGCATCGAAACAGGTGTTCGCAAAAAAAAAACAGGCTACTCGCAGTCTTTTTATTCATCTAGTGGAATCAGTGAATTCGGGGAAAGAATCGAGTCATGCGGAAGGTAACCAGGAAACTGCAGTGGCGCAGGAAAAATAAACATGCAGAGTGTAGAAAAAATCTGCCGGATGCGAACGACTCTATGGGGGAGGGGCTGATTGTGCTCGTCATCAAAAGGGGTACCTCAGAAAGGCTCAAATCGAGCAGCAAAGGGAGAAGGCCATGAGCCAATGGTCAGTTGCAATCGCGGGGGGAAAAAGTGGCCGCGCACTAGGGCTGGCAAAAAAAAGGACATAGGAAGTTCGATCCAGTCCAGCTATCGACACGGGATCCCCAGGATAGGGCCGGCTTGGGAAACAAGGATGACGCCCGCTGCAAAAACATTAAATGTCGCCCGATGTACACCTCCAAAAAACCCTTGAGGACTCGGCTTCAAAAAGGAATGTCGCGAAAGGAACGGTGGCCTCCGCAACTGAAGGTAGAAATTTGCCCAGATCGTCGAAAAAAAAGAGAAAAAGCGGCATTCCTTGCTTGCCTAAAGGCGAGGTATAAGGGGTGGGGGAGAAAGAGACGATCAAGAAAAAAAAGAGGCTCCTGCCGGCAACAACCAACGAGAGCCGATCCAAGGGGACGGGGTCAAAAAAAGACCAGCACCAACGGGGTCACCCAAGTGAGCCTGCAACTAGAGGGGGGGGGTTCTGGGTTGAAGAGTAGTATGTTCAGTTTATCGGGGCGTTGTCGCTGCAAAGACGGGTCCAAGTCCTCCACGCTTGAAGTGGAAACCCAGTAACACCGAATGCCCAGCGCTTGACCAGAGTCCGACGGGAAGGAGCAATGGCTTAATAAACACGAGGCTGCTCGCTCCCATGGAAAAGAAACCTAGAGATCTTTCTTGTTGTGGAGGGGGGGAAAAAATTCGCCAGGGAAACTCTGGAATCCATGTTGTCATGGGAGTTCAAAAAAGAGAGGTGGCAAAATTTGATGGAGGAAGAAAGCGTCTGTAATTATTCAGAGGAGGCTGATCAGAGGAAAAAGGAGAGAGTCAAAGGGAGATATCCCCGTTCACCCGAAGGGGGGAGGAAAAATAGGATATAGAGGGGATGCAAAAAATTCATCGGAAGGGGGATGGGGGGGCCGAAAAGGTGAAGATCTACAAAAAGAGGAAAGAGAAGAGATCACCTGGTCGAAGAAAAACAGCAGGTGTGTCTCATCTCTTCGTTTGCGAAATAAAAAAAAAACGTCTTGAAAAGGAACCGGATGAGGGAGACTTGGGGGAGGAAATTACTCAAATTAAAGCGAATGTGCGGATCGGAACGTATCTCGGAGTCCAAGGAAAAAAAAATCAAAGGAGCTTCTGCCGCAACCAAGGGGGGGGGCAAAAGGGTTCAGGTAAAAAAAATCAACCTTACCAAGGTGAACTTGAAGCACAAACATCCCACGCGGGGGCAAGCCTCGGGAAAAAAAAAAGAGGAAAAAATCCCGTTGGACTGTAGCGAGCCGCGAGGGCGATAGGGAACAAACCAATTCTTTGAATTAAGGGCGCGAGGGAGCTGGGGCTACTGGGGGGGAAGACAAACCTCAGCAGAAAAGAAAACAGCGGAGGGGGGCAGCGACAACGCACTGAAGAGAGAAAAAAACTTGGGGAAAAGAGGAGTGGTCAGCGATGTATACCGCTGTTGGGCGGCGATCAAGGAGGGAGGGGAAAAACTTTTAGGGTGTTGGGGTGGAGGAGGAAACAGGGGGAGGGATCATAAGGGTGGGGTGGGTAAGACGCATCTAGAACCAAAAAACCCGGGAAACGAAACTTCAGTAAGGAGGCAATCCTGGGCGGCTCTCTTGGGAACGAGCCGGGTCCAGTGTTTGCGAGCTGCAAATCGATGCGATAACCACCTTCAGAGCGGGTTGCGATACAGAAGAAGGCGTTAGCGACGCCATCCCATCAAGCACGGTTTGGGTGAAGGTAACACTACAGCATAATTGACGGGGGATAGCGGTGGAAGTCTTTCGCGAAGGGACGCGGGACTTTGGTAATCAATGTAAAGGAGAAGTACTTATCACCCGAAAGGGGAAGGAACGGGGCACGACCTCGCGCGGCCCATATCGACGGAGCACAGGAAAAGTGAAATCCACTATAAACGGCGGCTGCTCAGCGGGAGGGGGGGGGTGAAGTAGGTTAAAAAGTCTAAAAAGTCGAACCTCAGAGGGAAACGGGGGGGCGTGTTTCAGGAATTCTGGGAAGTTTTAATCTCACCGCCATGACCATGTGCCACTGGGGGTTTGGAGGGAATGGTGGGGGTCATCTTTACAGAGTGAATTTATCAAAAAAAAAAAGGGTGAGGACGACGCATTACAACGATTGTGAACTGGATAGAATACTACGCGTAGCCTTCTGTTTGGGGGGCGCAGCGCGAAAAAAATTTTCGCTGCTAAAGCTGACTCCTTACTCAAGTAGAAAGTGGGGGCCGACGGCATCACAATGATGGACAAGGTGGCCTGGCGGCTGGGCTCACGGCCTGAGGTACTGCGACAAAAGAGGGGAGAAGGCTGCGAGCGGGTGAATATCCGACGACGAAGGCAGGGGCTGGTTATAAAGACTAGGAGAAACTGCTCCTGATCCAACCCGCCGGGGCAAGCGAATCTACAGGAGGGTGGGGGGACAGGGAGGACATGGACGATGTCATAGGTAGTGTGTGAGCTTGCGGGATTTGGGATAACGAGGGGTCAATGGGCTTTTCTCTAGCCGGAAGGGGAAATGAAAGTAAATCTAAAAGATCTAAAGTAATCGAATACAGAGGGGAGCAATGGAAATGGGACCGGTCAGCATCTGGGGGAAAGGTCCCAGGGAAAAAAAAGGAAAAAAGGTGGCGCAGAACGGGAGGGAAGGGGAACTTAAGGGGGGATAGTAGAAAGGTGCACTACGAAAGGAATAGGCGTCGCTTTACTGAAAAGCCGTTTAGAGCTTTTGATAAGGGGGATGGAAAAAGCAAAGGCATCAAGCTTTGAGAATAGAGTAGCTGGGGGAACGAGCCACGGACAGGTCCATCTTAGTTTGGTAGAAAGATACAAAAAAGGATTTCTAAACTACTATTCCAAGTAAAGGGAGGGGAGAAAAAATTCATTTATCAAAGCAACTAAGAAGTCAAACGAACTTCGGGAATGATCCTCCTCCAAACAAACAACAAGGGAGAAAAAGTCCATCTACAAGTTGCCCGGCTCTGGGTTCATCTGGGGAGGGTAATGAGGGGGGGGGGGAGCCTAACAGGTACTTACTCGAGTGTAGAATTCATTCCGTTTATGAAGAGAGAAAAAGCAAGGCCGGCGGAAATGCACAGCCCCTGAGAAGGGCCTCCACGTTCCGCCAGTGTAGACGGACAAACGCATTATCAATGAAAGGGGGCGGAACTTGTGGGAGGCAGGTCCATAGAAGAAGAGGGAAAATGCGGTCTTTCACCTTGCATATGCCCACTGACGCCATTTTAGAATGGGGGACTAACAACGGGGTCCTGAGAGGGAGAAGAGACTTCGCAGGCCTTTGTACGGCCTTCTCCTCGCTGCGCAGAAAAGTCACTGGAAGGGAAAAGAGAGCCAGGGCCCGATCATCGAGTAAACATTAAGTCCGGGAAGAAAAGTCCAAAGGGGCAGCGACCCGGACGTACTCCATCACTAAAGAAAATCCCGGATGTGCCATCCACGCCGGAAGGGGGCATGAAAGGAAACCCACTGGGATAAGGAGAGGGAATTGACCTGCGGGCAAGGGGGGGTCGGCGCCAGCAAATCGTCAGGCCAATTATCCAAACAAAAAGACTAACAGGGATCGCCGTCTCAACGGCGTCGCACGCTAAACCAATTGCGCTTAGATAGTGGCGCATCGGCACAAAAAGAAAGAAAAATGGGCCAAAACTGGTTGATGAAGAGAAAGGAAAAAATCAAGTCGGCTCTCGATGCATTAGTTACGGAGGCAGCAAAAAGAAAGGAAGGGGTGAAAAATTCGAACTCCACAAAAATAAAGCAGCGGCCATGCAATGACGATGTCACACCATCGTGTTTACAAGTCGTTCGAATCGCGGGGAATAGGGAAAGAGAATCAAAAAACTGAACCAAAACGCAACGGGACAAGTGGCCAGAATCAGGGAGGTCTGAAAAAATCTTAGGGAAGGGGGTTCAATACAACTGACTGCAGTCGGCGGGGATTGGGATCGGCGATACACCGGAAAATCGAATACTCAAAGCTGAGCAGCAACCCGTTATCGGCCAGGGGAATGGCGGGTAAAACTAAGAGGGGTGGGGAGGAAGGAAAGGGAGTCCCGCCCGGGCGAGGTGAGGTCCAATACAAGTCGAGCCGAACGTTATAAAAAACGAAATGCGGAGCGCCCTCTTCCAAAAAACGCCACATGCCCCGGATCCTCAAGTGAACTAGGGAAACACTCCGCCCCTGAAAGCTTGATGGGGGGGGCGTGCGCTCCTGACTGGGGGATGGAGAGGAAAAAATCCAAAGGGACTCCGCCGCGTATGGGTGACAGAGAAAACATTGACAAAGAGGAAGTCCCATCCCCAAAGAAGACTCATCTCAGACGGAAGGGACTGAGAGGTGGTTTTGAGGTCAGAAGTGGCGGGAAAATCCATATCCAACCCAAGAGGAGACTCCTTCCTCCTTAGAATTAAGAAAAACAGAAACCGGGAGCCTAGACGCCAGCTTGAGGAAACCTCGCCGAACTCACCGACAAGGGTGTCTTTTGGGAAAAATCCTAAGGGGAGAGGGGAACAGGGGGGCGTTTTCTCTTCCAAGCCTGGTCTCGGAATCATCTGATTGTGGAAACTTCGAAAAAAAGCCCCCCGAATTGCAAAAGCGGGAGGCCAGCAACGCGCAGGGCAGGACCATAGAACTAGGGCTTCGGCTCGGAGAAAAGAACTAACCAGATAAATTGCTTTCGGGTTGAACCCCGGTGCGTATTCGTTCAGTAACATCGGGGGAAGGTTTTACTTGGGCGGCGTGGGCTAGGGGGGACATTTGGTAAACGTTTTTCTGACGAATGCGAGGGGGGAAGGGGGGAAGAAAAACAAAAGGGTAGGCCGAGTCGGCGACTCAAAAATTCGAGTGTAAATCCCCAGAACCAAACAGAAGAAGGAAAAACAATAAGAAGGGAAGACTGTCAGAGGCAAGATAGAACAGAGGGTTTCTCTGGCCTAAAGGGGAGAGAGAAAGTACAAAGGATGATGAGGAAAGAGAGATCAAATTTTCAGGGCAGCGACAAAAAGGTTCCATCTATGCATTAGGGTGCATGAAGGAGAGGGACAATAGATGGGTGTATAGCTGTTGGATGGGGGGGATCGAGTCCTCTAATGGGGTCGGAAAAAAGGGAAAGAGTACAATGCCTCATTAAGGAGCTGCAAAAAGGCAAAAGAAGGTTGGAAAAAACAGGAAAAGTCCCCACATGAAAAAAGACAGTGAGTAAGAGGTCAGGAAACGATCCGGGTTTGCAAGCCCCTTCCCACAAAAAGATTTCAGTAAAGGGAGTGTGGAGAACGAGCCGCCGCGGTCGATAGAAATCGGATGAGCGTTGGCGGCTGGGATAGAGACCTGGAAGGGGGCATCAGCGACTGAAACAACACGCGGTGAGAACCAGAGACAAAAAGGCTAAAACACGCCCGCTAAGGAAGAAAATCTCGAAAACAGAGTCAGGATCTGTTCAAGAGTCGCGGTAGGGGACCCCAGGGGGCTGGGGCTTCTAAAAGGAGTGAAACTCGGTGTAGGGTGGAGAAAAGGGGCTGCATTAGCAAGATTGGGATGATAGGGGACTCTCATTCAGGACATCAAAAAAACCGAGGGCCTTCCAGGCAACGTAAAACACTCTAGGATAGGCGGGGGGGGGCTGCCCGCCTAGCTTGGGGAATTTTTGAGGAAAAAAAAAAAAAACGGGAAACACCTTCGATGTGCGCACAAACCCGTGGAACGGTATCGCCCATCAAGCGGGCAGGGGGAAGGGTTAGAAACATAGGCGAGAGGGGATGAACTTTGGAAATGACGGGAGGATTCATTACGGCGCCGCACGAAGAGAAAAAGGGATCCGTTCGTGCTCGAGCATGAAAAAGTTCAGAAATGCGCAGGTGGGAAGCGGGGGGGTGCTCGACTAAAAACAGGAACTAGGAACACACTGGGAAAGAAAAGCGGGGATCACTTTCGCGGCTCATATGGGGTCTAGGGAGGGGTACCAGAAAATCGAACGACCTTTCATTCGGGTTGGGAAGGGACCAAGGTCGGTCAAAATTTGTCGAAAGAAAAGGGTGAGGAAAAGGAAGAAAAAATTCGGAGAATTTTTTGTGACCCAGATTGGCAAAGTAAAAAAGAATCCGCGATGGCGACAGTGAATTTACAGAGGGGGGTGTAGGGAGAGGCACTGCCAAAAGGAGGAATTATACACGTGGGGGGGGGGGGTCGAAGCGGCGAACAGGTTTTTACGATGCGAGGCGGACTCCGGAGCGGCAAGTCGGGTAAATAAAAAGGGGAGAGTAAAATAAGGCCTCACCAAGGATTGCCATTGGCGGGGCCTATCTCAATTACGGCATTTGAAAAAAAGGGGGGGAGCGGGCGCAGGCTGCAGGAGTCAGGGGAATCACGAGTCGAGGTCTTCGAGCGAGTATAAAGTTAGAAAAAGCTGAATCCGGAGCAATGCAAAACGCCTGGGCAAGGGGAAAAGGGATCGGGTATAACTCCGTAGGTTTTTAAGGGAGGCATGGAAGTGGGACACGATCCATTGAAGTTGAAGAAAGGCGGGACGGGTTAGGCGTAGGGCGAATAACCGGAAGGGGACAACAGAATTAAAGATCGGGCCGAGTGGGAGGCACAAGGGGGCTGTGCGCATCTGTTGAGGAAAACGAAACCCAAGTTGGAATATCGGGAGAGAAGCTGGAAGACCTGTTGTGAGTTAATCCGGCGACCAGGCGTCAGTGGGAAATAAACAGGGCAAACGACCGCAAGGAACTAGGGGACTAAAACAAGCCGCCAAGTTCCGATCGAAGGAGGGGTAGCATAAGTGGGTCGAGAAAAAAAGGATTAAAGAAGGGCCAGCGCGGGGGAGTGGCTGTGGAGGTGTAAAGAAAAGCAAAAGCGTAGTGGCGAACGTCACCATTCCTGGATCAAAGAGAAGATCGAGATAATTCCCACTGCTAAGCTAAACTCCGCAAAGGGGGGAGGA
>Ga0179593_1532675_pt1 | contig 11627 bp, 14 predicted proteins | sample CZODoug2_1_08_16_FD_185931 | JGI IMG/M metagenome (GOLD analysis project Ga0179593, IMG submission 185931) | Vadose zone soil fungal communities from Angelo Coast Range Reserve, California, USA - CZODoug2_1_08_16fungal (PacBio error correction) | ecosystem: Environmental > Terrestrial > Soil >...
AGGGGGCGGGAACACACCCATCCATCCAGGGCAACGATACTGGTCTCACCGACATCTCAACTAAAGAAAAAAAAACAAGGCAACCGAACAAGGAAAGGGCGGCCGACTCCTTTCCATTCCCTAGGCCATGGCGGAGGGGGAAATTCCGCTATCTTCTGAGCTAAATTGAGGGAAAAAAAAACGGGGCTTCTCTTGTGTACTATCCGCGGCGGAGGGGAAGGGCAGAAAAGAAAGGGGAGAACAGGGAAAGATCGCAAGCTCCTTAACATTAAAGGGGGAAGAAAGAACTTTGGAGACGTCCCGTCACAATTTCGGGACTACTTCATGTTACTGATGAAGGGGGTGGAGAAGAAGCATTCGGCGAAATAAAGGGGGGAAAGAATTCTGCTTGCTCATTTCTATACACTTCTTTTCAGAGGTTCATTCCGGGGTTGTCAGGGGAGAGGGTATGTTTGGCCTGCGTTTATTGCATCTGATGTGCTTGGGTGTAAAAACAAAAAACCCCAATAAATCTACTATCGAGTCTCCTATTGACAGAACCCAAAAACACAGCAAAAGAGGGGGGGGCACACACTCCCTCTTCCCATGAAAGGCTGTTTGGGGGGACGCATGCACGTTCCTTCCCAAGAATATTCGCTCGTGCATCTGAAAAAAGGGGTGAGGAGGTCGCTCGGAAAGAGGGCCGTAAACAAAGGTCTGGGCGAGTTCAAGAGGGGAAGCTTCCACAGTCTGGAACGCGTCTCTCAGAAGTGGGGGGCCCTCCATTGGATAAGGAAGATGCTATTTTTTTAATGGAAAGTTTCTAGCAACAAAAAAAAGGCTCTCCATCTTTCTGACGAAAAAACGGAAAAAAGGAAAGTCCTTTGTTCCATCCACCCCAGAGACAATCTTCGTCTTCCTACTGGGGGAGTGTGCCAACGTCAAAGAAAAAAAAGAGCGGAACTGGGGAAACAAGAAAAAAGAGGGACGGAACTTCTTTATAGGGACTGCGTCGGGGAGGGAAAAAGAAGGAAGGGAGAGAAAACGGCACTGTAACCGAAGGGGGACTCTAACCTCCACAGGAAAGGGGGGGACAGGGACTTGCAAGGAAAGGGGGGAATGGTCCTCCTGTGGGAAGAGAAAAAAAAGATTCCTTCCCTCCGTGGGAAGGGAGAGACATCAAAGGGAAAATTTTTGCTCCTGCTCCTATTAGAGGAAGCGCTCAAAGGCACTGTCAACGGTCTTTCCGGGACGGATGGTTCGTTCAGGAAAAGGACACGCTGGAAAGAAAAAGCACCTTCTACTGTTTTAGGGTCGCTCAGAAAAGTACAGCGACCGTAACGGGGAGGAATGTTTCAGCAACGCTCTCAGGGAAAAAGAAATGGAGAAGGAGTTTTTACGGAGGGGGAAGTCCCATCACCTACTACCACGGGGGTACCAGTCACGGAAAAAAGACCAGTTAAACTCAACCCAGCGGGAAAAGTCCCCTTCCGGCTCAGGGGGAAAAGGGACATACAAAGAGGGGGAAAGGGGGGCTGCATTCTTCTGAGAGCTCTGCGAGGAAAGAGAAGGGGGTTCCGACCCCAAGTCTAGGGAAGGAGTGTGCGACGTCAAAGGGGGGAACTCACTAGAGGGAAAGAAAATCCCTCATTTATACAAAGGAAAGCTCTATTTGGTGGAAGGGAACATTCGTTTACTGATTTTTCTTAAGCACCCAAATGCATCAGAAAAGAACCAATAGACAATCTCATCGCTCCATCTGAACGGGCGGCTGCGTATGGGGTAACGTTCTCTTGAAAAAAAAAGGGGGGGGGAGCGCCAGAGAAAAGAACGTGTCAATTTACTTAGGCCACTAAAGGGAAAAAAAAATCGCTGTTGGGGGGGTCAAACAAACCAACAAACTGAGTATGAGGGAGATAGAACACGAAGAAGGGAAGGGGGGGGGTAGCTATTGCTCTCTTGCAGGGACGCAGCCCTAAAAACCATGCCGTTGGGTCCGAAAAAAGCGAATCCGCGAAGGGGAAAGGGAAGGGGGAAAGAAGAGCGATGCATGAGGGGGGGGAAGACAGTATTGTTTCTTGATGAAGGGACAAACAGCAGTAAAAAGAAGCAACGCAAAATCAGATATGGGAGGAAGAGGTGTACTTACTTGTTATTACTGTTGCACGAGGAGATAGGCGTCAATCGAAGGGGGGGGTCGAACACTGAAAAAAGAGACTTGGGGTTCTAAACCTTTTGACCCAAAAGACGACCTCCTCACAACCACGGAAGGGGAAATTGTCCGAGGCAGAGAGAGGGAAGGGGGGACACGCTGTGCCGCTTTTTTGAGGGACTTGGGGTTAAGCTGGAGGAAGGGGAGTAGTGATTGGGACGAAAGGAAAAACTCTCGCATGAAGGGAGATTGGATGTTTGAGGAAGATTACCGTTTACCCGGGACCAGTCGCTTAAGGAAGATGAAGAAAACCGGAGCGGGGAGCTTTCTTCTGGCACTTCTGTGAAAGGGAGGGAAAGAGGGAACCTTACCGAAAGGAGGGGAAAGGGGCCCTGTCTTATCAGAAGGAAGTTAAGGGAGTATCAGAGAAAAAAATATCCCTTCGTCTGAGAGGAGTGCTCTTATAACTTTCTGAGAAGAAAAAAGTTCTGGGGGACAAAGAAACCGGCATTAAAAAGTACTTGTCGGAAGGACGAGCATAGACTTTCGCGAGGAAATCCGTGACGGAGAAGGAAATAAACTACGGTTTCCGTTCAGGAAGGGGGAGCAGGGATTAAGTTGCCCCCTCAAAAGGTATTACCTCGAGAAGGGAAAAGTGCAGGAGGGTCAGTTCTTTTCCAGTCAGGTGGGATCAGAACCGATGGACCAAAAGGATGTGTTATCGTCCGCCCCATTAAAAGGAAGCCTGGAAAAAAAGGGCTGATTGGTTGTCAGAGAGGAAACACAACACCGTCAGGGGAAACGCCGCTTGAGCTCAGCCGGGGGGAAAGTAAAAAAGCGTCGGTAGGAAAGGGACGAAAATACTGGACCGGGTTTAAGTTTCCGGGGAGTTACGAAGAAAGAAAGAGCGAAGAAGGGGGGACTCCTACTATCGAAGACCGTGTCATTGACGGAAGGCAGGCATTGGCGAGAAGGAGGAAGGCGTTGTTTCGGTTCGGGAGGGAGAAAGGGGTTAACCAGAGAGGGAGGGGAAGAGGAGTTCCAAACATCAAGGGCAGCGATCGAAGCAAGGCCAAAGATCCCGCTATCGAAGCCCCAATGCCACACACCGGGGAAGCATTCGCATCTGAACCGGGGAAAAACGATAATGTTACAACCTTGGAGGAACCGTCTGCGGATTCACAACCTGAGAGGTACAGCCGTCGCAGAGAAATCTCTGACATTTTGACGAAAGTAGCCGTGAAAGAACATGTCGAGTCAAGGAAGAGCTTACGGCGTCCCCGAGCAAGGCAGGAGGAGGAAGCCGGGGGGGAAAAAAGAGAGTTGGGTCAATGGCGCTAAGAAGAAGCGTAAGCTTAAGAAAAGAAGAAACAAGGGAAGAGCGGGAATGGGAAAGAGGAAGATGAATCGTGTTCGGGATTGCCGGTGTGGGATGTCGTGGAAAATAGAGCCCATCGGGCCAGGAGACGACCTCTATAATAGATAGTGAAGGAGGAGATTATTCCAGTACAAGGAGACTGCATACACCCCACACGGAGACTTGTAACTTAAAGGAAGGCCACCATCTTACGAGTCGGGAAAAAACAATGGGTCCTCTATGGAATACTGGGGAAAGAAAAGCTCCACGAACAGAAGGGGGGGGAAAAAATGCAACCAACACGATTTCCAAGTTTCAGGGAAGGACCCAAAAAAAAAGGGAGGGAAGGGCTAAGCTCCTCTTCAGGAACTCAAAAGGGATGCCGCAAACGCAAAGGGGGCCCAACCAGGCGGGGGACGATCCCGTCTTCAGAGGGGGCTGCACAACGTCAGCTCTGTAACAGTATCTGCTTGACAGACAAGGGTCTTCACCAAAAGAAGTAGGGTCACAATTTCAGGAGGGGGGGGAGAGATGCTTACTTCATTGATGTAATGCCTAAGAAGAAACTGGGTCACAGTTGTCATCTGCTTCGCAGCGAAAAGGCTTTCTCGTTGGCACGGGAAAAGAGGTGTTCGCGGGGGGGGGGGGGTTTTATTTTCAGCTGACTGGATCCTGCTGAGGAGAGCTCGTAAGGATCTCCTTTGACCGAAACGAACCGATCAGGGAGAGATTCCTCGGCCCTGGGGGACGCTGGCCTGCTTCATGAAGGTTCTCGGAAAACCCTCAAAAACAAAAAAAAAACGATAGTTCATCTCGGGGAGGGAAAATTCTTCCCAGGGGGAGGGTCGCGTAATACTTCAAGTTCGGGGGAAAAGGGTGAGGGGGGGACGCGTTGCAATACCAGAAACTCACAAATGTCGAGGGGAGGAGGCAGCCCTGCCGTTTTTGAAGCGCTATCTAACACAATCAGCGCAAAAGTAATGGTGAAAAGAGAGGGGCCTCCGCATCTTTTTCGAACGAAAAGGGAATAAAAGACGTCCTGAAAGGGAACTGAAAGTGTCGCTACCAAGGAAAAATGACCAACATCGGCGTCTAAAGGTGGGAAGTGTGGCAACGGGGCAAAACTTCATCCTCTCGGTCAGGGGGGGTTGAAACCGGAAGAGGAGGACGCTACGGCGGCTCCTCACAGAACCGAATTGTATGCTCGACTGGGAGGGGAGCCACGTTGGGGGAGCGGGGGAAGGGTTGCCTCGGTTGAGCCACAGTTATAAGGAGAGGGAAAAATCACGGCTGGAAAAAGGGAGTTTTGCGAACGATTACGGGAGGAAGGGGGAGCTGCTCCGAAGACGGAAGAGACTGCGGGCATACCTTCGACAGGAAAGATAAGGAAGAAAACAGGGACTAACAGCTCGCTCATCGTTACTATCATCCGCTTAAGAGGAGGTGAACTCTCTCAGGAAAGGAGGGAAGGTCACGGTAACGGAAGGGGAAGAAAAAGTCCACGTCTACTATGCTCCGAGGGGGGGCGCAGTCAAAAGGGGGGAGAGGAAGAAGTCAAGTTATCTATTGATAAAAACCGCTTGCCATCCGTTTTGTAGAATGGAGAAGAGCCTCGTAACAGAAAGTGTGTTTCTTCATGCTTCGGCGGAAAACGGTTAGAAAGAGGACGTGCCGGTGGCTACTGCGGCAAGAAAGACGCCCGCAGCATTCCCGTCAATCCCCGGAAAAAGGGGAATAGGAAAAGAAATAGATTACTACGAGGCGATGCCGGGTAACTCTTGGGGGCTGGGGGGCTCAGAAAAGGATTCCAGACAAACCCTCCTGAAATGATTGCCCACTCATGTCCCGGCGGCTCGAAAAAAGGAGATTGCGTGAAAAAGGGAACATCGGTCTGCGCAGACTGTCCGTCAATTTAAGGAGGGGCTAGCACGAGGGGAGTGTTAAAAGTATCGAGAGGAAAAGATATATATCTCGAACACTAAAGGGAGTCTATTGAGTAGCGGTTGACTACATTCTTCTCCGGAAAGGTTGCGCAAGGAAGGAAGCGAATCCGCGCCTCCGGAAAGATGCTAATTGTCTTGGGGGGGGGATGGGGAAGGGGGGGGGGGCGGATCAAATAGGGCCGAAAAAAGAAAAAGAAAACCCCCCGTAAACTGCTACGGAATCGTGAAAAAGATGGTAATTCTATTGAATTCTATTTTGATACGGGGATTGTGCCTTCTAAGATTTTGAACTCTTCAGATCATGGTTCATTGGACTTCACCCGGACTCCTGTAGGGGCCCTCCCTCAGGGGGGTGTCTCAAGTACCTTTTGGACCTCCAGGAAGTCTGGCCTGGACGTCCTACAGGGCACACGGATTCCCCCCCTTTCCTTTGGTCGTTGGGGGTTCCCTAGATCTTCTTCCGGGGACCGGAAACTCTAGTGAAGGGTTGGAGGTTCTTTACCAAGTTGTCCGTTTTTTCTCGATTTTTTCCGGGGAGATTTCAATCGAATCCCGCTCTGGGGAGGTAGTGTAGTCGAGCGGGTGGGAGGGGGTGGTAGGAAGGAGAGGGAGGGGAGTAAGGGAGGGGGGAGGATAAGGATGCAAAGGGGTGAGGGGGAGGGGGGAAACGGTGAGGGTTGGTTGCGTGGAGAAATGGGGGGCAGGGAACTATGGATGGAGAAGAAAGGGCAAGGTGTGGTGAGGTGTGGGAAGGAGGGAGGGGGGAGCGGAGGAGGAGGGCAGAGACTGTGAGTCCCGGGAGGGGGAGGGTCGAAGAGTGTACGCGTGGGTGGTGGGGGGGGATGAGGTAAGGAGGGGAGGGGAGAGGATGTGGGGTGGGGGTATGAAAAGTACGAAGGGACGCTCTTTCCTCACTAGAAGATGACATCTTCTACAAAATGGGATGGGGGACAACCATTAAAAGCGTTCTGGGACGTTTTAACCTATATGGGAACTGGAAATAAACGCTAAGGTTCGAGTAAAGATTGATCTTTCAGGGTGGGAGTAAACTTATTCCTCTTTACTTACATCCAGTGGGAGGACAACGGTAGGAACAGCCTTTCACGGGTGATCCCGAGAGGGGGGGGGGTGCCCTTCCTTATCTTTCTAGAGAGAAAGGACGGGAGGAAGGAAGAAGGGTGATGCGATGTAGCTTAAGAAAGAGGAGTTCTCCAAGGGTGCCCCCCTATTCAGTCAGAAAAACTCGGTTAAACGTTGAAAAGGAGAGCATACACGGAAGGGGGGGCCGTTTATCTGGTTAATGAGCAAAGAAGTCTGCTCCTGTTCCAGGGTTCCTTCAGGGGGGTCACAGAGGCGGATTAAGGATTAGGGTATTGGCCAATTTTTGGAGAAAGATGGAAGTTCACACCAACGAAGGTCGGAAAATCAGGACGAAAGAAGGAGAGATTTGGCTGGCCAAAAAAAGGTGGAGAAGCTCAGGAGGGGCGTCGAAAAAAACAGCGCCGAGACGAAAAACCCCCATAGATTGGAGAGAGGCAAGGGCGGTCAAAAAAAGAGGAATCTCCTAGAGGGAGCTACATCATCATTGAAAAAGTCGGGAGGGGGACCAGCGCCCCCGAGCCACATGGGATCCCTCCCGAGTCCCAAAGTTACGATTTTTTAGGGAAAAAGAGAAACTTGGAAGGGAGGTCCGCTCCAAAAAAAAAAGGGGAAAATCTTGGCAGTAGAGCTACTATAGGGGCTCCTACTATCAAGTGAATGAGCCAGTAGGTAAGACTTCACTCTCCCAAAGAGGAGAAGGCTTCATGGGAAAATTATTTTCAACGTGTCTGTATTTCTGTTCCAGAATCCTAAGGGGGCCCTCATGAGAGAGGGGAGCTTAGTCTTCTTGGAAATCAGGGCGAGAGAAAGGAGCCTATTGCACATAGCAGGAAAGCGTCTACCAAGACGCACCGACCTTTAAGGAGTCCTAAATGCGCCTCTTCAAAGATCCTAAGAAGGGAACGCTGTACCCCTTGAAACCGGAGAGGGGCCTTTCGGTGCCCCCGGTAAACGCAAGCATGCGCCAGGGGGGAACCGACAAAATAGGAGACACTGTTCGAGGAAGGCGGTATTAAAAGAGGAAGATGGGGCGCCAGAGTGGCAGGAATAGGGGCGGTGAAGGGAAAAGCAACGGGAGGCGTCGCAAAAGGGGGTGGTCGTGGGGAAGATGCTGGAGGAGGGAGGATAGGGGAGCGTGGGGTCAGGTAGGATGAGTAAGAGAGTTGAGCACAAGGGGTGGGGAAAGCAAAGGCAGGAGAACTAGTCGTCGGGGACGAAGCGGTGGTGCAGAGCGAACGGGAGCGAGGGGAAGTGATTTGACGTAGGGAACAACGGAGAGGGGCGGGAAGAGGTGGAGATCGAGTGGGTGAGGGGTAGTAAGGGAAAGAGGTAGATGGCGGGAGGGGTAACCGGAGTAAGACAGTAAATGGCGAGACGAGAAGATCGGGATTTGGAGAGGGGTAGGTGGAAGGGTAGCCGCAGCAGGAAGGTAATGGGGGAGGGAAGCGGGGCCAGGTAATTCCGGGACATGGGGGGCTGTGGGGCGTAATCGGGCTGTGGGAGTGCGGAAGGAGGGTGAGGGTGGATAACATCGGTGAGAATTGCCGATGTAGAAGGGGAGTCAAGAGTTCCTCGGGAGGGGGTGGTTAGGGAGAGGAGGGAAATTGAGGGGAGAAACTGGAGCGGGGGAGTAGGGGGGGAGCAAAAGCTGGGTATGAGGGGGGGGGAGGAGATGGTGATGGGAGGGAGTCGAAATGTAGCAGAGAAGCAGGATGAAGATGGATAGAAGAGGGGGCTGGTCGGGAAGGAGGTTAGAGGAGGAGCCAAGGGAGCCCAATGTCGGGCGGGAACATGGAGGAGAGGGATGACGGTAAAGGAGGGGGAGGGATCTGAAAAAAAGGGGGGGAGGGAGGGGGAGAGGGCAGGGGAGGGAGGAGGGGGTGAATGGGAAGAGTAGGAGGGGCAGGCCGAGGGCAACGAAAAGATGGAATAGGGGGGGAATGGGTTGTCGGAGGGTGGGTGGGGGGTGTTACACCTCGAGAGAAAGGAGGACCAGCTTCTTTGGCCTATCTTCGTCAGGCGCAATCCAAAAATAGAGAGTGGGGGGATCACCACCGAGTGTCTGCTTCAGCACATCCTATCAAAAGTTGCGGCAGATAAGATTTGCAAATAACGAAGAGAAGAGAAAAAAAAATAACAACCAATGCGCACAGCCGTATAAAATGCGATGGGGGCAAGTTGACTAAAAATTCCGCCAAGAAAAGTTTCCTCTTCCTCCCACCGAAAAAAGGAGCCTTCGATCGACGTAGAGAAGAAGAGGATCCCAACTTGGGGGCAAAGAATGAAAGGGGTCGATTCCGCCATAGACAGCGGACAAAGGCCAAAGGGGGAGGTTATAACCCAAGAACATGAGTCTCGAAGAAGACGACCCTTCCCAGTCTGACTCACCAGGAAAGGAGGGAAGAAAAAAACCAGTAATGTGAAGAAAAAAAAAGAAGAGGAATACCAAGATTCGTTATCGCGAAAAAAAAAAACTGCGGAGGGGGGAGAAGGAAGAGAAGAATTGGATTTCTATTTCCCGGAGAGCGGGGGGGTTGTTTAAGGAAGGGGCTCGCCTGAAAGGGGAGGGGGGGGGAGGAAAAGACTGGGAATGGTCGTCCCTGCTATAGCGGAGGATTCTCGAACTCATGTTCTTGGGGGGAAAAAGGGAAGACTTCGTTTGGAAAAACTGTTCGTAAAGCCGGCGCTTGTATTGAAAGGGGGGGGGATCATCAACCCAATCGAAAATGTGCTACGACTAATTCACGAGAGAAAAAGTGGGGCGGTGGATTACTGAGGGGAGCAGACAAAAGGAGGGCGCAAGGGTTAGTCAATGTTAAAAAGCTTTCTCACGGCTGAAGGGGGGGAAGTTTTGTTCTTTCTCTGAGCTCGTTCCAATCTATCTTCTGCAGAAAGAGGGAGTAGCCGCCAGGAGGGCGTGATGCCAACATCGGACTCTCGTGTCGGATGCCGAAGGAAAGATAGTGCAACCTTACCGGAACATCTGAACTATTCTTTATCGGGGAACGTAACTTTCGAAGGGAAAGAGAATGGGGATCTGTTAATTTACGAGTTGGCTGAAAGTTCATCAGGGGGGACTAATATGGGGGAACATGATGGGGTATGTTAAAAGTCAAAACACGAACCCAAGGGGGAAGTCACGCGTTAATGATCTTGCGTGTCGGGGGGGACGATCCTCGGATCTCTTCGGGGAAGGGGGAAATTCCAAAAGCCTACATTAAGAAGGTCTGGGAAAATTCAGAAAATGAGACGAGAAAAGAGGAAGCGAATTTTCATCGAAGAAGATTGAAACTCGCGTATCGGAGTGGAAGGGACAGGGAAAGGAAACGTGTTTAATGAAAAACCTGCCGACAAACGGGATAACGGAAAAAACAAAGGGGGAAAGGGGACGATTCATAGAAATGTTTTCTCGGATTGGAAGGAGGAAGGGGAATTTCCGATCGTAGAAATTGATCGAGTCTTGCGATCAGGAGAGTGGTCGGTGGTAGGAAAAGGGGAATTCGTTGCCCTCAAGCACGCAGACAGGAGTCAGTCACCGTTAGGGGTCTGAATGAAAAAAGGATGAAGATCAAGCAGGGTAAAAGGGGTCTTCCTATCGGAGAGGAAGGACGATGCTCTAAATTCATGAAAGAGGCATCCATATTCTACGGGAGGGAATTTGGTGAAAAAACAGAACGGTTTTGTCTTGCGACGGCGTAGGGGGGAACGACTTGGGGGAGTATGTTTGAGGGGATTAGAAAAAAAAAAGAAGCCGTAAGCGTAGAGGGCGCTGCACCCCTGAAGGGCTGACCTAAGGAAAAAAAATGGGTTGGGCCACGACTACAGTCGCTATGATTTTTTAATGAAGGAATAAAAGGTGCTGACCGTCGACAAAAAAAAGGGAATTATACCGGAATCGGTGGAGGGTTTCCGGTCTTGGCAAAAAGGAGACGACACTCCTCGGCGGCGGGAAGTGAATACCAGCCAACAACTTTCGATTCCCGCGGGGGGGGATCGGAATGCTTGGAGAGGGGACACCGAAGGAATTCAACCGTCCATCCCAGGATAGCAAAACGCTGTCTATCTTTGTTCTATGATCAGGGGAGGAAAGGGGGGTGGTCTAACCTTAACTAGTTCGCTGTACTCAGGCATTCCTACGTTTGTGGATGTGGTTTCTGTGAAACAAGGTCTGGGCTTTAATATGGAAACGAACTCGGTGTCTTGCGAAATTGCTGGGAAAAAAGGGGAATGGACAGCAAAGGGAGGAAGAAGGGACTTTTAGGCCCAGTAACTCAAAAACCGAGCATCGATGGGAGTAAGAAAGACGCTGTATGGGTGGGAGAATTGACACCGCTATAATAAAAGACCAAACCATCCGAGAAAGGGGGAAAGGGGAGCCTTCACGCTTTGCCGCTGGGAGGCCTGGGCTAACAGTCAGGCGAATCGAGAAAGAGAGGAAAAGAACTCATTACGAACCAGAATTGAAAATGAGCCCAGGTTTCCAGGGATTCTCGTGCAAAGGAGGGGAAAGCGGGGGAAGACGAGTGATGGGCTCTTTCACCCGGGCGTGCTTCAGCCGAAAGGGGAGAGAAAAAGAAACGAGGTCACCCTCCCGAAGAAACCGACAATCCCCAGGGGGGGAGTGGAATTCGTGAATCTAAGAGAGAAAAATGCAGACCGCCAGATAAGCATAAAAAAAGACCGATGAAAGTCCTTCATCAGGATCGTTAAGGTAATCCGATTAAGAGAGTCTCTTTGACTCCCAAGGAAAGCGTGGGGAAAGAACCTTTAGAGGAATAAGTGCATACGGCATGATCTAGGGGAGACTCGGATCATTCGCCAGCAGGAGGAGTAGCCGCGAAAAAATTGGGGGCGTTGGCAATAGCGATCGGACAGACGGGGTTAAAAACTGAAAAAAAAGAAAGGGGGCTTCGCCGGACGACATAAATGAAATCTTTCATTCGACTGAGCGGCGAGGAAGAATCAAAACAGATCAGTGTATTTCAGGGGGTGACCGAAACCAAACCCATTTCCGGGGGTAAAAACGAAGGAGAAGCGCCGGCAAGAGCAATGGATCCCCGTCAAAAAAGGAATTTGGCAATGGGGGGCATGGTTA
>Ga0179593_1707241_pt1 | contig 11627 bp, 15 predicted proteins | sample CZODoug2_1_08_16_FD_185931 | JGI IMG/M metagenome (GOLD analysis project Ga0179593, IMG submission 185931) | Vadose zone soil fungal communities from Angelo Coast Range Reserve, California, USA - CZODoug2_1_08_16fungal (PacBio error correction) | ecosystem: Environmental > Terrestrial > Soil >...
CGAAAGCCCGCAAAAACCAAGGGGGAATACAGTTAGATTCCGAGAGTGAGTTGAAAAGAAGGAGAAAAGGGTGGTCGACGGTCAAATCAAGCAGTCCGGAAAGACGGGTGTTGAGGGGGGGGAACCACACGGAACAAACGATTGTACGGCTTTCTAAAAACCCGCTGAGCTGGGGGTGCTCAGAAGGAAGAACAAGTCAGGGGGTATCAATGGTAAAGTTTGAAAGGGAAACGACAAGTAAAAAAACCATCCCGATGTGCTGAATAGGTCATCAGGGAACCAGGGAAAACAGATTACATAAGGGGCGAGCAGAAAAAAAAGAGCAATATCCAAGCGTCAAACCTGAGGGGACCACTGGGTTAACCTTACGAGTGCAAAATCGGGGGTGGGAAAAAAAACGCTAAAGTCCGAATGGTGGAAAAAGCTGCAGGTCCAAAGATGGTGAATCGCACCGGAAGAAAACGCAAGGCGACTTGTAACGGAGAACAAACACAAGGCGATCAGGGGTTGTGACCGCAGAACGGAGGAAAGAGGAGTCTGACCGGCGGGGGAACACCAGTGGGGGAAAGGAACTGCCAGAAAAAAAATTGGAAACAGACAAGGGGGACAAGTGGAAGGAACGGCGCTGGCACCCACCGGGAAAACCTGTGGAAAGTTGAACTTCGTACGGGTCCAAGTTAAAAAACAACCTGAACACACTGGATTCAGCACCCCGTCCTTTAAAGGGCACAGGGTATGAAAAAAGAAAGTGGGTGATGCAAGGGGAGAGCGCCACGCGAGAAATGGCATGAGAAGTTTGAGGAACCAAGGGGATGGCAAAAAAAAAAAAAAAAAAAAAAAAAAACGGGGGGGTGCGGCTTAAGCTAACAGGTGGAACTGTGGTACGCGACTCCAGGGGGGGGAGGCCGCCGTGCCAAAAAGAAGAGCAGAGACAGTAACCGTTCCCGAATAAGGCTGGTCTGAACGGGTCGAGGGCCCCAAACCAGCTCACGCGTCGGCAAGACAAATCGTCCAAAAACGAAGAATCCGAAGACAATAGAAAAACCTCATCTATATGACGGCCACGACTGAACTACGCCAACAAGAAAAGAAAAACGATCCTTGTAGGAACCGTGCGGCAACAACGTTGACAAAGGCCTTGAAAAGATCCACGCATGCAGAAGGGAGCGGGCACTCACGAATGACCATGGGTGGGAGGAGCTTAGGTCAACGATGCCTGAAGGTTACGATAGCTTCGGGGGAGAATTGCCAAAAAAATCCGTCCAGGGGGCTCGGAGATTTCCTAGCCTGAAAGCCAGGAATAGTAACATCAAATCCAGAAATGTCGGCTGGGACGCCGTCAGCTGCAAACCTTAACTGGGAAATGCACACGTGAAGAAGATCGGGGACGGGACCAAAGCGGTAACCATAAGAACTGAGGGGCCAATGCAAGGCCCATGGGGGTGGGGGCAGCTCGAATCTATGCCAGGACAAAACGGACCCTGACAACTTCAAAATCGCAAAATACAGGGAAAAAAGGCCAACATATCCGGCCGGCACAAAGGGACGGCGAATTCAAACACTCGGAAAATAGGTGTAAAAAGAAGGGAACGGGGCACACACCGAAGTCTCGAAGGGCGAAAAAAGCTAGTGTCCGAAACGGGAGGGGACGTGAAACCGGGGAGAAAAATGAAATCAAAAGGGAAAACCGTGCCAATCGGGGAAACAGATCAAGAGCCACCACGGGGGAAAAATGGGGGCCTCCTCCGTTTAGAGAAAAAAAAAAACAGTCCCGTTTAGAAGGCCAAAGGAAGGCAGGGGAGTGACACCATCTAGCTAAAGGATTGCCCCTACCGGGCAACATCCAGTGGAAAACCGAGAGGACAGCGGGGTCAAAACCACCCAATGAAGAAGGCATGGGGACGGGATCCAGAAAGAATAGTGCATCAAGGCGATGTCGGAACCAGGAAAGACAAAGGAACATCCCGGGACACGAAAGGGTTGGATCCAGTTGCAAAAAAAAACCAGGGAAAAAAAAAGGTTCGAAAATTGGTACCTTGTAGAAGAGAGGGACAGGATCAAAAACGGCTTCTCGGGATTGAGAAAAAAGGGACCATGGAAAAAACGCAGAGCCGCCGAAAAACGAAAGAGGTAACAACAGCCAACCCTTTCTACCACGATGGGAAAGCCAAAGTGCACCATGGAAAGCTTCGAAGGTTGGGGGACGTGTGGTCCTCACTCAAAAAAGGAACAACAATAAAGGAAGAAGGAAAAAAGGCAAGAGGAAAGGTCAAACGATATTGGTCCGCAAACCAGTTACTAAGGATGCACTTCGTGGACCAAAGCTCGGGAAAATAGTGTGCACAGAGACAAAGAACAGGCTCCAAAAAGGTCGGACCATTCGTAACGAAGCGCGCACTAAAATGAAAAGGATGTGAGGACCAACGGCACCTTCACGCAAAACGCGAGAGATCCCTGAAAATGTCGGAAGGAGAAAAGGGGTTTTGCAATCAGGGAACCGAAACGCCAAAACCAGTAGGGGGGAACCGCCGCCGCAACCGGGACAAACCTTAGGGCAGATCAAAAAAACCAGCACCCACGAAAAAAATAGGGTCAGACATGTTGGGGAACCCAGACAAAATCCTGCCCGGGTCAAAGGGGGAAAAAAAAAAAGCCTCAGGAAGAAAAATTGCCAGGGACAGAAGACAAAAAGCCGCCCAAGGGCAAATCCGTCAGAAAGGACATCCGAAACACTGTCAACTTAATAAACGTGAAAAAGGAAAGCCCCATAGTTCTAATTTATCACTTCGGGGAGCAGAGGTGTCTTAAGGCCAAGAAAGAAAAAAATCAGTTTGGCCAAAAATCGTTACAACGTTAAGAACATCAAAAAAAAGATCAAAAAAAGGAAAAAAAAAACTACCTTTTCGTCAGGAGCTTTGCGCCATCCGGCAGCACGTCCAGTATGCACTACAAAAGTAGAAAAGCGCCACGGGTAATCGAAATAAAAACAAGTCGGAGAACTCGGCAACCCCAGATGACTCGCAAGCAAGGGAACACATAAGGAAAAAAAAGGAAGGCAAAACCGTATCGAAGAGAACACTTGACCAGGCCTGGGATTAAAAAACGGTCACCAACCATTGGTGGGCCGACCTCTTTAAAAGAAATGGAAAACAACAAAAAAGAGGCCCGGAGGGCCGTCCAGGGGTCCCCTCCAAACCAAAGGAAACACTCGAAGTCATAAAAACGGGAGGAGAAAGGCTCAACAAACCACTGGGAATATGAGACTCCATTTGAGAAGTTACCGGGGGGGGGGGGGGGGCCGAAGAAAACGGTAAGGACGTTGTTTCTGGAACAAAAAAGGGAAGGTCGCCGGGTGCGACAAACTTCAGGCGCGGGGAGCGAACACAGTTCTGGTGGGGAACCTAGAAAATGGTGAAGTCGACCGCGACGGGAAAAAATGACGACGGGGGGAAGCAAAAAAGAAGAAAAAAGATCCAGCGGTAAAAGAAAAAAACCCAGTGCACACGGGCAATGTCTAGATTTGGAACTGGGGCGGAGGAACAAGGTCCGAATAGAGATCGAAAAAGCCCTGGGAATGCCTAAGAGGACAGGGAAGTGGAAAAAAAAAAAAAAAAAAAAGGCTACGGTGGCAAGACTTGGGGAGGCCACATCGGGCAATGCGGCAGCTAACGTCGAACGGGGTTAAAATTCGAAGGGGAGCGGAGCGAAAAACTAACGTTGATCTACAAGGTAACAAAAAGGACTCGTGCCGGGCATTTCCTGCTTACGGGGCAAGTGCTGGGGGGGGACTGTGAACGAATAACACACGAACCAGGGTGGGGGGGACAAGCACACGGCGGCTGCCAGGCTACAAGATTAGGGCAAAGATGAGCGGCATAACGCACAAGAACGACCTTTTCGTCCGGGGGGGAAGGGGGGGGGCAGGGGGTGTTTATCGGCAGCGCCTCAATCGGGGGGTGGGAAAAGGCGACAAGGCAAAATAAAAGGAGAGAGAGGCACCTGCCGAGATCTGCCAGTCCTGAAAATACCATTGCAAGCCTGGATGACCCCCGAATCGATGGGGGGGACGAACGCTGGGGCGAGTCCCGGGGGGTTTGAAAGAAAGCCGGGGGACTGGGTTGGGATCAAGACGGGGCCGGCGTGGTGAGCAAAAGCTGCCTTGGGGGGGGGGCAAGGGGGGGTCAAGTGGTGCTCAGACAAGTGCGGGGGAGAAGCCATCGAAAGACTGTATTGAATGAGTTGTCCACGTGGGCGACAAAGTAGCGACACAATCAGGGCGTGTAACGTGTGAAAAAAGAAAAGAGAGGTGGGTGGGATGCCAATGATACAAATACAAAGAAACGCCGCAGTCAACGGGGACCGGGGGACTAGCTCTGAAATAGGCGGCAAACAGAATCAGTTTGAAGGGAAAAAACCGGGAAAAGAAAAAAAAAAAATTCATCTTTCGTGAATGGACTAAAAGAGGCATGCCAGAACGCGCCGCGTGGCAAAATGTCCGGTGGGGGGGTGCCTTAAGTTATGGTAACCAACAGAGTGGGGTCAAGCAAAAGCGCGGGACGTCTGCGCGAAAAAACTAGAAGAAAACTAGACGGGGAGCGTTGTAGAACGTCTGGACCACCAGCAACTTGCCGGCACTTACACGGGACAGGTTAAAAAAAAAATAAGTATGCGAGGGTACCAGGTCCCTTACGCGAATCGTCGGGGGGAACGGGGGAGGGGGAGGGGCGTGAGGGTAGGAAAAACAAATATAGCTGCCTAAAGGGCAGAGGTAACGCTAAGCGAACAGTTTTGATAAAGCTTCGCACGGGACCCCCGTTGTAATGGAAAGAGGCCGGGGGGATAAAGGGGAATGGCAAAAAGGGGTGGTACATCGCACTGGGTGGGGCAAACGAAAACACCGCAGACAGTAAAAGCCTCGTCGAAAAAAGGCGGAAAAGCGGGGAACAGAAGGGGTGGGGGGAAAGGGGGGACAGTTTGTGACAAAGTCGGGCGGGGGGGCAGAACAACGTGTCCATGTAACAAGGGGTCGGGTGTGGGAAGGGGGAAAATGAAGTGCCGTTATTGGGCGAGGAGAGCAGATGCATAGCCCACGTTCCCGAAATGGACGTCTTAAGGATGCGTTTCTCTATGCCAGGGGGGGGGTGCGAACCAGGTGCAGAAAAATCAAGCTTTTACAATGATATCTGATAGAGGAGGGGTGGCAAAAAAGGGACGGCGTGGGACGGGAAAAAAAAAAGCAGGGACGTAAATCATTGGGGGCGGTAATAGCTGCCCACAGGACCGTTTTGGGATGTCAGGGACAAGGCGGCGCCAGGGGAGGCGGAAAGTAGGGAATGGCCGGTGTCACGGAACCGGAACAGCTGGAAGTAGAATTACTCTGTAAGGAAGGCGGAAGATATCACCGAAATGAGGAAAGGGATGCGAAACAGATTCAGGGCTCAAATCTCAACAGAGGGTAGCGGGCAAAGCGCTTGCAGCGATAAGTCGAATTCCCAAAACAAGGAAAGTCAAAGGGCTACAGAAGAACGTCCTGGTGGAATCACGGGAGGGCTCGGTGGCGGTGGTGAAGAGGATCGAGAACAAAGGGGGGAGGTTGGAAAGGAGATGCGAAACACCTCAGGGAAAAAGGGGAGAGGGGGCAGGTTGTGTATCTCAGGAGGCCGGAGGGACCCATGAAATGGCCAGCGAGGACTTCATGTAGGGTAGACAGGCACACAAAGGGGACAATAATCAGGGGCGGAGGGGAGTTCACAAGCAAAAAAGGACAAAAAAAGAAGGTCTAGAAGGCAGTGGCAAATGAGGGTCGTCAAAGGGGATGCCGGGGGAGGGGGGTAGCGGGGGGGGCACGCAAGGGGGCCAAAATCTGGATCCCCGCAATTTCGGGCTGGTGCCGAGGGTCGAGACGCGTCAGAAGGACCAGCGAAAGGGAAAGTCCTCAATCGCGGAAGTGCAAACAATCGGAAGAGGGGAGAAAAAACCGCGAAGAAGTACACACAAAATTGGTCACGAAAAAAACAAAGACCCGGAAAAAAGGAGTCACAAGCGCTCCAGAAAACAGAAGGGTCAAGTAAAACAAACGTTTAAAAATAGAAAAAAAGTGAAAAGAGTGCAAAAAAAATAAACCTCACGTGTCAGGAAGTAAAAAGCCGGAGGTCGAACACGCCCTCTGGGGAACGGGTGAGGCGGGACAATTAAAGAAAAAGCCTTTGCAAGAGCGCCTGGTAGTGTGAAAATGGTGGGGGTGGGGGATGCTGGGCGGGATTAGGTTTGTTTTTTGCCACTGGGAGCCCCCACCACACAAGAAGGAGCGGCTCAGCAGAGGAACAATCATGAAAAAGGAAAGGCAAAAAATGCGCCAAGGTGATGGGAAAGACTGTGCGCGAAGAAAAGCCATTGGGGGAGTGCGGGGACTTGCCAAATTCGAGCCTGATTGCGTTCAGACTTGGGGGGGAAAAAAGAATCCCTCTGCAAGGCAAACCCCAAACCCAGGGCGGTCAGAGGCTCGTAGTCCGGAATCGCCAGTTCAAAGCCGGGGTAAGTGGCTATGGAGATCACACACTGACGTCCTATTAGGGATTCTTAGTGGTGAATCGGGACAAGAAAAAAAAAAAACAGAAAATCATAGTGGAGGCCTAATTGGGCTAATGAAAGGGGCACATGGGTGACTTTGCTACTCTTCCGAAGGGCTGTGGTGGGGGTTTGGGGGAAGACGTGTGGGAACCGGCTGTGGTGCACTTTTCAAGGGCGCACACGGAGGAGGGTGGGAAAAGGGGTGGGGAATGGCAGATAGGGGGCAAACGAAACCTCCTACCCACCGTAGAATGCATGGTGGGGGAAAGTCTGGTGGACAAAAGGACAGGAGCCAATGTTTAGAATTCAGACCTTGGGGATGGGGGGGGGGGAAAAAACAGGGGAGGCGCGCCCTATGTGGGGGTCCAGCTATCATATGGGGGTAACTTGGTGACTATATAAAGAGGACAGGAAATTCAAAAAAACAAGCATACAGGCCGATCGAAAATCGGTCAGCACACCCAACTGAAAAGGAAAGGGGGAAATTAAATATTGCGGAAAGGCTACATCCGAAAGCCAACAAAGGGGGACAAGCGTGCCGAATCCATTCAACTAAAAAAAAAGCTATGTCGGCACTAGGGCGTGGGAGCGGTGAGCAAAAGGAGTGAGTGCCCAGTGTGTCGGTGCAGCACAAGAGGTCAAAACTAAGCCGGGGTAGGACCAAACCAAGGGCAATGGCCCGTGCGGTCGAATGCGACAAAACCACACGGATCGACTTCGAAGGACCAAAAATACTGGAAACGAATGGGTAAGGGGAGGAGGGCAAGGGAAACAAAAACTTAAACAGAACTCGCGGGGACCAAGTAGGTGCCAGGGGGCCGATAACCGACTGTTGGAAGCACGTGGGAAGAAAAACCGGGGGCAGAATCGGCAAAGGAGCTAGCAAACATTCTTCGAGTTCCGAAAAAACTATGACGTCGGGTCATGCACATCGAGGAAGACGTCGAAACAGAGAATTGCAGGCTGTGACAGCCGCAAATGATGTCGGGCGCCACAGGGCAATCGCGGGAAGATCAAAGACCTGGTTGTTGCGAGGGAAAGTTTTAGAAGTCGTAGGGGGGGTCGGCCCATGGGGGACAAGAGTGCACAAAATCGATTTTCAGGGATAGGTAAAATAGCGAGCAACCTATATCGAGCGGGGCAGCGAATGGATGGGCATTCACCAAAAAGGTTGAGGAGACAAAAAGAAGATAAGGTCGGGGACTGTGGGGGAAGGATGAGAAAGGATTTTCCGGTAAGCTTGGTAAAAGTAACGCAAAAAAAGTTGAAAGGTCAAACCAGCTGCGGACTGGGAGGTCAGACTTGGTACCGACCTCCAAGGGGACCCATAATAAGCGGGGATCTACTTATCAAAGAACCGGCACGAACAGAAAAAAAAAACTGGGGGGAAGACTGTTTTGAAATACAAAAAAAAAAAAAAGAAATCACTCGTGCAGGAAAAATCGGACGTTCCACCGGAAGGGGAAAACGGGTAAAAAGAGAGAAAAAAAAAAAAAAAATCGGGTAACGCAAAAAATACAAAAAACAAAAATACCAAGAGGGAGGGGGGGGGTGATTTCGTCAAGTGATAAGGGTCATACTCCCCTGGATGGGGAAAAAAAAACTGTGTTTAGTCCGGAGAAAAATCTATACTGCAAGGGGAGAAGGAAAAAACACACGAAAAATCTGGGAGAAAAGGAAACTTTAGGGGGGTTCTTCATCACTGGCGGCGTGATAGGACGAAAAAAGAAACAAAAACTCACCGGAGGGAGGGGATTGGGTGGAGACCGGTTTGTTCATTTAACTAACGGTATAGTGGAACCCTCTTGCTTCAACAGGTTCCGAAGCAAATTTAACAGGGGGGAAAGGGAGGGGAGCCTCAATCTAAGATGAAGGCGCGGGGGCAAAAAAACACAGTGTAAGGGTGAACTTAGGAAAAGGGGGAGGGCTGCAAAAGGCTGCCGGTGCGGTGATTATGAAGTGCAACCCTCCAAACAAACAAGGCAAAAGAGGGAAAAAAAAAACCATTAATATGGGGAAAAGAGGGGGGTAAAAATCTAAAAGACGGTAAATCCAGGGAGGTTGGCCTTTCGACAGGTGGGGGTATGAGGAGTATTTGTGCCTTCAATAAAAAAGGGGACACTGATAAAAAAAACTGGAAGTCCAGGTTAGAAGTCGCCTCAATAATTCCAAGCACAAAACAATCGTGATCTGGGACACCTTTAGTATGGGGGGGAGGGGAAAGAGGTAGGGGGAACATCCCACGGGACCCAAATTCTAACTAGAAGAATTGAACGTCACGTCAACCGGGAGACGGGAAAAAAGTAAACTTTTTTGGGAAAAAAAACGTAAAAAAAGAATCCGCCGTTTCCCAGCTTTAAAAAAAACAAATGGAAAAACAACTACTTGGAGGGGGAAAAACCGGAGGACAAGCTAACAGTGTGAAGACACAAAAAAGACCCCAAACCTGCTTTTTTTCCTTCAAAGGGAACGCGCCCTGTAAAAAAACGGACCCAACCGCCGGGGGCGTCCAAGAGGGTCAGTAGGGGGAATTAAGGACGTATCCGTTTTCCCAGCCAATCCACTGTTTTTTTCAACGAGAAAGGGAGAAAAGGAAAGAAGGAAAGGCGCGAAACAGTCGCCGTAGGAAGAGACAGGGGGGGGGGAAAAGAGGACAATCCGCAAAAAAACCCGAAAAAAAATCAAAAACAATCGAAGGAGTGTTTTTTCACAGAAAATTGGGGCGCTTCACAAAAAAAACGTGTGGACATTAAAGAAGACAAACAGAAAATACGGTGGCAAGTTGGGGGAAAAAACTGGTGAAAAGGGGAAAAATGGTAGAAAAATCAAGGTGAAGGGCCGGTTGGTTCCTAAAGTAAAGAAATATGAAGGAAATTCATTAGCAAGGGGAGGGAAGGCCGACGTAATGTGCGGGGGGAAGAAATGTTCCCAGGGGGGTTAAAAAAAAGACGTTTATTTTGCGGTAAGAGAACAGCCTGAGCGCAATCGGCCACGCCCAGTGCGCTATTTGGCGGGGGAAAGAAAGGAAAATCAACTGAATACAAACATATCAAGCAAAAAATAACCGCCGTCTTGAGCGAGGGGGGGAAGTAAAGAAAAAGGGATCACACTTAACTAACCCGGAAGGGGTAACTATCTCGTCTGTCGGACTAACCAGGGAGGGAACCCGGGGAAATCAGCTCTATTAAGGATCACAATGGCCGCATCGCCCCGGAAAAAAAGGGAAAAAAAGAATAGAAAAGGCCTTGTAACAATTGCGTCAAAATTCCTGGACCAAAGGGGGACATCTACCCGGGACTCTTAGGCAAGGGGGGACCTGAAGGTAACGACCAGTGGAAAAAGAAGAAGCCACAAAAAAAAAGTGCAAGTGTTGACCCGCGAAAAAAACTTCCTGGTTGAACGTAGCCAAACGCTTAGTAGGGAGAAACACATAAAAGTACAGAAAAGGGGGGAGGGGATCTCGTCCAAAAACCAAACAAAGCACATTTTTTGGGGATTTTTCAAAGACGTCATAAGGCAAAAAAAAAAAAGGCAAGTTTCACAAGAGAAAAAAGGGAACACGTTCATCAGACACCCGTCTTTGGGCTGGGAATCCAAAGAACTCCCCTTAATAATTCAAAAGACCGCTAAGGGGTTCCTCATCAAGCCCCGTAATAACGCCCCTTGACGGCGAGAGGCGAAAAAAAAATGCGGCCCCCGCCTCGATGGGATCACTTCAAAAAATTGGGAAAAAAACCAAAAAAAACCACTGGGAATCAAAATACCTTCAGGTCCGGGGAAGATAACCCTCTAACGCCGACTTAGGGGGGGGGTCAGAAAAAAAGTAGACGGCACAACGGAAAGAAACCAAAAAAACATCATTCTCCGGCTGGGTGTTGCCACTAGAAGGAAAGAAGAGCAAAACCGGGTAGATGTCTCTGACTGGAAAGGGGAAAAAACACTTATGTAAAGGAAAAAAGAAGAGAAAGCCTTTACACCAGAGAAGGCCTGGGGAAAGCCACGAAGTTAGGGGTGCCTTGTGCTCGCGTTTATGGGGGCCCAAAAAAACCAGGGACGCTTTAGAAAGTGGGAGAAAGGGGAACCCACCCAACTTTAAGTGGGATGGGGAAATTTTACGGGGGTCTTGAAAAGGAAGGGGGGCTCAACGGTGGATCTCCAAAGGGCTAGTGAAAATCGCTTGTTAGGCTTCGGGGCTAAAAGGGTATTCAACCCAGGAAAAATCCACAATAATGGGGGGTCGTTCGGAGGGGAAAAAGGTAAGTGGGGTTGTGTTGAAATAATCTTTCTGGTGAAGCAGTGGTAAAAAAGGTTGCCTCTAAAACAACGAAAAAAAGCTTCAATTGTGGGCACTGTATGGGAAAACGGGCGCAAGTTGGGGGGGGCAAAAAAAGGACAGTCTCACACAAGGGGGGGGAGAAAAGGCGGTCAAGTAGGGGGGCTCTGATCTTCACAATGGGTGAAGGGGACCCTTGGTTAAAAAATCTTAACCACAACGAAGGCAAATCGAGTATGAATTTGAAGTCGAGGATATGAGGACGAAAAGCGCGTTGTTATCATGAAGGTGGGAAGAGGTTGACTTCATGTGGCTGTTGGATGTTTCGAAGACGGAGGGGGAGAGAGAAATACCTAGGGTGGGTGGGGGGCAGAATTAAAAAGGGACAAAGGAGGGTGTCTCGGGGGGGATTAGGGGAACCGGGGGGGTCTTACGGGCAAACCACTCGGAAACGAAGGGGGCGGGCAAAAAAAAGGGGAAAGAAGGAAACGGAGCAAAAATTCTTCAGGTTTGTTTGAAGGAGTGAGAACGAATTAAGAGGGGAAAAGGAAAGCATATGATTTGGAAGGAACGGGAAGGGAAGTAAAAGTTAATCGGAACATAACAATCGTATTTTCAGGGGGGGCGGATAAAGGTGGAAACAAGGGTTGGGGAGTCGAAAATGAAAGAATCCATATTGGGTTGGGAGGGGGGTTGGTGGAGCGGGGCGGATTTGATTTACAGGTCAAACAGAGGGACAAAGAAAGGAGGGGGGAAAACAGGAGGGGAGACGCCGTGGTTTCCC
>Ga0179593_1412420_pt1 | contig 11626 bp, 11 predicted proteins | sample CZODoug2_1_08_16_FD_185931 | JGI IMG/M metagenome (GOLD analysis project Ga0179593, IMG submission 185931) | Vadose zone soil fungal communities from Angelo Coast Range Reserve, California, USA - CZODoug2_1_08_16fungal (PacBio error correction) | ecosystem: Environmental > Terrestrial > Soil >...
CAAGCACCCGGCAATTCGAGGGGCACTCGGCGAATGCGGAAAAAGGAGTCCACCGAGAATCGGAAGAAAGCCGCGGGTAAACAAAGCCCACTACTATTAAAGAAAAACCGCATAACGGCACTGGCTCCAATCCGCGAAAAAATTTACATTGAGCGATCAGATTGCAAAAGACAGGGCGATTCAGCGCGAAAAAGAGGGGAGAGCTCAAAAAGAAAGGAACTGAGGGCTCATAAAAAAACGGGACCGACCCCAACCAACATCCACCTTTTTTCTGCGGGCCGGAACGAAGAATCGTCTGGTCAGACGTCTAGCCATAGGCTTCTGGAGTGGAGACGGACAATAAGAAAAAAACGACCCGAAAAAAAGAAAGGGAACCTTCGCGAGGGGGACAGTCGGCATCGATCCCATTGTCGGGAAAAAGAAAAAAAAAAAACTCATTCAAGGCTGTTGTAAAAGGACGTGAAATGGAGGGCAAAGACGCGAGTTGCACGGAGAGGACTAAACGACGGCCATTTCTTGACACCAGCAAAAAAACGGCATAGCCTATGAAAATCCGTATGCAGCAAAAGAACTACTATCAAGGAAGGATGTAAAGCAGACCTGCAGGCTGGTGTTCCATTAAAGGAGGATTCCATTCCGGGGCTAACAAAACTCAGAAAAAAAAGGAGAAGGTGGATATCCTGCAGAATGTGAAAGTCATGGAAACACCACAGAGGAGACGAGATGAGGGCATAAACAAAAAGAAAAAATCTTGAGAAATATTGAACAAAAAAAAAGAAGGAAATATCGATAGGGGAAAAGAAAATGAGAGGCGAGTTAAGTAGGAGATACCACCAGAAACGAGCGCGGAAGGCGTCCGCAAGACTCGCGCCCATCAAACCCCACAGAGACAAACAGCCCCAACGCAAAGGAGGGAGCACCGAAACCGAGATCGAGGCAAAAAATGGACAAGAAACCTAAGTCAATGGAGAAGGGAGGGGGCAAGAAGTAAAGTCTAAAGAACTGAGCAAGAAAGGAAGCTTCGTTCAGCGAAGGAAAGGAAGTTTTCTCCTTACCTGAGAGGTTGGGGAGAAAGTGTGAAAGGATGGAAAAGCAGAAGTTCAAGAGGAGGCGTCAAAATTCTAAGAAGCATATGAAAGGGGGGCAATAGGGCATGGGGATCTGTGGGAAATGGTGAAGGCGCCTCGAAGAATGTCCGAGCAGCGGCCAATTTGGGAGCAATCAGTAGGGATAGGTTTACCGCTGATACAAAGAAAGCAGCAAGGGGAACTCAAGATGGGTCACGAACAGAACAAGAAATAACAGACGTCGAAGGTGAGGAGGGGACTCGTGTTTACCAAGTAGAAAGGGAAATGACCCGGCAGCGATGATATTGTGGTCTGGAAGTCAAGTGCTTCAGCTGGAGAAGGGAGAGAGGCGAGCAGAGAGGAGGGAATAAGGGACTGTGGGGCTGCACCTCTCTACCCATGGGGGAGGTCCTCCAGCCTTGAACATAAAAGAAGTAAAGGGGTCTGTATCTGTATAAAAAACTCTGACAGGGCGAGGCGCAGCCGGAGCGGAAAGATCACTCAAAACACGGGAAAGCTGAAAAAATGTTCGCAGGGATGAAAAGCAGGGGGATCGCGACGTCGTCTCCGCAGCTCGTAAGGAACACAACATACAGGAAAATCACGAGGGGGGGGATGTCTTAGGAAAGGAACCCTGACAGTCCCGGTTTTAAAAAAGGGTCAGGAAAGCGATGGTGAACCAGAGGGAGGTGATAGAAGAGGTGACTGGTGCCACTGACTGGGTCGGGTTTCTTGTCGGCACCGAACGTCACCGAACAGGGGGAGGAAAAAAAACAGGGACGAAATTACTGGCAAAAAAATGCATGCCGTATCGGGAAAGCGCGCTGGAATGGAGGCCCGCGCCGGCCGAAGGCAGACAGAATGGATTATTAGGAAGAGAGACGCAGGGAGAATTAAACCTCGTCCTATTAGGTAATGTCCCTGGAGGGATCGGATCTGACACAGTAGTCCTGCCGGGATGGCGGGGTGTTTTGCAAACTGAGTCAAAAAATAGGCCAAGGTGGAGGGGTGCGGAACATGAACGGGTCTCAACTGGCAACAGCAACTCGACCGGGATTTTCGGATTGCTCTGGCGAGGACCAAGCCACAAAAAACAACAAAAAAGGGGGGGGGGTCTAAAAAATCGCGTAAAGTACTCGCGTTCTTTTCCGACGCTGGGAGTGCCATGGTTTGAGGGGACGTCCGAATACACGAAAAGAAAAAATTCAAAATAGCTAAATGGGAGAAGGTATGAAAGAACAGAAGCAGGAAACCACCACACAAACACCCATGAGTCTGCCGACCGTGACTCGGCGGATGACCAGGCAACGACAAAAATCAGCAACAATTAATGTAAAACCGGAAAAAAAAAAGGAAGGGGGACGATGGGGAAGAAAGGGGGAAGTCTGTTATTTGGGACGGCGTTTAAAGCCAACTTCCGGACAGAAGAGAGTCAATGCTTTAAGCCTGCAAGCTGAGAGGGATGGGAAGAAACTTGCCGGCACATGAGATGTCGGGACTGTACGCTCCGATATTGGGGAGCGTCAGTTCGCAGGGACAGCAGCAAAGTGAACAATATCACTGGAAAAGGGACCAGGAAAAGAAAGGGGTTCAAAGCTGAAGAAGCAATAAGAAAACAGTGTGTCAAGATTTCTGCGGACGGGCCTAATACATTGGAGGAAAGGAAAAGGAAAGCAAAGGAAGATTGGAGCCCTTTGGAAAACCGAGGGTCCGATCAAAGTGGGTGTGCTTGTGAGCATAGTCGGCTTGTCAACTTTTCGTGGCGATAGAGGGGTCCAACCCAAAAGGACCCTGTGGGAGTTGCCAAGGGCCCCCTGTGACCGTATCATCCGCCTGTTTCTTCAAGTCCGCACTGTTCGCTTAAATTCGGGGATAAGAAACCCCGTGTAAAAAAAGAGGAAACGTGCACAAGTGACTCTGACCGGGGTAATGTAGCCGGCTCGAAAGAGGGATACTCCATATGACGAAGCTCAAAATAAGAGAATGGGAGAAAAGGACGTATTCCAACCTGCCCAATCGGCGGAGCCAAAGCAGAAAGCAGTTCAGGCCATAAAAAATCGGCAGGCGACAACAAAAGAGAAAAAAAAAAAGAGCAGAAGACGGCTTTGCCTGCGAAGGCTCCGAAGCGCTGGGGAAAAAAAGGGAACTCGTTATCATGCCGGAGAAATGCCGCTTGCGATCAATGCCGGTACCTTAAGGCGCTTAAAGGAACAAAAAAAAGAATTTAAGGAGTAAAAGCTCAAGGTCAGCCGGATGGGGGTAGAACAGGATCTACAGGGGAGGAAAGTCACGAAAGATACGTCCAATACGGCGCCAGGAACTTGAAAACAAGGCGAATGAATCCGGGGAAAAGGACCAGAAAAGACACAAAAAACCTCAACAGGAAGAGATACAGCAAGAGGGGACATCCCGACTATTATCAAAACAAGACGGCTGTGGATTCGACCGAGGCCGTGAAACTGGGGCGGCGAGTCAGACTAAAGACTAAGCAATACAGCCCCCTCTCACATACTCCTCGAAACTTACACTGAACACAACGAAAAAAGAGGAAGTCAGTTCAAACTCGCAGGACCCCCGGCTGAGTCACGTAACTGATGCCGGGATGCCCTCAACTCTTGTTACATGTGGGCCAGCCGCTTACAAAGAAGTGACTCATACGCGCGTAACAAAAAAAAAAAGAAACCACAGTAAGGGGACCAGGTCACAAAAAAAAGGGAAAAGGACAACGCGTAATAACAAAGCAAGGAATGACACTTCCTGCGAGTGGGCGGGAACGAAAATACCAGATTCGTTTCTAGACACATATCCTTTGGGATCGAAACAGGAGACGTGCAAGAAACAGGCCATTAGGGACAATCCGAGAAAACGTCGGCCCGAACCTGGCACGCGGTCTGTGAAGGGAGTCCAGACCGCAAAAAGCGTTGGGAAAAAGACAGAAGGAAAGGGGTCGTGATTCCGTGGCGGAACGCGAAACCTGGCACATAAAGCGATCGGAAAGAAAAAAAAAAAACAAACTCTTCCGTAGAAGCCCAAAACGGGGGAGTGGAGGAGGCGGAGGTGAATGGGGTGCGTTTCGAAATCTCCATGCCGACCAGCCGCAAAGACCCAGAACGCGCAAAGAAAGGGTCGGTTAACAAGTGGGACCTGGCCGGGAAGGAGTAGGGAAACCAAGTCTAACCACTATTAAACTAACGTTGAGCACAGGCGCGCAAAACAAGACCTAAGTAACGCAAAGAGGTCAGATAGGGGGGGGGGGAAAGGGGGCAAATCCTTGCTACTCTACGGAAAGAAAAACTATGATGACCTGAAGCAAGGAAATTCAGCGGCAAAGAAAGAAAACCAAGAAAGGGGAAAAGAGGCCAATCAAGGCGCCCGGGCCATCAACATGCCATAGCGGGATTTCGAGTCGGAGACCTTTTAGGGGGAAGCCAAGCGGAAGGGGAAAAAATGACCTGGCATTCATTCAGAGGAGGGGCGAGACGGAAACCCACAAGGAAAAAAAAGGAGGGGAAAATGCACCAGGAGGGAGGCAGTCAGATTCATTTTACGCAAATACTCGGCGAGGGGACACTTTTTAAAACATGCACAGCGGCGTCCCTCGACCAACACGAACGTGGAAGGAACCGGGATTGGAAAAAACAGAAAAAAAAAAAAAAAGACAAAAAGAGACATCCAGCGTTACAACATGACTAAACAGCAAACGCGATCAGAGAATGCAGACAAGCGTGGAATCAAAAAAGAAAAGGTCCGACGAAGTAAACGGTAAAAAATAAAAGCAAAAAAAAATGGCTTCTCGGGATAGAACCCGAACAAGGCGCTCCGAGAAACAGCCCAAGTAGAGCGCAGATAGTCTCAATCTAAAAGACGGCCGAAGGCAATAACAAGAAAAAATCCGCGCCCAGGAGCAACTTCCGAACAAGAGCCCAGGCGGAGGGGGTGCGGAAGGGACACGCGAGTCAATAAATCGGCACTGAAAAGAAAAGGAAGGAAAGCGAAAAGGAGGAACAAAACCGGAGGGAGGGGGGGGGAGACCCTTTACCTGCGCTAAACTCGTGGAAATAAAAGAAGCCGCGGGAACAGAAGCCCCCGACTAAAGATTAGGGCAAGAAAGGAAAAAATGGCGAGGAGAACGTCACCGATACAAATGAGGCAATTGCCAAGGACGGAGAGGTCCATCGGAGCGGGATCAGCCCCATCGTCATAAGGCTGACAGAAAAGAAAACTGGGAAACACTGAAGAAAAAAAAAATCCGAAAGGTAGATAACCCAGGTGTCGGCAGGGGAAACTGAAAAAGCAAATGCGTCTTTGTGGAGTAGGGGGGATCTGCTCATAGGAGTTGGGAGGATCAGCAATGGGGACCCGAGAACCAAGCACACGCTAAAAAAAGGGAGGGAGGATGGAAGGAGGGGAATACTCCCAGACAATGTTTGGATAAGGACACCAAAGGTGGGATGTTGTCGAGGTGCAGGGAATACCGGAATGGGGAACAGCGGCGGCGCCGGAAAAAAAAGAGGGCAGGGGGCTAGGGAAAACCGAAGAAAGACTAAAAAAATCAATTTTCGGGGCAAAAATCCCCGTCATCGCCTATAAGCCTGGGGGGAACAAGTCAATACCAGGGCAGTTCACGCAAAGAACGGCCGAGTGTGGAGGAAACGCAGAGGGAAAAGAGCTGTGTTCCTTACGGGTCATTAACATGCAGGAGAAAGAAAGAATCAGAAAAACAAAAGGGGGAAGAAAAGGGGGAAATATGTATTATCCGCAGAAAGGGTACCAGTGAAAAACACGCGCAGAAGCAAGTAGGTCAGGAACATCAAAGGCGACAGGAGAACGGCAGGGTGGCCAAAAGATAGGGAAAAAGTTGAGGGAAAACGGGTCGTAAAAAAAAAAAATCGCGAGGGAAGAAGGGACAAACCAGAATCTCTTGCAAATCCGAACCCGGCAAAAACAAACACCCCAACGCAGTGGTTCGAGAAACGAAACCTGTGGGGGGATCGATCACGAAGACGCTATCGTAGGGGGAGGGAAAGGAACAGAGACTCAAAATTCGTCACCAGAAGCGAAAAACCATAGATTCTTATGAGCCAAAAAAAAAAGGGTGATGTTAACTCGGAGGGGGTCGGGGGGAGGGAAAGAATGGAAAGCAGGAAGAAGGGAAGGATGCGAAAAACGGTATCAAAAACTATGGACCGTCCGAAAGTTGAAATCTCCTTTGGATCGCGCATTGAGAAGGGATGGGACGGCAGGCGAAAAGTGCCTGTCCGGACAGTTTAGTAAAAGAAGGGGAGGAGGGGCAGAGGGGGAACACCACTTATATAAATCGGCGCGCAGGTACACGGAAAGGCCAGGGAAGACGGGGGTGTAACACTTAGCCGGGAACCTAGGAAGGAAGAAGTGGCACGAATGGGTGAGATGATCTAGCAGTTGTAAACGTCTCGAACAAGACCGTCGGCGCGATAAAATAATTGGGTGACTGAACAGTTCTCCCGGGAAATAGAAGGCGGAAAAAGAATGAAAATTCAAGAGAGGGATGTCTGCAACAATGAAACGACCAAAAACCGGAGGAATGGTACCGTTCTGGAGAGGGAAATGAAGAGAAGTCAGAGGACGGGCTTGGAGGCAAGATCTACAGGGTAAGAGGAGGTACCCTAAAGCCATTGACGGACAAAACAACATCACGGATTCAAGCGATGTGCTGCACTGAAGCAGAAAGTGTGGAAAGGAAGTCGCGAAAATCCTAAGCAAACAGGCGGAAACCAGGGGAAAAGGGGGACAGCAGAAGGGGAGTTACGCCCAGGATTGGAAAAAGGGGAGGGGAAAAGCAAGAAGATGGAGGGGGGAAACCTAAAACTGTCACTTTATATAACACAGGTGAAGTTAAGAAATGGCGGAGGGAGGGCGCGGCAAGCGCACAACCTAATGAGGAAAATCAAAGAAAAAAAAAAAGGCACGCCGGAGGATGAAACACCGGTCATCACCATCTCCATCGGCTAAGGGGATGGACCCTGCGCCGGCCGAAGGGGACCGCTCAGTGAGGGGGTACCTCGCTGACATTGCCAATCCCATGGGAGAGGAAAGGGGAGGGAAATAAGAGAACAAGGGGGTGGAACTCTCAAATGACAACGTATCTGCCGCGGGAAAATGGAGGTCTTGTTTTGGCAGGGAACGGTGGTGATCACAGGGACGATTGTGAGACAAGGACGTCGAAAAAGAAGCAACGCCAAGGTCAACTCAGGATGTTGAGGAGTTCAAGAGGACATGGAGGGGGGGAACCGAACATCAAAAAAAACCAAGCTACACCCAGGGGGGTGAGAGAGAGCGGGGGGGAAAGGGAAAACTTTCCTAAAAAAAGGTTCGCGTTTTGAAATCGCGGTCCGAAGAGAAAAGCAAGGGGAAAGAAAAGAAGACTCAGAGTTTGGAGCGAGACGGGTCGAAATATGGACAAAGAAAAGGAAAACAGGATGAAGAGTTCTTGTGCAAAGGAATCGGCGGAATAAAAAAAAAGGTAAACTGACCCGCTGCGGGATCGGGCACGATCACGTCAAAAAAGGGGGTAACCTCCGGGACGAAAGGAAAAGAAAGCGAGGGGGACAAATTGAAAGCCAAAAGGAGAAACAGTACACATAGTGAAAGGGGAGCAGGGTCTGCTGAGGGGTCAAAGCGTGACCGGGCGATTGGAAATCCCGGCTACCAAGTAAACGGGCGCGGCGCGTAAGATAGGGAGGGGAACACTGAACTGGAACGCTTTCACATTAACAATGGAAAAAAGGGAAAAAATAAGGGAAACTTGTCCTTTACACAGGGCACTGGTGTCAAAAAAAAGCAGATGGCCCGGAAAAGGGGTGGGGGACAGTGGAAAACAGGGCAGAGGAGGGGTCATGTAAAAAGCTGATATCACGGGGGAAGGGTGAGGTTAGATTAAAAGAACCACGCGAAAAACACGGCTTTGGCAGTCACGCAGGGAGAGGGTAATCAAACGGTCGTTTGAGAGGGGGGAAAGGGGGGGGGTTGGGGAGAGGAACTCAATTGAAACTGTTCCGAAAAAAGGGTGTATAAGGGCAATGGCGGGGCATCACATGGCAACCGGGAGACCAGGAGGGGGAGTCAAGGACCGGGAAAAACGGGAGGGTCACCTTACCACGTAAAGTTCCGACGTAAAACCGGGAAGAGGAGATGCACACGAGAATGAATGGGGGGAGGGACCTCGGAAATGGAACCGGGAACGTTAAAAAACAGAGACACTGGGGCATGAAAAGGAGGAAGGAAGCGTGATAGACAGGGACACGGGGAGAGGGTAAAGATGAGTAGGAAACGCAGAGGAATGGGAGCCTTCATGAAAGAGTTAAGTCGGCAATCCCCTAAGGGAAAGTTATAAATAAGAAAAAAAAAAGTTAGGGGAAAATATAGATGATTCACCGTTCAAGGAGCCAGGATGTTGGGTGAATGAGAAAGGGACCGAACTTTCCTTTGGTAAAAAAAGAAGCTTTGGGAAAGAAAAAGAAGATATCCTCTCTCACAGTCAGGGTAGGCCCACAGTAACGCAACTTACCGGGAAAAGGACGGGTAACAGAAAAAGTCATCAAAACGTTGTAAACGGGATAATTCCAAGGTAAAAATTACGGGGGGTTAAAGTAAACTGGAGAAAAAGGAATTAATAATAGGATAATCCACTTGGAGTAATGCAAGAATAAACAGAGAACAGGATTTCACTCAAGAAGTAACATAGAACCCACGCATGTGAAAACCAAGAAAAAAGAAAATGAGAAACACCAATAACTTGAGTTCGAAAAGAAATTGAAAGTGGGTGGTGAGGGGGGCGCGTAAAAGCAGGAGAAGTGGGTTGGAGCTAGGGGGTGTTGGTGTGGAAGATTAGGGGGGAGATTGGGATGGAAGAAAAGTGGGAAGAGGAACAGGGTGTTGAGAAGGGGAGAGAGCTGGGTAAGGGGGAAGGGAGAAAAAGAAAAAGGAGGGGGGGGAGGTGTGAGGGGAGGGGTAGGGAGGGGGGAATGGGGTGTGAGGAAAAGAGAAGGAAAGAACGGAAAGGGGGGTGAAGGGTGTGGACACGGATGGAGAGTGATGGGTTTTTGTGGGGGGAACCAAAAAAGACCTCTATCGAAACACTTATAAAGTACTGACCTTCGCTCATATATCAGCTCAGAAATCTACGGAGTGAACTGGAAGGAAGACGGACGTTTCCGAACGAGGGGGACAAAGGCAGGACACTGGTTCCTGAGCAAACTTGTTCGTTGGGAAAAAAAAAAACAAACCCAAAAAAGAATCCAAGAGGGAAAAAAAGAATCCGTACAGCGTAATAATCAGAGACCCAGAGATGTCCGCCTGGGTGGAAACTGCTTCAGCCGAAAAAGTCCAGCAAGGATGATACTTAACTTGCCAGGGTTGAAAACGCACAAAACAAGGAGGGTTCCATTGATCAAATCGTCCCAGGGAAGGAAAAGAGGACAATTGAGTGATCATTCCCAGCCGGGGCCAGGCAAAAAAACGCCGAGGACAAGGCACGACAAATGTCAGCTCGGTCGCAGTGGTATTCCATCACCAAGGAAGGAGGATGGGGAAAAAAAGGAGGTTAGGTCCGGGAGAGGACCGTATAGACAAGCTAAACCATTGCAGCGAAAAGCGCAGGAAAAGAAAACAAAAGGAAGTGCAAAACGCGATTCTTAGGGACAACGACAGGTTAAGGTTGTCTGCCTGCTAGGTTGTTGGAGGTGAGTAAACCAAATGCCGCAGCGCAGAGAAAAAAAAGAAGGTTCAATTTGCTGTGCCAGTGGGTTCGGCCGCTAAGAAAAAAGGGAACTAACACGAGAAAGGAACCGTAGAGAAACCAAACATGCAAGTATATGGAAAGATTGTTCCCTCAACTGGAGAAAATCGGAAGTAGAAGAGAATCCGAATTTACCTGGTCTGCAAAGTAGAATGAAAATAAAAAAGAATGGAGGAAACGGTAAGAAGAACCCATTCTCATAGCGATTTAGGAGACTAAGGAACTGGCGAAAGACCGAATGACGGACGCGGGGAAAAAAAAGATCCGTTCCAATAAGTTGGGCCTCGCCCAGAAAGAAAACCGGGGACCAGCAAAAAAAGAAAACGCGGCGAAAAAAAAAAAAATCCTTTCCCGAGTGAAGGTAGAGAACGAAAAAAAAAACAAAAAAAAAAAAAAACAAAAAAAAAAAAAAAAAAAAAAAAAAAAAAAAAAAAACAACAAAAAAACAAAACACCAAAAAAAAAAAAAAAAAAAAAAAAAACAACAAAAAAAACAAAAAAAGAAAAAAAAAAAAAAAAAAAAAAAAACAAACCAAACAGAAAGAAAAAAAAAAAAAAAAAACCCCAAACAAAAAAACAAAAAAGAGAAAAACACGCAACACCAACCAAAAAAGAAAACAACAAAAACAAAAAAAAAAACAAAAATTACATCTGATAGACTCGCGAAACGGGGGGGGTAAAACATATGCAAGCAGGCGTCATAGAACGATTTAGTTGAGGGAAGGTGTCATTGGTTTTGACGCTACGCATTCTATCGACGAAAAGAGGGAGACAGGGTTCTAAAAATGAGGCGAAAAAAAGGCAACAACAACTGAAGATGCGGGTGTCCGAAAAATCGTTAAACATCCGGAAGTGGAACTCAGGGAGAAAAAGGTAAGGAAGGGAGGGAACGAACAAAATAAGCTATGATGTGAAAAGAAAGACCCGAAAACGTAAACAAGGCCCGCTCCGGAACCCAATGTAACGGCCATCAACGCCCAACAATTGTTAGCGAGTCAGAAGGGCAAAAGAGGAGAAGGAAGACTCCAGCACGATCACTGATTAAAAGCACAACTCGGGGCTGCGATGTTCGAGGAAAAGGGAGATCAAACGGAGCAAAAAGAGAAATTCGTAATGAACCTAGGAAAGGAGAAAAAGGGGACGTAACAGAGGAGGGCGAAAGTTACCTGCGCGAACGCTGTTGTATAAAACTGTCGCATAAAAAGAATAAAAAATGAAGGAGAACAAGTGCAAGAAGACGAACGGAAAAGGGGATGACTCGAAAAGCACCATCAACGCGATCAAGGGGGCAGATAAGCAATTCGCAGTCACGCGAAAACTCTTAAAAGGAAAAAATAAGGACTCTGATCTCACAGGTGAACACTTCCGACCCCGCAGACAGAAACATCCACCTGTGCGAACGCTACGAAGCAATCGACGTGGTCTCGTCTCTCATCGCTTTCTGGCGAAGGGAGATGAAAAAAGAAAGCAAGAAAACTAAAATCTCGCCATAAACTTAGAGGCGTCATTCTGCACTCCATAAGGTCACATTAATCGCGTGGGGGCTGGTCGATGTCCGTGGTAGCCGTAGGGAAAGCGAGGAACTTGCGACGAACCTTAAAGCGCAAGTGCCGGGCTCGTTCCTACGAAAATCAGGGAACAATTGGTCTTGCAAAACGACACCAACGTCATCTCGTGCAGGAAGGGGAAGAAAGAAACGAAGTTTCCGATGCAGAAAAAGATTTGAACGCAGCGCTGCTTAAACTCTGTTGTTGTCACTGAAAAGTAAATGGAAGAGGGGAGAA
>Ga0179593_1454962_pt1 | contig 11626 bp, 16 predicted proteins | sample CZODoug2_1_08_16_FD_185931 | JGI IMG/M metagenome (GOLD analysis project Ga0179593, IMG submission 185931) | Vadose zone soil fungal communities from Angelo Coast Range Reserve, California, USA - CZODoug2_1_08_16fungal (PacBio error correction) | ecosystem: Environmental > Terrestrial > Soil >...
CCCGTCACTAGAGAGGTCAAACTACTTTAAAACAAACGGCTCATGACGACGTCCGGAGAGAAGATGGGAGGGAAGAGATCTGCCGCCGGGGCTATGGGTCCCACCGACAAGGGAAAGACCTGGATGAGCTCGCGCCTGATAAAGAAACCGCGCAGCGATGAAACTGGTATGAAACGAGCCGGGTGGAAAGAAGTCTATGAGGAAGCACAGGATGATCCTTACAATCCACTTCAAAAAAAGAGGCGATCGCTTGCAAAGGCCCGCCAAAAAGGTGACGGTGACGGGAGTGCAAGTCTGCACCGGAACAACAGAAGCCCTGCCGAGGAAGCCCTTCTTCAATAAGAGAAGTTAACCGGGAAAGGGGAAAAACGAAGAAGAAGGAAATAGAGACATGGGAGGGACAAGGGTGTTAGCGAAGTGCGACTGTCCGAAAAATCGTGCTCGTGTGTACGCGCAAACCATGTTCGGTATTACCCCAAATGCCCGTTAGCAGCAACGGGCTGCCACTTGGGGAAAGAAAAAGACTACTGAGGTGCCCGAATTGTGGCAAATGTTGCGTAATAAGTTTAAAAAAACACAACCGATGCGGAAGGGAAGGGGGGAAGGCGGGGGTCGGAGAAGTTGGAAAGCAAACTGCAAGACCTCTTTAACTGAATAACGACCTGTATCAACTGACAGCTGGAGTCATGGGGCAACTGGGAGGCGTTATGGGTGGGAATCGCGGGGTCGTAGGTGTTGAAAAAAATCTATAAAGACGCGCAAGCAGCACTTTCGTCTGGGACTGGGCCTTTCGTTTGACGTACCGCATTCATGCCAATCACTTGGCGATGGGGGGACGCCCATTGCCACAAAAGCGTCTCAGGAAGCTGCAAAGGGGAAGAGGGGGGTCCGATGGTTCCGATAAGGGAGAATTTTTTGAGGTAGGCGCATGTCTACAAACGGGGTACCGGAGAGAAAGTAATGAGGTACGGGACAAAAGAAAAAGGAAAAGAAATTCAAGTGACAGCAAAAAAACATTCACTGATGTCGAAAGGGAAACGAAAATAAAGCATGAGGAATGGGGGCTGTAGAACAGCGACGAAGGAAGTTTTCTAGCAAAAAAGCTGATCGAAATAAGAACGAAACATGTAAGCTCCGCAAACCCCGGTTAGCGAGAAAAAAGTTTAGCGGAAAAAAGGCCCCTGTCTTCAATTCTTTCACTCAAATGAAAGGGGGTCCACCGGGGCTCTTTTGGGGGCCTTGACGCCGGCGGAACCTCATGGGCGGCGTGGCGCGACTACCTCAGGAAAAACCGAAAGGAGGGGCAGGGGGGATAGCCCTCGGAGTGGGGACGATCTGTTTCGGTTTTGTCTCAGCGAAAAAGGTTACTTTTCCACTTAAAAAAAGCAAACATGCAACGAAGATCACCTCGTTCCCGGGCGCTTATGACCATTAAAGGAAAGATCTCACCGTAAAGGGGATGAAAGTCTTCTGCCGGGCTTACAAGTGGCATCATGGGGGCCTTGGTATCCAGACGCAAAAAAAAGAGAAGAGCATGGCCGGAGGGGGAAAAACTACGGCTAAAAAGGCAATCGGAAAAAAAAGCAAACGGGCCTCCTCTACGTATCGCGGGGAAAGCCTTTCAGGGGTGCAGTCTGTTTCAAACAAACGAGGCCGCCCTAGGAAGAAGAGAGTCCGCTAACGAACAATAACCTCAGAAGATCTCGCCACCCACCCGGCGACCCGCAAACTTCCTTCAAGGCAAACTCGTAATACGAAACACTCGGGCAAAACACGTCATGGTGCAAAAAAAAACATGCGCCGCTTAACCCCAGAATCGAAAAGAAAAAATGGGAAACCACAATCACGAAGTTGGAAACCAATGCGAGGTGGAAAAAAGCCCGGAAGAAGGTGGAGGAGACAAGCGCTTCTAAGAGGACAGAATAACGATCCAACAGAAAGGCAATCGAAACGCGCTGACTGAAGCGCTATTGACCCGCGAGAACGACATGGGAGGAAATTGTCCAGAAAAGACGAACGACTCGCAAAAAGAAAACCATCTCCTCTTCAGGGTGTGCGCCGGCGTGAAAAACGGAAACGCCACATTCCTCATGCGAAAAAAGACTAAACAAACCACTCAAAAACTGGACCCCGGTAACAGGAGTTCGACAACGAAGGTAACGGTAACACTAAACCTGCAACTTCTTGGCGAGAAAACCAAACCTTGACTTTCCAAAACCAAACGCACGCAGTCAACCTCCAAGGACGAGAGTCAAACGAAAAGACGGAAAAAAACAGTAACCTTCTGCGTATGCAAGGCCACTTGGACTAAACATGCAAATCAATTAAAGCAGGGGGGGGGAATGGCTGGGGAAGAAAAGAAAAGAGACCTTGCCGTGCAAACAAATCCAGCCCGAGCAAGAACGGATACCTCGTGCAAAGGGTGGAAAAAAAACAAAAAAATGAAACAAGGTAGTTGGAGGGTAATAAACAATAGGGGCGTGAAAAGGGAAAAGCTTGAGAAGAGTAAGACAATGCACACCGTAATAAACCGGGAGATTGACCCAAAATGGCGACGCATCCAAAACGGAAGGAGACCATCCGTTATTAAAAGCTGTTCCCGGGGTCAAAGCTGGCAATGCGCGTCGCAGGCCAAGATTGACGAAAGGGAAAAAGAGACACACCGACCCGCTAAAAACAGGTGATCCCAGGTATTTCGCCCGCCGTGAGATCAGGGGAGAACCACGTTCACCGCCAACCGCCTCCACAAATCCTCTTCACAATAAAGGGAGGAGGAAGCGTGAAAGTCACAAAAAGAAGAACGTCGATTCAAGCGCATGATCAGCGAATGGTAATTAGCGCCGAAGAAAGAAGGCCAAGCTCTCCGTGATTCAGTCCAAAACAACCTTCCCAAAAAGGGAAAAAGCAGCTCACAAAATAGGAGGGGAGAGCGTCTCTTCTCTCTGTGCCGGGAAAAAATCTGAAGAAGGTGCGAAAAAGCACCGAGAAAAGATTACTAGCGCAATAGAAAAAACCTTTCAGTTAATGTGGAAGCAATCAGGGGGGGGGGAAAACCAGACCATTTCCAAACGAATCGTGGCCCAAGGATTCAGAGAAGGGATCCGCGGAAAACACCATTACAAACCAGAGACGCGAAAACCGACTGTTAAGCGACCGTGTCTGAAATGGGGTGAGGGTAAAGCCCGCAGCGAGACCGAGAACCGAGATCCAAACGTGCCGTCAAAGGAGGGGGACGTCCACGACGGAAGCTTGGGAAAGGCGGGCAAAAAGTGTAATAGAACCGGGAAGGCTCTACTTCCCCTAAGAAAGACCAGCAAGCGAAGAGAGTGCACCAGCAAAAAAGGAGATCGAAGGCGGGCAGCACAATACTGAGCTCAGAAAGAAGAAAAGCATGTAATTGGAAAGGGACTTTAAACTCGACGTTTCCGTTGAGTCATGGGAAGTGGGCGATCCTGACAATCGGAACAACGCGGGAGATAAGCGACCAAAAAAACCCAGGGAAATGCCCTTCTGCGCTGAGGAATGGCTGACTGGGGAAAAAACTCACCCGCAGGAGGAACTTCTGTTTGAATATGGCTCACGGGTATCCTGGGGGGGGGGAGTCATGGGGGACGCAGGGAAGAAGAATCCCCAACCAAAAAAAGACAAAAGAAACTAGAAGCGTAGAATAACCTTTATCTCACAACGAAGCCGATCGCACTGACGGAAAGCAAAGGGAGGTGGCGTCCTGAAAGCTTCCGCCGTCGGGCAAGGGAACCTGCAAAGAAAGGGAGGGGGAGACCTAAAATCATCCATGAAACTTCTAAATCCCCGGGCATGAGAAAAACCTCTCATGTGACGGCAGCGCTAACTCCATGTGGCCCGTACTCAAAGAAAGTCCTTTAGGGAAATCGATCTCTGCAAAAACCCAGGAGGGACTCCTTTAACCCATGCGAGCAAAAAGCCGCGATAGTCCGGTGTAGCTACAGAGGGTGATTGACGCAGCATTGGGAGAACCTGTTTGGGAAAAAAAAGGAGGGCGCAGGTAAAAAAACCAGATAAGGGAAAGAAAACATCGCGCAAAGACGAGTAAAAAGAATTCTGTGGACTCACGTCCGAGACAACCAATGTATTGGACAAAAGAAAGACTTAAATAACTGGGGGGGTATAACGGAGTGCAAATGTTGCCGCTTATGTGGAATAGAAGCAACATTGCCCCGGGGACCAGGTGTTAACGTGGGAGTTCTCGCTCGAAAAAAGAGAGAAAAGAGAGATCAAAAATCGACAAATAAAATTGACCGAGTGTGAAAGTTGCCAAAAGAGGAATATAAAACAATAAGCGGCAAAAAAGAAAGACTGGAAACAAAAAAAGAATCGAGCAAATTTGATCAGGAAACACTGTGGGAAAAAACCCCATAAACTGGGGAAGGTCAAAAGGCGCCGATTGATCAAGGGCAGCTTACTTCGGCTTCGGGCAAAGAAGGAGAGCATAAAACATGGAACAATCGACGTAGAGCACACAAAGCGGTAGAAGTACTACCTAAAATATCGCGGTACTTGGTCAGCGAATGTGCCTCAAAACTCCTGATTGTCGGTGACACGAGCCTGACGTGTACCGGAAAGACCTCAGCTCCGGCGCGTCGTATAAAGGGAGAAGAAGAATGCTCACGAGATTAAGGGCGTTTCCCCCTTCAGTGCAAGGGAGACGAGGTGCCAAGAAGCAAGATCTTGTGAAACCAGAACCGCGTCACAAACAGGATGGAAAAAAGACCACGCAACGAAGAAAGGGGATGCGAGCTGCCGCGAGTGGTGAGAGTAAAGGCGACTACGTATCAAGGCAGCGTCAGGAAAAAAAAAAAAGTGGGGAGTACTATTCCAAATAAAAACAGATTAGGTGGAGGAAATGCAAACAGACGTGAAAAGGGTGAAACAGGAAAAAGCCATCAAATACAAGGTCTACGGGAAAAGGAACTGGTTGGGGGGGGAAGATTTACTAAGATTTGGCGTGCTTGGTCGATCTATAAAACGAAAACCCGAACGCAAACGAAGGTAAAGACTCCCAGCAGGTATTCAGGTGGTAAACTGAAGGTAGAAGATATTACGGTGGCCATAGCTAAAAGTCAGAGCTGGGGTAAGGGGAAAGAGCTTGACGGGGTGTTCAAGTGTGTTCTGGTCGGGCAGAAAAAGCAGAGCAGGGTAAAAGAGGGACATGGACCCCCACATTGAAAAAGCAGGGACAAGACGAAACTCGAAAGAAAAGCCGGGGCGTCAGAATCGAGCGAAATCACAAATTGGTCAACAGCGGGACCTTACAGTTTCAAAAACCCAAAAAAAAAGGCTGCGAGCGGACGGAATTGTTGGGGGGGGAACTAGAACTAAATGTAGGGGAGTGCCACGATTCGGTTGCGAATCCTGTCCCACACAACGGGGACGGGAGAAGGTCACTGAGAAGAAAGGGGATAGGAACGACTCTCACCAAGGGTGACAGCGCGAGAAAGAACAAAACAAAAACTCGAAACTACGGACAAGAAAACAGCAGTTTGGCAACTAAGAAGGAGACCCGGACTGGGGGAAAGGGGGTTCGGGACTTCTGAAGTGAGAAACAAACGGATTGACTGACGACAAACCATACCATTTTGACGACAGATTTCAAGAAGAGGAGAGCAGAAGGCCTGGGAGTCAAGGGGTCGACAAAGAAGAGAAGGGGGGAGAGTTTTCTCGAACGTTTGGGGCAGACAATCATCATGCGTCATTAACAGGAGGCCGGTTGTTGATATCAAAGCCAAATATGGCAGGGGAGTTAGGCGTCCAATAAAATGGGTCTGCCGAAAACAAGATGTGCCAAAAAAAAAACAAAAACGCACAACAGGCACTAAAAGCACAGGAAAAAGAGTTGACTACCGGCAAGATCGAAGGTTGGATTGGAGTGAAAGAAGGTGGCCAAAGAATACGGTTCCGACTTTGGATGAAAGAGTGGGGGAAAAGGAGAAAACAAACCATACTATGAAACAGAAACGACTGCGTTATGGGGTGAGACCGTTATGCAGATGGGAACATAGGAAAGTATCCGAGCTTGAGTGGGAACGCACACACATGGCTAATTCGACGCCAGGAAAAAAATCGAAACGCGCGGACCGCTCAGGAAAAAAGTTTGGCCAAGATGTTCGCTTAGCATCAGGTTGAGCGGGGGTTGGCACGATTGTACGGGGACAGACGCGGCGAACGGGACGGCGGGGGGAGGGGACGGTAGGGAAGGGGACAGATCTCGGCCTGAATCACCGGTTTCACTCGCCCAAGCAAGGGTTTTTGGTGTTTGACCTTTTCACGACTGAGAAAGGAAGGACCGGGGGGGTTGCAAGAACGCTCGACGATGGAGAAGAGAGAATGTGGCGTGGCGCGGAAAAAAAACAAGGGGTGAGGGAAATGGAAAAACCGATGAGTTGAGGTAATTTGGAGGACAAGTGCGAACACCATTGTCTGGAAAAAGAGAGGCTTCAGGGCAAAGGCAGCGGATGAGATTGGACCGGGGAGAGGGGGTGCGATAAAAAACTGATGTCTGGATGAAGACTAAATAAGGAAAAGGCTGACTGAGAGCTGACTTGAGCTAGCCGGTGAGAAGAACAAGGGGGGCGTGATTGTCCCAAGGGGGTCGAACACGCGCGCCGATAAGTCGTTGGTTTACGGCTTTACGGCATGGATGCGAGGTGGAAAAAATGGTGTGGAAAAAACAGCAAAGTAGACGACGTGGAGACTGAGGCAGCAGTCTGGAAGAAAAGGGTGTTGCTGCGCCGGTGAGCGATGGGGAAAGGGGATAAACGGGTAATGGGTCGGGGCAAGGAAAGAGGCAAACATGTTTGGAAGGCCGAGAAGGCGGACCAGGGAGCGATAATAGTGCACCGAAAGGACAAGTGCAGCAATTTTTGAACTATACAAATGGAGCAAATCGAATCTAACGGGAAAAAGATAGTTTCGGTGGGACGGGGGGCGGAGCAGCAAAAAGGGGCCAAAGAGGCCGAGGAGGCATGTAGAGCCAAGAAAGAGAAAGGTGGAGGGCACAAGGAAAAAAGGAAGAGGAAGCGTAACTCTGAAAGGCCTGACGCCTGGGCTCGGAAAGAAGAAATAGGGGGGGGAGGGGGGTGTGTGGTGTTGGGGGGGGTGGGTTTTTGGGGGGGGTTTTTGGTTGGGGGGGGTGGGGGTTGGTTTTTGGGGGGTGTGGGGGGTTTGGGTTTGTGTGTTTGGTTGGGTTGTTAGGTTTTTTGTGTTTGGAAGAATCTCCCCTTCCGCTAGAAACCAAACCTGCACTGCCATTTGGTCACCACGAGCAAGACCTTCCGCCCCCGGACCGCCGGTTGGGCCTCTTCTCCTAAAACCCCTACCAAAGCTCGCTTCACGCCAAAAGACCAGAAAGACCGCGGTTCTCCCCACGGGGCAAGAGGACATTCCTAGACGGTATGGGTCCCTCCCTGCTCCTCCTTATGGTCGCGATCTTGTCCAAGTAATGTTAACGATAGCGTCCCAGCTTACGTCTCCCTAGCAAATTGCGTCTTGATAGGGAATCCAAAACACTTTCCCTCCTGCGTTTAATAATGGTGGCAAAGAAATCAATTTCGATCAAGCAGTGAAGAGGAAGGAATGGCAAGGCTTTTTGCTTTTCTCCCAGTTAGAAAATCGGCCACCGGTTACCAGGGAGGATTTTCTCACTTGAAGCTTCCGCAAATTCGTCACCTAAAAACAACTCAGCAAATTCTAAGAAAAGAGGGAACACCAGAGGGCAGAGCCGAAAAGGGCGCGGTGCAATGGCGAAGACAAAGTGGGGGGGGGGAGAATGCTGAGTTCCCCCACGAAAGAATGCAAATTCAAAACCGAAAAAGGGAGCGACTGGAATATATTGTTAAACCTTCGGGAAAAAAGGTTCACCAATAGCTCCATGGACGCAGGGCTCACAAGTCAGGGGCATAAGGTAGATTAGGGGGAAGCGAGCCCGCGTGAGCAGTTGGACAAAGCATCGAAAACAGGGAGGTCATCTAATGACGCCGCAGGACAAAGTGGAAGAACCAAAGAAAGGGATCAATTAGTGTCAAAACAGCTGGCGCTTCACGAAGAGAACACCACAATGGCCAAGCAAAGAAAAGAAAGTTGGGGTAACAATGGGTGGGAATCAAAAACCACGAAAAATGAATGACATAGCTCCTGCGTCACAAAAAAAAGGTAAGATAGACGAAAGAACGCGATTTAAACTTCGTGGAAAGTGGCCCGGGCAAGAAACTGATGAAACGGGCTTCATTCAAGCGGGAGTTCCGGGAGACTCTACTGGGACTTCAATACATCCGTCAACAGGGGATAGCTTGAGAAGATCGCCCAGTCTGGGTACGGAGTCAGCGCGAGTCAACGAGGATGACCACGAATGCGACTGGGGGGCAACGCCTTCAGGTTTCAGAAGGGCAGGGCATCGCTCGCGGTTGGAAGAATGACGAAGAAAGATGCTCAAATCAAGTCTGTGAACTTGCGGAGTTATGGTACAGTGAAGCCGCGAAAGCATGTAATCTCCGAGTGCGATTGAGGCAGAAGCAAGAAGATCATGAAAGGAAGTATAGCAAAGGGATAGCGAGACTCAAAGGAGTAGAAAAGATAGATAGGTCCAGTCAGAAGGGAGGAAGAGTCCCTCAGGCGGTCGGCGCTCAAAGAAAAGCTGGGACTTGATCACCTTCGGCTTTCAAGCCGCTTCAAGGAAACTACACAATTCAAGAAGGCAAATGAGAATCATCGAACCATCGCAGGCCCTGCCGCGATGAAAGGCTAGGGGGAAGTCGATCGCAAGGGTCAAGCAGGAGAGACGAGCTACACCTAGGAAAACAACACGCAGGACAACTCCTGGACAAACCCGAAGTACGGTTCGAAGGTAAGTGGCACGTCTGACATAAGGAAAAAGACGCCAACTTTTTATATAAAAGAGGTACAGCGGGACCGGTGGGCAGCCCCCCCGTGCACAACGAAGAGGAAGAGAAGGCAAATGGGCGTAGTCTTCTACAAGGGAAAAGGTGCATGCAGAGGAAAAAAAAAAATAGGCTCGGGTGGAAAAGGAAATCGCACCCTCATTTCGGTTACCCAACAGGAAAGGTCTGCGCTGCTTGTGCGCGAAGACGCAAGCCTCGCATCAGCGGCGTTTCACAGAAGGGGGAAAATCGCAACGAGACAATTCGTGAGGAAAAATGGGAAAAGCAACCGGCGTCATACAGAGAAAAATGGGCGAGGCAGGGTAGATCAACTGACCAGTTGGAAATCGTGCACAGGTAGGAGTATGAAAAGCTGGTATGAACTTGAACCTGAGAAGTAGGGAATCGGCGTACGAGGGGAAATAAGCGATCAGGTTCTCAACACAAGAGAGGGAAGGGGTGGGCGTGTGGCATCCGTTCGGGTTAGCTCTAGCAGGGAAAAAAAAAATGAAATTGAGGGACTGCAATTGACAACAACGCGGCCAGTTGAGCGGCTGCAAGAGGTTGAAGTGGTCGAAGTGACCAGATTCTTTGGGCAAAGAAGAAAGGGGTGCGGTGCGCAAGAGAAGGAAAAAACCAGGAGGAGGGACGGCCGTGGCTACAGGTAAAGGGAGAAACTCAAAAAAAAAAAAAAAAGGACCATTTAAAATTAACTTTGTCAGCAAATGAAGAGGGGGAAACGGGGATAAAGCTCGAATGGCCAAAGTGGAAAGTGCAAGAAAAGTTTGGTTCAGTGCAGAAAAAGAAATTTGTAGCAGTATATATCGAAGAGAAATTAGAACACGCACATTAAGGGCGACAATAGAAAAAAACATCGCGTTATTAAGCTGAAATTGTCGAACCATACAAACTGAAAGTAAGGATTAACACTTCAAAGCCACGGGTGGTAAACAGTGCTCTGTAGTGGGAATGGGGGGATTAAACGGAGGGGGGATTAGGAAAGAATAGGCCTCAGAAGTTCCACCAACCGGCAGGAGTGTCTTATCTGGGACACTTCGCAAACTGGGGCGAACGAACAGGGCTTGTTGGGCGAAGAAGGGGAAGTAAATTATTCGCAGGACAGTTAGCACACAGGCGGCGAAGATAAAGGACAAAAAGAGGGGTAATTGCTTGACTGCTTCGCTTGTGTCAAGGGACTGCGACAACATGGTAAGGAAACATTCAATATACCCGGGCCAGGAGAGCTAAAGGGCTTTAACAAGGGATAATTCAGAGGTGGGCCGTTAATCCTCCGACCATCCAATTCTAGTGAGGGGGCAGATGGTGGAAAATCACACTGCTAACAAGGGATGGGATCGGGGAAATGCCGGGAAAAGGAACACGGAAAAAAACGCAATACTGAAGCGAGAGGAGGGGTGCAGCGCGTGTGGTGGCGCTGAGAGGAAAAAAAAACCCATTCCGCTACAGCCGGAATAGAAATCCTCTAAAGAAAAAAGAAACAATACTCATCTCCCTCAAAAGACTAAGAAAGGAAGGTGAAAGGCTGGCGCTATAAAGAGAGAAAACACGAAAACCTGCCTGCCTACAGCGGATGTTCCACCGCGATCCAAACATTGCTCCAACTCCAACCACCACTGAAGCGAAGCAAAAACGAGGGGGAAAACACCGGTGGGGGCAACAAGAAAACGAAGGGGGAGGCGGACATAAAGGGGGCTCAAAGAAGAGGAAAGCAGGCTGTCCGATTCCAACCAGAGAGAATTCGCTGAAAAGAATAATACGAGCATCAAAAGGAAAAAAAAGCGCTGCACTTTGCAAACGGATAAGCTGTAAAACCGAGCGCGAAGACAATTTGAGTAGTGTCGCGAAATGGCTCCCATCCTCGACTGCGACATCCGGCAGCCATAACAATCATTAAGAGAAAGAAAAGGCCGAAAAAAAAGAATCAGAGGGGGCGGATTCGACCAGAAAGAAGGAAGCGCTTCTTTGCAAACCAAGAAAAAAGACCCCGTCATGGAGTTCGAACCGTCAGAATCAAACAACATCAAACCTGAAAAAAATTGCGTGGGGCGAGAAAGCGGTGAAGATGAAGGAGAAAAAAACCCGAAGAAAAAAAAACGGAAGTCCCGGCCCGCCGAGGCACACGAAACCTCTTTAAAACCGAGAAAGGAGGAGTACGAAGAACATCTTGATCAACAAGGAAAGGGGACGCAAAGGGAAGTTCGGATAAAATACTTCCGTCAAAAAAACATAAATTACTGACAGGGGGGGAAGAAAGAAAAAAATCTAATCGGATACCTGGCGCAGGTTTTAGCACGAGACCGGCGCACCAAACGCTTCATCAACATCACGGTGGCGTAATGCTGAACATCACAATGAAAAAAAAAACAAGAAACGGAAGCCTGTGGCGAACCCAATCGCTACCTTAAGGGGTAGAAGGAAAAAAAGGGAACGAGATGGTCTCGGGAGCAGCGGAAAGCAAAGGGGTCCGCAGGCAGATGGGAGAAATCCACCAGCAAGAGGGGCGGCGCTAAACAAGCCGCAGAAAAAATCTCAGGTGAGCCAAATTGAGGAAACTAAGGGAAGGCTTGCACGACTTCGGAAAAAAAGATCAACAAACCCTTGAAGTCTGGCGGAAATAAACATAGGGATCACAACAACGCAAAAAAGATCAGGGACTAAAGCATAAATGAATTCTAAAAATGGGGAGAGGATGG
>Ga0179593_1704162_pt1 | contig 11626 bp, 9 predicted proteins | sample CZODoug2_1_08_16_FD_185931 | JGI IMG/M metagenome (GOLD analysis project Ga0179593, IMG submission 185931) | Vadose zone soil fungal communities from Angelo Coast Range Reserve, California, USA - CZODoug2_1_08_16fungal (PacBio error correction) | ecosystem: Environmental > Terrestrial > Soil >...
AGGAAAGGGAGGGCGGACGTGGGAGGCACGGGGGTACGTAGAATAGGGGTGACGACTTTCTTAAAAAAAAAACCCAAAACCAGAAAAGAGGATGTCGCCGTCGCAAGCCCTCACGACGGGGAAGTTTCAATGCAAAGACTAAAAACTGAAAAGAAAGGAACAAAGGAGGACTTATTGGAATCGAAAGCACTCGGAATCATACGACAAAGGCTGAAACCTCAAAGGGGAGGCCCCCGGGCGCCAGAACCCGGGAGGAACAAAATCCTTTCTACGTCGAAAGGACTCCAAAAGAAAGGGAAAAGGATGCTGAAGGGTTAGAGGTCCTCTCCGACCTGCCAGAGATCAAGGACAGGCGATCGGGAAGCATCCCAAGTTCCGTCCTCAAAAAAAAAATTTTGTCAAATAGTAGGAGAAAGAAAAAATAAAAAGTTGGAGAAGACCAGAGAAGGAGCAAACAGAATCACGAAACTCAGCGTGGCGACGTGCTTAAACATCGTCGTGAGGGGTTGCAAAATTGAATTGGGGGGGGGAAATTACCCGCTTAAGGGGGAAACCCGGATACAGGGGGGAAGGGGGATCGGAATCAAGGCAAGGTCCTTCTGGAGTTCGAAAGGTCTGAAAAAGGGAAAAGAACACCCAAGCAAACTTCCATTGAACAGACTATTCCTGGGAGGAGGACGGGGGGGGAGGATATCCTGGAGGACGGCTGGGCCGATTCGAAAAGTCAGGGTTAATAGGTCGCTGAGGGAAGTCGGGGGAAAAAAGGTAATAGGCAGGTTTGAAGAGATACACAAAAAATCCCTAGTCATCCACCAGAAGGCCTGCCCGGGGCGATCGATTCTCCGCAAGAAAAGGCAGCGGGAAGGAATAATGTTCGATGAGAAGAATGGAAAAAGAAGATGCTATCGCCCAGAAAAGAAATATCAGAGTGTCTTGTGTAAATCCTTGAATTGCGAAACCGAAAAAATGGTAACTAACAATAACCCTCTGATAACAGACACCAAGGGGTAAGTAGTATGAGGGAAATTTACGGAGGAAAACCAATAAGTGGGGTTGGGCCGAGCTACGCAAGACCGCATGTCAGGGGAAGGAAAAAAATTAAGCTAAGGGCCCTGAATGGGAGGGGGGAAATGGTGTTGCAACCAAGAACAGGAAGAAGCAATTGAGTTTGAGTGTTGACCAGACATAGTGGACTTTATTGAGGGGAGGGGGTCTTCGGTAGTTAGTTAATGAAGGTGCGGTGGTTTCCTCGACGAAAGGGGGGGTTGAAAGGTTGTGGGCTGTTACCTGGGGACATTACATACCTAGGAAAACGTTGGAAAAGAAAAAGAAATCACCCGAGAACTGGATGAAGTGTGAGAGGGAATGAAGGGGGACGTGTGCTAGGGCAAAGAAAAAAAACGGAGGACGTAGAGGAAGGGTTCATTGGGGAGGACGTCTAGAATGGTGCAGAAAAGCCTATGAAGTTCGGAATGAATAGCAGAATAAAAGAAGAGGGGAGAGAAACACGGGAGCTTCGGGAGCGGTGGGCAGAACCCGAAACATTCGGGTCAAAACCGCCCGGAAGTTTATCTCATGCTGGAAACGCTGAAGAAGACCGCCACAGCCAGTGAAAATAAACAAACTCACACCGGTTCTCTAGGGCTCCCCTACCAGATACGAATCGGAATCGCCAAGCATAAGAGGGGAGGGGAGGTTAAAAAGGTCCATGCCGTTTCAGCGAGAAAAAAGATCAATGAATTTACTACGAGTCATGGGGGGGGAGGGGCGCAGTAATTACTAAAAGGTTTCCTGGACACTGGAAATCGAAAGGGGGAAAGGGGAGGTCCACAGGCTTCCCGAAGATCGGGGATAAGTTGGTTCGCCGAAACGTTGGAAATCTATAAGAAGGTTAAATTTTCATTGTCAAAGGGAACCTGTAGTCGAACCCAAGAAGAAGCAATGGGGGGGGGATGAGGGATCCCCGGTAGAAAGAACTTGTAAGTTTCGTGAGGACGGCAAGGTCGTCTTAGGAATTCGAAGTTTTCTCGAAAAGAGACCAAAAAAAGCACAGTCCAACAACCCGGAACGGGACAGGAGGTGGCGAGGAAAAAAAAAATCAAGAAAGGAGAGAACGGTTAAGCGACAAAAAGGCTCGCGGTTCGGGAGGGCACATAAAATGGGTGCCTCTTGACCAGGTCGGACTGGTGGTATTGGTCGGTGCTTTGTCGGGCGGTCTGCTCCTTAATCTTATCTCGTCCTGTGGACAAACGGGGTTAATTTGAGAAAGAAAAATCCACCGGGGGATGTGACTCAAGGTGAGAATGTCGGGCTTCCGTGGCCTACAACAACTGCTCTATGCGTTCATCCAAGACATGAAATGGACCATCGATTCCAGGAAGGTCTAAGGGTTGGATCCGGGTTGGGGGAGTAGAAGAAAGGAACGAACACAAAAGCTGAGGCCTGGTCCCGATGATAGGACCCGGATGGGGCTCTCCATGGGTTATAGAAAAACCTTGGACTAGAACCGGGGGGAGAAAGACCTCCTACCGGTCATCAGCAAGAGAAAGAAGAAACTCCAGGTCGAGTCGCAGATTTCATTGGGAGAAACGAATTCCGCGTCAGTGAGTAACCCGAGGAAAACGAAAATACGTAGCCGACCTTACCGCTGGGGGGGGAAGGTTGGGTGTTGAACCTCAAAGCGGTCCGTCTAGGCCGGACTATTCCGGGGGGCCCGAAGCCAGTCTCGTGTTGCGGGAAAGAAAAGGCTGGGGAAGAACTCGGGTGAGGGAAAAAGTCGGAGTTGTGAAGAAACCAGACTTCGCCAAAAGGGGAATCTCAAAATTATAAAGATAGAGTTGGGAGACGTCATGTACTCAGGATCCCCCACAGAAGGACGGAAGTTCAGGAACTGACTGGACGACACCCTTAATCGCCAAAACCCTAAAGAGGTGGCGGCTTTTACTACAGAAAGGGTAAAATGACTGGACCCGAACACTGCTGGATGTCAGAAACGTCAACCAAGCAAGGAAAGGAAAGACATTAAAAGAGAGTGTGTACTGTGCGGGACTAGTCATCGAAATCCCCAGAAAACCGTGTGCATGAAAAAAAAAAAAGAAAATGATATGAGCGAACTACTCATGGACGTCGCGAAAAAATTAAGTATTAACCAAACCGAACCGGCTCCAAACGCGAACGGATCCCGCTCCGCCTCCGGACGAGAAGAATCGCCGGCGGGCGTGGTGGAAGGAAAAATATCATCTGACCAGCCTAAGTGTTGCTGCGGTGGTCAAGTCCTGGCGAAAACGGGAAGGCAAACCCGGCAGCCCGGAAAGATGATGTCCCCAAGGGTTGCCTGCTAATCCCGATAACATCAGAGAACTGGCTGGTAGGAACATGGAAGCAACAAAAGAACATGAAAACGGAGGAGCCCGCAAAAGAGGGGAATTCGGCAGAAAAAAAAATTATCCCGATCGCCTCCAAGGGGGGCCAACGAGTATCGCAGATTTCTCCAAACAGGAAAAGCCGAACATCAGGAAACGAACCGAAGGCCCGACCGCTTGTAGAGAAACCACATGTGTAGTGTAAGAACCGACGGGGGTGCGGCTTCGAGGAACGAAATCAATCAAAAGAAGAGGAAAAGAAGAGTCTTCGGTCGGATTGGGTACCCTCTTGATCCTGTGTAGAAAAGGGAAAATCAATATCTCGATCAACAGTTCTGACTCTCGACGGAAGCAAAACGAACACCCAGTAGGGGGCAGACAGTCGCCTGGCACGTAATCCGTAGGGGGGAGAGACTAAGTAAGGAGCGGGAACAAGAGCAAGGGTATAGAAGGCGGTCCCCCGACGCTCCTCGAAGCAGGGGGTGAACGATCCTTCGGAGGCCTGCGGTCATGCCCTAAGTTCGAAAAAGATCCAGTGTCCGAGGGGAACAAGTAGTCCAAGGACGCAACCGGAAGCAGGGGGAAGGAAACACGAACCATCTAAACGCTTAACGGCAATGGAGGCATCCCCATAAACGAAAGATTCGGGAAGGAAAATTTCTGCCGAGCAGGAAATAGGGGACTCTTGAAGAGGAATCGATCCCGAAGGGACTTAGGTCTGAATGTAAAGGTTGGGAAAAGGCAGAAAAGATGCGACCCAGAAAACTTCGCGAGGTTGGGGGTTTGTTGTGGGCGGTCAAATTGCCCGGGAAGAAAGACGGGGCACCTTTCCAACGCACGAACTCCCGCAGGGTTTCGCCTGCCGTGAAGGGACTCCTTGACCACGAGACAGCAAAGCCAGCCGCACCAGAAACGAAAGAGGCGGAAGAAATCCTATCATCTAGACCCGTTTACGGGAAAGGAAGAGAACAAAAAATTGAAATTCCCAATTGAAAAAAAATCAAAATTACAAGGTTATCATCTGGGGGAAGGGAGGTCTCACCGCCGACGGTAGATAGGAAAGGACAGCAAAAAGACAAAAAACTGGGTTCGAGAACAAGAACTAAAAGGGACATATAAATATAGGAGAACCACAGAAAGAACTTCAAAGGACTTCAACCTCCGGGGAAAAGTCTATGGATGGGGGATGTTTGTGGGAGAACAAAAGGGGGAAACTCAAAGGAAAATAGTAATTCCCAAACTTCCAAAATGGAGAGATGGACGGCTCTCAACAACATCTAAGATTTGACTGAGGGAAAAAAGAAGGTAAAAAAGAATGGTCGCGGGAAAAAGGGATACTGTTCTCACCGAGGGCCCTGATTGGTTAGGGCTTCTACAGGACCTGCGTTTCTACTATACTCTCGCCGTCCAGGATTGAGACAAGAAAGGAAAAAGAGGGGGAGGGGGTGTAGATAGCCCGGAGGGGAGGAAATCTGCGACTCATCCGCCCCTGGGGAGTTTGAGGACGGGCATGAGGGCAGGAAATATCGCCTTTGAACGGGACGCAGGGGGGGGGCCTGATGGGGGGTGGCTCTAGACGAAACGCCGATAAAAGTCCAAAAGGGAGAATGGGGGAAGCCGTCCCAGAAAACTTCCTCGGCGACGAGGCCAGCCTGATAAAAAACCCCTCATAGATAAACGGTCACGGAGGAAGGGAGTCAATGAATTTGAGTTGGAGAGTTTCAAGTCAAAGCGAAGGAAGACCTAAAAGAAAAGTACAATTCCTTAAGGGGGGGGGAAACCATTACAGCGTGGTCTGACCTGTAGGAAGCGTATCCAAGGGAAAAAAGCGGTCGGCAAGCCCCAGAAAAAGTCCCCAAATAAAAGGAATAGGCCGTCCAACTGCCGGAGGGGTCATGGGATGAGAAGGGGACTATGGCGTGAAAAAAAAAAAAATGGTACTACGATGAAACTCGAAAACGGGCTGAGACCCAGAATGAGAGGGAAGAATCCGAACCTAGGTTCGGTACACGTCAAAACTTGGCAAGGGATCGGGAAGATGAGGAAGGAGAACAAGGGAGTTTGATGAAAAAAAAAAAAAAAGGAAGCCCGGGCCTTGACCAGTGAGATTCCCGAAAAGAAGCCGTAGATCACGGAAAAAAAAAGTGATGACATTCTTAATAGCGGAGACTGGGCTCCTACGGAGGGCCGTCCTCACGGGGCCGGAGGGGAAGGGAGGGGGGAGAGAGTGGCCGTAAGGGCCAAGACTACGGGACATCCTCTCCGGTAATTGGTGAATGATGCCGGAAAAAACTCTTCTTCCCCCGAGAAGAGAGATCGTAAACGGGCTCCAGTCCTTCCCGCCTGATCTACAAACAAAAAAGAAAAAAAGGAAGGTAGAGAAAGAGGTGGGGGGGGAGGGAAAGACGGGCTTATCTCACGAAAAGATGGTTCCGCAGCCCCAGAACTCAAAAACCAACGGAAAAGGATTCGGAAAAAAGGTCTCCGGAGGAGGGGAGAACAAAGACTTTCCTTCAACCTCCTACCCGCCTATAAAGAAAGTAAGCGGTCAGGAAGCATCGCATCGATTCGATCGTACACTTAAAAAGGGTGGGCGTGATCTCGAAAAAAAAGGGGGAAAGATGGTCAAGGCCTTGCAAGGGATTCCCCGGCTGGGCAAGCATAAAAAACTCTCGGAAGGCTCAAAGGACCAGGATGCTTATGGGGTGGGAGGAAGGGAATAGGGCCAGCGGATCTGGATTTGGACTCAAGAGTCGGAACCCTCCTGCAGCAAAGAACCGGGCAAATGGTGGTCCAGATTAGAGGATCAATTTGGACATTTTAGCAAAGAGGGGGGGGGGAGAGCAAGAAAACTGAACTTGCCGCGAAACAGAAGGTTCACAGGAGATCACTACATAAGAAGTTATTGGCGGTGACAGGATAGGGGGCTGAACCCGCTTCAGGGGCTAAAGGAAGATCGATTCCTCCAGAAACGGGGGGAAATCCCTTCGAACCGACCAAAAGGAAGGTAAGTCAGTTCGGGAGAGGGGCATGCCCGTCCACCCATAGAATCCAAACGCTTCCTGTTCTTAAGAAGACGTATCTCGGGGAGGGTTTCAGAAGCTGCATAGAAAATTGGCAGGGAACCAGAGAAGGTAGAAAAGGTAGCAGTGCGAGAAAAAGTTCGGCGTGGCGTTCCCACGGAAACTGAACGAGACGTCACACAAAGAGTCTAAAAAGGTCCTCCGGACACGAGAGGGGGGAAAGACATCAATTTCGGAGAGAAAAGAAAACTACTGAACCTCCGGCTATCGCACAAAACTCCAAAAATTGACTGCGAGAAGGAGGCGAAGAGCCTTATCAAACAGACCGACCAAAAAAATGGGGCAAGGAGAAAGTAACTAAAGTTCGGAAATATTTCAGAGGGAATAGTTTGAATGGAAAAGTTACGGGTGGAATGAAAGACGTGGGAGGGGTGGCAATCGAGGGCTAAAGAGAACGCTTAGTCGGGGGGGGGAGAAGTATGAATTAAAGGGCCGTGCGTGGGTGTATGAAGGGGGACAAAAAAAGTTTGACGCAAAAGAAAAATGTGAATGGGCCAGCCGCAGTTCCGGAACTGGGGTGGAGGTGTGTTCTCTATATTTGGGAAAACTAGTTTTTTCTTTGTTTGACCCTAAAGCAGGTTGGTTTGCTGGGGTTTGAGGGAAATCATAAAGGTTTTCAAGTTTATAATCCAATAGTCACTCACAAAAGTCAAAATTGGCGGGGGGGAGAAGGGGGGGGATTTAGGCCGGTTTCGATGCCTAACGAGAGGACGGAGATGAAGTAAGATGGTCGAGGAAGACGTTCATGCGGCTGCCAGACGTAAGTCCAAGACGATGACTCAGAGATCCGGTTTCTCGCCGACGGGAGCGTCTATCTTTGGCAAGAGGATACGGGCGCAAGGACAGAGAAAGGGGTCCCGGAGCCATCAAAAGAAGAAGAGCCAAAACAAAAAGGGAACGGCCATCCTAAACGCAGAGGCTACCCTACCAAGACCTAAAACAAGCGCCAGAAGGGAAGAATCGGAAGGGGGCTGTTCCAAGGGGGGGAAGAAACTCCGTTCGGGGCGATCATAATGGGCTTGATGTGAAACGTACCTTAGGCGTAATATTCTGGGAAACGGGAGACAGTTTCCCAAGGACAACTGGAATCTTTAGACTAAAGGTGCCCGCATGCGCTCCCCGAAGAAATCAAAGGGAGAGAGGACCGTGGGAAAGTAAACGCCCGGGCTATTGTCATGAGGGAAACTGTCGAAGGTCTCTCGCGATGAAGAGCCAAGGAACCGGGGGGGAGGAGTTAGCAAAAAAGGAGTACGAAAACTTCGTCAGGGGGGAGGGGGGCGAGATTCTTCGGCCAATGTGGCTATACGTCTCTTCCAAGAAAAAAAAACGTCGGGGGCCACATGGATAGGAAAAATCACCACTAAAAAGTGAAAAAAGAGGTGGCTAGGCCCTGGTCAAAGCAGTAACTCGACAAGGAAAACGGACGCACTCCAAATCCTCGGGGGGGAAAAGGTTCGGAGCAAAGGGGTTGGGAAAAATAGGGTACCGGTGCTTGGGGGAAGGGGAAGTTGGTGTGTTTTCCGGTAGGGAAGGGAACTGAGAGGAAGGACGGCCGGTCGATACTACTAAATTAGCTTTCGAGGGGAAGTGACGAAGTAACGTAAGAAATCGCACGGTTCTTGGACGGCGCCTGTTCAACATATCGGGGGCTTCCCGGAAGACACGCCGCTTCTCGGAGAAAGGGTCAGGCATCGGCATGACGGACTCAAATTCATCCGGATGCTGCCCGGGAAGGCACAGGGGGTTTACGGGGGAGGGTAAATCAAAGGGGACCCGCAGCAAGACTCGGTAGGGAGGGAAAAGTGAGATGCACCACTACCGAATATGCTCTCAATTAGTCGAGAGGGGGAAAGGGGTGACTGCTATTAGCCGGGGGAGCTGAAAAAGCCCGGATCACGAAAGTGGCGGAATCCGTAAGCCCAAGGCGTAGTCGAAAAAAATAGACCTGCCATCGGGGCCGACGAGGAGAGGGGGGGGGGGAAAGCTGTCAACGCCAGTCCAAAAAAGATTTATTATATTAACTCGTAAGGTAATTAAAAGGACGAAAATGGGAACGCTCAAATCATTTTCCTTTGGAGTAGGTGCCGAGGGGTTCCATTCCTCAAGAAGTACTTATGGAGAGACTCCTGGGTGCCAACTTTTAATCAGGCTTAGCAAGGCCCTTTGGAAGCTCTTGAGCCACCTTACCCCGTGAGACTCTCACGCCACTTGGGAATAGGCACAGAGAGAGATAGGTGGCGTACTCAGGGAAAGGGCTACCACCGGTACTCAGCCTGAACGACCTCAAAAAGTTTTCTGTGAACACAGTCTGCTCCGAACCCTAAAAAGGATTAAAAAGGCTCGTCCGGGCACCCCGGAACCTAGGAGGACGGACGCCCTAACAATGATTAACTAGTGGATTGAGGCTACCTGGATCGGGGAAGTGGACTGGGCTTTATTAGAAGATCAGGGGGACAGTGCTCCCATTAAGTAGCGACGTAGAATCCGAGCGTTGCGGGGGGGGGTAGGTCCAGAAAATGGGAAGGGAGATTATGCAACGTGGACTCACCGATCCAAAGGAGAAGTCCAGGGTAACTCGGGATCAACCCTACGGCCTTCCTGCGATATAGGCGCAACTGGAAGGTGGGTTGGATCCTGGCCAGCAAACCTCCGATCTTTCAATTGAGGTGGGTCAACCTGAGGTGATACTACTCACCAGACCACTGCAACCCGAAGAAAAAAGAGAGGGAATATGAAACCGCATTCCAAACTTGAAAAGCGCAAGACAAAAGGGTTTGGCCAACAAGGGAAAAGGGGCAACTTTAGTGACTGCCAGAAAACATCGGGTAAAATTTGTGACCCACCTTCAAATAAACCTCTAAAGAATCCTGGCAAAAAAGTCGGGAGGGGCAGAAAACGGGACTCCCCAATGCGGCAAACGCCAGAACATCCACAACACGATACCATCCGCCGAACCTGGCCGAAGGGGAAAAAAAGGTTTAAGAACAAAACTGATGAACCGAAGAGGCATGAGTTCGGCTACCGTAGGGAAATCAGCCCGCTGCCTAGCCAAAGCTTTCAAGCAAAAAAGCTGTGATTGGGACCGTGCCGAAATTCTCCCCCGACTTGAAGAAAGAAGAGACGAACATTTAGGAAAAAAAAAAACGTCCTCACTAACTACTAGATGATATACCACAACAGACAAAGAAAGTAAAGAACCCTTTCAAAGCGGGGGCGTAGATGAGGATTCGACTTCAGGAGGAAAAGGGGAACATTACCCAAGAAAGGACTTATATCCGGCGTGACCGCCCGCTATAATCCCCGGGAGAGAGAATGCGGGGATTCAGTTACAAAAAATCAAATTTAAGGGACAGGAGAAGGTTTACCCAAAAAGTCGTCCTCCTAGGAACAGCCCCAGAAGAGGCGACTCACATAGACTCTGACGGCAAGAGCTTTTAGCAGAAAAAGGCCCTCCAGAGTGGGGAGATTCTGTCCGAGTCCGGGCTTCAGGGTGGTCGGGAGCCCGCAACGACGTGGAGGACTCTCTAAAGGTCAAGGTAAACCAGGTCTCCAGACCGGGCAAAGAAGGAAATTCCAGTAACGCAGCGGGACCGCCAGGCTTGCACCCAACTCCGACCATTTAGAAGCCTCCGGCTGATTTGAAGGGGAGACGTCTTGTACACTAGAAGAGGAGCAGCAACATGCCGACTCTCGCTATCAAAGCATGACCGGCAATACTCCGAAATTGAAAGGAGAGAGGCCGTGTCTTGAATCTCAATTATCCCCTTATTAAATTTACAACATTTGGGACTTGTGATTTGATGGAGGGATCAAAAGTAATGAAAAAAGGTTTGAAAAAGCAGCAGGAGAATTCAAAAGACAACGGGAAAAGAAAAAAAAATTAAAGACATATAAATTAAGAGAAAGAGAAAAAAAAAAGGCACTAAAAAGCTGGGACCTTCAACATCATCATTAAGTCGGGGAGGTCCAACTTTGGATGGGGGGAAACACCAGCTAGAAGAATCAGAAAAGGACTGCAAAGTCTATTAAAAGAAATGCTTAGAAAACAAGCGGTCTTTGCGCCAGCGGCCCAACACCGCCAAGGAGAGATTGTGAATAGGTAAAACCATCCCGGGTCAGAAACGGGGTGAGGAGGTCAATTGGAAAATTGGGAAGCAGGGTGAGGCTTGTTGGATGGGGGGCCATGGGGGAGCCTTCAAGGGCGGTACCGCGGAGCAGAAAAGACGGGCGGTTCGCAACAAAGAAGGGAGACGTGCTGGCAGGGGATCGCCTGAGTGGGGGGTGGGAAGATTCCCGAAAAATCCGCACCTTGAAGGGGGAAGCTGTAGGGTAAAGAAAAAGAAACCACTAGACGCAGGAGGCCGAAGCAATGTCGAGTAAGCCACGAAAAGTAGCAGACCTGAAAATCAACGCGGGCCAGGGGGGAGACACTTGGAAACGCGACGAGGCCATCCGACACACCCATCATGAGATAAGCCGTAAAAGGGCAAAGAAGGGCGCGGTTCCTGGAAGGTGCTATGGTGGATCGTGACATGCCCGAAGGAAAGCCGAAAACGAAAGATAAAAGGGGGAATCGGCAAAGGCAGCTTTCTTGCACAGGAGGACGCGAATAAAGTCGCCCAGAAAAGGAAGCCAAAAATCGTCCCGCAAAATCACGAAAAAGATCGTCCTCGGACAGAAAAGGACGTTGCTCGGGCAATGAATTTTGACGAGAGGGGCGTGTAGCCACTGCTCAAAGGGGGGGAGAAGGAAAAGGAAACTAGGAAGGGTGCTGCCCTTGCCGGAGGTACCGAGAGCGTCAATCAGCCTGCTGGGGGGAAGGAAGGGAAAACGACTCACCATTTCACCATGAGGTCGCTCGTCAGACAGTCGATCGTAGGTGATGTTTCCCTGCAGCCGGAAAAAAAAATTACCATGAGGTCTGGCCAAGCATCCCGACGCAAAAGAGTCACCCAAAGTGGGGAAGGAGTGTGAGGACGATCCGACTCTCGAAAAAGGAAGCACAAGGGTCAGGGCAGTACTTCCGTGTCAGGGTCCAGGAAGGAAGGGAAAGAGAAGGTTTCGAACAGCGGAGGCCCTGGTGACGACTGCGACGGTCGATGGGGTCTGGGGGGAGGGGGGAGGAACAATCAGGATCCCTCCGTTCAATCATTACTTAAGAGAAGCCGAGACCGTCCAGTC
>Ga0179593_1270251_pt1 | contig 11625 bp, 15 predicted proteins | sample CZODoug2_1_08_16_FD_185931 | JGI IMG/M metagenome (GOLD analysis project Ga0179593, IMG submission 185931) | Vadose zone soil fungal communities from Angelo Coast Range Reserve, California, USA - CZODoug2_1_08_16fungal (PacBio error correction) | ecosystem: Environmental > Terrestrial > Soil >...
AAGCGCCGAGAACGGAAAGCAAACTCAAATCTGCTCTCATCGAAGTTGCCAAGCGGGTTCAAGGAGACGGGGCGACGAAACGAAAAAAAAAAAAGGAAAACAAAAAGAACACCTGGAACTCTTGAGGCCAGGTCCCATCACAATGGGACGCGGTTAGAGAACCTGGACGCGAAAAGGATCCGCAGGGAAATTCGCTGACCACGGATTCGAAACTTGGATAAATAATAAAAAAAGCGGGAAAGGGGTGCCAAGAGTCAAAGCTAAACGTTGAAAAAAGGAAAGAAGTCAGGGGGAAGAAAACACACAGTAGATCAGTGCTCGCCCCTCCAACACATGCAGAAAGAGCAATCCATAAACACAATGCTCAAAGAGCCACGATTAACAGACAGAAAAAAGAGGACGAATTAATTGTCAAAAAGGGGGGTAGGGTCCCCATATACCCCTCGCCGCCGTGAAAAAGGGGGGGAAAAGCGCACTCAAAAGAAAAAATAGTGAAAGACAGGGATTCATAGTTTGCCTCTACATAGGACAAAAAAAAAAAAGATAACAGCGACAACGGGCGCGAATACTGAGGGCTCAAGCCATCGTCGGGGGACATCTTCGAGGCAATCTTTCAAAACGCTATGTTAGTCACGAAGCAGAGTCTGAAAAAATTCCAGAAAAAAAAGCGTTCGTAGCCGGCGCAAGGTTGTTCCGGCGGGCGAAGGGGTGGCCGAAATAGAACCGGGAAAATTGTGTTCACCAAGCAAGGGAAGGAGGGGGAGAGACTGCGAAGGGACGTGCCCGCTCCAGGGCAAGATTGTCGCGCGCAGTACACCCTCTGCGTTAAAAGCAAGCGTGAAAAAGTGTCGAAGAGGTACAAACCAAAAGCGCTGATATACGCAACAAGGCAAGGCACGGAACTTCGCGCAAAGCCAGAATACCAAGTCCGCGCCACGGAAGTGGAACCGACGTCACCGGAAAAGAGGATTGGCGTCCAAAGAAGACCAGTTGCAAGTTGTCGGGCAACAAGCTGCGCGAAGGGGGGAAGGGAACACAAACTGTCCATCCCGCGCAGTAGGGAGCGCGTGTTAAGCCCAGTCAAAGAAACTTGGGAAAAAGTAGCACCACATCAGAAATGGGGGAAATTCGTTATTCACTCGCCGCAAACACAGGCTCGCGTCACTCCTCCAAACGGCTCCGAGCGGAAGAAAATAGTCCCTCGTGGACCTTGGTCTTTCGGTACCTGTTCTTCAAACAGGGGGGCATCCAATGAAGAAACGCGATCGCCGGCGGGGGCCAGGAGGCTGCGGCGCTCCCACAACACGAGGAAAGCAACGACCGTAACAGAGCTGCACAGACTATCGTTCTGTAGAAAAGGGGGGGGGGACACCAAGAATGCCCCCGACACCGCCCGCAGTAAAGGAAAATCGCCGCAATCCACTGGAACATGTGTGGGAGAGACTCTCTCCGAAAGCAGAGGAAATACCAAGAAGGTTGTCAAATGTCAATAATGTGATTACAAATGGTAGGAAAGAAATGTCAAATGTGGGATACCGCACTCTTGGGCAAGTAGAGCAGGAAAGGGAAAAGAGTCATCCCTTCTTTCCCGTTGTCCATAGAAGCGCTGACAAGATTCCAGGAGCGGGATCTTCAAAAAGCTACTCGCAGTAAGTCAGAAACAGAGGGGGAGAAGGGGTTCTAAAAAAGGTTCACAAGAGGAAAAAAAGGACGCGATTATGGCGTCCTAAACCAAGTTGAAAAAACGCAAAGAAGGGAAACTCGGCTATTATTAAGGGAACAAATTCAAGGATTCACAAGTAGTCTATCAAGAGGGATGGGACACCGCCGAGGGCCAAGCATCTGGCAACCTGATCGGGGGGGTGGGGTTTGGAGAGAAAAAAAACTATACGTAATCGAATATTTCGTAAGGGTGGGGGACTGCACGCGGGGCAATTGGGCAGGTCCAGATTAAAGCTCCTGGGCCGCGAGCAGTAACTTTCTCGGGTCAACGTCAGGGAGGGCGGTCACGCAGGTGGAGAGTGGGATCAGGAAAAGGACTCCGCCGCTTAATGAGGGAAAAACTTTTCCTGATACCGCGGAGAAGAACGAAAAGAGTCTTGAACGCAGCACAAAGAAAAACGAGGCTAATCGGGACTGGCCGGCAGCACCAGAGGCGACGGTCTTTTATAGGGAAGAAGTAAAGGATATGCCTGCCACCGCCAGGGGGGATGGGGGGGAGGGGGGGCTCGGGGGGGAAGAATAAATCGTGGTGGGGAAAAAAAAGAAATTGGCCAATTGCAACTAATTTCTTTATGAAGGTGAAAGACACTCAAGTAGCAGGCCTAATAATAAGGGAGGAAGTGCATCAAGATTCGAGTCCTCGCCTGCGTGTCAGGACTGTTTTTGGGCGGGCAGGGAGACTCTGATGCCCAACTCTATCCCGGTTTCCATTTAACAATCCAAACGAACGATTGAAACAGATGAAAAAAATAAAAAATAAGCACATTGAATGGGGGGGAATGTCACCAATAACCGTACCAGAAAACCCGAATTCCAGGAAGAGGGAGAGAAGGCAAAACCCTCAGGCTCTACTGAAAATCACAGGACCGCCCAACCAATTCTTTGATCAAGAAGGGAAGCCCGGAACTAGGTAAAAAAGTAGGGACACTTTGAGAGGAGACAATGCTAACCAGCACCTCAGTCCGAGCGGGGAAGCCCCTGATGACCAAAAAAAACGTTTACGGTAACTCACTGAAAAAGAAAGAAATCTTGGAATGGACATACAAACAATTGTCTCCGTCTCTCCATATAATAGACCGATTTAGAAAAGCAAAGAAAACAACAACAACACGGAGGGGAGAGGACAATGAGAAAGTCAACGACCTCCTGAAAGAAGAGAGAATGGCGAGCCTGCGCTTGGTGGTATGTTGCAATGAAAACTAAGGGGAGCCCAAGGGCCGCTAAACGATGGTGACCACAGGGGAGTCCCAGCGGGACTGAGGGAGGTTTTAGAGATAAAATCAGAACAAATAACCTTCCCAAACAAAACCGAAAAGTTGTACATAGTGGACCGCGGCAGGGGGCAAGATAGAGAAAGAACGTCAGGTGGGTCATGGGACGTTCGTAAGGAGGTTGAGGGAGTAGTAGAATCTTACGGAAAAAGTAGGGGGGGGGACGGTCTTGTTTACAGAGTCAAAAAGGAATGGGGAACGAGGGGGGAAGGGAGGAAGAACTTTTTCAAATAGAAGAATCAGATGGAAGTGGCAACAAAGATGAGGCCTCCTATTTAAGGCCGCAAAAAAAGAAGGGAAAAGAGGACAGCGCCAGACGTCGCTACTTGAGCTGAAATTCAAAAAAAAGCTTTCAAGGCTGGGAGACTGGGACTAAGGGAAGAAGAAACTGAGGAATTGGACCAAAATATGTGCCAACACTACCGAGGAGAAAGTGTCGTCACCTCAAATACCCCCTTGCGTGCCAGGTCGCAGATTTCGTAACTCGAACCAGAAGAGAAGGGGAGGCAGCCATGCACTTACGGTACGGGGTCGAAGGTGCGTACAAAGACGCGTTTCGGGGATGGAAAGAGGTGGGCGGAAAATTCCGGAAATGAACGCGTAGTGAACTTGGGCATGATCAGAAGCAAAGACGGGGAAATGATCCCAACGCCGAAACGTCGCTCACGCGCGAGCATCTTAAGCTGGGTAACCAATGGCCCTTCCTAAAAAAAGGAAGGGGGAAAAAAAAAGCTTAAAATCGATCCCGTAGCCGTCCTCATGCAGAAAGAAAAACCGAAAAGCACACAGAGAGGTCGAAATAGTCGGCGTCCCTCAAAGAAATATCTTGCCAACTTTTGATCATTTAAGGGGCCAATTCAGTCCAGAAGCAAGGAGCAACCCTGGACAGGGCGCAGGCATTACGTTCGATAATCAGTATCTCGCGGAAAAAAAAAGGAGAAAGATGAGTTCCTAATGGAACGGCAGTCGCTTTCCTCGATCAGGACGTAGGACAGCGGAGGAACAGGGGAAAAGGGATGTCCGCCCTGAAGGAATGAGGAACGTAGGCAAAACCGCGCCACACATGAAGCGAAATATCCTGGGGGGGGGAATGATTGACATTGCCACCTTGCCGACGGTCTCATAATAGCGGTGAGAATGAGAGCACAAACCACCATGGGCGCGGAGGGAGGAGAGAGGATCCGTGGGTATGCGCGGCGGTGGCGTGGAATTGGTCCAAAAATGGTCGAGAAGATAAAGAGGAGTCAATTGGAAAGCGAGTGGGGGAGGAGGGGACGCGGCACGAGCCGCGATCGCGATGGTAATGTCAAGTAGGAAAAAACGATGGGGGGGAAAGTGAAAGAAAACAGAAAGGAAGAAGACTATCTTGTCATCGGAGGAAGAGATTGAAGGATAGCCGTGTTGAGAAAGCTTGCTATCGATTACCAAAAAAAGGCTGGCTGTGGGGGAGAAAAGTAAAATGTCAGGACGGGTGCTTCACGGGGCAGAAAAACTGAAAGGAAGAGTGTGTGAGGCAAACTTGCCTGTCCGGCATCATGCGGTAAAAAGGGAACATAGTATGAAAAAAAGACCGAGGGAGTTGACGTTAAAGGTCGATGGGCTGAACGCGGTAGGGAGTGGGGACGAAGGAGTAGGCATTCTTCTTAAAAGTTGCGCATGGGACTTTACATCTGAGTACACTGGAACGCAGCGAACAAGCATACGACGGCAGAACGAAAAAAGCGTACGGAACGAGAAAACGCAGGACTCGAAATTGAGCGGTGGAAAACTGGGGTCTCCGGGGTTCCGATTTACAATTACAAGATTGAAAGGAGAAAAAAACAGCATAACGCGGAAGACATGATTATTTCAGAATACTGGGGTCCTGACACACATCGCTTTGAGTCAGGAAGACTGCACCATTGGGGGTGGGTGGGCGGACAGCGGAGGAAGAAAAACAATCATTCGCGCCCTGGTAGATTTTCTTCTTTTCTTTTTGGGGGGTTAGCCTTCCACACTGCGCGACAACGGGGGGAGCCAAAGGAAAATTTTTTCTTGGCGTGAGCGGCTTTGCAAAAACAAGCCTGCTGTCAAGTAAAACGAGGCGAAGGGCTGCGTTTCTACTTTAGGACTTTTGGAACTACGCGTGGTCACGCTTTGAAGGGGAGATTCGCAATGGTGTAGGTCGGGGCTGGGAAAAAAAAAAAAGTGGGCTGAGATACCGGGTGTTGTTTGAGACGTTGTTCTTTGAAGGGTGAACGGATTTAGCGGGGGGAACAAGAATCACGCTGTTCGTAGTGAAAAAAGGGAAAGTCCACTGGGGACGAGAAGTTAGTCGAATCCTGGGAAGAAGGTGCTCTATAAACCGAGAAAAAGGGGTGAACGACCTGTCCTCAAATTGGCAGGTACGCGGATTGGGTCGTGGGGGGGGGGGGGGGGGGGGTGGGGGGGGGGGGGTGTGGGGGGGGGGGGGGGGGGGGGTTTGGGGGGGGGGGTTTTTGGGGGGGGTGGAGGACTCCCCATGCAAAAAAAGGTAACGGTTGTCATTCTATGATAAAGAAATTATTTTAAGACTCAGACGATCTCTCTCACAAACACGGGAAAGGATACAGCTGACGTCTTCAAACTCACTCCTAATCGAGTTGCCCCGCATTATATCCGACGCCTAATGGGAGACCCGAAAAACAACCCCGCTTCACTTGAACACTTGAGAAAGGAATACCATGGAGAGGTAACTTGAACGACAAGGATTCAGGCCCTTCTCTTCCCAGCCGGATCAGAACTTTGCAATCACTACTAAAAATATGATTGTGCCAATCGTCACCGGATAACCAAGTACACGTCAAAAAAAAGAGTACGAAAACAAAACAGGGGAAATGAGAAAAACCCCCGAAGACACTTCGCATATCGCAGACCGGCAGCAAGTAGTGAACACGAGTACCCAAAAGAACAACCGACGGGAAATTAGAACGACATGAAATCTCCACTAGAAACATACGCACAGCATAAGTGAAACGGCAAAAAGAGCACCAAAAGATTCATAGAGCATATGAAAAGGTCATCTCGAGTGGGAAGATAAAACCAAAAGAAAAAGAAGAACACGCAAAATAGAGAATTCCTTCCACGGCCGCGGTCAGGGTTCACAGTTCTGAGGAAAGAGGCAAAGGAAAGGTAAGTACACCAGAGTCTGATAATGAAAACTCCCTCCCAGCCGTCCCGTAGAAGTTTGGCACCGGAGGGAAGTGTCCGGGAAAACTAAAGGACGTCACAAGCATTGTAATCGAGGCGCCTCAAAAAAAATGGACGTTCCCGCGTCCGTCCTCGTGGCGAGACATCGACAAAACTCTGAGGAAAAGGGCCAAGTAACCTCCAGGCGGAATCCCCTGAAACAAGGTCAACGCATAGCAGACTGGAGGGACACCCTCCATAGATCCTCGCACGAAGGCTCCAAAAAGGAAGAAAAAGGAACCTCCACGGCTTGTACTTAACAAACAGTTGCACGGGCGTGAACACTCTGGCTCCTAATTGCAGTGGTAAAACAACTCGGGAATCGAGCGCAGTAGGATTCTGAAAAAAGGTAGCCAAATAGAAAGAAAAGTTTCGTGGCTGGTGAACCACACAGCCGGGGTTAAATAAAATTTTAATCATATGCAAGGACTCCGCAACACAGGACTATCAAATCAAGTCCCCGGCAATGGACAAAAAAAGAAAGAAGATCAAAAGCGTGGGGGTTCATTTCCCCAGGTCTTCTTTCAAAATCCACAGTTTGGTGTTCTCATAAGAAAGAGAGAAAACGAAGGGGAGGGCCTGCGCTTGGCGGGCTCTCCAAAAGCGGTAGAAAAGAGGAACGGAAACATCTAAAAAGAGGGCGACGTTCTTTAAAAATGGTGGAACACCCAGAAATTGCCACGCAAATGCCAGCTCATCCAAAAATGAAAGGAGATCGAAAGGAAATCCGCTGGAAATGGGGGTGGTTTGTGACAAAGAGGGCTCTCTCGCCGCTATGAAGAAAGCCTACGAGAAAGGGTTGGGGGGGCACTGTCAAGTAAGGGGGGGGTGGGGGACAAGGTCCGCTTCGGGAAGGTGGCCGGCAAACTTGGCACTACGTAGCGCCGTCCTCAGGGAGGAAGAAGGGACGTTGTCACTCGGGACTAAAGATGAAAGAGTACTAATAGGCGTCGCTAACAAGAAGAAGGAAAGAACAAGCGGAGGACGCTTTTGAGGACTTCTTTCCCAGGAGACCTGCGCGATTATTGCTTGCCCGGAGGACAATGTGAACGCGAAAAAATCTGCGCAGGATTAGAGGTAATTGTGCAGGTAGAAAACCGGGATCAAAGAGGAGCAAAATAGATGATTTGGGGGGAGGGACAAGGCTATTGGGGGGGGGGGGGGGGGGGGGGGAAAGGAAAGACTCTTTCACCTCTAGTTGGTGTGGTTGTGAATCGGGGCAGGAAGGAAGAATACTGGATCGACTATGAAGGAAGGGGGGGAAGGTCCACAGCGTAATGCCTGGTTGAAAAAAGAGGACAAAAGGTGTCGCCGCGAGCGACTTTCGCGAGGAGCTTCATGGAAGAGTTGCTAGATCATGCCCAATTACGATCCGATTTCAGTTAAGGGACCCCTTTTCCTGATACCCTCGGATACAGAAAGAAAGATCTGGGTACGCACACAGAGAGAACAGACTAGAATAAAGGGGAAGTGGCGGCATCACCTCGTCTACGGTGAACTGGAGTTAAACGACGAGAAGAAGGAAGAACGGGGGCTTGGAGGTGATCGAAATCAGCAAGGTGGGAAAACAAGAAATCATGGCCAAGGACAAGGTGGGAAGGGCAGAAAACTCCAGCCCTTGCCTAATAATATTCTGGGAGGTCAGCTCAAGAGCACGATGGGAAGAGAGGAATTCAAAAAGAGGTTTGGTGAGAGAAATAAAGATGAGGAACCACGAACTCTCAGCCCGTGGGTTGAAACACTTCCCAATCCTGATTATTCTTGAAAAAAAATGAGAAGAAAATGAACATACAACATGAAGTGGGAAAAAATGAAAACAGAACGTCACCCCACACGCAATGTGGGGAAGCATAGGGGGTAAACTAACAACGCAAAAAAAGGAAAGAGATGAAAGAAGGACCGGCAAAACAGTTCTTTGAAGAGATCTGTATGAAGGCGTAAAAAAAAGGAAATGAGTGACACTTGGTGCTTTACTATCGCGAATAAATCAAGAACTAAAGGAGAGGTTTCGCCCATCTGGCAAATAGCGTTTAAAAAAAGCTGGATCAATTTTGTCAGCAACATGGAAAGTGCACATAACAAATGGAGATGGGAGCCATAATCTCTGACCCTTTCAGAGGGGTTCTTGATCTCTCTCAACACAAAAATTCGGGAAAGGGAGAGATCAACCAATGCCGCGGACGGGAAATGGAGAAGGAGATTGGGTTTGATTTTGCAATGCAAGAAATGCACGTAGAAACACTTGAGCCTGTAAATCGGTTAATAAATGGGATAAAGGGAGAAAAAGGGACGGGGTGTAGCAGGAGTCAAACAAGTTTTCAACCCTAACGGTTACTAGTGACGACTCCGTGAGACAGATCAGAGAAGCAGGTGTGGGGCTGGCCGGATTGGAGAGCCTGAAGTGCTTGGGATTTCGGGAAGGAAAGACGAAGGAACAATTAGGCTTGGGTGAATTTCGGGGTGGGGAAGGCTTCCCCCCAGGGGGGAGGGGGGCAAAAGGTTGGAGTTTGCCCAAATCGAGGTGGTCAACGAAGAATCAGTATTGAAATGGCAAAACCGGGGAGACGAGAGGGCCTCCGAGTACTGCCGCGAAAAAAAAAGCTCCTTAATGCTTACGCGCGAAGCGTCCACGCTCTTGAGCTTCCGAAACACTTTATATCTTCGCAAAAGTCTGGGATACTTGGGGAAAAACTCGGGGACAATGAATAACATGAGGGAAGCAAATATTTGAAGGGTTGGGCCAAATGAGGCTTTACGTGAAAGAGAAAAACATCCCCTTATTTGTCATGCAGGGGGGGGGAATACGGGGGCGACATCTAACAGTGTAAAGGGAAGCGAGTTTCGGCGTCCATGGATAAAGTGACGTATCAGAGAACGTGTTCTACGGTGTTGCCTCCAGACTCAAAAGTGGTTATGCTGTAATCAATGGACTGAAAATTTGTTTCAGACACTTAAGCGGTAGTATTGGGGGTCAACCAACGGCTTGTAACGGAAGCGAAAAAGGAAGACTAACGACTCGCGGATACTCTAAGCTTAATCTGTAACAAACCAAGGGAGAAGTCTTTTTTAATGCACACAAGCTGGTGGGCGGCGGTGGGGGGGGGGGGGGGGGGGGGGGGGGGGGGGGGGGGGGGGGGGGGGGGGGGGGGGGGTGGGGGGGGGGGGGGCGGGGGGGGGGGGGGGGGGGGGGGCGGGGGAGGGGGGGGGGAGAGGGGGGGGGGGGGGGGTGGGGCGGGGGGTGGGGGGAAGGGGGGGGGGGGTGGGGGGGGGGGGGGGGAGGGGGGGGGGGGGGGGGGGGGGGGGGGGGGGGGGGGGGGGGGTGGGGTGGGGGGGGGTGAGGGGGGGGCGGGGGGGGGGGTGGGGGGGGGGGTGGGGGGTGGGGGGAGGGGGTGGGAGGAGGGGGGAGTGGGGGGGGAGGGGGTGGGGGGGGGGGGGGGGGGGGCGGGGGGGGGGGGGGGGGGGGGGGGGGGGACGGGAGGGGGGGGGGGGGGGGGGGGGGGGGGGGTTATTAACCTCGCGTGAATACCACCGCCAGCTATAGGGGAACAAGAGCTTGCTCAGGCGTTCGGAAAACAAAAACCATCTTTTCAGTCTCAAACGGGTTAAAAAAAATCATCAAGTGGGAATTCCGGGGAAACAGACCGGAGAGCGCAGGCCGGGTTTACCGACGCACAGTGGCTCCGGGACTAAATATAGCGCAAATAAACGAAAAGGGAGGCCCCAAGGGTCCCCTGCGTTAAGATGACGCAAAAAGAAGCGATCGTGACTGAATCGGTCAAGTGCGTCAAAAGATGACAACCTGGAAAAAGGATTCAAGCCGCAAGGAAGGGGAGCAAAATGGAAAAAGAGTCTACAACTTCGCAAAAGGTAACGAAGAGACCTTTGGGTATAAGGAGGACAGTGCCAACCTTGAGAAGGTAGGCAGAATAGAGTCGTAGAGAGTCGAGAAAAAACAAAATGTTTTACAACTGATTGAGAGGGATAATATTCAGGTTTGCTGAGCGGTAGTGGGAGTGGAAAAACGGGGGTGTGAAACACAAGGGTCTACAGAACGTAATAAAATCGGAAAGGAGGGGGAGAGGGACACTTGCTGTGTCTGCTAATGGAGCGAAGACGAGGCTCAGGCAAAGGAAGAGAGAGAGAGATATGATCAAAAAACTGTGGAGTGAAGAAAGGGGAAAAAACCACGGCGGCTGAGAGAGCTTAGGAGAGCTCGTGGCCGGGTTAATATGACGCGACGGGTGTTTGAACTGTAGCGGAAAAAGATAGGGAAAGAAAAAGGGCTGGTGGCTGGGGCCGCCAAGTGTATTAGAAACGGGGGGTGATACCACTGTCATGAATCCTAAGTACTAGCGGGAGGATAGTTTGTGATTCCATGACCTGCCGAAGCAGGCGGGGGAAAAAACGGGTGTCAAACGAGTCTTAATACAAGACTATGACGGCTGAAGTGGAAAATCTCGACGGGCGGGCGCGCGGAGGGAGAGCTAGGTCCTTGCGGGGCGGCAGGACTTGAAGTTCCGCAGTGGGCTGGACGCTGGCGGTCCGGTTTGGACACTCGCGAAACCTGCATTACGACTGGCAAGCAAAAGCGGACGGGAATGAAAGAAAGGTCTAAAGGAGAGGAGGTTCACGTTGCCTTGTGAACAAAAGAGGGGGGCGAAACGGTGAGTAGTTCAAAAAGTTCACAGCACCTAAGAAAAAACATACCGAACTGCTGGGAGGGGTTAATAGAAACTTTTTGGGCACCGGTCGACATCCTAGGGATATTAGCAGAAACTTAAAAGAACCAAAGGATGCTTGCTTAGACTCAGCAGGTGGTGCTAAACTCCCGTGGCGCTTGCTGAGGTGGGGGTACTTTTTGGTGGGAGTCCTGTAACCGCGGAGCGGCAAATACTGAAAGTGAACTTTGGTTGAGGGGCAGTGCGCGTTGGGGCGTTTTCAAATCGGAGCGTATGAAACTGAGAAAAGGACCAATTGTCGAGCAGCGGGGACCTAGGACTTCGAGTGGGTTGACAGGGGGGAGGATCCGTGGAAGATAATTGAGATGTGGTGGATTGTAGATTCGCAATTGTGAGGGGCGGGGAGAGCAAAAAATGAGAACGGGGGGGGTTTTTCTGTAATCGTTTGTCTTGAAAGTGTTCCCGGATTGGACGGTTAAGAGGGGAAGATCCGCAACGAGTGGTGCGTTAGGGAGAAAAAGCTTTCTAATCCTCACGCTAAGAAGTTGGGGGGAGAAGAATGGGCCGAAAGTGTGCTATACCCGATAAAGAGTGGTGAGACGGGAGACAAGGAAGGGAGGGGCAAAGTTGAATCGGTGTATCTCGGGGGATAATAGGGAATAAAAACATTCTTCCCGAAGAGTACTCGGGGTCAAAGAAAACGAGTATACATGATTTATTTGTTGAAAAAAGCAAAAGTTAGGAAG
>Ga0179593_1424297_pt1 | contig 11625 bp, 5 predicted proteins | sample CZODoug2_1_08_16_FD_185931 | JGI IMG/M metagenome (GOLD analysis project Ga0179593, IMG submission 185931) | Vadose zone soil fungal communities from Angelo Coast Range Reserve, California, USA - CZODoug2_1_08_16fungal (PacBio error correction) | ecosystem: Environmental > Terrestrial > Soil >...
GATGCGTCTTTGTCCAACCAATCCAGACAGCCACCGGACCGGCCGGGGGAGAGGCGTGACACGAAAGACGACCGTCTCTGAGAGAGGCAAGGGCCGAAACTCATACAAGAGAGGGCAGCAGTACAAAAACTTCACGAACAAAGAGTTATCGCAAGATCGAACGTCAAAAGCTCACCAAAATAGAGGCATAGGAAGAACCGAAAAAAGCGCATCGGGGCAAAGAAAGAAGATGAAGGGGTAACATCCTCGCCAGAATCTTAGGTGACACTGTCCAGCAGACTGACCAGCAACCCGCTCCGGGGCATACGTCACTGCAAACAAAAGAGGTCACGCAGCGCCCGGGAGTAGTCTGTCCTGAAACAGACACGAAAAAAGAGCTAATTATGAGCATCCCAACTTGCGAAGTCACAAGGGCAGGAAAACCGCTCGAAAGAAGATAAGACGACAAGAGGAAGGCGAAAGTCGGCGAAAACGGTCTCGTGCAAGCCTCCCGCGAAGAGAATGATAGAAAAAAACCCGTCGAAGCACCGAAGCAATAGAAGAGATCCGGTGGGAGAAACCGCCCACTTTGTCTTCCTATCCGGCCTCAAAGACAGACCGGCAATCCAGCAGAAGTAAGAAACCGAGAAATCTAGAGCCAGGAAAAGACGGATGAGTACTGGATAAAGAGGGCGGGGACACCCGGCGAAGACGCGTGTTACATCACGAAAGGGAGGTGAGAAAAAGATAGTGTCGGCATCACTTACCGTCCTAGGCCAGAATGAGAAACTACTCAACAGTCAAAGCGAAGGATCGCACCAACGCACGTTCAAAGGAAAAACGTTCTGGAAAGTAAGACAGTTGCTGGTCCTTGATCTATGCCGGGCAACGCAGAACATCAAAATCCGTACAATAATTCAAGAAGGAGGGGAATGATCTAATCTAATGAAGGAAAAAGAGGCTAGAAAAAAGCAAAAAAAGAGAGCGTAACGCCGAGAAAAGGGTTGTAGCGGAGGGGGGAAAAAGCTTCCACCGAGTCTCGGGAAGAGAGCCATCGGTCCCTAATGAGACGCAAAAAAAGTCATCAAGCCATTAGCGGCCGAAAGGGTACTTAGAAGAGTAGGAAGAAAGAAAAAACATCCTACCGAAAAGGATAAGATAAGACTCGGTGGTATAAAAGATAAAAGAGGCATGAAGGAGACCTTAAGCTCAAGGTATACATCAGAAAAGAAGGCAGCCGGATCCTTACATCGATAGAGATCGCAAAACAAAGAAAAAAAAAAAAAAAAAACACCCCCCAAAAAAAAACACAACCGAAGGATGGCTAGAACAGGCAAGAGGGGGGGGAGTGGAAAGATAGGGAGTTCGGGGCTGGGCTGGGGGAAAGGAGGGCTGGGGGGCTAATGTGCTGCGGGAGGTAAAAACGGGGACAGAACGGAAGATGACTCGCTGAGGTGACGAGAAGTAGGGAAAATAAGTTCCACACATAACTAGGTGTGCCTGACATCACTTCCGAATGTCTCGACAACTCAGCAGAAGTAAAACATCCAAAACGTCTCTAAGAGAGACGCAATAGGCGGGAATCCCCGTGCGACGGACAGAAAGCGATAATTACGGGCGCCAAGGTCCAAAAGGTCTCCGCAGGACCGGGAGAAAATGGCAGAGTCAGCTAGTTACCAAGGTTCTCGTCCGCTGACCGAGTAAATCGGGAGGCTTCAACTGAGGAGAGGCACACTACGTACGTCAGATCAACTACAATTCTGTAAGGTCCGGGAGTGGAACAAAATCTCGCCGGGGGACAACCCCCCCGGGAAGATCCGCGGGTGATGACCAAGCCATGTCCTAGAAAGCGCCTCCCAAGGCGAAGTTACAATCAGAGGAGATCCAAGCTTGTTCTATTCAAGAGTCAACAACAAAACGGATAAAGAGAAGAAATCCAACTTGCCATAAGGACACTTTCGAAAAACTAATTGGGGGAGAAGAAGCTACAGCTTGGGGTCCTAACTCTCGTTCTGAAAGGACTTGCAACAGCGCTGAGCACGCTCGAGGAATACCCAAAGAACAGACAAAGTGAGAAGCCTCCTGACTGGATGCTGTGGTAGGTCTGCAACTACCTGCTGCGTCTCAAAAGTGTGTAATGAACGGTGTGTAACCATCGGAAGGACACGTGCGACCCTCGGGGAAACGGCGTCACAGGAAGAAGCCAGGGAGGACGGAAGAAACGGGGACCAGAAAAAAGGGGAAGCGAGGAGAGACGGAGGGAGAAAAAAAAAAAGGCGGCACGACTCGCGCGAGGGCTAATGAAAAAGTGGGGTCGCGGCCTTGAAAGAGATGCATGGTTTCAGGACACCTGGTAACAGCGCTTACCTTGCAAGGAGAAGTCTCACGCCAAACGAGCTGCCGACACCGGTTCTCGGGGGGGGGATGTGCTCGCCTTGTTGCGCGTCGCAAGAAAAAAAATCGAGGGGTGGACGTAAAAGGGTGAAAAAATGAGCCATTGTATATGAAGGTTCCGTGAGCTTCAGGTAGAATCCATGACTCACAAGGGGGGGAGTGGAGTCTATGAACGAAGTAAAAAAGACATACCACGGACGACCGGAGATGGATTTTATGCCCAGGAGTCACTACTATTCCGTTAGAAAAAGTCGACGTCCAGGGATAGTGTTGGGGAACCAGGGTCGGGTCATCCACAGATGTAGAATGCAAAGGCTTCGTGCAGGACGCCCCACGAGAACACCCAGAAGAGACCTCGGATTAACCGCGTGACTACGGGAGAGAGGAGAGATGAACTCTTCCTTCAGAGGGAATGAGAGAGAACTGGACGGCGAACTCGACCTTACTGGAAGAAGATGTTGCGTCTAAAAAAACAAGGGAAGGCAAATGGATTCCACGACCAAGCAACGTGCCTGCATGATACGTCGAATAAATCCGGTGGGAACGGGGGGGGGGAAGTGACTGGGGATAATCTCCAAGGGGTGACAGAAAATTTCGTTTAGTTACCGGATAACTAGCCGGTACTGCGAACGTAAGCCGACCAGAGAGGCGTCACCATCAAAAGAGAGACCAAAGAAAGTAGGAAAGGGAGCGGCGAATCGATTGAGAAAGTAACTTGGCACAAGGAAAGGACTTTTTTGATTGGCCCATATCGAATCTTGGTCACTCCGTGCTCTTTGGAGGGAAGGCGGATGATGAACAGCCGCGGTGTTGGGAAGGGCTGAGAAATGTCTGGGCTTGGTGCACTTGCGACCACCGGAGCAGAGGAAGGTCGCGCCAAAAGCAGTGGGGAAGACTTTCAATACGAGACGCCGCGAGAAAGTTGCAGAAAAAAAGGAGAAAGGCCATGGTGACGGGAGCCGAGTGTAAGCAGCCGACAATGAGACTCAAGCGGGGGGGACTGCGGCGAACGAAACCCGATTGGAACATCTGGAAAGAGAGATCTTGGGAGCCTCATCTCCTTGGGAAAGCCGAAGGAGCCTACAGTTGCGACCGGGAGCGACAGCGAGGGGACTGAAAAAGGAAAGAAGAAAAGCGGCCGCTTATTTAACTGGCAAAACCACAGGAAATTTTCACCGCCCAGCTTCGCGCAGGGTACCCCTGAAGATCAATCAAGCGCGCGCGCTTCAAAGGACTTATCGAGGGGAGGAGACAGCGACACTTTTTCAAAAAACTTGAAGGCTTGTACGCCTGTACCGGCAAGGAAAAGCACGACGAAACTGCACTTAGTTTTTTGGCGACCGGACCAAGAGGCTTGTGCTCGAGCAACAGGCTCGAGAGAGTAAAGCGAGGAAGAAGAAAGACCGGCCGGAGGTAAAAAAGAAATCGCCATGCATGAACCTAAAAACGGAGGGTTTGGCCCAGCGGGACAAAAAATCTCCCCAGGGGCGGCGAAACCGGAGAACCGAAGGGAAAAGGACACCTGCCGCGCAAGGATCATCGAGAAACTGCAGATAGGGACCGCGTTGCACTCTCTGGTCGCGTCGCACGGACAAGACACGACCTTCGATAGGCCGACGAATCCTCGGCGGGTGACAAGGGGACCGTGCGGGGTCAAGACGGAGAGAAAGACGGTGAGTAGACGTAAAAAGTCGCAGAAAAGTGGAAGAGTTATCTGTCAACGGAAAAACACCTGCAAAGAAATAGCACGAGAGGCCATCTCTCTCAACACAAAGGAGAAAAGCGAACTCGGAGGACGCAGACGCGCGGAATCGTCGTAGGGGAAAGGAAAGACAAAAAAACGATGCTCGATGCATCAGAGCCCATCACCCACCAGGTAGAAGCGGCTAGATACGGGGGGCCAAAGAAAAAAAAAAACATCTCGGGACGAGGGGTATCGAAGCAAAAGGGAACTAAGGCACAAGAAACCTTCTGGTAGAAGGAATCACTTCCGCATCGTAGCTTCAAGAAAGAACGGCTCAGGGCAGAAGACGCCCGTTTCATCGAAGAGAAGAACGACGAAAAATCGAAGCTTCGAGGCTCTAAGCATTTGGGCTCTAAAAAACAAGCAAAAAATCCCGGCCGTCGGAATCCACTGAAAAAAGCAAAAATAAAGGCTATCGAACTTCAGAGCAAGAACAGGGCCGGTCACGCGCATCACTTAAGCTGCAAAGATACAAGAGGAGGTATATCGGCAACACACAATAAAAGGGTCGGGGGCGATGCTCTCCGGGTAGAAAAAACGAACAAGAGTCGAACAATGGTCAGGACACGGACGGCGTGAGTACGCCTAGCTAAGGAAAGCGGGGGGAAGCATAGCGGCGAATAGGCCGACAGCCACCTCGGGGACTGGCCGCTCCGTTCATCCGAATGGACGTCAAACACCCGCTCTCACGGAGGGGGCGCAGCTCTCCGGCCATCACAGAGGATGAGTGAAGGCAGTGTCCAACGCGGCGAAGAATCGCCGTAACAAGGTTCAGCGAAACCGAACTCGGTCGGCAACTGGCACAAGGCAACATCGTGGTGCAAGGTCCGCCGGAGTTGCGAAGACGCAGACATCAAGCGAGGAAGTCTAACAAGGGTCACCATTGCTTCGGAAGGAAGGGACCGAAATCCTTTGTTTCAAACCCCCTAACCAAGGGAGGACAAGACAAAAGCACAAAAACTGACAGAAGGGTCATCATCCGCTCCATAGCAAATATAGTACCCGGAGAAAATCTATATTCCGTCAAGCAAAAAGGTAGTTTCGATCAAAATATAAGAAAGACGAAGGGAAACAACCCCGAAGAAGGTCACACTCCTAGCGACCGCTCGAATGTGAAAAAATGCTTCCACTCCCCTGAAAACGGAACAAGTTCATCAACGGTCCTGTCACCCAGAGAAGAGGTCGGTCACATCGCGATTCCTAGCACAACAACCCGTTAACACGGTCAAAGTGCTAGAGAAAGAAGGTAGACAGGCAGGAAAAAAAGTGGTCAGGTGAAGGGACAAGATCGTTCACGAACAAAGATCCGGAAAAAGGGCGGGAATCTTCTGAAAGACGAGACTCAAAAGAAAGACGGCCGACTCGAGCATAGAGAAGCGATCACAGCGAAAGCCGTCGCTCAAGGTTAGAGGTGTAGAACCTTCTCATCACATATATACGGAGTAATCCAGACGCGGGGAAAAACGATCTATGGATCAAGAACACGCCACCTCACGGTAGAGCACGTGGAGGGAAAGGTAGGATATGGAAAAACGCCATCACGAGAAAATCTAAGAAGAACTTGAGTCCTAGGGGAAGGCTGACCGAGTGACAGACCTGAACTCAAGACAGAGTCAAGTCCAAGCTAAGCTACGACGTACATCGAGAGTCGCTCGAAGGCTAAAAGGATAGACAGAAAAGGAGCGCCCCTGAATCAAGGAAAACTCGCTCTGGGATATGAGACGCTTATAAGAGGACCATTCCCTTAAAACGATGGGGTAAGGAAATAACGTAGGTCCGCAACAGAAAAAACGCTCATCTCTTAAAGATAACTCGCAGCACGAGCTCGAGCGCCGAGCGGGCGTTCAGAGCTGAATAACATCCATGAATTTCGAAATTTCATAAGAATCAGGGTCGCCTCTTCTGGCCCGAAATTTGCCCGCGAATGGTAAAAGAAGAAAGTAACAGATTCACCACAATTCACGAAAGCGAAGAAGCTTCACTTATGATCAACAAGAGATAGCTCGTCGTCAATGGGAGGGGGAATTTCACGGGCGATGGGAGCAGCACTCGCGCATACCTGCAAAAGGCAGATCCGCCCGTTACCAGAGACGCATTAGGAGAACCAATGCCGCAAGTGCCACTGAGGGGGCTATGCATCTCGCTCCAGAAACAAAAAGAGGAAGGGGGGGGAGGAGAGATGCAGTAGAAAGAAGTGTCGTAGAAGGGCGTAGGCTTGGGGGAGAGCAGCGACATGGATTGTTCAAGAGGCGGATAAAACTGCGCGCCGTGTTGACATCACGAAATACAAAGGAAACGCCTCCCACGTCTGCGAAAGACCGTACTCGGACGCCGAATTGGACGAGGACGCGACCAAAGATTTTACCACGCTACATAAACCGCCGAGAGAAGGCCAGTCTACCTGCCTGGAGCCAATTCATCGCGGATCGCCTTCGAGAAAAAGGGATGCGGGCTCACGCTGCGATTGGCTAGGCGACGATCGCAGGGATAGCAAGGGAGACAGAGTGATGTAAACCTTCCCTGGAATTTCCTTCTTCAGCGTCTCACCTAACTATTGACACCACCGGGGACCGGTGTAGACTTTGATCGATTGGAAACGCGCGCTCGAGGATCGTGACAGACTCCTGCGGAGGGGAGCTGGTCTTGAGATCCCTGATGAGGAGGACATGAAAAGACTAACGTACCAGGACGATCAGAATTGTGCCGGGAAACGCATGGTGATTTGAGAACCAATGATCCCTACATTCTCAGAAAAGGAAAAGAACGGGAGGGGGCGAGTCCTGGAATTGATGCGGGGTTGGCAAGAGATCAGGTGTCGAAGTGCCCGCCTTCGAACCGAGATAATGGGGATGCGCAGGTTGGCCCCAACGCGAAAAAATAATCCTCTGAGGGAGACGCGAGGATGGATCTAAACCTCGTATGAGTCGGCGGGAATCTAGAGAGCTGCGGCCTCCAGCCCGAGTACGGATGTTCGCGACGAACACTTGGGGCATCGGCGACCGTGTCCAGGAAAACGGGCTCACCTAATCGGAAAAATCGCAAGTGTGAACGAAATTCAGGTGTGCAATAAAGCGCGAAGAGGTACCGACTGCTCGTACATGGACTCGGAAAACGGGGAAAAGGAGACGGAGAACAATGACCAAATATCGGGCGAAATCTACGTGGACGAGTGAAGGGGTCGGTGAAAGTGCGCGGCGCGATCTACGTGGTGAGTGAGTTTCGCGAACGGAACGGGGTTGGAGGGAAATAATCTTTTCTCGGTCTCTCTAGGGCAGGGCGGGAATACGCGTGGGTACGTCTTGGTGGGCCCTTTGTCTTTACGAACCCGGGACTTGCACACCGATGAGGCATTCCCTAAAAGGGCCGCCGGGAGACGGGTCTGGCGAGAAGACAAGATAAAGGGACGGAGCCGACCACCGAAGAAAGACAAAGAAGAAACTGGTCAACTAAATTGAAGGATCGACGAAGACGCGCGGCACTAAGCAGCGGCGCCTCGAGCATAGCAGAGTTGCCCCAGTCGCCTTCCTGACAACTGACTTGAAAGGCCGGCCGCCGGTGGCGCAAGGGACGACGTTCGCTCGAGGGCCGTGAAGTCCCGGGACAGGGATCAACAAAGAGCGGCGCGGGAGTTGCAGGGTCGCAAGTTCTGAAACGGTTTCCCCTCCAAGCGGAACGGCGCGATGATGGTAACAGCAAAGGTCCGGGTCTGACGCGAGGCGCAAAGAAGCGGGGGGTAGTGCGGAACACTTCAACGACACGCCGTCTTCCTTTTAATTCTAAGTAGATTGTGACGCGAAGAAGCGCGACGTGAAAAATGGTTGGGGGAAGGGGACGGCCCGGTTTCAAAACGGCTGGAGAGCGAGCAGCGACGAGGTGCCTCTAAAACCCAACCCGATCTCGCGGGAATGGTACATTAAAAAAGAAGGAAAGAGGTAGTGTAAAACGAATCGCAAGGATTAGAAAACCATAAGGATGTCCCGCCGCAGCGGGACAAAAGGAAGTCGCCACGCCAGAAACCGACGACCCGCGTCTAATGATCCACGAAGAAAGGGGAGGGAAGGAACAAGAGAGCGGAATTTTCTGACAGCTCCGGTTAAACCGGACCTAAAAACGAAACCTTCGCAGTAGAACTGCCCTCGGCGGGTGCAGCCGGGGCCTCCTGCGAGGGAAGCGCCCTTCTCAGGGCATCCTCTGGCGCAGGGAGAAAGCAACACAAAAGAAGTGAGTTAGCTTCTCGGTCAACGGGGAAGAGAAAATGGCAACGGACCTTCAACGAGCGGTGCCCCTAACCCAAGAGAGGAGGAAAGAAAAGGAGGTCACGCTCAACCAGGATCTCTCGCGCTGGAAGGAGCGTGGAAACGAACGACAAGGAGACCAGCGGAAGCAGTCGATCAGAACTCAGACCAAAATAAAGAGGGGCGCGCTCACGGCGGAACTGCGCACAGAAGGGCTCGAGAAAAAGGATTTCGAGGAAGCCACGAACAATGAAGAGTCGCAAGCGGTCCAGTAGTTAAGGTCTCCGGGTAAAAAAATGAGTGCGCGGGAAAGAGGTCGTGCTTTCTCCGGAAGCCCCTCGGGTTCAGCAACCAGAAGCTGAAGAAAAAAAATAGAGCAGATGGAGTCCTAAACCATGCGATTCGGTCTACCCAACCGGACCAGGTCAGTCAGACGTCGAAGAAACGAATGAGACTGAAAGTGCAAAAGAGCACGCCTTCCGGTAGTAACAAGACGGCAAAGGATCAGGAAGGAGGGATCGGGCGGGGAGCAAGATCGTTCAACGGACCACAGGATGTCGGCCATTTCGGAAGAGATCGAAAAACCGAAGAGGAAAACGCAGAGATCAGGGACAGTACACGAAAAGGTGAAGGTAATCGCAGAGATCTGGTCTCCAAAACTTCAAGCGGCGAATCGTCGACATCAATCCCGCAACTCGAATGAAGAGAAGGTGAAGACCGGTTCAGGACAGTCGAGCTCACGGTCGGCAGCCTCCAAGGTCGTCTTCCGCCGGCAAAAAAAAGCAGAGGAGGTTGGAAGGAAGGCAGTGCCAAGGAGCTTCCTGTGGCTATAAGGACAAAACGATTGCCCTTCTACATTGCAAACGAAAACCGGCAACTCCGGGAACCGGAGACCCATTCGAACATGGTCCAAAACAGGCCGTCATTGTGGCCGGCATACAAAAAGAATACTAGGAGGCAAAAAGGGGTACCAAAGTATCAAAGGATAGGAGCAGCGCAGTGTTGCCCCCTTCAACCAGTTGGGGCACAAAAAAAAGCAGACCATCCCACAATCTAAAACGAGCGTCGCATCAAAAAAAAGGAAGAGAAAGCAACCAGGAAGATCTAGCCTCTCATAAAAAAAAAGGACGTTCGAAGATCGCGACGCCGACAAGACCGAACCCGAGCTCCACTTTCGAGAAAGATATGGCCCTATGGTCGCCATAACGTTCGCATCCTACAACGTCAGGAAAAGTAGTCCGTTCCTGCACTAAAAGGGGGCGTTCGCGCAGATCGCAAAACGCACGTGGAGACAAAAAGGCGAAAAGGGTAGTCATGAGGAACGTGGCTTGGACGGGGAAGAAGGTCGCCGCGCAAGATGCTCGTGAGGAGAGACTAAGAAGTCGAGGGGGGAGACGGCTCAGATCTCATGGAACGAAGGACGATAAAACAGCTCTAGACGATCAAGAGACAACGAGAAGGGATCGCTCGGGATACGCTTCGATAAGAGAACCGTAGGTACGAACCGGAGGAAACGAAAAGAGAGGGAAGTGCCCAGCGAGGGGCCGCGAAAAAAAAAGTCACGACGTAGACAAAGAAGGAGGAGAAACTGCTAAGGACAGAAAAGAAAAACAAAGCAAGGCTCCTCTCCATCAGCAAGACCTGTCGTCGTATGAGAAGGACCGCCATGCGGACAGGAAAATTAAAAAGAAGGAGTACCAGATCAGAAGCAAAGGATCATCGTAGCGGGAGCGCACGCAAGGCGAATCAACAACAAAGGAGGCGACCTTCATAGGGCACAAAAGAAGGGCGTCGAGACATAAAGAAACTGGAAAGCGCGAAAAGACTAGTTTTCATGAAGACATCGGGAATCAGAATCATCAATAGTAGAAGAGAACGTACTACGAAGATCAGACATAAAGACTAAAAAAGAAATTCTCCAAGGAGGGAGTTGAGGGGGGAGCCAAGGTTAAGTAAATCATTGAGAATCTGAGGGGTTGCCGATTTTAAAAAGAGGACGTTACGCGCCACGTTCGGCGAAATCGGCGGATTAAAGGAATGCACGAGAAGCGAGAGAGGAATCCAGGGGGAATTCGGAAGAGAGGTCAGAAACAAAAAATAAGACGAAATCCGCTCGGGACAGCCAGGTCAGGAGAGAACAAAATCTAAAAGGAAGCAAAGTTCCTGCGTGCTAATAATATATACAACAACAACTTATTGTATGAGATAATACAAAAAAAGGAGCATAAGTAACGGCGTACGCTGGGGAGAGCAGACGAAGAAAGTACTAAAAGGGCTTCTTCCTTCAAAAATTGGCGATCAGGGGGGGAAGCCTCCGGGAACACGACTGACGCAGATTATCTTACGTGTGCGCCCCGTGAAGCGAACGATTTCACAAAGCGTGGGGAACTGGAAGAACTCTTTGACACCGAGCGGCAAAGCGGGAGAAGAGGAGTCCCGGCCGAGGAGAAGCATGCCGTGGACAGGGAGAGTAATAGCTCTTCTTCTTCGAAAGGCGCGGCGGAACGCGAGGTAAAGGAGACTAGCTGCTCCTTTTCTCGGCGAGAGACGGGGGGGGGGGGTGGTAACAGAGACGTCGACCCGAGATTCAGGAAAATCATACTGTCAGCGCACTGGACATTCATGAAGGGGAAAAAACGGCAAGAAAGACGCCGCGAAGGAAAGAAGGGGGGGCAGCGGTGAGGAGGAAGGGGGAGAGGAATCGTATCCGGGGGAAAGAACAGGCAAGGGAGAGTGGGAAGGTATTAATCGGTGAAGGAGGTCTTAGAAAGAAAAAGGGGACGTTGTTCTCTCTTACAACAGAAGTACGACCAGTCTTGAGGGAAAGGGACTAAGCAGAAGAAGTGGGCTTGACATTAGTTACTTCTCGTCCGGGAAAGAACGGGGTAGATAGTCCTGATTGAGCGGTGGGCGGAGGAAAAAGAGAGAGGAACCTCGCTTCTTGCGGGGGTGCCCGAGGAAAGAACTGTGAGAGAGATGGGAGAAAAAGAGAGGAACCCGAAGAACTAAAGAGAAAGCGGATCTCCTTCTAGGGAGATCAAAAACACTTCAGTCAGGCAATATCGCATCGGCGCATAAGAAACAGATGGTGAAAGGTCGCGGGGGAAAGACGCGAAAGAGTGGCATCGAGAACATCGAGTAGTCCAAGGACCAAAAAGAACTGCATACTTCTTTAGCCGAAGTGTGACCGTGACGTGGCTAGAATCGCCTATCGCCGGACCATCTTTCGGGGAATGGACAGCAATGGTAAAAAAAGGAGAAAAGGGGGGCAGA
>Ga0179593_1480997_pt1 | contig 11625 bp, 15 predicted proteins | sample CZODoug2_1_08_16_FD_185931 | JGI IMG/M metagenome (GOLD analysis project Ga0179593, IMG submission 185931) | Vadose zone soil fungal communities from Angelo Coast Range Reserve, California, USA - CZODoug2_1_08_16fungal (PacBio error correction) | ecosystem: Environmental > Terrestrial > Soil >...
AGGGTAGACTCCCGCCTTTCAAGGGGGGACAAAGGGAACCGTCAGAGAGAGACGTGCGCTGGAAAGTACAGTTCGAACGGGAGTTTGGGGACGGCCGGGAAAGTTCCTTCCGAAAAGGGGCAACAAGTAGACAACTCTGGGACTCTAAAAAGAAAGGGGCAAGCTGACTGAAAACGCCTTGAAAGACAAGCGTTCTCTTCTGAGGATCGTAGACAGCTAACCTAGTAACGACACAGTGGGGACATTCTAGTCACATGCTCGCCAAGCACGGCTATGAATCCCAACGGGGAAAGGTCGAATCAAAGGACCAAACTCCACTTCTAAATGACAAGAAACCAGCTAAACGAGGGAAAAACCGGCGTACTGAAAAACGAAAGACGAACTAATAAAAAGCGCGTTAAAAGACATCTGGAGGGGAGCGTGCCGCCCACTTGGAAATCAACGAAAAAAGAAAAAGTTCAAAACGTAACGATAAAAAAACCAACAAACAGGGAGGGGTGAAGATTGACACGTTTAAGCGGCGTAAAAAAAACTGGCAGGAGGAAAGCCCGCACGTAAACGAAGAGAACGTGAGTTGCCGCTTCTAATCAGAGCAGGAGAAGAGGTGCACAAAGAAAGGGAGAAGCTCGGGTGGTCATTCGAAGGGGAAAGCGGTTGTCTGAAAGGACCTTGGCCAAGGACCAGAAAAAAAACAAAGAAAAGCTGATCTGGTTAGAAAAAAACAGCAAAGTTGTACGAGCCGTTGGTGGCTATAATTCGACGATCCGGCTGTCGAAAAGAAAAAGAGTCAGGGCAGGGACGTTGTAAGGCGAAAGCTTTCATTGGACGAAGAAACAAACGTCACAGTGGGGGAACCACAACCCGTAAAGTAAAACTGGAACGTCTTAAAAAAACCAACGTCCGCGATAGGAGTGCTGGTCCCACGAAGGTCAGGGCCCGGAAAAAAAACGGAAGGGTCCGTTGGCCCGGGAAGAGGACAGGGCTCGGGGAAAAGGTCGTGGAAGAAACGGGGTGTGAAAATGAAAAGAGGGACTGGGTCCCGCCAAAAAGGGGTTGGGAAACAGAGCGCAATATATCAAGTGGTGTCAGCCCGCAGGGGGGAACGCCTGCGGGCCGGGGGTAGTCGAAGCAGCAAACGGATTTCCGTCATAAGGATTGGGGGGAATTCGGAGAGCCACCAAAAAAAAGGGTGTGAAGAGTCGATAGGGAATGTCGGGCAGCCCCAGGGAAAACCGTTCGAAGAAACAAGTGCCTTCCGGAAAAGAAAGGGAAAACAAATACTGACCGTTCAAAAATTTGGGTCAGGATGGGTATAGTGTGGGTGGGAAGGAAAATGTTGGAAAGAAGCGATTCGTCGCGAACCGGAATGGACCGTGCTTAGAAGGGAGAGGGGCAGCTTCAAACGTGGTCGTGAACGAAAAATCAAAGAGAAAGGAAGCATAAAGGTTGGTGGCACAGGTGACTAGAGGAAGGATCACAAAAAAGTCCGTCCAAGGAGGTGAAGGAGGACGGTGAAACGACGTGTCGGGTGCAATTAAAGGACCGCGTGTCCAGGAACCCAAGGGTTTGGCACAGGAAAATTAGAAAAAACCAGCCGGTCCGCCTGACCAAGGTGAGGGGACGGTCCTTTCAGAGAATCAAAGGTCTGCGAGGTGGAAATCCGCACATGAAGGGGGGATGCAGGTAGTCCCCTGTCGTAGACAAAAGGGGCCGGGGGGTGTCGACACGGGTCGAATACGGGGGGTAGGTGAATAGAACAGTTTGCAGCCGGAAACGGCCAGTTGGCAACTAAAGAATAAAAACTGGCTCACGGCGAGAAAAAAAAAAAAAAAAACAGAAAGGGGGGCCGGAGGAGGGGGGGGAGGACCGAAACAAACAGGGGGAAAGAGCAAATAAGTTTTCAGCCAGCCGGTGCACGCGGGAGCTTTAAGTGAGAAAAAAAACCCCAAAAGGTGACGGTGGGGTCCAAAAAGAACGCTGCAAAACAGCGAGAGCACGACCTCCGTGAAAAAAACGGGGGAGGGGGAAACCGTTGTGGTGAAGGAGTCAAGTGTGGAAAGGGGAAAGGGGGATAAAAAGTCAAAATTGTTTCGAGCACAACGCCCGGTCGAGGGGTCAAAGGGGACCTTGAACAAATGGAAGATGAACAACGGTCGCGGACTCTGGGAAGAAGGAATGTTTCCACCTGTCACTGGCCGGAGGTTGCAAAAAAGAAGAGCCACAGTCCGGGAAGGTCAGCAGCCTCGGGAGAAGTCGCTGAATGGGGGGGGAGAAAGGGTTTGTGACGGCAAGCGGGTGCACCACAAAGAGCGGAAAAAAAAGTAGACACCCACTCCACCGCGGTTCAACGGAACCGAAAAAAAGACAGGGAACCAGGTAAGGCCAGGAAATTGTAAAGGGGAATCAGGAATTTTCGAATGGGGGGGCCAAGGAAGAGATCGCAGATATCTCTCACGTGGGCGTTGATCGGCGGGACCTGCGAGGAAAATCATAAGCGACGGAGCACGATAGTCTTCCAACAGGAACAAGGGGGAGAAGGGAAGGCAAAGCCCGAAAAAAAGAGGCAAAGGACAAAAGACACCAAGCCAAAAAGGCAGTTACATCAGGCAAAAAAAATCGAGCGGAGGAAACGGGCAAAAACGGCAAAAGCTAGCCGACGTTGTTCCGTGACACGTGCTTCTAACGGTTGTCCCGCGACTGGAGAAACACAGGGAAAAATGAGCCGGAAACATCCGCCACAAAAACCAAAAAACTATACGAGCATTCCCACGAACAAACGGCCCGTTGAAGCAGGGCCTGACGGGGAGATGGGTCAAGTTCGAATGCGCAGAGGGTGAAGAAGGAAATTGGGAGTCAACAATTCTACTTCAGGTGGGAGGCGGGAAGCGTGGAACTGGGCCGCTCGCAAGGGGAAGATCGTGAGAAATACGCGAGCGATCACCGGAACTCCGCCAAGGAGAAATCAACCGAGCGGCGACCCATAACTGGGACGTACGAAGAAACGAAGGGCGCGAAAAAACAACATGAGAAAAAGAAGAAGCGAACCGGGAGGAACAAATAAAGGACCACCGAACCTCGAACGAATGAAAAACGGGGGGCCGGGGAGCAACGTAGTGTGAGAACGAGCCTGAACGGAACGCAACCGTCAAGAACAACAGGGGATTCCACTGAACTAAAAAAAAAACGGACGGGGGAACCCTTAAGGGACGGTGGGGAGACCTGAAAAAAAAACTCCTCCGGAGGATGGATGACAAGCCAAACACGGAAAGTCCTCGAGGAAGGAGGAAACTCAGGTGTGGGAAATCGTCATTGGGGGAAAAGACGTTCGCTATGGAAAACCCGCCCCGACGGCGTGGGTCTCCCGAAGGAAAACGCCCAAAGAAAGGAACGAAAAAGAAAAACCACCAACAACAGAAACAACCAAAAAAAAAAAAAGATCCAAACAGGAGAATCTGCATAGCCAAAGACGCTCAATTGAAAAGAAGGGAATAGAAACCACAAAGAGAAGGGGGGGCCGAATACGTCGCAAACTCAACCAACTTTTCTTCAGCTTAAAGAGTAAGGGGTGGCTCAGCGGAAACACAAAAGGCGGCAGCAGACCATCACGGGAGGGCACCGAGCCAACGGACAGGTGCAAATCAAACCTGGCGCCGGGCGGACAAAGGAAAGAAACGGAAAAAGTCACAACGTCGCAGCGAGGTGGGGGGGGGAAAAACAATGGGAGAAAAACGACAGGGAAAAACGACGAGAAAGCCCACCACAGCAAAAAAAAAACTGCAAGAGAAAGAGCAAACGGCCAGCAAACGAAAAAAAGAGCGAGAGAATCACAAAGCCAAAACTTAAGGGTCCCCCCCCTATGGGGGATAAAAAAAACGGGAACCAAGGTGACACAAACCCCAAGAAAAAAAAAGGGGGGAGGGCTTCAAGGGCACATAGAAAAACGGAAAGGCCTCAGCAGTCCAGTCGTAGGGGAAGGGGTCGAAAAAAACAAATGCGATGCGCGAAGGGCCAAAGATACACCTGCCACCAAAAGAGCGGAGGGGCCATGGAGACATTAGAAAAAAAAAGAAAAAAAACGTGAGGCTGGCCCTAGGATGGTGTAGAAGAGAAAAAGTTCAAACGAATGGGACCTCGCTGGGGGGTAAAACGCGGGGGGAAAAAGGAAAAGCTCCAAAAACTCGGAACAAAACAGAAAAGAAACAAGAAGGAAACGGACCGTAGAATAAAAATCCAAGGTCGAAAACGAAAAAGAAAGTCAGCAGCCAGTCACGAGCGTTCGCAGACATTTCCCCGAAGCGGAAAAAAAAAGGCGGCAGTCTTGCGAAAGAACAGCGACAATGAACGTCAAAAAAGATGCCGGGAAAAGGGGGGGAGGGAGCCGGCAACGTCGAAGAGGAAGACAAAAGGCTCGTGAAAAAACGCTGAAAACCACAAAACAGAAGCTACAAAAAAAAAGGGGGACAATGTGCACGGCGGGGACAAAAGTCGATCAACAGTCAACCAAAATACCAAGCGACCAGGAAAAAAGGGGAAGCCGGCGGTCTGAACGCACACACCCAGTCCGAAAAGGCCAAAAAAAACCTCAAGGGCCAAAAAAGAAATCAAGTGAGCATGCGTTCGAGGACGGAAAGGAAGTCAACACTAATACCGCAGGAAAGGGGGGAAAGGGGGGTGGCGTTTTCACGCGAAGAAGGGGCACACGGAAAGGAAGAAAGAACAGGTACGCCAAAACGTGCTGAAAAGGAACGGAGCCGGTTGATGTCGAGGAAAAAAGGCCTAGAAAGGCGCGGAACCATCTGGGCCAGGAAAGCGCTGCTTGCTCTGGGCGAAAAACAGCGAAGAAAATTCGATAAGCCACTACCACGGGGGGAAAAGAAAAAGACAAGACCGAAAGCGACCGGGAAAACGGGAATAGCAGGGCGAAGAGGGTCCGACGAGACAAAACCGCCCAAAAACGACACTTTCGACAAATAGGTTCTATTACGTGAGGTCCAGGCCGAGTTGCACAACCGCAAAACCTAACGGATCTATCTCAAAAACAAAAAAAGAACTAGAGATGATCCAAATTTTACGGCGAAAAGACGAACATTCCCCCTTCCGGTCAAGTAAAAAAGGTTTCGAAGATGGGAACGTGCCAGGGAAAGAGGGAAGATGCGTAATAAACGCCGTCGACGAGTGGAAAAAAGGGGGACGCGCTTCTCGTTCGAGTAAAGGGGAACTGTTGATCTACTCATTGGATTGCACAAGGGAAACGCGAAAATGGAACAAAAATGTGGGAGAAAGGGTAAGCCGGGAAGAAAAGGGGATCACACCGGCTGGTCAAGGGGATTCAAGGTCAATGAGTGGGGGGAGGCGAAAAGCTGGTTCAGTGAACGTAAGACAGCGGTCACGCGGGAACCCAAAAAAAAGTCTCTTGTCGAAGAAGTCCTTCGGTGTCAACGTCACTGTGAAAATCAACGGGGTGTGTCGCAGAACGCGTGCCCGCCTAGGGAAAAACGGGGACTCGTTCGGCGCCGGGAAAAATAAAAGGTTCATGGTAAGCGAAGGGTGAAAGATATGCGACTTAGGGAAACGACCAAACCTCAGGTGGTACCGGAGCAGGTCTGATCAAAAAAAGAGTTGAGGGTGCAGCAGGTTGGAGAGAAAATTCTAGAAGCAACGGACGGCCGTCGAAAAACATGTCCGAAAAGGAACGTTGAGGTCGGAAAAAAAGCGGTAGGACGTACGATCGAGATGAAAAAAAAGAGAACCCCCCAGCCCGTGAAAGCCTAAGGACCCCCACTAGGGAGGTGACCGTTCTTGAAAAGGTGCAAAGGAAGGGGGTCGTTGCATACGTTTTGTGGCCGAGGGGGAGAAAGCGAAGGAACCGGGCGGGGTCAGGGAAAAGTGGTTGCACGTTACGCTTGCGAACCGAAAAAGCCCCAGCAGGGATCGTGAAGACTGATTCAGGCACGGGAGCAGCCGGACGGTTGGGTTTGCAGGTTACGAAAAAACAAAAGCAAACAGTCCAACGTGTCCCAAACGAACGGACTGGACCCCGACCGGTGAGAAGAAGGGGGGGTTCAGGGGAATTTGTGAAGCGGAACGGGTGTTGTGGATGGGCCCCGTTGGGGCAGTTAGTGAGACCAGCCTGGACCCGGCCCAGAGGTGGGAAAACTTCTCGAGATCGAGAGGTTCGGCGCCGCGAAAAGAGTCCCGGGGGTTGGGGGGGAGGGGGGTGGGTAGACAGGCAAGGTTGCGTGGTTTCGAAAAACACAAGTCAGGGACGCTGCGAACAGGGTGTGGAACGAAGTGGCCGGGCCCCTGCCGCCAGTGCGCGAAGAAGAGAAAGCGACAGGGAATCGAACGTGGAGTCACGAAAAAAAATGAGGGGCATCCTTTGAAAGAAAGTGTTCCTCTTCCCCCTACGTGAAAGTTGGAAAGCGGGAAAGAAAAATGCGCCCCACACCAACGTGGCGGAGTGAAGTCAAAAAGCGGATCACTACCGTTTAGCCGTGAAAGAGAGGGGGGCGTTTTGTCTCAGGTGTTGTTGGGGGGACGGTCGTTCCCGCGGGCCGCGGGTGGAGAAGGTCCGACGGGTTCGGGAACAAAAACAAGCCCGAGGGCCAGGAGGTGGGATGGAACGATGTAACACCTGGGGGGGCGCAGGGGTGAACCTTGTTTTCCTCAAAGGGAAACGGGAGGCAAAAGTGGCAGCACGCCAAAAGGGCCACCAGAAACAAACCCCGGGAGAAATGTGGGAAGAAAGAAAAACGTGGTTTCGGAGGAAAGAGGTGGGGTCAATTTATTCCGAAAACAGTAACAAAGCGGTCACGACGGAAAAGGCGCGTGTAGGACGGGATCGTCGGGTTGGGGAGCTCCAAAACAATTCGGAAAGAGGGGATCGGGGGAGCGCATGTTCGTGGGGAAAAAAAAAATGAACGGGGAAGCCCGAAGGGACCAAGATCAAAATCGTCCGGGAGCGGCAGATAAACAAAACGGGCGAGCGTGCCACCACGAAAGCCGGGAAACTAATATCAGGCGTGACACAGTCAGACGGGAACCAATCTCGAAAAGGAAACAGAAGACTAAAAAACGCGAACCGTCCCGTTTGAGGGGGGAAAAATGCAAGTGTGACCCTCTTGGTGCGGAAACCACCTCTGAGAGAGGAAAAGAGATCCAGCCACATAAAGCAGGTACGAAGCACTGGTCCACTAAAAAGATGACGCAGGGGAAATGACGTTTATAGTCAGGACCGCTCGGTTCGAATGAGGAACCAAAAAGGGGCTGCCTCGGCAAGGGGGCTACAATTCCTGGGAAAGAAACCGGCAAAAAATCGGGACAAAAAAAACCGGGTGGTGAAGAACATCGGGGGACAAACGAAGAACAGGGTCCCCCTCGCAGGGCCTCAATCAAAAATTAAAGAACTCGGAGAAAGAGCGAGGCTTCAAAAGGAGATCCGAAAAAGGGAAGAACCAAAACACCATGATCCAAAAAAAAACTCTACACAAGAAAAGGCCGACCTGGTCGGTAACGGAAAACGTGAACAGGAGGGTAAGAATCGGCCTGGTTTTTCGACTAAAGCCGGGAACAAAAACGCGTACAGAACAACACGGGCGAGGCCTTTCCGAAAAGACAAACTCTCCCGAAGAAAGGACAAACTAACGGGGGGGTCAAAACCAACCTCCGGCCGACTGTGACCTGTGTGCGAACACAAGAAAAAAAAAGGCCGCGAACCACCCCACGAAAACGTGGTTCATCTCCCATGACCAAATGGGAAAGGGGCCCAGAAAGGAAGACGATCGGGACTTTTGGGGACTACACCAGCCCGACCAAACCGGGCGGCCCAAAGGGACAGAAACAGGAACCACGAGCCCCCCAACGAAAACGGTTCAAAGGGGAGATCAAAGTAGTGGCAACCGGACGAAAAAGACGTTTCAGAAAACTCCGCAAACCGAAGAGCCGGGGTCGCAGAAAAGGGTGGCGCCTCACAAACGCACAAAGCCCAGTTTTTTAGGACAACTTCGTGCTCGAAATCCCCTCGCGCGGGACGTTACGAAAACAGACGGCGACTTCACGGGCGGGCTAAGAATCAGACTTGCACAAGCCTCGGGGGGCGGCACCGTGGGGGGGGCAGACCTCGACACCGTAAACCGCTCAAAACGTTCGACCCATTCACAAGTGGGTCGGAAACACGGGCACCGGGGCAGCAAAAAAAAAGGGACCCCTCCAACCCAGCAAAACACCTCATCGGAAACGCGACGTCCAAGCGAGATCTCGAAAAGACGGCACCGGGCAAAGGGAAGTCGCCCGGAGTTTAAAGAGTCGCAACGGCCCATCCGACAACAAGGGCGGAACTTAAGGTCAAAGGACCAACCCCTCCCTTCCTGCAAGAGGAATCAGAAACGTTCGGACAACGGCAAAACCCTGCCGACTGCACAAAATGTGTAAACACAACTGCACAAACCCGGCTCCAGGGGGGGAGCCGGGCGTGTAAACTATCAACTGAAGCAGGCTCGACGGTCGAAAGCAGCGTCAAGCAACGAAAGCTGCACACCAAAAAGGGAGGCGCAAAAACCCGTAATCTATCCAAACACCAACCAAAAGAGCACAACAGGACTGAAACCGCCCCAAGAAAAAAGAAGTTGAACACCTTGGACAATCAACATCGACATAGTTTTCCAACGGCGGGCGCGGTCGCAAACAAAGGAAAAGAAAATAGAATCCAGAAACAAATATGCAGGTACCAAACGCAGAAAATGACGACATGGAGGAACAAATGAATCGTCGAAGACGAAAAAAGACCGCAGGCTCCGTAACCAGACTTGACACCAAAGCCCGTCGAAACCGCATCAGGAAATATACCGGCGGCCGCGACCGCAGACAGAACTGCAGGCACCACACCCAAGGGAACACAAGGCTTCCCTCGAAAGACGCTCCGCGAGGCAAAGAAAAGAGGAAGCGACACGTCGACAATCTGAAAGGGGGATTAAGGGGCTGCTGTTCCGTCACGACGGGCAAAATGTGACGGAGGGCCGGGACAGTTCAAAATCGGACGTCAAACGGCGTAGACCCCGAAGAAAATCCAAAACAAGATAACGAAACAGGTGACAAAAATCATGGGAGGATTCAATCAACAGCAAATCAAAAACCACCTTCCGCTGTCGAAAACCAGCGGCAGGCCAGGAAGCAGGGCGCAGATTTGACAAGATCGACGTGAAGAAACGATGACAAAGTCCCAAACTTGAAAAAACGTCGAACAACGAAACAAAAAAATCGCCGAAAGCGGTCGGCAACGGCGAACAGGGAGGAAGGGTACCGAAAAAGTAGGACGGCAAAAAAAGGCCACAAACTACAAACACTGATAACAGATTAGGAACGGCGATTGAACGTCACGAGCTTTAAGAAAAAACCTCCCGGATCATCTCAAAAAAGTAGGCTTCAAAATAGAGAATCCAGTTGCGGGCTGGACGTTCTTCGTTAGGCAAGGGACCGAAAGTCACAAAAGACGAACATGGAGGAAATGCAAAGCCGGCGGGTTTGTGATCAGTCGGTCAGCAGTTGCCGACCGCCCGGTGAACGGGCTGTAGTGTCGAAGGGGGGGGAACTGTAAATCGGTGAGGGGGAGGGTTAGAAGATGAAAAAAAGCCAAACAGCTGGAAATGGTTGACCGCGCAGTGGGTACGAGCGTCGAAAATCGACCGAGTCAAACGAACTTGTCGAAGGAAGCTTAAGGGGGGGGTAGGGACGGGCGGAGAAGAACCTGACTTGATTAAAAGAATCGTGAAAAACGTCTTTCAACACCCGCATCCCGTGTCGCTGAAAAAGAAGGAGGGAGGAAGGGACCAGCCGCAAAGACAGAGAATGTTAAGGGGGGGAGCTTCGGGACCGCTCGGCGAAAACGTCCTCTTGGGAGAAAATGCCCTTGGTCGGTCCGAAGAGAAAGGGGGGGAGGGTGAAACTACAACGCGTGTCGCCCAACCGCCAGCCGGCAGCTTGCACGGAGGAAATTGAAGCGCAGGTGTACGAGCAAACTGAAGGATAAAAGATAAGTCACGGACAGGGGGAGACCAAGAAAAATCACGACTGTGTCGGAGGGTCGGAAAGCATTGTGGCTTGAACGTTCGATGGAACGTGAGTAAGGAGCGCACCCCCGGCAAAGCAAGGGGGTCCGTTCTGGAAGGAAGTCACGACGTGCAAAGCTTCGTGCACGGCGTGCAGAAACGCGGGGTTGGTTGTCCGAGGGGAATCGGGGAGAAAGGCAACGTAGGCGAACCGAAAAAAGCGGGGGGGGCAGCTGGGAACCCTGCTGGAACGAAGAGGAGGGGACCGGCGCAACTTGGATCGTTAAAGGGACCGGACAAAAAATCAGCCAGGAAGGTGTGGGGGGAAGGGACTAATCTGGCCCGGTGCCGGGATGGGAAAGGAAATAATGAAGGAAGAGGAAAAAGAAGGGACAGGAATGAAAAACCTCCACGTGTTGGGTTAAGAAAAAGGGTGTGGGTCACCTTGCCCGTGGTAAAGGGCGCCTGCACATCGCGGTAAAAAACCGGAAGTGAGGGAAAGAAAAAAAAAAGAAAGGTCGGAAGGGGGAAGTGACGAAGAACGGTGAATGCTGTGGTATTAATCGGAGTGATGTCGACACTCGTCGAAAGAGAAGAGGACGTGGTAGGGTTGAAGGGGAAAAGGCATTACCGCCAAGGGCGCGGGGAAGCCGTGCAGCGAGCCGGGGGCATGGAATGATCGCGTCAAGATTACCAGCCGCTAGGAGACCGGGGGGAGAAAAGCAAAGACGTTGTCCTCGTGAACGGAAGGGTGGGGAAAAAAGTAACTCGGGAGGAAAGGAGAAAAAAGGAAAGGGTGGAGTCGAACAGGAGAGGCACGAACGTTTTCCCCAAACAAAGGAGGTTCGTTGGTCCGTGGCTACAGGGGGTGGCCGTTGAGGGGGAAAACGGGGAAAAGGCAGCTCTCCTGGTAGAAACGAAGTCGAGGTCGAAGGACCTTGGAGAATGGGGAAGAGGGAACAATGGTTTCCCGCCGGAAAGAGAAAGGGGACAAAGGTGTCAAACAAAAGGGAGAATGGCCGGAGGCAAGAAACCGCACAACCCGTAGAAGGCTAGCAAGCGGGGGGGGCTTACGTTGGAAGCCAACCGGGGGGAAGGGGCGCCGGTTTTGTGCACCGTCAGAAAAGAAGGGGGGGGTGGTAAGACCGGGGAAGGAAAACACCAAACGGTGAAAAGGTCCCCGAGCGGGCGACAGGCACGTGTCGACGGTGATCGGAAGGGAGAGAAGGGTTGTTTCGCGCCAATTTAAAGGAAGAGCAGAAAAACAGAAAGAAGGCCGTAAAAAAAGAAGTGTGACGGGCCGGCGAAAACCACTGCAGAGGGAACGTCCCGCGCCCAAGGATAAAAAGTGAGGAAACAACCCGGGGAAGGAAAAACCAAAAAAAAGGAAAAAGGGTTAACAGGAGTAGCCAGTCTTGCAGCCAGGGACCGAGAAAAAAGGGGGAAGCGTCAAGCCGAATCGAGCGGACGAGAACGAAAAGGGGAACAGGGATTCCGACGCCCGTTGTTCGGAAAAAAAAAAACAAAGACAAAAAAAAAAAAACAAAAAGGGACCTTGACAACCGTCCGGGCCGATGTTGCG
>Ga0179593_1491405_pt1 | contig 11625 bp, 13 predicted proteins | sample CZODoug2_1_08_16_FD_185931 | JGI IMG/M metagenome (GOLD analysis project Ga0179593, IMG submission 185931) | Vadose zone soil fungal communities from Angelo Coast Range Reserve, California, USA - CZODoug2_1_08_16fungal (PacBio error correction) | ecosystem: Environmental > Terrestrial > Soil >...
AACTAGAAGCAACACGAGAACCAAAGTACTTACCCAACAGCAAGAGGATCGCCGGCGGGGGGATGGTTGGGAAAAACAGGGTCTAAGGGGCCTCCACTGCAAAGGGGAAAACCTTTTAGCTCTAAGCCTCTCCGGTGCGTTTGGAGGATCCCAACCCCTATGCAAAAACATAAAAAAAAGGTCTCAGCCAAAAGGGAGGGTCTGAAGAAAGGGGCCCACTGCTACACCGGGGAGTGCTTTGGTAAAAACGAACCGACGACAAACACACTTTATACGGGGGAGGAGGTCCCGGCAGGCTCGGAATGGGACTGAAAGGGACTCCGCTTTTGCCGGTGCGGAAGGGAAAGTGGGTTCAGATCCTCGGTTCTCGTTATGGCCATGACATTCGGGGAGCGAAGAAAGCACCTATGGAAAACGAAAGCGCTTAGCGGACGAATTTTGGCACGGGTGCAACGGGTCACTCGCCTTCACACGGTTGGAAAGTCGGGAAAATCCCGTGGTACAATCAGTTGACGTAGAAAATAAGCAGGGCAGGACGCTATAGGCCAAAATGAAGGGAGTTCAGCTCGAGCATGCAACGGAAGAGACAGAGAGCACTTTAAGGTGAAAATCCGGCGCTGCCCCCATGGATCGGGAAACAATCAGTGCGTCCCTTCGTGAAACACGCACGACAGTAGACGGCCACTCGCCTCGACGAACAGCGGTGCCAGGAGGGAGGGTTTACGAAAATAGTGAAACCGTGGTGCCGCCCGGACCAGTTGCGCGCCAAAGAACCGAACAAACAGCGTACGGCGATAAAGGGAAAGGAACGAGACGTAGGGCGAACATAAGAGGCTGTCGATGCGGTAGAAAGTACCAGAACCGCTCGTCGACTTGGAAAGTGATACCCAGTACAAAGGAAAAAGGCACCAGAATTAAAACACAAAGGGGGGGGGAAAAAGCCGAAGAGCCAAAAAAGCTTGCGACGTGTGGCTCAAATGGTAGCATCCGGGCAGTACAGTACAGGAAGCCGGCTTGTAAAAAAAAGCGAAAAACCCTAGGGGGGAAGAACGACGGTGTCGAACGTAGGTCCGTAAGTTCCTTAACCTCAAAAGCAAAAAACCAGCTCTCTTGCAAGGGAAACAGAATACGGTTTCGAGCCAGCCGATCAAGCTCGGGGGGAAAAGGGCGAGAAGAACCGTCCCGTTAGCCCCGAGTGGGGAAACTAACGAATGAGTCAGAAGTATGTTACTGGGCAGAGATCGAGCTTGGCCAGGGAAAGGCCTGGGGCCTATAGAGGAGTGGACGCGCTGGTAGAAAGTCCCAGCGAGTAAAAAAAGCGCGAACCGAATAATGAACCCCTTCTTTAGGGAGGCAAAACGGAAGGGGATAGTCCGCAAACGGGGGGGAGGGGACGGGGATAAGCACCAACCTCGAGTCCGTCGCGGGTGCTGACGGGAAAGGGAAAATAGGAGAAAACCGGCCTCAAGAGGAAAAGAAGGGCAACAAATTAGGGTCTCATTGGGGTATGTCTAGACTTCACTCTTGATGAATCCGAAATGAAATGGGTAGAAAAGGACGAGGTCTTGGAAAAGTTCCCATTTCCGCCAAATTCAAAAGACCGGAGACTAAATAAACATTGGGATGTAACGACTTCGAGGAGAAAATAGAGTCAAAAAAGAAAAGCCGTGTGGAGGTATAAGAGGAACACAAACCAGAACCTGGCTGGCAAACCTACTGGGCGATCCACGTATTTTATTCATAGGAGGCGGGGGGCATGAAAGGGCAAAAGGGGGAGGAGGAAGGCGGCAGCGGTCGGGCCAAAGCCGCGCGAGGAGGGTGGACAAAAGGTCTCAAACACCCACACGGATTAGGAGTGGGAAAGGAGGACGGGGTGAGAACAAAAACTCATAAGGTGGCGAACGCGTGCCCAGCGCACTTAACAAGAAGAAAAGATAGGAAACGTAAATCAAAAAAAAATAATGAAGAAGCGCTTCGCTCCGTCTACCACTCGGTGCGCGAAAAAACATACATTCGTCAGTAAAATTCGATACTCCAAGAAGGGGAAAATGGATCGATCTGCTCGCCAGTCGGAAAACAAACAACAAGCGTGATCCAGGAAAAGGGAGCTACGGGGGCCGCCAGTGGGAAGGAAGAAAATATCAATCCCCAAATTCATTCGGACGTGCCGAAGAACGTGGAGCTCAGACTCCAAGAAAGAAAGGGGAACTAAACGGGGAAAAAGGATTGTACCGCGGCGTGGCAAGGGGAGGAGGGGACAAAATTAAAAAGCAGCAAAAGTTACAGGGCCTATTGTGTGCTCCACACGGGGAATAGAAATTGGAGACGTCTCACCCGTGGCACTGAAAGCAGGGCGGCCTAAAGAGAAAAATGCGGGTGGCGACTCGAGGGGGGTTTATGTCCGACCACAAGCAGAAGTTAGCGATGAGGATAGGGACAATAAACGCCAACAAAAGCATCAGGGTATCCAGGGACAAAAAGGACAAGAGTCCATAAACTTAAAGGCGTGGGGAACACCATCGCGGACGAAGTAAGTTTCTCAGAAGGGGGAAAAAAAAGACCGGCTCGGAGGGGGACTTCCGAACGTAAAAGGTAACTGCGCTTCAATCGTGACAGACCGAAGATGTGTGGGGAGGAGGACGGCACTAAGAAAGAACCGCTGCTGGCGAAAAATAGTTCGGACGACGTGTTGCGACAAGCCGCCGAGGCGAAGCCGTAATCTCTTCACCTACAAAAAGGCCTGATAAGGGAAAAAAAAAAGGGAGGGAAAAAACAGAGGGAGGGAAAAGCGTGCTGGACGTGGGTGTGAAACTACGGCCCGGGAGGGGAGGGTGGAACTGACCCTGCCAGGCGAGGGAAAGGTCACAGCTCTAACAGGAAGCGAAACTGGTCACCTCGATGTCCGATAGAAGAAGAGGGTCCCGTCAAAAAAAGAAGGTGCGATCGGCGCGATCTTTCTGAGGAAAAAAAGGATGCAAGTAAAAGTCAACTAAAAAATTTAACTGAGATTGCTTGGCCTGGACTCGAGAGGGGAAACAGACGGCCCGAATCATAGGAGTGGCAGGAAATGCTGTCACGACTTCTCAGCTGCAAGCCTCTATGAGCGAAAAAAAAAAAGGGGCATAACTCGCTCGCGACGACTGGCGTGAAGAGGCAAGATACCTACGAAAAGGTACCAAGGGGCTCGTACGGAAAAAACGGGGAAAAAGGGGAGGGAAAGGAGCACGAACAACCTTTCGTTTCCGAGCAGAGTGGAAAAATCGGGTCCGGGAAAAAAGGGGGATCGGGACGGAAGAGGCAGCAAGCGAAGAGGGCCAATCACCCAACGAGCGTCACAGGCACGGCTGCTGACCGCAGCTCCGCGACGCTGACACGGAAAAAAAAAAAAAAAAACAAGACGAATATCAAAAAGGTGGTCGCCGGGGTCGGGGCCCACAAGAACGCCACGTTAGCAGGTGGCCGGAGTCCCTATAAAAACGACATCGGCGAATCGGGGTGTAACAGGGAAAATGAAGAGGGTTGGGACCAGAAAAATGTGGTTAGTCCATCTTCATTCAATGGAATCATGTGGTTACCGTTGGTCCAACGGGAGGAATAGATTTGAAAGGTGGGGTGTGCTGAGGCTCGAGGACATAACGAGCCTCCCGAGTCTCAAAAGCCGTGAGAAGAAGGGAAATGGTTGAGTAACATCATTTAAGCACTGAATCAGGATGATCGAACTTGGGAGGAGAAACGTACGCGGTTGTCATGATCGCGGGCAAACGCTCACGTCGACTTAATGGAAAGCGAGCAGGAGAGGGGATGGCCCACAGCGTCGCTCTCAACAACAAAAAATCTTATTCTTCAGAGATCGAGATGGGCCCTGGGACCTACCAACCGCTCGCGGCAACGACGGCCGACGAGGGACCGACGCAAAAGACTGAAACGAAGGAGAGACGGTCAAAATCTTCTATCATAAAAGGGCCACTGACAGTGATCTGTCTAAGGCCTCTAGCAGACGGGAGGTGTGCGGTGGCGTTGGATCAAACCAGGACAGCTAAACGGGGGAAGGGAAGAAACGAACGACTACGATCATCTGAAGACGAAGAAAGAACACCGGGCCGTGCGCACACACGACGCGCCACCACGATACTGTGCAGAGAATGATTTACCGACGGCGTCGGGGGAGACTGACGTGCCGACGCGTGGAAGTGACGCTTCTTTGAAGGCCCGACCAGAGGGGGGGAAGTTATGCCGTAGGCCGCTTCTCAGAGCGATCACTCTCGACCGGGAAGGACTCAACGGATCGAGGGGGGGGGACCAGGCCGGGAAAAGGGTTGGACGTACGACATGTCACGCACAGCGAAACGGTCCTCACACGTTGGGGGGAAGTCCAATGTGGTAAAACAAGAGAGGTGGAAGGAGACGCCTCACAATCAAACGCAAGTCAAGGGTAAGCCGACTGATTAAAAAAGGCCGGGAGGAGGAATTCAACGCTGGAAATGAGAAGATGAAAAGACACTTTGGGACCGCCGGGGGACAGGAGTGAAAAGTCGTCCCCACCCGATGGAACGTCGTAACAACCACTAACAAAACGAATCCGCCCGCTACCAGAGAAGGGGAAGCCTTAAGGAGTGGGGAGTTGGAAGCTTGTCGAACCCATGGGCCCCCTCTCCAGGGGGGGGGGGGGGGAAAAAAACTACTCCGAAAACAGCCCCGCTGCGAATCCGTGCAAAAAAAAAGGACGTATTCGACCTAACTTGGAGTTTAAATGCGTCAGACGTACCGAGGGGAGCCGCAGGCTCCCAGCAGTTGCAGGAGGGAAGGTGCGGCGAAAAGATCCAAAGACACTCCCCTAGCGGACCAAAACATGGCCATAAGGAAAGGCCCGACATGCTGCGCCGTTTTATAGAGTCAGACGGGGGGTTACAAAGTAAAAAACAGGTAAAGGCGTCCTTCTGGAAGGACTTGTATGAAACAATCGGAAGTCACGGAAGGGGGATAGTCCGCGGGAAGGGAAGTGTGGCCCGCGCACCACCGAAAAAAAAACGAAGCCGGATCGGTCATTCCAGAGCAAGAATTCAAAAAGAGGAACCACGGTCGAGAACCGGTTCTTCACCCAGATGGGGGGCCAACTCCGAACCTATGGGTCAGATGGGGGTTACTTTAGCCTAGATTGAGCTTTGGTGGATTTGAAAGGAAAAAATATCAGCAGCGCTGACGTGGAGGCACGAGGAGGGTCCAGAAAACTAGTCCCCAACAACTCATCAGTCGAAAGGTCGGGAGGGGGGGGATCAGCGCATTGCTTAGGGAACCGCAAAAAAAAGAGGCCGCGGCATCAAAAAAACCTAAGGCAACTTCTCTTTTAGGCCTGGGAAGCACACAAATCAGGAAACCACCAAGACACGTGCCCAGCGCATTAGTATAAGTAGAAGGCGAAAGGCAGGATTCGGGGCACACTAACAGGAGCTCGGCCGACGCGGAGAGGCACCGAAGACCGAGCAGACTCCGGGCGACGGCCATCAAAAAGTCGGGTATTGCGGTAGAGTATGAGGGGAAACGCAGAAAATGCCTGGTGAAGAGGGGTAACCAACCAGACTGCTTGCGCGCATATTGGCCGAATAAGAGGATCCAAGGGAAATGCGCCGGAACGATAGCGTCGTGGTCGGGCCGAGGGGGGCAAGGCGGTGACTCCGAGGATCTTGGGTTTTGGCGAAAACACGTCTCTCTAAACACCCAAACAGGGGAGTAAGATAGAGTAAGTGGGGGAAAAGGAAAAAAAACCGATCGGAGGCGGATTTAGAACACGAGGCAAACCGCGGGGGCCCGCGAACTGCAGTAATAGGGGGCACGGGATCCCTCCCGAGGAGAAGACAAACCGACGCGAAAGAAATAGGACCAAAGGGAATCCAAAAAAGGTCGGGGTCGGAGTTCGATCAGAAAAAAAAGGTAACGCGGGAAATCCCGATCTACTCCATTCGTCCAATCCAAAAGAGGTGATGGGTAGCTACGGGTAGGCACGGCGGCCGGTACCTTAACCGGATGAACCAGAACTTCCAGGTGAAAAAGGGCAAGAAAAAAGGAGACGAGCACCCCCCAGGATGATACAAAAAACGGCTGGGGAAGGTTCCGAGAACGGGCACTGCACTCTTGGAAAGGGCCAAGCAAAACCCCTACGGGGGAAAATGCACATAATGTTGGGGCGCAAAAGCGGCATCAGAGGGGTGCTGGTGACGAATATAGGGCCAGGTCGAAAAAAACAGGCGGTCGACTCATTCGGCTCGTCAGGGGGAGGTGCGGAGAGAGGAAAGGTCCAGCAAGCACAAAACCGGAAAGAGCGATAGGTCGAAAAACAATACGCCACTCACATCTGAAGTAGAGGCAAGAACAGATCCTCTTATCTGCACTCGATGCTTGGCCAAAAAGAGAGGCCGGGGAAGGGCGGGAGCCACGTGGGGACTAAGAAACAGGGGATAAAAGGAACCCGAACCGTAAAGAAGATCCTTGCAGTGAAAGGGAACAAAAAGATGTTGCGCCGGCGCACACGTGTCCCGACCCGTCATCGTTCGGGAAAGAAAGAGTTTCAGCTGGACGAAAACAGGACACGCTACGACTTTAACGGAGGGGAAGGCACAGCTTTCAAAAAAAAATCTTAAAGAACACGGCGCCGTCAGGCGGCTTTCAGAACCGTGGTGGGCGGAGGCTCAACAAGGGGGAATGGGGGTTTCGAGAAATCCCGGCTAGAAAGCGGGAAGACGGTCTACGGCATCGACATTCCCTAGGATGGGAGAAAGAAGCTCGCAAAGCTTTTCCGGATCTAGACGCGGGTCCGGGGGCGCTCGCGCTCACCTTGGAGGAGGGGAAAAAGAAAAACAACCACTGCTGCACGAGGGGGGGGGATCAACTAAAAAAAAACAGGACGTCAGAGGGTACGAAAACAGGAGAGGCAAAATTGGTGGTCAGAAGGGTCAATAAATCGTCGCGGGGAAAAAATAAAGGGGGGGGGGACAACTAAACTGCCAAGAAGTTCACAGGGTCTGCAACGAGGAGCGTACTCTAACGAACCACACTTGGAATCTCGCCGGAGAAAAAAGAAAACTGGGAAAGACAGGTCCTCTCGGCACCGATGTGAACAAAGAAATGAAAAAAGTCCTTAACGTGGAAAGGGTTTCGTTAAAACGAAAAAAAGGACCAGGGAGAGCTTTCAGAGGGAGGGAGGAGGGAGAGAAGGCAAGAGGAAAAAAACAGCTCACGGGCCGTCCACGCCAACGGAAAGAGCAAAAAAGAGTCACTCGCAGCATCAAGGCACGGCATCCGACACGGATCAAACTGGTTCTAGTCGTTGTTCGCCCAAAAATCAGAAGGGAGCATGGGGGGGCACGGTAGTAAGCCGAGATTCCGGGGGCGCGGGATGGAGAAAAGGGAATTTCGGCCACCTAAAAAGCAAACCAAAAACGGGGGGGGGGGAGAGGATAGAGAGGGGAGGAAGGAGGAAGGGTCTCTGCAGGTCAACCCGCATTTGGGGGGAAAGGGGAAATCAAAGGGTCAATGTCGACGTCGAGTCCGCAAGGGGGGGAAGAACTAGAAAAGCGATCAGTAGCGTTGCCCTAAACAGTTAGAGCAAGGAAAAAACTATATCTCTCTAACACAAAGAAAGAGGAAGATCTCTCTGGCCCATCGGGGAAGCGAAAAACTTCTCGCGGGAACGCGGAAAGAGTAGACCAAGGAAAAGCGACAATCACCTTAAACCACAAAAGGGGTAAGTCCCTGACAACTCCACTGATAGCAGGTCCTCATAAAAAAATTATCGATAATCCAGAAAAGGGAGGGGAAGGGCACGGGCGTTGTCCAACAAGAAGACACATAAAGGGGACTATAAAAAAAAGACGAACGATTCTGACTACTGCCCCCCTTCGAAAAAAACACCAAAAAGGGGAGTGAGGGTGAAACACCACTCGGAACAAAAGGGATACGAAAAGAATGCCCGGGGGAACCTGCATGGCTGGGAAGAAAGAGGGCAACGTGAAAGGGGAACGCGCGGGGGGGCTGAACCGTTGCATCGGGGGGGTCCGGGCAGGTCATAAGGGGGCTCACTAGCTCTTAAGGGAAAAGCGAATGGGGACCTCAAGAAAGGGGGGGGCGTGACCGAGGGAGAAAGCCTGATGAGGTCCAGCAAAACAAGGTACCAACCCGTTGACGTCAGAAACCCGGGGCAACGGGAAGAAAAAAGAAACTAGCAAGGCCGGGTTCGCCGCACATCACCAGGGGCCAACCGATATCAAGTCCTTGCCTAACGAACGACAGCGGGCCCAATCGAGCACCCCTCCGATGTAGGCCGGTCAGTCGACCACCACTCCCAGCCGGAGATAAAAAAGAAAGGTGACCCAGCCTGTGCCTGCTTTGGAGGACGAAAAAAGAAGTGGAACACAAGCCGTGGCGAGACCCAGGCCGCTTCGTCGTCCTTACACCCTGGAAAAAACGTATTCGACCCAAGGGAAGTGAAAAAAAAAAGGTGCCGGAAGTGACCGGTAGGAAAAGAAAGCCTGTCGGTCAGTCGAAAAACCCTCCAAGAAACTGCAGGGGAGCAGGAAAACCGGGTTGAAAGAAAAGGGCCACTCAAAGGGTAGCAAGGTTGGGAGCCCATCAAATCCGGGGGGGACAAGGGGGGGAACGCGTCGTAGCGTGCTTTTCGTAAGAGAAAAAAGATCGGAAGGGAATATGAGGGGGAGGGGGAAGGGGACCAGGAGTCTTAGTGTCCCAGCGCACCAGCTAGGTCGGTGACCTCTTCAAAAGGGAAAAAAGGTCTGACTTGAAGGGCGTAACGTATACTCTACGAGTAACCTGTCGAGACCTCCTGCGCAAAGGAAAAAAACAAGGGGAACAGGTAAAAGTCACGGGCGGACTATCAGCGGGTGGAGCGGGGGGGGGGCCAGGGATTGCGAAAAAGAAGCAACTGAAGTGCGCTTCGGACATCCCATCCACAAACCAATCGCAAGAAGGGCCCGTCAATGAGGAGGCAGGGCAACTGTCTTCGGAGCTGAAAAAGGCTTGCCGAGCGCACCAACATCGGAATGGCGTAAGTTGCTGGAAGAATCTGACACAGTGGGCCCGACATAGGAAGGTCAACCCCTCTTGGGAAGGTCCGGAAGGGTCAGGAAAAGTATTACTACAAATTGATTCTTTCTAAAGGGTCCAGGCATTCAAACTGGGAGCCCCGTAGCAGACCAGTATAAAGCCACGCTTACTACGGGAAAATTATCACTTGAAGTCCGCGAACGCCTTGGCGTATCGGAACATCAAGAAAACCAACTGAAATGGACGGAACCATCGTCGGCTATCCTTCTTTTTTTACTAAACGGTCTGACATGGAACGAAAAAAAAAGATACGGGTGACAGTGGACGCGGCCGGGGTCTTCAACGAAGAGCGAAGAGGGGGGGGGTACCACCCTCTTCAATCCAACAACAAATATGATTCGGCCCAAAGAAAAAGAACGTTGTCTGAAAACCCACAAGAGCGGGCGGAGGGGGGTCTAAAAGAGTTGCACTGACCCAAAAAAACGAGGGGGGAGAAGGGGGTGGACCTTCAGCCCGCATCGATGTCCCGACGGCTTGAGCCTATACAAAAGGGCTTCTCTCAAGTCAGAGGGAGTGACGGGTTCGATACGCGAAGGAAGGAGGGAGAGGGACTAGTAGAGGTCGGAAAGCGTGGGGAAGGTCGTGCTGAAGGTCTGGAGAAGGGGGAGGCAAATTGCGAGAACCGACTCTCAAGATTAAGTCCGCTTGCAGAAACCGCCCCCATTACGGAAAGAAAGAAGATGATGGGAAGGGTCCCGAGGAAAAGTGTCTCAAAAAATAACAGAGAAATCAGGTTGGAAAACAATGCCCATCAAGGGACACGTCCAAAAAGTTGTCAGTCAGAACAAGGGGGTACCTCTCGGCGCGAGGGTTATGGGGAGGAACGACTGTGGAAAGTTCTCCCGCGGGCAGCCGCGCCAGCTCGAAGGCACGCACAAATCGCCCCCGCGCAATCGGAGGGGCTAGGACTGACCGTGGCTGCATTGCCCTGTGGTCGTAGGTTCCCCACAAAAGGAAGGGGACTTGGGGCTATCACTCGACGAGTTGAAGCCTGGATAGCAGGGAGAGCCGGCCTCCTTTGAGTTGGGACCGGGTTTCAAAGAAGAAGGTGTTTCTGGGCAACGAAGGAGGAAAGGCCGGCGACACACCGTAATCCGTTCGGGAAGATCAGGGAGACAGGGAAAGATCAGGAGCGGAAAACCTGGACTGTCACCCACCTGAGGGGAGGAAAAACCAATACACATTTATTGCAAGGAAGGATGCTGGGAAAATGGGGGGAAAGGGGCGGGCCAAGGTGAGGGTTCAACTGACCCTCGCCGGCTGGGACTTCTAGACGGAAGGTAAGGGTCAGAAGACATCTCCATCCCGTGTCGAATACTCGAGGGGCGTAAAGGGGGGAGGCGGCATTTCTTGCGGGGGAGGAAAAAAAAAAAAGGGGGAGACGGGTTCGTCAACAACGACAGCACGCGGGTCCCTGTCGAGGGGAAGGGGCATATCTCGTATGCGGGGACGGTTCACTCCCTCGTCGCTGGGGGGAAATTACATAAATAGTACAGAAAAAAGCGGGCAAGGAAGTGTCGAAGCCCGCACTTCGGAGAGGAGAAGACGTCATCTCGCGGCGACGAATAAGGACGGCCGGGGGTTTCTAGAAGAACCGCGGACCAAAAGGTTATTCGAGGACGGAAAAAAAGGGGAAAGCGAGGAAAATGAGGGCGAACAACTATGTTCCGCCATGTAAGGGTCCTAAACGGAGGTGTCGGGATTTCACGGCGCTGCATAAAAACAAACAATGCCCGACCAACATAAAGAAAACGGCAAAAGGAAATCAATCGGAAGCAGAAAAAGGAAAGGGGTACCGGGAGACGCCGAGAATCAACCCTGGGGGGGGGGGGGTCGCGAGGGGGGTGCCACAAATATGTAATCAGTTGGCAAGCATAACTGGCTAGAAGAGCTGTTAGAAAAGACGCCTGAAAAGGAGAGGGGGGCAAACGCAACCCTACCGAACGCGAGGCAGAGAGGCCTTCCGATATCAAAGGGGGTAAGAACCATAGCATCAGCCCGGGACTCGACGGCAATCAATTCGCTTGGGGGGGGGAGGATTACCACCTGGAGAGGTCGAGGATCGGAAGTCGTGGAAAAACTAGACAGGGGCGGATGGCCCAACAGTAATACAACAAAAACAACACAGGGATGAGGGAAGGGGAACGGAGGCCATCCTGGGGCCACTTCTCGTCGGGAAAACCTAACGAACTATAGTATTACCCGAGAATACAAAGAAACCTGAACCAGACGGATCCAAGTCCGATAGGAATCGGTGAGGAAGGTAAGGAACACCCCCGGAGACCCCGGTTAAGAGAGGGGAAAAGCTCTCCGCGGAGGGAGGGGAGTGTAACCCCGATGCAGCATAAGGGAGACTAAAAGGTCAGGACCGAATATGATCTGGCTTAAGGCCCCTTCTCTGAGACACCTTGAGGGTTGGGGGGGGGGAAGGAAAAAAGAACAAACAGGGACGTAGAGGATTCTTGGGAAGGGAAAAGTCTCTGCTCGAATTGAAGGGAAGCGTTGAAGGAA
>Ga0179593_1635601_pt1 | contig 11625 bp, 17 predicted proteins | sample CZODoug2_1_08_16_FD_185931 | JGI IMG/M metagenome (GOLD analysis project Ga0179593, IMG submission 185931) | Vadose zone soil fungal communities from Angelo Coast Range Reserve, California, USA - CZODoug2_1_08_16fungal (PacBio error correction) | ecosystem: Environmental > Terrestrial > Soil >...
AGGCCGGGGTTTCCCGGAAAGCAGGTCCTCGGAAACTTCCAAGAAACACTCGGGGGAAAACGATTAGGGAGGAGGGTCAAAGATCCGGATCGATGCGGTCAACATGGAAATCCAAACGGACCCTAGACAGGAAGGTGAACAAGGCGAGCCGATCTCGGCCGTTTCACGTTCCGGGAGAAGCATCAGTCAGTGGGGGGGACCGAGAGGGGCCAAGTGTCGGCCCGATCGCCAAATTCTCGATGAGAGGGCAACCGGGTTAGTTTCTGATAAATCACAAAAATCAGTGGGATCAGACAGCTCAAAGCATATTCTCCTTTAAAAGAAAGACCGATCCCTCCCTTCCAATCGTCCAATATGACAGGAGGGGTTTCAACCGGGGGGCCGTCCCAGCCCGAAAATAAAGTTCAACTCTTGTGTGTGCTAGGACTATACCTCGTTCAGCAGCCTAAAGTACTTTGAGGAAACCGGGAGGGAAGGGGGTTGCCGGACACGACCGTAAGCGTAGGGGATTGTGAAAAAAATTGAGATGGCCAATACCCCTGAAACCGGGTCCGGAAGGGGGTCCTAGGAAATGGGGCCTGTCCCACAGAAAGTCGCAGACTTAACAACGGGGACAAAAAAAAAAAAACCCAAAAAAGGTAAAGAAAGGAAGATAATACTTAGGTAAGAGCCTTTTCATCAGCTCGAATCGGTTTGAGGGGGGGGCGGAACTTCGCAAAACGTCACATTCCTTTACCCTTCGGAGTCAGAATTCTAATCCTGCTGTTTCCTCACCTGTCAAAGGGTCAGCTTTGTTCCGACCATCGCGTGGGGCAGGTCGCGAAAACGGTCGTAAACAAAAAGGCATCCGCCACGTTTGCCAGGCCACAAGCAGCCGCAGGGAGAAGCCTGGGAAAGAAAAACGTCCACGCAAAACTCTCAGGGGTCGAACCGGGAAAAAGATGCAGGGCGGGAAAGAACCGTAACATAGATGCTGCTGAAAGACCGGACCCCCACAAAAGAGACTAAGGGCAACGGGGTTGGCCGAAAAAAAATAGAAACATAACGACCTACCGAAATTCAATCCGCAAGGGGTCACGAGGAAAAACGGGAAAAATCAAAACAATAAACCACTGCCGAAAGTATGGATGCCTCAAAAAAAATCTCGGTAACCCAAACACTGAACAAATCCCTGCTCAGGGGACTTGGTAAGAAAAAAGAGCTTCCCAGGTCGGATTCCAGACCCGATGAAGATCGCATCCATTGGGAGGGAGCCCAAGATCCACAAGAGTGGTCGCCACAAACCAACGGAAAGGGACAGTGAGGAAAAAAAGACGTTTCTGTTACTCTGGAAAAAGAGACTTTGAAAGGGCACATCGTCGCACGCACCGGCTCGCAAGGGCGGAAGAAGAAAAACACCACAGGGCGCCGGGTACAACAACCGGAAGGCCGCCACGAAAATCTGAAACCTCCACCCGGCGACAATCGCGGTAGGAGTGGGGAGGGGGGGAGAGCGAAAAAAAATGCGCGCGGCTACGGCTAAAAACCCACCTTGAAGGCTGGGAAATAGGGAGTCGGGACCGTTGCCGGTGGTTCTGCGGGAAGGGAACTTTCAGAGAGGAGTTGGTTAAAGAGGGGGGGCGGAGGATCTACGGGGGGGGTGGACCAGAGGGGGGGGCAGAAGTCCGCCGGCATGTCCGTTCCTTTATCGGATTCTGATAGATGGCTGAAATCGCTCGGGTAACCATTATTGGGCTTTTTGGGGAAGTGACCTACTGGGGGAATGGGGGGGGGGGGCCCACTTCGAGGGCGCTTCGGCCAAATGGATCACAAAAAAAAGCGGGGGCACGGTCGTGGGACTGTAGCGGCTCATCGGCTGTATTCCTCGCGAGAAATAAGGGAATGTTTGGTCATTTTTCGAGAAATGAGAGTCCAGTTGAGAGGGGATCAATCCACTGCGAGCTGACGACAACGACCGGATGATGCACTCCAAAAGACAAGAAGCCAAAAAAACTGGGTGGTTGCGTCTCTCCGACTCCCTCGAAGGGTTAAAAAGAAATCAAAGGAAAGGTCTACAGTCCTTGGCGCGGAGCCTTACAAGGCGAGGGTGAGCATGTCCTTCGAGTCTAACCTAAGAAAGGCCGCGCCCTTCCTAAGTACATCAAAGGGTTTTTTCACCGCACAAGGAAGAGGGGAACCAAGGGCGGGGAAGGACCTCTCTTTCAGAGGGGGCAAGGGGGACTACAACAGGCCGTAGTACACTCTCTCTAAAAAAAAGGGAGGAAGGAAGGGAGGGTCCAGGCCTGTGGTTTGTCAGGCATGAAATCGAAGAGGGAAGCGCCGCCGGCTTGTAGAGGATATCAAAAAGTCACTGCGGGAAACCGGTCGGGATGAAAGTAAGATCTAGTCACGGGACATCGTCGCCGCTAAAAGACATCATCACATTCTCGGAGGGGGGTAGAGGAGACAGAAACTGGTGTAGAGAGGCTTGCTAACAGTCAGGAAAAAATAAGTAGATGGAGATACTACAGGAAGAGGGGGGGAAAAAAAGCGGTGCCTTCATTAGCTGATGGACATAAAGAGATGGACGTCAGGATACTATGGCCGATATGGGAAAGGAGAACCCGAGATTAAAGTCGGAGAAAAAAAATCCGAAAAAAACCCTGAAAAAAACGTCCGCTCATCAGTGAGAAGCGGGGGAGAAAGCGATGAGATCAGACGACCTTGAAAGACCCCATCTGATTTGGCACTTTGATTTGGGCCTGGGGCCCCTCCTCTTTTGCGCACTATTGGGACCTCGATAAAAAAGAAGAGATCGACCACAGGAAATTGCAACACATGAGAAAAGGTTGTCGATGCTGTCACGTACAGAAAGGACCGAAACTTCATAAAGGAGCGGGAAGGATCGTGGGATGGGATCTTCAAAAAAACCACGGTTCAGAAACCAGGGGGAATCGGGGATCTGCACGTCGAGCAGCCAGAAGGAAAAGTGCGGAAAAAAGCGGACACTGAACAAGTGTGGAAGCCAGAAAGCATGCCGCACTCTACCCTTGACCCACATAGCCGCGTTTGACCGGCAGGACGTTCTTGACGGGCCGGAAGTGATCCAGGGGGGGGGGTTCTCGACCGGAGTATCTGTACCAGGTTCGCAGTATCCTCAAAAGGCAAACAAACAAAAAAAAAAAAAAAAAAAAAAATGGGCTTATTGTAGCTATTGCGGCGATGGCTTTGCGTGTGGGGGGGGGGCAAACAGAGTGTTTAAAATAAATCACCGGGGCAAGACGGTGGGATGGAATCAAGTTACCACTAGACTGTCTGGCCCGTGGTGTGGGATGTCTCTGGGTGTTGAGTACCAATGTTGGGGGTAGGGTAAGACGAGTTTAGTGCTAGATGGGGGAGCGGGGGAGCTTGTGGGGGAGGATTGTGAACAGTATGAGGAGGAACGGGAAAACGGGGAGGGAAGGTTAGGGGGAAAAAATGAGGTGATCTTGGAGTGCAGTAAGGGCGGACCGGGAGAGGGTTACAGTGAGGTGGATAGCAGAAGGGCGGAGGGACCGCACAACGGGGGGGAAACCAGATTGCGGCGTCTTAGGAGGTTCGGGTGGTGGGGACAGTGGGCGGGGAGAGGAGAAGAGAAGTGAAGAAACATACCGTAATGGACCAAAATCCGGGGTAGGTAAGAGAACTGGAGTGAATCGGAGTGGGAGAGGGGCACGAGCTTCAAAATGAAGAGCGAAGGACGTAGGAGGCGGGAAGAAGGAGGGAAGGGGTTGGAGGTGTGGGAGGGGATGGTCTGGTAGGTGTGGGAGGGGGGGTGTAGAAATGGGGTACAGGATAGAGGGGGGCTCGGGGGTTACTGAGGAGGGGAGGAGCGGAGGGATAGGGGAGGGAACGGAAGCGGAGGGTGGATGTACGAGGGAAAGTGGGTAGGAGGGGGGGTGGGGGAGGGAGTGAGGAGGCGAGAAGATCAGATTTGGGTGGATGTCTGGCGAGAAACGAGGGGTTGGAAGGGAAAGTCGAGGGGGGAGAAAGGGGGGCTATCGTTGGGTGTTTACCCGGCAGAGTGGGGGTAAGGAGGGAGGGGGGGGGGTGAGAGTGGGGATGAGCAGTGCTAAAGGTAAGATCGGGGGTGGGGCGGAGTAGGGGGGGGGAGAGATGTAGTGTGAGCAGAAAGTGGGAACTACGGCCCAATACGTGGATGCAGGAGGGTAAGGCCGTCGCAAGGGGGCCATGATGTTTTGTTGAGGTTAGTGGGGTTGTGGAGGTCGGAGGTGGTATACAGTGTGGGTGAAGAAAGAAGGTAAAGCGGGGGAGGAGGTTGTTATAGGAGATTGGAGAGTCGCTGGACGGGAAAGTGGAGGAGGGGAGAAAGCAATGATTTGGAAGATATCGGTCCAGCGAGTGCGGGGCGTGTGCTTCTTTGGAAGAGGGAAAGAGGTGAGACTGAATAAGAGCGAGTTCCAGAGGGTGGGATGTACATAAAGAGGGAGATAAGGTAAAGGAAGAATCTAAGGACATTGACATAGAGAAGGTGAGATTGGTTAGAAAAGGGTGAGGTAAGAGCAGGGGGGGGTCATACTTGGGGATAGGTACGTGTAGCGAGAGGGTGGTGCATGGAATGAGGGGGGCGAGGAGGACCGTGGTGCGTACGTTCCAAGTAAAATAGATTGACCTCACGCTAAAAGATCGGCGAGGGTTGAAAAAGGTAAGCGAACGGACGGGTTCTAAAGAAGGGACGAGGGTGGCAAAGGGAGGCTAACGGGGGTTGCGGAAGAACGTGGGGGTTGGCATGGGGATTTGTCGGGGAAGAGATGGAATGGGACAGTGAGGGGAGAAAACGGTATGTGGGTGACGTATGGAGGCGGGGGCGGGAGGTGGGAAGAGTGAAGGGGAAGAAAAGGCGAGTGAAGGTTTGAGGATGATGGAACTAGGTCATAGAAAGGAAATTTTTGTGAAAAAAAGCGGGGGGTGAGGTGGGAACTAGGGTGAGAAGGATGAATGAGGGGATAGGGTATGCCAAGGATGAAAGAAGGAATCTGGGAGGGAGGGAAAGCCAGCTTGACAAGGATTAAGTAGGTAGGAGGGGTTGAATCAATGGAAAAGGTATGAGGCGCAACGGGCGGGACGTGGAGGAGGGGCGAGTAGCGGTGGGAGTAGGGAGTGCAGAGGGAGAGAGGAGGGTGGGGTTTGGCTAGCATAGGGGATCAAACGTCGCAAGCAGGAACGAGTGGTGGGAAACAAGGAAAAAGGGGGGGGGAGCTAAAAAGACTTGAGGATAGGAGCTACGGCGGAAGACGACGTGTACGGGATTGGGGGGGTGTGACGTGGAGTGATCAATTTGGAGGCTGGCGAGAAGAGGGTATGGGGGGGTACGATAGAGGAGGAGAGGATGCTAGGTCAAGCAGGAGGGGGGGGCGTGCGAGTCAGAGCGGGACCAAGGATGAGAAAAAATAAAATGGTGGAGAGGAAGATATATGCAATGTGAGGACTGTGGATCGTGCGCGAGTGGATCCGAGGGAAGTAGGGGGGGAAAGGAAAGAAGGGTGTCAAGTGGTGTTATGGACAAAAAACAAAACCGTGGAGTGGGAAAGGGAATAAGGTAGGGTGGGGAGAAGATAGGAAGGAGAAGTAGGTGGAATCGGTGTACAAGATTGGTGGGGACATGCTGGAGAATGGGGCTGTGGCCTTGAAAGTGATGATGTCGACGCTGGACCGGAGGGGGAAAATCGATAGAGACGTAAAGGGGGGGGATGTAGATGGAGGTTTGGGGGGCTTGGGGGCGAAGGATATGGGTGGGAGATGGGTTAACAATTCTAGATTGAGAAGGGGGACAGGTTAGGGCCCATAGCGGGGGGAGATTTGGGAATCAGTGGTGGGAAGAGTCCGAGGGGCAAACGAAGCGGGGCGAAATGGGGACGGGAATAATTTGGACACGCTGCTACGTAAGAGGGGATCGGCCGGGAATGGACTGGGTGGGGGGCTTGGGGAGATGGTGTAGGAGCGTGCGGAAAAAGAGATAAGTCAGAGTCTTGAGCAGAGGGTGTTTGAACTATGTTCGGTGGGAACCGGGTGGCAAAGTCCTTTTGGTATAGAAGTGCCTGGGTATGTGTCCTTCGCGATCCTAGAAGGAAGAGGAGCGCGGAATGGGAGTGGGGAGTGTGACTGGAGGAGGTTGATTGAGAAAGGAAGAGCTTGCAGGGGGGGATGCTGACTGGGGGGGACGAGGAGCGATAGGCGGGGTGGTGCGTGGGAGGGGGGAGGTGGTGGAGGGAATAGGGTAGCCAGAGTGTGGGAGTCTGGGTAGGATAAAGCCGGGTTACACGTATGGGGAATGAAAGTGCTGGGGTGTAAGTGAGAGGGGAATAACGAATGATTGGAAAGACAAAGGAATTATCGAGGTGTGCGGGAGGGGGTGGGAGGGGAGGGCTAGGGAAAGGGATGGGGGATGTCGAGTGAGGATGAGGAAAAAGGAAACGGGGGGGGGGAGAGGGGATTGATTTGGGTAGGCAAAAGGAGGGGGGAATAATAAAGATTTCTAGGGGTCGAGTGATGGGATGGGGGCTGAACGGTGGGCCCCGTGGGGGGATGCTGGGGGATGTAGCCGAGAGAGAACTATGCTTGGGGCTAGTTATTGGGGGTGGGAGTGGAACCGCTGGTAATTGGGCGGAAGGTGGCGAGAGAAAGAAAGGGGTGAGTGGTGAGGAGTCTGACATGTGCAGTGGGGGAGAGGAGGGAGGGTAGGGAGAGGAGGGGGCACGTTGTGGCGCTCTAGGGGGTGTACAGGGCACGAGAAGTAATGAGGGGGGGGCTGGGAGATGGGAATATCGGGGTAAGTGTAAGAGGGGGAACACACCGGGATCAAGTTTGTTAGAAGAAGGGCGGGCGCCATAACTTGCAAGTGCATGTGAGAACGCAGAAATGGCTGCGGAGGGTACTTGACTAGGGGGGTATCTCTGGTGGAACGTTGCTACAACGAGGTAGGAGGCAAGGAGATCGAAAAGATGCGTCTGGTGGGACAGTGGGAAGAGGGTTGAAACCCGGGGGTTGGGGGTAAGGGGCTTTTGTCGGTACCAACATAAACGGGCATGTCTGAAGGGAAGCCGCCTGCAAAGAAACTTACGAAAAATCCGCGGATCGCCCGCAGGGGGGGCGCCGAGGTTAAAGGTTTATGGTGGATGATATTATGGGAAAGAGAGGGGGAGGAAACGGCGAAAGGGCTGGGAGATTCTGTCCATGGGTCAACAAAGACAGGAAGGAAAGATAAAAAAAAAAAATAAACGGGTAGAACAATTTGCCCAGGCACCATAGGGCGAACACTCACAAGCATTAGAAGTGAAAAGCCGTGATCCTACAATTCAACTGTAGCGGGCTCGATAAGGCCGTTTTGAAAAAGATTCCTTGTAGACCGCAAAAAACACTTGTCTGTTGGGGGTTGACAAACAATGAGATGGGGGGAGCCCCGTAGTAAGAGAGTAGCAAGCGATTTGGGGAGTGTTTGCCAACGGTCAAGGGGGAATTGGGCAAAGCTGGGAGGGGTGCCCCCGGCGAGTCAAAACATCACAGGGGGGGACTATGGGATGGCCAAGGTTTCTAAAAAGGGTGGAAAAAAAGGAAACTCAAAACAAAGGTAAAAGCAAAAGTCACTTGCTGGAACGGCGAAAAAAAAAAGCGTGGAGGGAGGGCACCGAAAGGCAAAAGAGAGATGGGCAGTACTTCTACAACGGACGGGGGGTAACTACTCAGGGGAAGGTCTGGGTATCTAGCGGCGTCGGGGGAGGCAAAATAAGTCGTTTTTACCTCGATAGAAATCGACACTGCTTTATGTGTGAACCCATCAACGATATCACGAAAAAGGAAAAACTCCGCAAGATTTCCACCAACAACGCACTCCAGCGGGGAAAATCTCTGTGAAGGAAACGCGGAGCCCGGTCAGCCGGGACGCCAGAAACCCGGGCTTAGTTACGGACCGACTGCCCCTCAAAAAACCAATCGAGGTTTATGGAGGGCACTAAACCAAGTAGGCGGATTCGTCATCAGAAAAAAGAAGTCCTGCTGTGACTGAAATCAGAGGAGGAAAGGGAGAACCAAAAAGATGTTCCATTACCGCAGAAAACAAACATGGCCCTAATGTCGACAAACGGCGACAAAACAGCCACCAGAACTAAGGCTACAGAAGGTGGGGCAAGGAAAAAAGACGGACCGCTGTCAGGGGGGTGAAAAATTACGGAGTAATCGAGGACAAAGACAAAAAAAATTAGACAAAGGGGTGTCTTCTACCTGTGGGAATACGGGGGGGGTGGCCGTTGTCAGGTTGCGTCACGGACCGAAGCAACACTCCCTGGTGCGGAGCAATTACCCGAAAGCTATCAGACCAAAGGGATGTGGGGGGATGAAGAGAACACCCGATCAAGGCAAAAAAAAAAAGATAGGGGAAACCTGGGGGAAGTGGATCCTCACATGCCCAGCGGGAAAGGGGGGGAGGGGTGATGGGAGCGGACCGTGGTGTGCCAGACCTAGAGGGAAGCCGCGGGGGGGGGGGTGCGGCAGCGCTGAATTTGGAAGTAAAAAAGAGTCATTCGCCGAATCAACAAGTTTGGGAGGGAACGTGGGGTTGGGCGCAACTGGGACGGGGCAGAAAGAAAATTCTCTCTGGGTGTTTCGCGAAAGGGCGCATCTGTCACGAAAGAAAAAAAGGCTGGGGGGGCGGGGGTACATTTCAGAAAACAAGATTGAAAAAGGGGAAAAGGGGAAACTACGTGTCATGTTACATTCAAAACAAAAAAACGCCGCTAAGGTTTTCAAGACGGCGTGAGTGGCAAGGGGATGACGCGGCCATAGGGCGTCAGTAAAATCCCTGATGGCGCAGGGGGTCGTCTTATAATTCGAAACCCACTAAACGGGGTGCCACGGCAAGGGCTCGGGGGGTGGGTTTCCCCCTTAAGCTCAGGGAGCGTCTGAAAAAAAAAAAATATCATAAGGGCGGGGATCCAACGCCCTGCCTGTCATGAAGGAAGACAGGAAATCTGGACCTGCCTCATGAGAAGTTGGAGGGGGTGGAGGACTTATGGAATGTTCAAAGGCTTCCAAAAACAGGAGGAATGAGGACTTGTCTTGGACCCAAATCGGCCTATTCCTTAGAATACCGGTGTAGGCATAGGATCAAAATTCATGTCGCTGGTGAAAGAACAGGAGCTTGGGCCTGGGGGAAAGGGGGGTTGGTTCTTGCCGCTGACATTTCGCGAATCGGCTCTCCAAGGGGCATGCGCAAAACACCCCCCCTAATAGGCTATCTTCCTCACCCGCGTCCAACAAATAAGGGGCGAGGAAGGGGCACTACCAATAGGGGAGACACAGGGGGGGAAATAACAAAGACGAAAACGAAAATGATGAGAGACGAAAAAACGTAGAGGGCGGTGTGGGGTTGGGGGGGGGGAAGTTTGTGTAAGGTAACGGAGGAAGAAAAAAAAAAGAACAGCCAATGCAGACAACAACGCTCAAGGGGGGAGAAAGCAGACACTCCGAAACTGCGGGTGTACGATGCAAAACTAAGGGGACGAAAAGAGAGGCACGAAACCAGCCACGAAAAGTCAAAAAAGGTGGATCAACCAACGTAGGCGTTCATGCGGGATGATGAAGAGGGAGGCCTAAGGCGCTCCTAACCTAATAACAGGCGGGAACCTCAAGAAAACGACAACGGAAAAAATGGGGAAGGAGAAAAACAGGCGCAGTAGAGCATGGCCCGAAAGACCAGCGAACGGCTAGGGGAAGGGGAAGAGGGACAGGTAAGGAAAAAAAGGTGGCCAGTTAATGCGCAAAGAGGGAAACAAAAAAAAGAGGGGGGGGGGGCCTTTCAAATGGATACAGACATCGGGTGTGATAAAGGTAGGACGAGGGACCCCTCGCCAGGTGCGGATTGTGGGGAACCTAAAAAAAAAAAAGCCAGATGAAAGGGAGAAAGGGCCTAAACCTGTTGGGGGGTGGGGGAATGAAAAATCTCAGGTCGACAGAAACACAACAACTCGTTGGAAGGACGGAGGGGGGGGGGGGCGTGTGGGTGGGGGGGGGGGGGGGTGGGTGACAGGGGGGGGGGGGGGGGGGGGGGGGGGGGGGGGGGGGGGGGTGGGGGGGGTAAAAGGGCACACACCCAAGACCGGGCCAATGGGAAGCACGAATATTCGAGTATCCCGCAGAAAAAAACTCAGGGGTGGGGAGAAAGGAGAAACGAACAACCCGGCGAGAGTCCCGGGCAAAGAAGGGGGAGGGGGGTGAATGTGCTCCTGCGACTGCGGGTACTGATTCCCGGACAGAGGGCGGGGGGAAAAACCAAAAAGTCTGCACTACGGCACACGGAGCTAACTTTGGGAACCACACCACGTCAGGAGAGACGGGGGCACTGAGACAAAGCCTTTACCAATAGAAGCAAAAACGTGAAGAGTGGGCGAATGGCCATTTGATAGTGAATACCCGTCCGGGATGGTAAAACCATTTAGGGGGGAACCGTGGGGCAAACAACTGTACGAAACAGCAGGCGCGGGGAAAGGGGGAGTGGGCATCACCATCGCCCTGGCCGAGTGGGATCCCGCGGGGGGGGGGAGGACACAAAAACCGCCCTCCCAGGGGGGAAACACACAACCCGGCCGAGATCCAAAGCACGCAAAAAAAAGGAGGGGAGGAAAAAGTCCTTCACAAAAGGACATATGGGGGACTTGTCAATTCTGAGGCCCGGGTTTAAAAGTGGGGGGGGGTCAGGTTGCGGAATTTTAGAGCGGGGGGACTCACGAATGAATCGGGTGAAAAAAAGAAACTGCAAACCCCGCCCCGTAAGGAGGATCAAAAAGGGGAAAAAATAACATCAGCCATGGGGGGAAGGCCCTGTCAGGGGGAAAAACTTCGCGGTCCCGGGCAGGCACAATGGGGTACGCGCAATGTGCTATGGGGGGCGTTGTTCACCATTCAGAAGGTTCCATGAAACGAGGGAGGAAATTCAAACGGACCCGATGAGAGACGGGTAAACGCAGCCACCGGGGTCGCACGAAACTGAGGTAAAAAGGAAAACAGGGCCCCAGGGCAAACACCACAAATTCTCCAGGCTCAGGGAAGGCGAAATGGATGTCGGGGAAACGTAAAAGCCAGATTGCGTCAGGAACGGAAGGAGTGAAAGGAAAATGGAAAGAGCCCAGGGTTTTGAACAGGTATACCGCAACAAACAAAAGAGGGGTGGGGGAGAGTGGTGCGAAATGAGATGTCAGCAATGTTGTTGAAGAAGGGCAGGGGGGAGTCACTAGGGAAAAGGTGCCGTAAAGAAAATAAAATGAATATATTGACCCCTCACAACAAATCGAATCAAAAAAAATAAAAGCCACCACGGGACCAACTCGGTGGAGGGCCCTGCCGAAAAGACAGCGGGGGTGGGGTCAATTGACTTTCATTTTGTGGGGAAGGACCAACATTACCAATATCTCCAGGAAAAAAGTAAGGAACAATCGTGCAGAGAGGCGGTGGGGGGGACCAAAAAATCCAGGGAGCAATACACCTAGATTGCAAAAACTGCCCAGCAAAAAGGAAGGGGGGGGGGAGCCGATGACTTGGTCCTGGGGAAGGGGCCGATCTGGGGGGAGATCGAAAGAAAGTCTTGGAAAGAAAAAA
>Ga0179593_1666971_pt1 | contig 11625 bp, 12 predicted proteins | sample CZODoug2_1_08_16_FD_185931 | JGI IMG/M metagenome (GOLD analysis project Ga0179593, IMG submission 185931) | Vadose zone soil fungal communities from Angelo Coast Range Reserve, California, USA - CZODoug2_1_08_16fungal (PacBio error correction) | ecosystem: Environmental > Terrestrial > Soil >...
TAATGCTTTCAAGGGTAAAACCTGCAGCGTCGAACTCTAGTAGGTCTAAGAGGGCCAAGGGGTCTGGGAAGCTTCGCCCCGGGAGGGGGAAAGCAATCAATCCTGACTATATGACGATGCGGAAGCTGGAGTGGCGAAAATTTTAAAGTACGCTATCCAAGGGCAAACGAAATGCACTAGGGTTATGCAGGGCCCGTAAGTTAGATGCCGCATTGGCAAAACGATTCGATCTAATTGAAAGCGGTTGCCGAGAGGGAAGAACAATAATGCAGAAGCCACTCGACCGATCTAAAGGTAAAAAAGAAAAGAAACATACAAGAAAGAACAAAATAGTCTGAAAAAATTGGTGGAGCGCGCGAAAGTCATCGAAGTTCTAGCAATTGAGCCCCGAACAATGGTTTTGAAAGAAATTGTGAATTTGTTCTGCGTAGCGTAGGCCTAAAAAACACGGCAGCGAGCCCTAGACGCTTATTATCACAACAGATGACAATCGGCGTTGAAAACGGGCGGGCGGTGCTGCGAAAGAAAAAAGAAAAACGGGGTGTGGCACACGAAAAGTATGATTCAACTGAGAAGGCCTTGAGGCCGTCTGCCAGTCTGAGTATCCGGCGGGGTAGTTTGGATCACTGATTGGGGAAGAAGAACAGCGTTAGGGGGGGGAGTTGGGGTGGGTATGGCCTGGGTCTCAGGATGGGAGAATCTCAAGGCTCCCTGGAAGGTCTCCACCTAGAGAAAAAGTTAGGGGTTTGGACTACTCCCTTAACGACGGGGGGGGGAAAGGCTGTGGAAAGGGCGTGAGAGCTTTTGGGCAAGAGGTGGAAATGCGCTCGATGGTGTGGTCAAATGGGTGTTCATTCGGAGACTACGGGGGGGGTCCAAATATGTGGGGGGGGGGAACGGTCAAATATGTCAATTGACACTGGTCGCAACACCTCGAGTGAAAACTCAGGGTCAAAAATACCTTCCTTGTACTAAGATGGTCCCATAAGGTTGGAGGACTGTTGTCCTGGGGAGAGTAGATATATATAGAAATAAGACCAAGGGGACCAATTACCCCCTGACGGGGTCACCGGGATTTAGAAAAAAATGGGGAAAAACACTGATAGAGGGAGAGGGACGGTCCTTACGTTGGAGCCACGAACAAGTTGAAAGAAGGAAAATCCCGTGTGGGCGAAAGAAAGAAGACATTGTCCCACTGGTGGAAATATGACGCCCGTGAACTGAAAGGTGGGGGGTTGGGGGATAATGGCGGGGCCGAGGCAGAGATCATTGGGCAAAAAAATCTTTGTCACACGTGGGAAAAAAAAGGACAACTGTAAGTGGAGTTGTAGAAGTTGCAAGGATTTTAAAAAGGGTACAAAAAGCCCCCCCCTAGGAATCTAACTTGAAGCAGTGAGGGAGGACGCGTCTTCCAGTAGAATGCTCGACATTTATGGGGGGGGTGGGAAGGCCAATACCGTGTCCTTAACATGGATGACAAAACAGGATAACGCAAGCAAACATCGTAAAAGGGGGGAATGAAGAAAAAGACCTCCGCCAACAAAGAAAATCCGGAGCAAAGGCTAAGGCGTTGTATCAAAGGAAGAGAACGACGAAAGAACGGCCCAAGGTAAAAAAGCATGGGGGGAGCGCAAAAAGAGCACCATAACCTCAGGGGGGAAGAAACCGCACGGGGGACAAAACTTTGGTTGCCGCAAGCAACAAGAGTAAAGAAATCAAACACCAACTCTTCAGTAAGGGAGGGGCATATCAAAGTTCTTTATTTGAAGAAGGGTCGTGAATGGGGGGGGGGGGGGGCCAAGTGAATTCGGAAAAAAGAAGAGAAGACATTCTGGAGAAAGACGAAACCCAGCACTTCACGAAGAAGGGTTCCCATCACTTAAGCTGCACAGAAAAGGGGCAGGTCAAAAAGCCTCAAGTGAAGGTGCGAGTCGAAAGGCGATTCGTCACGTGCAGGTTGACTGTTGTAATCGGAAACAGAATCACGTGGAAAGAACTTAGAAAAATCAGTGCTAATGTGGCTTTTCATTTAAGGGCTGAAATTGTGAGGGAATGGGGAGGGAAAGGGGGGGACTGGACGGGCTGTGTTCAGAGGGGAAAAGAACTCTCATCAATTGGTCCAAGGCTAAGACGGGCGGTGCGGACAAAATCTAGGACACAACAGGCTGCGTGATAAGGTTATTGTCACACGACCTGCTCTCTGTGGAGGGGTGTATAACTCTATCACACGACGCAGGCACAGCAGTAATACGTGAAGGGGGGGAAACAAAGGTGGGTTCCCGCCGTGAAGTCCAGGGTGTCGTCTGGGGAGCGTGGGTGACATTCGTCTCCAGCTACAACTGAACACAAAAAAGAGGCTCTCGAAACAAACCACGGAGAGGAGGGCTCACCACTCTGTCAAAGGGGTCGTGAAGTCGTGTGGGGTAATGCGTGGAAAAAGGAGACTGGGGCCGGGGGGAGGTGCGACTTTTCGTGGGCAAAAAAAGCGTCTAGCGCGTGAGGGTAGTGGGCAGTGGGCGAAAATCGGGAAGAAAAAAAACCGCAATAGGTCGCTAAGTGTGCATAAAATAAATACAAGAAAACTGTCAGTAAATGATAAAGTGGGTGTGTATCGCCAGAAAAGGGTCAGAAACAAGGGGGGCAGGGCGCTCCAGGGGAATGGGACCAAATAAGCCAAAAAGTGAAACTGAACTCCATGCAAAAAGCCAAAGAATAAAGCCGCGCAACGATTCATGCCTTTGTAAGGGAACAACCGATAAACCTAAACCACAAATTACTTCAGAAACCCGTAAAACGAGTGCGGAGGCCTTTGGCCACGTGGGCAGCAGAGACAACTGTTTTTTGTGAAGATTGAGCAATGGCTTTTGAGCGGGAGCAGGCCGACAGTGAACTGCGAAAGCCAAAAGCGGTGAAATAGAAAAGCGCATAGAATAAAAAGGGAAACTCAAATACACTATGATGACCGCGTCATTGACACGCAAGAGTTTGGCCAAAAAAAAAAAAATAGCACCAGGAAAAACCGATTTGAGAGTACAAAAAATATCGAAAGCAGCGGTCCACCGGCGTAGCTCTTTTAACTGTGCGAACCAGCTTGGTTCAAAGAATTAGTCAGTGGCAAAAACAATAAGGAGTAAACTTAGTTGAGAGAGACCGAAAAGGAGTGAGACGACACACCGTAAGGACGGGGGGGGAGGGCGTCGGTCAACCGGTTGGGTGGGACTGCTTCCGGGTGCCTCGGGGGGAGAAAAAGGGGGTTTCATGTGTTCCCAGGAACGCCTGTATGCGAAAAAACGGGGGGGTACCAGCATTAAGACGCGTAATAAGTAAGAAGGATACTTTTCTTCACCATCTCAGTCACTGTCACAAAGGGGGGGTTAGGACGGGGGAAAACGAGTAATTGGTAGTAACCGTGTTTACGAATCTAAGCGTAGCGGAAAGAAAAGGGGGACCCTGTTGTACCTCGACAGAGTTAGTGGAACAAAGCAGAGATCTAGCAAAAGACAAAACAGATTCCAGTCCAGACGACCCAAGATTGGCTAACTGGTTTCAGACGATCTGTCGGAACAGTCAAAAGGGGATGGCGTCCTAAAGAATGAAATAGGGTGACAAAAAGTGGGGGGACGAGGAAGCAACTTTTTTTGCATCAACCAGCCAGATGGTAATCAGAAAGGGGTATTGACAATGTGAAACCGTGAAACTTTAGAGGGGGGATGGATAAATCAACACTCAAGAGAGAGTGACCAAAGGTCGTTTTTTTACCCTTTGGAAAATTTTCACAGGACTTTTGAACGGAGGGGGGGGGAAAAGGGAAGAACGCCCCAAATCCCCCGCTCAGGGGAAAAACAAACGCACGAGCGCCTGGCGAAAGACCATACATTCATCACGCTGAAGTTAATAGGTCGCCGTGGCCCCGGTGAGACTACCTTCAACAATCACCGCTTTGGGTGAGAAAAGAAGCGGCGGTCGAAGTTCGCGCAAGGAGGGCAAAGAAAAAAGGAATTATAACCGGAGATCTGCAAAGGTAGCAGTAGGAAAAAAACACGGGGAATCACTCAAAAGAGGCTCATAGACCGAAGAAAACTCATCGTCAGACAAGAGAGAGAGCACAAGAACGGAAAAAGACTACTGTGCGCCAAAGGGTTAAAAAAAGAAGCCCAGATGTGTAATTTTAAGGTACTATTCAGGTACTCAGTTCCTCCAAAAAAAAAAAGAAGGAAACAAGCAGGAAAAGACGAAGTCAGGACATCGCAAAATAGAAAAGAAACCTCACCTATCCAGTGGGGGAGGTCTCACGGCCTGGCGTCAAACGTCCAGTAAGGCGATAACGGAGAGGTTTTGACCTTAAAATTAGGATGACCGGAGCGGTCGGTTGGTGACTAGATGGTAAGGGAGACGCGGAGGCTTCTTGGAGAAGTACACCATGCTCAAGATCAAATAGTGGGGGCGAGTGGGAAATGGAGAGCGTATGCTTCAAAATTAGGAAAGGAACCTTTCTTCGCTCCACAAGCGTTTTCCACAAGAAAGTCCTGATCCAAAGTGTCAATCATTGGAAACCGGGGGGGGAAGTACCAGAAAGCATGACGGAAAGAGAAGGGGTGATAAAAGCATAACGTTTTCTTCACTTCAAATAGGAAAGGAGAGACGGAAAACAAAACAAGCAACGGAGGAGGTAAAAGAGCATCAATGCCGATGAAGAGGTTTATGACCGCAGTGTCTGAAATCAAATGGGGTGCGAAGGAGGAGGGAGTAAGGGGGAAGTCGGCCAACGGTCGAGACATTACATCTGCCTGATTCTCAGCAAATTCGTTTGGAGGAGCGGAAAAAAGGGAGACAAGGTGAACCGGAAAGAGAAGAGCCGTCGTTCTACCACGAGGAGAAGAAAAGAAACAAAACGTAAGGGGTCTTGAAGCCTATAAAGAATCCGCGATAAATAGACCGGCTTCATTGGAATAGCATGAAAAAGCAAAGGAACAAAAACTAAAACGGTTGGATGAGAACAGGAGTTCCAACACTTTCCTCTCCGCACGAAAGAAGTTGGGGCGCAAGCGCGTGAGAATTACGAAATGGATGATCTGATAGGGCTGATTGATTGGTAGGAGAAGCGTAGGGATGAAAACGGCCTTCCCGGACAGGGGACCAATCCGCAGATACCTGGCAACCCCCCACACAAAGGCTACGGGACATAGCGGCGGTGTAAATACCGTTACAGTGAGGATTGCAGGACAAGAAATGAAAGATCTCACTTGAGATTGACTTAGGGGGGCGGGTAGGGGGGGGCCCATCTTGAGCTCAAGCCACGGGGAGGTTTGTATCCCCCTAACAGGGCGGGGGAAAGCAGAGTGGGAGTTTGTCTTGATGGGACGATTGACAAAAGCTGAAGAGGAGCAAAGTTCACAATGGAATCAAAGGGGAGTGGAAAGTTTTGTGCAGATAGAGATTCAAAGGGAGAGAAGCGCAGGTTCTTTAGTTATCGCGGGGAAAGAAATTGAAGAGCACAAAAAAGTTGGCGAGGCTAGAGGGAACGTTCAAAAGTGTACCTGAGACGGGGTGTTTGGGCGTCCGGGTGTCAGGACTAGGTAAAGAATAGATCCAACAAATAATCAATATAAAAGAGTGAAAATAAAAATAGGGGGCTTTCTCTTTTGTAAAGCAACAAAGACAAATAAAGTTGGTCCACAGTTGTCATCAAACATTGGATTTATTAGTAAGAAGGAAGGGGGAGGGAAGGACGCGTCTAGGCTGTTTCAAGTAGGGGAAGCAAAGACAAGTGGAAGAACCGCTAAGGGGTAGGGAAGCTCCGTCCACTGGAAACCTGGCGCCAACCGCTGCGGCTGAAATGGTTTGGGGGTTTGACGTGATTCTAGAATATGCGGGGGAAATTATATCCAAAAGAGAACAGGTTGTGAGACAAGAACGATAACGGGAACAGAGTATTCATACATTGAAGTATTTAGAAAACGATAAAATGTTAGATCCAGAAGGCGGGATCATGATAAGCACACCCTGGATGAGGGCTAGAGGAGTGGTGAAGATACGGGAAGTTCGTCAGGCTAAGGACCAGTATGGGTCGTGGGACCGGACAGGACTTGAAGGGGCGAAACGAATGAAAAAACGATGAACTGGCATATAAAAAGTGCGGTAAAAAGCGGACGCCAAAGCCCTGTGCAAACACAGGGAAGCCACAGACGGGCGGTGCCCGCATAGCAACCCAGAGCGGTTGGGGCGGGCTGTAAAGTTTCGTAAGCGCATAAGGGACGGAAAAAGACTTAAGACACGACAAGACGCGACTCAAAAAGAAAAGTCGCCAACGAGGCAACAAGCCATACCAAAGGGGTTGCGCTTGGGTGACGCCGCAAAAAATAGGCGGCTGTAAAAGGGGGCAAATCAGAGGAAGACCAATAAGGGTATTAATTGGGGGCGGGCAGGGGCGGTTAGTACTGAAGCGGACGGGGTGGTACACAGTGGAATGTGCGTAAGAACAGTCGAAGAGTGAGCGCAAACACTGCTTGCCGAAGGGCGTGGCAAGGGGAGAAGAAGGACGAATACAGGAAGGTGCGGAAGGGGGCGGTAACGGTACGGTTTGGCTGGACAAGGATCACAAACGGAATCGTAAGAGGATACGTTTGCGACATACCAATTGGAATGAATCAGGGGGAGCCGGGAGGGGGGAGGATCAGGCCATTGGGGGGGGTGAGATAAATGCAACATTTGCGATTAGTCGTGCGACCGGGGAAATCACCTAAATCAAGTCGACTGCAATTGAGTTTATGGGGACCCACCTGGATAGGTTGAGGTAAAGCAGAAAGTTGGGGTAAAAGGGGTTCGTGTGGTGTAGAAAGGGGGCGTAAGTCCTGGTCCGAAGGCGGTTTTTGTTGTAAACTGTATCGAACAGCGTGCCCGGCGCCAACGTAGATTGAATCCTGAAAAAAAAAAACGTAGCGGGTGGAAGGAGGGAGAGAGAGAAAAAAGAAACAAGCGCTTGAGCCTTGCGAAACACTTCGCCGGTGGAGAAAGGAAGTAAACAGGGGATTACAACAACACTGCAGGCCCCTGCAGCAGAAATATGCAAACTCCAATTGCAAATCGTGATGGGAGACAGGTGCTGCGCGCTACTAGAAGGAAAGTTAGAATCCCGCCACACCGAGGGAGACAGTCCCGATGCAAAAAACTGAAAACTCCATTCAAAACCAGGAGGGAGCCCCGTCGCCCTCTTTACGGGCTAGGGAGCACGTGTCAGAGTGGCCATGCAAAAAAAGGAAAAAACAGGCCGTAACGTCCGGCCCAGAGCGAAAACAGTGTGTGGTGCGATTCCAAGTCGAAAAGTGGGGCATGAAAAGCAGGCAAGCTGAAAGGCCAATTTTTCAGCAGGAGAGGGAGAAGGGGAGGAGGAAAGATCAATTGCTCCTGAAATAAAACAAACGAAGCGAAATAAGGAGCGCGCTAAGAAGCACTGAACGGCAGATGTAGGGCTGTCGATTGGTCCCGTTGACATGTGGGAAGTCAGATTGCGTCATAAAAACCAATGCTCTAGCAATCGCATCGGCCCATCGGAAGCTCATCTAAATTGGACTGGCTCAAGCTTTTTGGTGGGCGGATAAGAACGGCTTATCGTTGTAACCTAAGGAGAAGGAAGGAAACCGGAGCTGTGGAGGTGGTGGGGATCTTGGAGTAGCGGTTAAGGGTGGTGTAAACTCCTGGGGGGCTCAGTGTAAAGGGGATGGGAAACTACTTGGTGTAACGAGGAAGGCTCCAACATGTGGGGGGGAGGTTAAACCCTAACTCGTGCAGTTTTTAAATGTATGGTTGGTCGGGGGGGGGTACCCATTTCCGCCTTAGGGGTAGTCAGTCTCGTTCTTGACGCTTAGGCTGGCCTGCATAAGTTGGAAGTTGGTACAGAGGGGGTACAGATGCGGATACGTGATGACCCTCGCGTTACCAATTCTTGTGGATATTCCTATGTGCCGCGCACGAGGGTCGCGCAAAATCGTCTTCTGTTATCACAGAAATCTTGAGGGGGGGTGGGGGGGGGTATTTGCACAACTGGGGGGTGAACTTTGATATAACACGTGTGGGGTGTAGGACAAAAAGGTGCAAACTGTAACACTGGGAAGGGTTAAATAAAAAATCCGGTAAAAAAGAATTTTTCTGTAAAAGATAAAAAGCCGCAAAAAACAACGGTCAAAAGAACACCTAAGGGCATCCGGGAATAAGGAAGGACAGGGCATACACATGGAGTAAAGGCGGTCCTCTTTAAAAAACGAAGTACGATCGCCGAAGACGCGGCCCCGGTTGAAACAGTGTGTCACGTCAAGGGGGGGTCTTGGAGTTTTGGAAAGTAGGTTTTAACTGGCTGAAAGAAAAGAAACAGAAACCGTTTTTTACTCCTCGGCGGAAGAATGGGAAACGAACGGGGGAACAACCCGGGGGTTGTGTTGGGACCCGAAGACGCCCCAAACAAAACCAGACGGAAAACTTTGGGGAAAAAAGACGACGTAAACGAGCCAACTTCTGGAGAAAGAAACAATACTAACTGTGAATGAAACGGCGAAAATCTTACCTCAGGGCAGGGTATTGCCAAAATAACGCAAAGCGTGGAGCACCTAGGAAAAGAAAGGGGTCAGATTCGCGCATGCGAGTGTAGACAGAGAAAAACAAATGTAGAACCGTATCTTCCATGAATTCGGAAGAGGGGAAGTAAGAATCCGCAAGCATGGCACATCGCGACAATACATCCCTTCCCAGTGGAGAACACGGGATGGAAAAATCGGGATGGGTGCCGCCCGCCGTACGCCAAGGGGGAACAAATCGGGGGGGAGTACTTCGGTGGAGGGGATGAACCGCAGGACCGGCTCTCGCCCGGTACACCTCTGATCGCCACACAAACTACAAACGCTCCCGCAACAAGGTCGGTGGCAACTAATCAGGTTCAGCAACAACGGAAAACTGGGGAACACTGTAGGGGTATATTAGTCCAAGGTGTGCAACTTACCATAGTGCGCGCCCTCTCTGGTTTTGGAAGGTGGGAGAAATGTCTCGCGGATAGAGAGTTAGGGGAGTAATGGCACATGCTTTTTGCAATCATGGGGAAAATTGGGACCGGGCCCGGGATAAAAAAACGTGGAGGGAAAGGACGGAACTTGAAATGTCAGGGAACTTCTCTCCAAGCGGTTACTTCTGCAGCGCAAAGGAAAAAAATCCAACGGGGCGAAGATGCCAACCGCATCAAACCAAACATACTTTGAGTTGAGGGAAAATCCATTTTTCGGAAAAGACATATAACAGATCTCCATAATGCAAGGAGATTAGGCAGGAAAAGAGATGTCTGAGTAAGGAAAGTCGGGCTCGGAAGGGTGACTTCGAAGGAGATCTTAAGAGGGGGAGACGGGAACCCGTTTGGATTCCATACAGCAGAGAAAACTAACGGTGGGAGAAGAATGTCTTTTCAAGTTGAAACAGGGTAATCAATAGAAGGAACGGAATAGGAAACCAAGTCAAAACGTTTAAAAGCTTAATCCGCGCTAGCCCTCAAGCTGAAGATGGACATCGACAGCAGGGGAAAAGGACACAAAATAACTTGAATGTGGAAGTGTCGCAAATATGAACCAGCAGAATCTAAACGTTAGAACAACATCGCCGGGAAATAGAAAGTAGCAAGACTGTTTTCGTCAAGGGATTAAGCCCACAAAAGGTTAAGAACGAGGACGATTGAGGTTTGGGAAAACCGATAAAGAGGAAGGGGAGATCAAATGCGCGCCTTACAGGAGCAACAAAGGTCCTCACACAATGAAAGGGGTCAAGCGCGAACAATGCGCCGCTAATTATACATAAGGGCTAAAAACCCCAAACCAGCTCCTCCTACAACAGGGGGGGATGGACGTATTCAGTGGAGGAAGGTGGGGAGAAAAAAAGCGGTCCGTGGCAGTTGTGTGATAAAGCGCTTTGAATACTGGGGGGTGGTCCCTTGAGGGGCTCGACGAACGGAAAAGATTATAAATGGGGAGTTGATCGACTGAGAGGGGTGGGGGCAGGTTGAACTCGCCGTAGTGCACGCACGAGTGCAAATGAAAAGAGCGTGCTGCAAAGTGTTTCAAAGGCTAAAGAAGGAAGTTTCAAAGTTCCATGGGGCGGGGGAGGTGACGGTCTTTCAGCTGTTAAAGGGGAAAGCTGAGTGCAATCTTGTCCAAGAGGGTTAAAAAGGGGGTACTAAAGCAGTAGTCCGAAAAAGAAAAAAATTCCAAAGGTTGGAAAAATAAACTTGACGTGGGTAAAGGAACTGTTCCAAAAAAGGGGAGCGCGTGAGCGCGTCTTCCCTGAACTTAAAACACAGGTATCATAGAAAGAAAGCGCGTGTGAGAATATAAGAGTGAACAAGAGTCACAAAACCGGGCGTGACTGGCGGGAAGGGGAAGGGGGGGCAACTTTTTGACTGGTTTGGGCAGAAAATGCTATTTTCAGACGAGGGGCCTAGGGTGTAAACACAAGTTTCGTACGGGTGGGGGAAAAGAGTTAAAACAAAGCTAAAAGAATTCAAGGAAAGTGTTAAGTAGACCCCTACCATCCTTAGGTCCAGAAGAAAGTATAGCTTGAAAATGAGACAACGAGAGGAAAATCGCCCTTACTCTGGGGAAAGAAGGCGAAGTTCATGGAAACGTTGCTTCAGAGCACCCATCCAGAAAAACGCCGCAACCCCGTCCAGAAGTTGGGGGGGGATGCATGACCAGTCCCTCCAAAAGTGGAGAAAAGCGCAAGTCATGAGGTGAGTTCAGGGGAGTAAGGTCTACAGGATTTCAACTTCATAGGAAGGGTCGACTCATCAAGGAATGTGAGGGTTCAGTCAAATGAGCCAGCAACGGCCCCGAAATACACAGGGGGGCTGTAGGAGACGGCGGAAAAAGGTTGTCTGGTTCTGTATCCGGGGATGGAAATGAACCGCAGGGAAAGGAACAGAGCGCCATTGGGCCCTGGTAGGTAGAGAAATACGGTGGGTGTGCGGGTACGGAGGTCCGCGGCTTTTGGCTCAAACGGCGAAGTGAGAAGTTAGAAAGCAAACCTTGTGCGTGCGGTGGAAGAAGTTGGCCTAGCTAAAACAAGAGTGGACCATTTGCTTTCAGGCACGGCAAGGAAAAATCGGAACGGGGTGACAGTAAATTCTGTGGGAAAGGGAACAGGTTGTAAGGTTGGCCCCCCGGAACACAATGCCAAAACAGTGAAGAAATCCGGGAGCGCGGGGCAGAATGACGAGATGTGGATGTTAAAGGTGGCGATCGGCGGATTCGGTTAAGTATAGAAGGGAGGATGCAGGGGTAACGCTCACTGGCGATAGAGGGAGATGAGGGTCCTGTATCCCAAAAAACAAGCAGAGTACATGCAAAATTTGGTTATTGGAAAGGAAGACCGTTGGCGACAGTGGGCCTAAGGGTATGTTGTAGATTATCAAACAATTGAAAAAGACATTGCTCTCTTCAACTAGAAACAAGTGGGGGGTAAGTGTTGTGAGGTGCATAGGAAACGCGAGGGTACGTTGTGACCGTTCGAGCGGGCATCCAAACTCTACTAACGTAGTGAACAGAGGTAATCAAGATAACATCCAAAAAAACGGAGTGTAAGGAACAAACGTATAGAATC
>Ga0179593_1696664_pt1 | contig 11625 bp, 10 predicted proteins | sample CZODoug2_1_08_16_FD_185931 | JGI IMG/M metagenome (GOLD analysis project Ga0179593, IMG submission 185931) | Vadose zone soil fungal communities from Angelo Coast Range Reserve, California, USA - CZODoug2_1_08_16fungal (PacBio error correction) | ecosystem: Environmental > Terrestrial > Soil >...
AAAAAAGTTAGACCGTAACGGAGAGCTCGGGCGTATGGAAACCAAACTAAAAAATAACGGAAAACGCCTAAAAAGTCACAGAAGCTAAATTACAAAAAAACCAAGGGGTCGGAAAAACAGAGGCCCCGGGTGAAGAAGGTCAGGAGACTGCCAAGAGTAAAAAAACAAAGGGGCGGGAAAAAACAGAAAAAAATGCAAAAAAAAGAAGTAAGAAAAAATACTTAAGAGAAAGAGAGTGCATTGAGAAAGCGAGCTAAAAGTAACCGAAAAAAAAAATGATTTTGGGAGTTAAAAGGAAGACAAGGCAAAAAGATGAAGGGAGGAACTTGGAGGCCCCTCGGACAAAATTGAAGCCCAAATAAGAACCCAGAAAAAGGTCCGAAATGGATCGCTCAATAAAATTAAAAAAAGGGGACCAGGGGGGGCCCCAAGCGAAAGCTTGCCCAAGCCGTTGGGGTCAAAAAGGGGGTGGACACCTGGAAGAGGGTAAAAAACTGAAACAACCAAAACGGAGGAAGGGATGCGAAAAAAATGCGGGCGAAAACCATTTGACGGAAAATCCAGATGGGGAGGGGTAAACCAGGGGAATCGTGAGGCGAACTGTCGGGCTCCTACCAGACTTCGCGGGATAGGAATTAGACGGCCAGCAAAAAAAAACAGCAACAGAATTCCAAGAGTGGGGTCAAATGTTTTACAGGGGGCCGGCAAAAGAGGGATTGGGGAGGGGGGTAAGTGGGCCCGGAACGACGATAACTTCTGCACGGGTTCAGGAATGGAGGACGCGGAAAAAGGGGGCGTCCCTTGCAACAGGGGTTGTTTAGCCACCGGAAAAAGCCACCAGGTGCGATGTTCGCCGGAGGGGGAAAACTGGACGAAAAAGGCGGGTAGAAAAAAAAGACCGAAAACAACAGCGAAACAAACGCAAGGTGGGGGTGCGGCAAGGGGGGGGCGCGGAGGTAATGGGGAACCTAATAAGGGGGAACCGCCTAAAGTCGGGGGCCCTCGTTTGGGGGGCCCTCGAAGGCGGGTCCCAAGAAGAAGGATGGTGATTTCCACGGTGAGAGGTTTAGTCTGGGGGGCAAACGGGAGAGTTTTAAGTCCAAAAGGCCTGGGGAATGGGAAGAGGGTGGGGGGGGGGAAACGCGTAATGTTTACAAAAAAGACTGGGAGGAAAATGGAGGGTCTTAAACCACAAAAAAGGGTGAGGAAGGTGAAAAAAAACCTCGACGCATCCAGAGGGGCGATAGGAAAAAAAAAAAAGTTCAAGGAGCAGGGGAACATGGGGAAGAGGAAATGGGCTCCGAGAAGCTGAAGAGAAACGACAGAAAAAGAGAGTTGGGGAAAACTGAAAGGAAGGATTCTTGAAAGCGCAACCATTGGAAGGAGGCCGAGGGAAAGGGAAACCGGGCACGGGGGAAGAAAACGAGAAAAGACAATCACAACCTGCCTTCAAGTTATAGAACAATGTCGAGTCCAAAAAAAGGTGAGGGGGGCCCGGGTTTTTCTTCCTTGGGAAAAATCGATAAGAAAGGAACAAAGGAAGAAAAATCTGAGTACGAGCAGGGGGTGAATCAATTCCAGCGAATGCAGGGGAATCCCCATAAGGCTTCCGAAAGCGTGGGAAAGCAGAAATGAAAGAAAAAAGCGTGGAAAAAAAAAACCCTGGGGGTGCTCCATCTTTGGGGGAGGGACCATCAGGGTGCAATCGGCAACAAACCAGAAAAAATTTCGTGGGTGGGGGGGGGGGGGGGGGGATGCAACAATTTGCCATGCTAACGGGAAGGGAAAACACGGCAAAGGTCTCTGACCGGGAAAAAAAAGAATATCATACGCAAAAGGGAAAAGAAAGAAAAAGAAAGAATCGCCACGATTTATTAGATTAAAGAAAAAGCAGAGGTGGGAAAAATGGGGTAACGGGTTGTCATGGAGCGGAGGATCCCAAGGGGGGAACACCAGGGTGCGGGTGAAGGAAACCTAGATGAAGAAATTGTAATACGAGCTCTCCAAGGGGAGACTTTACAAAAAACCAACATCCGTGTGGGAAAACGAATTGTTAAAAAATTTCGGGAGGAAACTAGACCACTTAAAGGGTTACATCAAAAAAAGGTGGAAGGACACCGGGACAAGACAATAAAGAAGTGGAACATGAAGAGGGAAATGTAACAGGACCTCCCCGAAAGGGGAAGGGACGTGCAAAAAAAAAAAGTGGTTGAAGTTTTCAGGAACCGAGGAGGGGGCGGAACTCGGAAGGGAGACAGTTGGGGACAAGGTTCCTGCTCCCCGAAATAATCCGGACGAAAAAGGCATAGCAAAGAAATGTCCAGAATAGAAAAGGAGAACGTCTTCCCAGAATAAGACGCAAAGCGGGGGGCTGGGGAGAAGAACCTAAAGATCATTGTTCGAAGAAGAAAAAAAAAAAGCGAAGTGGAGAACCGTAGAGCCAAATGGAAGGCTTTACGGGCGCGGCGGGGAATTGCGAAAAAGGAGACCTGAAAATGTGGACACCGGGCAAAGTGAAGGAAATGATTGTGACAGAACGAAGAAAAAAAGAGGACTGAAACAAACGGAAGGAGGGAAATATTATTCCAGCATTCCCGAGGGACAACCAATAACAAGGAAAATCTTTGTTTTGAGGGTTTGTGAAGAAAGAGGTCATCTCCAGGCGGAAAAACCGCGGCCGAGAAGAGACACCCAGAAAGAGCTCTAAAAGGAATTTGGAAGAAAGCCGATTAAAAAGTCCGGAACAAACAAAATTATGAGGAAGTCACCACGAGACCCCACAGGGGGGGCTACGCGAAAAAGGGGGGAGAAGAAATGAAAGGAGATGCAGGAATGATTCTCAGGTGGCCGGTCAGATAGCTCTATTAGACAAAAAGGTTACCAGAGACACGAAAAAAAGAACCGCAAGAAGATGTCAATCGAGGGACATTAAAGGAGATTTCAGAAACTGAGATCGGCCGCAGGTGCCAGACCGCAAAGTCAGGGGGGGAAATTCCAGTGGAAGTTCCATCACACGGCTGGGGGAATGAATGGGACCCGTAGAAGAGGACTTAAAAAAACCGGGAAGTTTTCCGGTGGTCCGAGGGGGAGATTCAGTAACGATTAATTAAAATGGCTGGGGGACAGAATCCCTTGTTTGAAGGGGGCCCAGGAGCATAAGGAGAGTCGACGGCTTGACTCACCACCTGCGCGTAGACGGAAATAAGAGAAAAGAGCCCCAGGGGTGGGGAAAAATCATGGTGGAAAAAAAACGCACCCAGCAAAAGAGAGAACAGTTGTGAAAAAAAAACAAGGGGGCAAGCGGATCGGGAATTGGATCGAAATACTCACGCTTTGCTGAGGGGGGAGGTTGAAAAAAGACATGTGGAGAGAAAGAGTTCAAGGTGGGCTTGGGACAGTCCACGGAACAAGGGAAAGGGGGGAAAAAGGGGCCTGTGAAGGGGGACATACCCGGAACAAGCCAGGGAAAAAATTTAGTAAGGCCTTCCACAAAAAACTGGGGGGAAGGGGGGGGGGCCGGGGGAAGGGGGGAACTCCCAGAGCCACACACCGGAAAAGGATCGGGTCAAAAAAAACCAGCAGGGGAAAAAAAAAGGGGAGAGCTTTCCGAAAAGGCCGGGAAAAGCGGGGGGCAACAGGATTGCATGGAGAATCATTGCCAGCGGGGAAAAAGACGGTAACTCGAAAGAAGCCGCCAGATGCCGACTTGAGGGGGGAGACGATGGTAAAAAAAACGGAGCGGCAAACAATCGGGGGAAAAATTTGGCCGGGGCGTGAAAGAATTTTTTTGAAAGGAGGCCGAGGAAAAATAGAAGAAGAAGAGAATCAACGAAAAGGAAAAGAGAGAGGATATATATAGCACGCCAGCCATACCCGTTCCAGGCGGAAAAAAACCACAAAAAGGAGGGAAATTTTGAGGCCGCCGGATCTGTGGAGGGTCCGATTTTTCGGCAATGACGAAATAACCGAAAGACAAAGAAAACACTAACAAGAAAATCCCAACTGGTCGTCCGTTTAAAAAAGAAGAACAGGTGTAAAAAAGAAGGGAGATCAGTTCAGGGAACCTGATTAAAGGGGCGTAAGTGAGAAGAAAGACTCCATCAGGGGGGATAGGCCCCATTGGAAGTAGTTCAAGCACAGAGCGGCAAAATCGCCCCTTGTAAGAACTCCGCCATGAGAACGCAGGGAAAAAACCTAGGTTTGGAAAAAATCGAAAAAAAACCCGCCGAGGCCAGGGAATTCCAGTGGAAAAAAAGATCTCAATTGAGCTGAAACCTCACACCAGCGTGGGAAAAACGGCGTAGTCGTAAAGGAGAAAATGCTTATGGAAAGACAAGAAACACTGCATACCAGAAACTGATACGAAAGGGAGAAAGCCGGGGAAAAGAAAACAGAAAAAAGTCATCCATGGGGGGGCTGAAAAGGGAAGGACTTTTTCAAGGGGGGAGGTTCCCATCGAAACCCGTAAGGAGAAAGAACAGCAATCGGAGAAAAACCTTACCGAAGCAAAAGAGCAAGGGGAAAGGAGTCCACAAGAAGAAGAGAGAAAACGAAAATGGCATACAAAAAGGTTATCGGCCCCAGAAACAAGGAGAAGACCAGGTACCATCTTGGTGTTGATGAGAATAAAAACCAATGGGAGGTACGTAAGAAGCGCAAAAGCTAGAGGGAGCCGAAAAAACGGGCAATTAGTGACGCAGGCCAGGGGGAGCTGGGGAGAGTAAAAAGGTTGGGTGGATACCGGAGGGAAAACCCCTAAACAAAAAACAGATCGATCATATGTTCCACGGAAAGAAGAAAACGTTCCCAGAAACACTGTCCCCATCACCATGGGGAAAAAAACCAGGTGGTGAACCCACGATCGGGTAAAAAAAGTTTGCAGGAAAAAAGGTTAAAGGTATGCGAAAAAACATTCAATAGGGAGGTTACCGCAGCAAGAGGGCATCTCCTGGGGAAAAAAAACCCCAGAAGCCGGGAAAAAGAAAAAGCAGAATTGCAGAAAATCAACAAATCGTCGGGCTGCCAAACATGCCTGCAAAAAACCGGAGTAAAGATGACCAAAAAGGATGTTTGCCTGTAGTGGGAAAGGAAGGAAACTAAGAAAAAAAAGGGAAAAAAAAGTGACAGAAAAAAGGGGTTGCAGACCAATGGCGAGCGGCGGAAAAGACAAAATTCAAGAAAGAACAAAACAGATCGGCCGACCAGACTAGGGGGGGGAAAGACCCCGGTGAAGACTTCCAAGAAAAAAAACGAATCATCTGGAATGGGAAGTACCTCCAACTGGCCCAAAAACCAGGGGAGAACCGAGGGAGAAGAAGCCATGATGAAAAGAATGGATTTTTGTGACGGTCAATAAAAAAATTCGACCGTGAACCCGGGGGGGGAGGGTGGGGAAAAGGGCATAGCTAGACTCTCTCGAAAACGGAGGGAAAAGTAGATAAGAAGGGGACCACCAGAAAGAAATCCCAGAAGGGGCACTTTTTCGAGGGGAAAGGACTTCAAGACAAATAACTCACCGACAGGGAAGAGCGCGGAACAAAGGAATTCTAGCGGGGCCCAGGTTTTTTGAGGGATCACGAGAGTAAGGGAACTAAGTAGTTGGACACGGCGTATCTTATCCAAAAGGGTCCGGTCCACTGAAGTTTTTTGGGTGATCGGATTTTTTCGTGAAGGGAAGAAACGCGCAAAGGAGAGGGGGAAAAAAAAGGCTCAGCACTTGGGAGAAAGGCTGCCGGCTTCGTTCATGGTTGCTTTTCACGAAAACTGAAATACTTTCGATTTAAGCAACGCACAGGTAATGGCGGCATGAAGAAAGACCGATTTGGGAAGGGAAGACTGCCGGGGGGACTTCCCGAGCAGAGGTGGTTTCACAAAACGGGAATTGGGAGAAGGGTATGGACTGTACACTAAAGGAGAAAATGGGGGGGGGTCTGCATACCTGAATCGCCACAGGGACACAACTGTGGATCCCCTGCGATGTTTAGAAGGGGGGGGGGGGATATGGAACGTGGGGGCTGGGACGATTCTGTTTTTTTTTTGGTTGGAAAGGTCCTGCCTACCTGGAGGAGGGTGTGGGGGAAGGTTTAGTGGGGAGAAGCAAGACCGAGACCCCAGCGTAGAACCAACAGAAAGTGGGCTTCGCATGCACTTTGTTGGGCAAATTCTCAAAGTGAGCAAAGGGCTGTAGTTGGACGAAATTCCCGAGCCGTGTAAAAAAGCCGAAAAAAAGATGGGGTGGCCTCGGGTGCTCTGCCAACGAAAGTTTGGCGGATGCCATCTCACAAAGAAAGTCTGAGGGGGAGAAACATTCTTCACAGAGGGAGTTCGCAGTAAGAAAAAATAACGATTTGCGTTCTGGCAGTTCTACGGAAAGGAAGGGTGTTTGCTGGGCAAACTGGAAAAACAAAGAAATTCAAGGAAAGGAACGCCCAGGGGAGTGGAACGGTGGAGGGGGAGAAAAAGGCTGTGGTTTTCCGTGAAAGCCGATTCACGAACTGGGGAAAAGGTGGCTAAAAAGTGGAGAATGGACGGGAAAAAGGTACGGACATCCGCCGGCAAAGATTGTGAGTTGACAAAGGAGCTCTGAAAAGGGGAAGAGAGCCATGCAGAAAGAGTTTTGGCGGAATAGATTGCACCCCTCACGGGGAGGGAGAGAAGTTCCCCATTCAGGGGGACGGAGGGGAATTCCGGCGGCCGCTACTGAGATTGAGAAGCAAGGGGGCTCGAAGATAAAGGAGGCGAGCGTATAGAAAAAAGAATTTGACATCAAGTTATTAACTGGTAGAGAGAAACGAAAGGCCTACCTGTGGAGGAAGGCGCACACAAAGGGGGGATGGGTTCGCGCACAGAAGTGGCACGGACTGCGAGGCGAGCAGGGGAGGAAAACCGTAACTCGAACCTAACCTCTCAAAGGGCACCAAACGCACGGAAAACACCATAAAAGGTATGGGGTAACCGACCTGTGGGGGGGAAAGGGAGATATCGAAGGTGACGGGGGCTCTTGTGTTGGACAGTGCTATGTTGGAAAGACAGAAAAATCGAAAGCGGTCCTTCCTGAAAAGCACTACAGCTGAAAAGGTGAAGAAAGATTTAAGGATGTTCGCGAGCGAGTGAAGCAAGAAAAGGGGGGGCCCATCAGAAAAAAACTGAGAACGAAGTGGATCTGGAACTAAAAATTGAGCAAGAAAGAGTGGTAAAAAGGAACAGCCCTCAGGAAATCATAAAATGTGGAAAAGGGGACCGATAAGTGGCGAAGCCGGTAAAAAAAACGGGGAAATCGGCGAAAAAGGTAAAAGTTTACAGGGGGGGGGAAAAGGAAGCCACGAAGCACTGGAGGAGGAAATGTCAATGGACAAGCTCAAGGGAAAACTGCAGGGAAAAAAAAAGCCTTAAGGTCGTTCCGGGAAAAAGAATTGGAATAGAGGAAGGAAGGCCACCCCCGGTTGAAGGGACAGCAGCAATACGGAAGAATAAGTATAGGAAAGGGGGGACCGTGACCAGATCGAAAGGGATCGAAGTTTTTGCAGCCAAAACTGTCACGAAAAAGAGTTGGCGGAGGGGGGTGTAGCACGGACACACCCCGCCACGTGAGTTGCACGAAAACTACGCAAAAAGGAAAAAAAAACAACTCATGCAAAAAGGGAAGCGCAAAAGCGAAGGGAAAAGGAACTGGACAAAAATTGTAAAAAACAAAGAAGTTCAAGGCCAGACGGGGTATCCGCTAAGGTAATTTATAAGGGCACCTCAAGGAAAAATTTCCCAGCCAAACATCAAAAAAAAGGTGATGGAAAAAAGGAGACAGTGCGAACTGGGAGATCAGATTCAGAAGTCCGGAATCCGTTAAAAAAAAGGGGGGAAAACGGAACCGTACATTCAAAAAAAACGCCCCGCCATGCAAGCCGTGCAAAAGAAAGGTTGTGCCCTAACAGTGGGGCAAGGAATAAGGACATCTATGCAAATGGGCAGGGGGGGGGGCGGAACCCGAAGGGTGCGAAGTGGAACCAATGGGTAGCGCACAAAAAGAAATCGGATCTGACAGGAGAAAGATCAGCATACAACCCGAGAAGGGCTCCATATACGAGAAGTACTTCACTACGAAGGGGAAGCAAAGAAACCGGGAAAGGGGGGCTTCTCGGGAAAAGAATTTCCAGAGCAACGGTGGCGATCGAAGTGGAAGTCCGTCGGAAAGAAAATTACTTGTTATGAGCTGAAAAAAAATGGACTGGCCGTCAGAGGAGGAAAGCCGGTGAAGAAAAATACCAAGAGGAAGAGGCACAAGGTGGAAACAAGAGCAAGTTTTATTGGTGGGAGGTGAAAACCGGAATGGGCTGGAACATCCTAAAATCACCTCGAAACAAAAAAAAAGGGGGAAGGAAGAGAGAAAGAGGAAAGAAAAGCAACAACCAAACGAGGCAAACAAGCAGACATACGAGAAAGGGGAATCTGGTTGCCAAAAAAAAAAAAAATGGGTGGGGAAGAAGCGGTTCATCTAAAAAGGATTTCAGACCCAAAAACCAAGCCACAGCCAGGGGAGGGAGAAAAATTAATTTGAGAAGCGATCGGAAAAGTCGAAAAAACTAAAAGACCCACCCAGAGATTTGGGGAAGGGAAAGGGTGTAACAAGACCCAGCCGGTGATTAGCGCACATAGGAAGTGAACGGAATTAGTAGGAATGGGGGGGGACATTCATACGGGGAAAGGGCCCGAAAAAAAAAGGATCTGAATAGAATTGCGGGACGGGAACCTTGGGGAAACAACTGCCCGGACATAGTTTCCGGGAAAACGCGAGACAGGGGAGCGGGGAAAGGGCAGACATGTGAGAAAAGGAAAAAATGCCACTGGGAAGAAAGGTGTTCCCGAAAAGTGGATGACAAAGGCAATGTCCGTTAAAGGACCTCTTTTCAAAACGGAAAGGAACTGACTTCTGAAGATGAATGCCGCACAGTAGCAGAAAGAGGGGAGGAGAAAGTCAACAGTGATTTTGAGTTGGCCCTAAGAGGGGAGTCCGAGGTGTGAGGAAAGGAAATTCCATAGCTGTACCATGGGGGTGAACTTGGACACGGAGTCGGGTTGGGCAAGTTTTGTCCAGGATAAAGGGAATTGTTTTTGGGAGGGGGGTCAGGGAAACGCCGGTGGCGACATTTAGGGAAAGTTAGGGCGAAAGGACCGCCACAAAAGGGTTTGAAACAAGAGGCTAAAAAAAGCCCAGCAAAAACCCGAGGCTCGACAGGGGTGTCGCCCTGCAAAACCTCTGCAGCCCAGAGGAAAACGCGCGAATCAGGGGGTCACGGAAAAAGATAATCAGGGCTATGGGGCTGCTGTGAGGGAAAAAAACGGGGCGAGATTTTGGCGAAATAGGAAATCTTTGCAAAAACTCGGCCAAGAAAAAAGGCCTTTTTGGGCCGGAAGGGAAGAAGTGTGGCCATTGAAGGTGTTTCGCAGAGGGGGGAGTATGGCTGAAAAGGGAAAAAAAAGGCACTTGGAAATAGGTGGACCGATTTTCCCGAGAGAAGCGCAAACTCAAAAGGGACCTAACGGGAACTAAACAAGCGGACAAACAGATCAAAAAGGAGAGAGACCTGACCAAGGAATTGTGTCGGGGCACGCGAATGTGGGCTTCAAAGGGAAAGTTTCCAGAGGTCACGGGAAAATCCTCCAGAAAAAAAGAGGGGGAAAAGCCCAAGATGAGACGTTTGAAAATGAGGGAAACTGATGTTATCCGCCTGAGAAAAAAAACTCAAAAAAAAAGGAAAATCGACGCCTTCCACGGGAACCGCTTGGGACGGGGGAGAAGGAAACGTGTTTGGGAGGGCGATGAAAGGGGGTGGCCCACATAGCAGAAAAATCAGAAAAAAAAATCAAATTCAAAAAGCTCGATAGATAATCAGGAAAAAAGAACCACCCGGTCCGCCCTTAAAAACCTAACCCAAACAAGCGATTGTGTGAATAAAAGAGGGTGTACAAGGGGATAGTAGGGGAGGGAAGTCGGCAATGCTACCGCAGTACCCGAAACGGCCACGCACAAAACGGCGAAAAAAGAACATCCAAACGGGGGGGGGGACCGCTTAAAGTGCACAGGAAAACGGTTAGCCACGTCGGGATCCAGTTCAGGGAAATGAGGTACAAGTCGTAGGATCGACTTACCCATCCCGTGGGCGAGCACAAGGGAAAGACAACGGGGGAGAAGCGGGGGGAGGAGCCCCGGCCCTGGTGGGACCCTATCCGCATGAATAACGAAAGGGGGGCTTATAAAGATTTGTTGAAGCAATAGAGAAAGCAAATAAGAGAAAATGGGGAGTCAGAGTCAAGGGACAAGAGCGCATGGCGACGGGCAAACTAAACCAGCGTGCCGGCGGAGTCGTTAAGGAACCGTTGACAACGATAGGAAAAGGGAGAAGTCACACCACTCAGCCATCCATGTTTCCAGAAAAGAGTCCGGGAAAGGAAACCTTGAAGTAAACATACAAAAAAGTCCACTGGCCGTAAAAAGGGTAAGGGGAAAGTTTCTGGGTTTTTGAAACCCAGGGGGGGCCCCAAGCCGAAAAAAATGAATTCCGTGAAAATGCCAAAGAAAAAACGAAAAAGAAAGGGGGTAGCCAGCACGGAGTAAGAGGGGAAAACCCGCGCCAGGGAAGGAAAGGATGTACACATTCCCAACAAAAAACCGGAAGATGGCCATAAAAAAGGTGAGCGCGCGCATCAACCAAAAAGAAGCCAAAAAGAACTCAGGTGTGGGGGTAGTCAGAAAACCTGGTTACACGAAATCGCAATAGGGGGGGGGCATACAAGCAGAGAGAAAAAAAAAAGTAGTAAAGGGGACGCAAAAAAAGACCCATTGCGCACACTTTAAGAGTTCCCGGTACGATTGGTCCGCCGGTCCTTGCGTTTCCAAACAGAAAAGAAAGAAAAAACAAAGATCAAGTTGGAAAACGTCCAACAGAATAACGAAGTCCAGACAAGGTCCCGCAGCCCCGCGACATCGCCCCAGTGATCACCGACCAAAACCACAGGGAGAGGACCAAGGTGGCGACGGCAAAGGTAAGCCAGAACAAACAGGGGGAAAACAGTGAGGTAAAAGCAATCACCGGTGCTCCAGAACCTACGGTTTTTTTAAAAAAAACCACCCTCCCAAGCAGCCCGCCAAGACCATGAATAATTTCATTCAAATCTTGCGGCTCCAAAAAGGGGAATTCCGCCAAATTATGGGATAAGTAGATGAAACAATCGGAAGTATGAGTTGAAAAAAACGTTGTTTAAAGCCAGGACATGAAGAAAAAGGGAAACCAGCGGAAGAAGGGAAAGTGGGTGCTGCATTGGAAAGCTGGGCTTCCGAGGCGTCGGAAAGAAAGGAAAAGTTCCCGATAAAAAACAAATAAGCGAAGCCAAAACAGAGAAGGGGGGTAGGGCACACTCGCCCCGTGGGGAAACCTTAAATAAAGTGAAGAGATCAAGAGGAGGGAATTAGTACAGGAACACTGGCCCCAGAATACCAGCGGTAGGTACCCGCGTGGTTAAAAGCAAAAAAAGAAAGAAAACATGAAAAGAAGGTTGAGGGTTGGTTACGTAAAATGTTCCGGTTTCGAAAATGGGACCCCCAGGGGAAGAAATGCTTGCTGGGGTCCCCCG
>Ga0179593_1292303_pt1 | contig 11624 bp, 16 predicted proteins | sample CZODoug2_1_08_16_FD_185931 | JGI IMG/M metagenome (GOLD analysis project Ga0179593, IMG submission 185931) | Vadose zone soil fungal communities from Angelo Coast Range Reserve, California, USA - CZODoug2_1_08_16fungal (PacBio error correction) | ecosystem: Environmental > Terrestrial > Soil >...
AGCTAGCAGCTTCGGAGGATGGGATAGAAGGAAAGATGACGCTTAAAGAGCCGGGTTCGTCAAGCATGATGGGTAGAAAGAGCTCGCAATGAGACAAAGGTCCGAGGCAGGAAAGGGATCTAAGTCAAAACGGGCAGAATCACTGGAGGAGTGTTCCGGGAACGAGGGAAAGGGATGGGGAAGGCGAAACATCTTACAAGAGAAGGAAATCTGCACTCTAGGTCTTAGCGACGGAAGGTTAGGTCAGGTCGCCTATGACCTACGCCATGTTTAAAAATACGGAGGAAGGGAGGGGGGGCGAGCAAGAAATGGGATACCTCCATTCTGTCGTACACAGGACCGAATCGACACGATTCTACAAAGCTCGACGAGAAGAAGCGAGTAAAGCTAAAGTCCAAGAGAGAGAAAAAAAAAAACGGAAGGAAGGAAAAGAGAAAGAGGGTCGCGTTTCTCGGGGAGAGAGCTTCTCTTAGAGCAGCTTGGCACGGAGCTGTCGATTCGCAAGGTCTGGCGACCCGGGGAGACGGGAGGATCTCACCACAACGCCATGGCTACTTAGTGGGGGGAAAATCCGGGAAAGATAGGGCCTAGGGTCGATCAAGACCTCTCGATAACATCCAGCTTGGTGGGGATGCTTAAACCGGAAATGCTGGTAAGAGGCTGGATCGATCAACTTAAGGGGAGGTCGACAGTCAAATTGAAAACAAAAAGATCCTTTTTTTACTACGATACCGAGAGAGGCCTCTAATCGTGGCCATGTGGATCCATGGGGAGAGGGGGGGGGGAAAACTCCAGGCTGACGAAAACAGGACTGACCCTTTAAGCTATCCGGAGAAAAGCCGACGCAAGATGGAGTGTCCGAAAGACCTTTCCGAACCGCCCGTGGAAACTACAGAAAGGGTATGGGGAGCGAAGTGCAAGGAGAGCGCCATCATATGTGGAACGAGAGAGACGAAGCAGGATCACTATTGAAAGCCCTTTGACAGGTCCATGGAGATCGAAGGAAAAGGGACGCACTTGGAAGGAAAGATCTTTCCGTAAGCCAGAAACACCGACTTACAAGTCTTTCGAGTGCTGCGGGACCTTATGCAATGGGACTGTTCGAAGAGGCTCGAGAGTGCCACCCCCTTCTGTAGGACGAAGGGATTGGCACAACATCGAGCGTGAAAGAGCAGGCGTTCGGAAGGGGCAACGCAAAATCAACAACATATACTCCGCATTCAATCCGGGGTTTGGGCTTACACGCCTGGGTGTACCCGCACGATACATGGGTTATTACAAGGGGGGGAAGGAAGTAGAAATCGGGAAGGGGCATTGGAGGTCATTCTAAACTCACTCCTTCCGACAACAACAACAAATTGAGAGGCAAAAACACTTCAAGAAAACTTCAGAACTATCGGACAAGAAGCAACACGAAAACGAGGAAATGATAATACTCTATACGCCTAATTAAAATAAGGCCGCGCGGATCCAAGTTCTTGGACAGTAGACATCTTAAGGTCCCAGAGGGCGACACCAGGTCAAAAAATATCCCGGCTATCCTAAACACAGTTGACCGTGAACCAGGCAACAGTAATAGAAGACGCACACTATTACGTTACTAAGACGAGGCCGTCGCAAGGGGACGTATGAGATTCGCTCAACCAGCCGACCAAAGGGTGTCGAAGAGACAAGGCAAGGAACAGTAAGAGAAATGCAGGGGTTGTAGAACATTTTTTCTGAGAGGGATGTGGGAAAAGAACAGGTATCCGCTAAAGGAACACAAAACAGCGTCCAGAGGACATCAACAAGACCTCAAACATACTGCAATAAATTGAAACCACGGAAAGAGGAGAGTGGCTCCTGCGAACAGAAACATGCCGGAGCTTTCATAGGAGGGAGCAGAACGGAATCGGGAGGGAATAAACAACCAGAAAAAAGACCGAAGAAAAGTCTCAAAAGCATACAAAAACGCACCGCTCACGAAACCATAACGACCAGCCAGGAGGCGTTACCCGTGACCAGAAAGGAAAAACGAGGGGGGATGGAAGGGGAGAAACAACTACTCTCTTGCCGCCTCCATCTAGCAAAAGTGCAGCGGTGAAAGTACACACGATACGTCCGAGCCGCGCGGCGAAGGATCCAAGTCAAAACGGCGCATAAGCCGTCAAGGCATACATATCAAAAGAGCACGGCCGATTTGGACCGAATAGCCTCGATCACGAGGAACAGAAAAGACATGAACAATGCAAAAAGGCTAGCCAAGAGAGTTAGGTGACGGGTGAGGCCCGAAGGAAATAGGGGAAGTCCACTTTTGCCAACTCCATCTATTATCCTTTAAGCAAAAGGCTATGAGACAGACCCTATGTAAAACATCGCAAAAACGCCTCTGCATGGAAGGATCTTGGGGCGTTCTGCTGCTGGGAAGGTCGGTCGGAACGGTGTCAAAAAGAAACGATGATGGTAGGTATCCACATCACCATGTCAGACCCCCAGGCCGTGACCCATTCGGTCGTTGCTTGTCGACGAAGACACATTGGGGGAAGTCGAAAGGAAAGGAAATCTAAGGATCAAAAAAACAAAACGGAGGGGGGGGGGTAAATATATATATTGTCATTGAAATGTACCTTGGGGAGTTCGTCGCACGCCCGAAGGACACTGGAACGCCTCTCGGCGCCTGGTGCGTGGAGAAAAAGATGAAAAGCATCGGGAAAACTTTGAAGGAGCCATCGTCCGCAACATCATGGCACCTAAAGGACGGGAAGCGCGGCCCGGTTCAAGATCGCAGTGGGTCGGAATTGGCAAGAGGGTCCTGCTGAAAAAGCTTCCTGAGGGAATGATCCTAGGGGGGATCGGGTCACAATCTAGGGATTCCTGCCAGATCAATCTTAAAGTCAAACTTAATGAATACCGTAACTGCCTCGCGAAGATGGTCCCTATCCGTAATGAGTTAAAAGTCGGAGGAGAAGGACTCGAAAAAAATTCGGGTTCCTTCTGACGATCAAAGCGAAACAGCTGCTCTTATCGAGGAAAGAACGGAGGGGGAAAAACGGTCAGGAATGGCGGACTGCGACTGTTCGAGCAGCTGAGGACTCCGGGATAGGAAAAGACGAAAATTCCGACAGGGGGGGGGAGAAAAGCGGGCAGCGGCAGAAAGGTGGGTTTCGCCCAGGAGGCAAGCACATAGGTGCGACGATGGGAACGCGTCGCCGCTCTTGAAAATTGAATTGGAGGGGGGAGGGGGGGACGGTGTCAGAAAGATTTGGTTGGAACTGTGAAAAAAGCTGGTCTTGTCTTTGGGTGTGGGGGTATGTGAGAGAGGGACGGACGACCGCGCGACCGCCGGGAACTGGCAAGACTCTTCGACGCAAAGAGCAGGATAAAAAAAAAACGTGGGGGGGGGGCATTGCTGTCGGGTCTTCGGGAAGTTGTTTGGGAAGGTGTGGGTCGATTTGCGGCTGAAGCTGTGGTTGGTAAGGGAAGGGCTGGGAAAAAGTGACGTTAAAAACTAGAAATCAAGCAAATCGCATTATAGTTCACCGGATGCCGGCCTTTCCGGCGTATGCGCGAAGGGGGCGGGGGGGGGAAGAAAAGACCAAGATCGCTGACCGGGGGACGCGAAAAACGACTGCGCAAGCGGCTTAACGTCACTGGGGCCGGGAGAGCGGCGAACTTGGAGGAGGACGATGAAGGGTACTTGTTAAGTCCGTGAGCGGCCTCGAGACGCGTCGAATTCTTTTGTTCACTGGGTTGGAACAGATATGGGCAGTTGGGGGGGGGAAGGGGCCCAAGATGTTCAAGGGGAGCCGATAGCTAAAATTTTTTTTCGGGGGAGGGGCTTCGGCAGAGAAGAGAGCCGTTCCGTGTGGAAATATGGTGTATCTAGGAGGACTGGAAGTGGAATGAGTGTTGGGAAACTGCAAGAAAAAGTGGTCGGTTGGGGATCCTTGTCCGGAGGGACGTTGAGAACATTACCGAAAAAAAAAGTGGGTACGAAGGAAAAAACCGGACCGAAAAAGTCCAGAAGGGTGCGGCCCACAAACCGCTGATCGCGCCAACAAAGGGCCCCTGGAGCGGATCGTTTGAGGAGTTATGCGAATACGTGAAAAAAAAAATGTAACGAAGACGATGAAAAAAAAAAGGCGTCCCACAAAAACGGGTAACCAATATCGATAAGCCCCGCACAGGGAGAAGAAACGAAAGAAATACGAAAACGAAGAAAGAAGGGGGGAGGGGGCGAAAATTCCTCGGCGGCTTCGGTCGACAGGCGACCGGAAAAAAAGAGGGAGAGAGAAGTGGCAAGGGGTCACTGAGGGTAAGAAAGCGATCTTAGAAGGAAGCAGGGTGAAAAAAAATGAGAACACAAGAGGCTCTCAAGAAACGGGAGAAAGCGAACGATCGCCCCTGGTCGAATGGAACTGATCGAGGACATAAAGTGGAGGGCGGGAGGTGTAAAACGGGGGATCGGCTCAATGGCCTCCGGGCAAAGTGATTTGGGCAGCCCTATCTGCGCCATTTATACGGGCAACGAATGTCGCAAAGAAGGAAAGGGAACCAGTCCAACAGAAAAGAGGGGGGGGGACAAAAGAATAGCTGAAGGAGAGAAAAATCTACAGCGGTGATCAGCAAAACAAACGCTGATGGGGAGAGGGGGAGGGGAAGGTAGAGGGGCATGTCGCAGAGAAGGAAGGACCATTGGAAAAAAAGAAGGGATAATTCTTGCAGTAAAAAAAAGGTAAGCGCGATTCGAAAAGCTTCTTCTGGGGAAGCAGAGCGTAAATCTCCGGGCCAGCTGGCGACGAGAAGATACGCGCAAGCAAAGAAACGAAGATGAGAGACAACAACAAAATGAAAAGAGAAGATTCGTATTTCAACTTCAGGGGATCTGGAAGAGTGGAGGACGACCGCTCTTCCTCGCCAGGGAGAACGGGGTGAGAAGGCTCGAGAAATGGTCAGGAACGGGGGGGGGGCCGGCGAAAAAAGGAATGGGAAACCTTCATGCAAGACATAACATAGAACGCCGCGAAAGGGTTGTAATTAAGGATCAACAAAAGAAGGTAAGATCGTCGCCGGCATCAGGAGCGTCGCCGCAACCTGAATAATTCTTGGACGGGCTTTCCAGAGAACTGAATCGGAAATCGTGCACTTGGGAAAAAAGAAGAGGTCGACAACCCATGGACAACCGGAGAACAATTGTAAAGAAGAGGGACTCGGTCGAGACACGAAAGACCCAGCTGGGGGGAGGCCTAGACGGAGATAAAGTGAGGGACGAGACGGGCGAGAGCAGTTTAGCATGGGAATAAAGTCGCCATAATATGCGTTGAAAGGCAGACCCTGATATCGACGTGAGGCAGACAGGAAAAAAGGTAGCCGTCTGGAAACTCCTGGAAGTCGTCAAGGGAACGCACGGCCCAGTAAATCAAGAAAAAAGAAACGTGTCGTGCTGGGCGTGGAGGGGGACTTTTTCGGGAAACCGATAGTGTTGAAAAAAACAGTGGGCGGGCGGGACCGAATTGGTGCAAACAATCCATGAGGAGGAAAATAAGAGAAAATAATCGGGGAATAACTGACTCACAACAAGAAAAAACCATGAAAGGGCTGTGGGGGGGCGGCTATCAGGGTTTGGCGGAACGCAACCTGCGGAAGCGGTTCCTTCATTAAAAGAATTGCCGTTAGATGCATTAGAAAACGCAGCAGGGAAGAGCAAAGTGAAAAAGGCATTGAAAAACGGCAAATCAAAACGAAAAGCCATGAGAAAACCAAAAAAAAAATGATAAGGAGATGCCTAAGAAGAAAGGAGAATGCCGGACGTATCCGGAATCGTGTCGCAATGATAAAATCGTAACTGCAAAGATCGGTGGAGAAAAAAACTTGACCAAAAGAATGCAATCCGCCATAGGCCGAAGCAAACGTTGAAAAAAAGACATCATCCCTGAAAAGGAATAGAAAGCAGAAGGGGCATACGCAAAATAGAAGAAAAGCAGGCTCCAGTCCTCTCGACGGTGGGACGCGAACAAATCCTCCAAAGGTTGTCTCACCGCATCAAGCCTTCAAGGGGATAAAAGGCTTTAGGCAGAGGTCATCGAGATAGTGTCTGGTACAAGACGGAGGGAATCCAAGAAAACACAAGTGACAAAGGGGAGACAATCTAAGTACCGCATCACTAATGGAAAAAGAAAAGGGGGGGGTGGCGTGGTCGCAACTCGTTCGGGCAGGGATTAAGATTACGCAAGGGACTCTTAGGTCAGCGTCGCGCGGGGGAACGGGACAGCGCGAAAAGAAAAACAACCAACAAAGAACAACAAGCTCAAGTATGAAAGGAAAACAACGCAAAAAAAAACCAAAGAACAGCAATTACTCAGAGGAGGAGGTTACACTCGGGGAACAGAAAGGACGGGTATTCCTGGGAGAAAACCCACTCCTCAGAGGGCCCAAGCCATCGCGCGCGTCGAGTTCGGAAAAAAGGGAAGCGCCTTCCGCCGATATAAGCGAATCTCAGCAACGCAGGGCGGCGAAATGGAACCTGAAAGAAACAAGAGGGAATACTATAACCTCTGACTGGGATATCTTCATGAATGTTAAAGAGGTGCGGATCAGCAAAAAAAAGCAAGAAAAATGACAAATATATTCACCAGCTAAGGCGTAAAGGGAGGGACCTTTATCATTGTAGGGGAGAAGGACAAAAATGTTGACAGAGACTACGAAGGAGGGAAAGAAAGGCATGATTAAAAGTGGGGAAGAAAAAGCGCAGGAAGACCGTCGCCTGCGCTGCAAGGGATCTGGGGGGGGATGACTTAGGCAGGGCGTGCGAAGCGGTCTGGTCGCGCAAGAGGGAAAGTTTCAAACACAGCACACAGGGCGCCGGAACGAAGTGATACCAGGCAGGGTCATTAGGGGGTAAAAGAGAAATCAAACAGGGCTCGAGCAAGGCAAAATCGAGAGAAAACAAAACAACTCGGAGGAAGGAGAGAGATTTCATGTAGACAAGGGGGGAAGTCGAAACGCATGAAGAACAATTGGAGCAAAAAAATGCGGGTCGAACTGGGTGTCTTGGGGAAAAAGCTGACAGCAAACTACCAGGGTCGTACTCCGATAACTCCAAAAGGAAAAAGACAAGCAATTTCATCGCCGCCGGTAGGGGAAAAATGTGGGGAGGTTTCCATAGGGGCAGTGCACTGAGAAAAGATGGGATTATGCCTATATGGGATCGGCACTCAAACAAAGCGAAAAGTGATCCAGGGGGGACGGTAAAATCAACTTAACATAACTGGCACTTTGAATGGGGGGAGGGAAATGAGCATAGGTGGTTCCCAAGGGATAGGGCGAGGGGAATCGGGGGGAAAGGATCTCTCTTCGTAAGAAATCGTATGCAATCGACTGCGGCAACAGGCGCCGGTGCGGACTTGGGCTGGGGTCGACTCGCGTCTTTTCTCTGGGGACGGGAGAGGCGCGACCTTGAAGGGCTACCCGCGCGATGTCGGAGGTTGGGTGCCAACTTAGGGGGTTAACACCCAATGCATAACGAAGTTGGCGCATTTGAAACGCGGTGCGGGCCGCCGAGTGAGGGGAAAATTGCTGGTAAAATGTCATTTTGGAGGGTGAAAAGTTTGGTAATTGGCTCTCGGTGAGCCTGAGGGCCTGGCTGGGTGTTGTATGTTCGGATTGCCGCAGCAAAGGCAGGGCGACCGCAGAGGAACTTGGAAAAAGCCTGTAACAAGTCATTCGAAAAAGAGGGACTTGGGAGGGGGGACCGGAGGGTTACGGTGAGGGGGGGGGGGGAGGATTTTTGATAAAGGGGATGAAACTGGGGTTGTTTATCTGGTCCGTCGTTCGTGGACAAGAATTAATGAAGAGAAGGATTTAACACGGGGCGTACTTCCTTGAAGGCGTTATCGGCGCAAAGGGGGGGTGCGGGGATCGAACAAATACTGCGAACCGGGACGGAGACAGGAAAGGGTCGGTACATTCATCTGAGGGTATAGAGGCGTCTGGATAGGCCTGATGCATATGCTTTAAACAAAGTACGGCGGCTCGCGCGCGGCGGCAGGCACAAAGGTGTAGACGTGTAAAAAAGACGGAGGACCGATGGATAGGAGGCCTAAGATATTGGAAGGAGGAAAGAGCGGCAAGGGATTTCGGCTTCGTCTCCGGTGAGGACAAAAACAAGAAGTGCGGGTGGGGGATAGACTGGGAAAGGTTGGACTGGATTGAGGGGGATCAATGTTGGACTGGGGGGGGGTTTGAGACGGGAGCCGTGCTTTCGTTAAAAAAAAAAAGTCAAACGGCCAGGAGGCGTGACGACTGGGAAGGCAAACAAGAAATGTCAGGCAGGAAGGCCACAAAACAAGGCTGGGATCAGGACGGCCAAAACAAAGCGCCCAAAGTCGAAATGGGTGAGTGGGAGTGTATGCCCGGAAGAGACGCATAGGCTTCACGACGCAACTCCTAGTTGTGTGGGACAAAAGAAGGCGGCCAAAAAATGTTGGTGTAACATAGGGCAGAATCGAACATCAAACTCAGGGAAATCCGGTCCCCGAAAGCGACAGCAAAAAGGAAATCGGTTGCGTGGCCGCCGGGCCGGCCAGGTCGTAAAAAACCTTAAAGGCTGAAGATCAACGGGGCGGCAAGGTGTTCCAATGTCACCGTCAGAGAGGAGTAGAAGGCGAGCGGCAGTTCCAAAGAGCTGTAGTTAAACGGCCTCAAGAACGGAGGATAGGAACTATCGCCGAGGCTTTTAAACTGTGGAAGGAGAGGACATCAAGAACTTTTGGTGTTGCGCGGATGTACTGAGAGGGGGCCAATTATATGCAAAAAAATAAGGGGCGACATAAAGTGAGGGTTTTAGAAAGATCAGGAACATGGGGATACAAGGAAAAACGGGGGGCATGACCAGAGAGATGGAAAACGTAAAATCCAGCAAAAAAAAACGAGGAACGACGAAGGCTTGCCAGGGAGAAAGACCAGCATCTTCCAAAAATAGGTCAATCAAAAGACACGCTGCGAAGGCGGAAGTCGAGGGTGAGGTCGCCGAAGCAGAGAGACGGGGTCGCGCGGTGGAGATCCCTGACAGGTGCAAGCAGGACAAAGCAAGTTCGTCGCGCATCTGATCCATCGCTTCAGAAATGAGCGACGAGAAGATCGCGGCAAGCGGGGGGGGAAAAAAGACAAACATCTCAAAACCAAAAAAAAAGGGAGGGATTAAAAAGGGATGTGGCTAGGTCGCGGGGCAGCGATCTTCTAGAGCAATTGGAAAAGGGGAAAGTCGATTGCTGACGAAGATCAACGCTATCGAAATGGGGTGGGATCGCAAAACGCCGCGATGGGTAAAACATCACAGGGCCGAGTAGAAACCTGCCAGGAAAGGCCGAGAGAAAAGGATTTTGCAAGGATCGAACCGAGTGCGGGGAAAATGACTGGAGCTGAAAGGACAGTTCCCGGAGGCAGCCAGGAAACAAGTGGAGGCCTTGAGGGGGGGGTTACGTGCTTCCTGCCGTAGGGGCCTCGAATAAGTGGATTTGTTGCCGGGATTTGGGAAATCCATAGGGCGATAGGAGAAAAATGCCCAGGCGGAACGAAACGATCGGCTGCCGCTTGAAAAAAGATGAGAAGGACCGGCGGGCAGCACAGCGCCGGCAAGGAGGGGTCTTCCATCGACCGATGAGTAGAAAGAGCGAGATCGGGGCGATCGAAGTGGTGGACCCTTCAATCGAGCCAAGCAGAAAAAGTGAGTTGGAATTCTGGGCAGGATCCGGGCTTCGAGATGCGTAAGTATTGACGGGGAAACAACGGGACCCTTCATTACACAAGCCTTGAAAAGTTCGCCCGTGGGGAATACTTAATCCTTAGGGGAAAACGAAGGCAGTACAGACTGACGGCGTGGAGGGGGGTGGGCTTTGACGGGATGCATCTGTCTTGAGATTTCGGAGGCAAAAAGGGGGGTGGCAGCAGGAGGGGGAAACGCCGATTTTTGTAAAAAAAAATCTTATTGGTTGTTGAAGAGGAGGCAAAATTAGGCTTCTCGGACGGGAACGTTCATAAGCCACTCAGATCCAGAAGAGTCAAAAGGGGGAATGCGGCTGTGGTTGAGTCCAAATTCGGTGGGTTGTCTACAAAAATTCGTTACAGTTGGGAGGGGAAAAAGTTTTTGCCTTGAGAGGAAATGCAGGAGGAAGTCCGTTCAAGTTCACTTTAAACAAAAACTTCGGAGGCCCGAAGCGACAAATAGAGAATTGAGGGCCGGATCAAAACCACATTCAAGAATTTCAAAGACCAAAACCGTGCGGAAATGATAACTGGGGTGAAGAGGCCAGAAGCCGTACTAGGGCAAGAAGCCGCTTGAGAAGATGACGGAAGAGCGTGCGGGGAAATAGCATCGTAACTTGACCTTCAAGATTTAAAAGGGGAAGGGACAAAAAAAAAGATGCAAGACTCGAATAGGAACGCGCTCAACGGACATATTTAAATTCCTAAAAGGGGGGGGGAAGAAGGGATAGAATAGACGCCGAGGAAAAAAAAAACCATCATTTTTACTCAGGAGAAGTGCATGGGGGGTGAAAGTATGTGGAATGGCGCTCATAGCAAGAAAGAAACAAAAAAAAAAAAAAAAAAAAAGGTGGGGTAGGCCCGAAGAAAAGCCGCTTCAAGTTTAAGACGGCCTGGCTGAATATGTCGATGGCCTCAGTGTCGAGCGATTTACTTTTAAAAACGACGGTATCCAGATGAAGGAACAGCGTTCCAGGCTTAAATATCTCAATGAAAGAGGAAACCATCTAGCGAAAAAGAGTTAAAAAAAAAGGGGGAGCCCGGGGGGGACGGGGCTTGGTCGCATGGGGGGACCTAAGTCTTCGTACATGAATATTAAAGTCAACGGAGGGAAATCGGGCGGCAGGAAGGGGAAAAATCGAGAATACCAACCACCAATTACAGTCAAAAAGAGTCATAAAGATCAGGACAAACAATACTCAAATCAGAAAAGAGACCAAATAAAAAACAAAGAAAAAATAATCGAGGTCGAGGCGTGAACCGTGCCTTAACGCGCCACTATGACAGGTGAAACTCCTCCTACGCGCTGGGGGAAAACACACCTCCTTCCATCGGCGGGCTCTTAACGCGTGGAAAAGGGCTTGCGCACAGTTCAGACCGTAGACCTTAGTAAAAAAGAGCCGAAGAGGAGAAAAACAGACTCGAAAAAACGGCCGTTTTTTTCTCAGGGAAGAGAATTCAGAAGCAGGCGGAGAGAAAAGAGAGTAAAAGGGCACCTAAGGGTACTTCCGAATTTTTAACCTCTGCGATCTAAGTTAACAACTCATACGAGTATGCCGAAAAAGAAGACATTGACAAGTATTAAAGGGAAAAATGTGAATATGGAGGAGGGAAGGTCTAGATGTTGGAACAGATCGGAAGTAGGAAATCATGCAAGATGTAGCAAAGGAAAAAAAATATTGAAATCGCCGAAAACCGATAAATACAAAAAACACTGGGGATTGGGTTCGGGTTCATGAGGAAAAGGCGTCAAGTAGTCGGCGAACGGGGCGCGGCTATTTTTTACAGGGGAGGGGTAGGATCGCACAGGCACGCAGGTCAGACAATCTCGCGTTCTGAAAGATGCTGAAAAGAAAACATGGGGGTGAGAGAGAAATGCGGTC
>Ga0179593_1345524_pt1 | contig 11624 bp, 14 predicted proteins | sample CZODoug2_1_08_16_FD_185931 | JGI IMG/M metagenome (GOLD analysis project Ga0179593, IMG submission 185931) | Vadose zone soil fungal communities from Angelo Coast Range Reserve, California, USA - CZODoug2_1_08_16fungal (PacBio error correction) | ecosystem: Environmental > Terrestrial > Soil >...
CGGGGAAGTCAATATGGAAAAGATGCGATACTTCCTGTTCCACTCAAGTAGAGGGTAAAAGCCCTCCCCTAGGAGAAAAAATTCGTCTCTGCCATGAGACGGAAGACGACCTTAATCCGAAGCAGAAACAAATAAAGCCGAAAAAAGGGGAAAGTCTGGCAGCGAGTTCGCGATGCCGCCAGCCTGACTTCCGGGAGGGGAATCGGGACTACGCCTGAATGGCCTCCAAAAATATCCTTGGAAAATAGCGAGGTAACGCGGAAAGGTCAACGGTAATAGAAAGAAAAAGATACGGGAAAAATCAGTCACACGGTGCGCCTGTCATGGCGTGATTACGCACGTTTTGTGTAAAAAAAAACTCAGCATGATGCCGCGATCGCGGGAGGGGAGCTTCCTTCACCGGACTTTGAAGAGTCGAACGAACCGTACCGTTTGCCACTCAGAAACGAATAACCAAAGTTGTAGTTTGCGACAAGAAGGAGGAAAAAGCCAACCGAATAGGAAAGTCTGAGGGAGCTGGGGGGATTAAAGTCGATTCCATTCACGTTCATGCAAATCAGTTGCTGCGACAGGTATTGGGAGATAGAGGAGGGACTCAAGAAGTGAGAAAACAAGCGATCAGCGAACTTCCGGTTCGTTGGGACGGAATCCTACCGATCGGGAGGCATGGGCCGGAATTGCTGGGGAAATGAGAACGCCCAGGTAAAGATTGGGAAGTCACAGGAAAGTAGAAGAAGACAGAATGCAACAGGGGTGCAAAACATCCGGAACGAAAGAAAAACTAGTGTGGCCTGTAAAGTGTAAGAAAAGGAGAAAGCCTGACGCCAAACGAGTAGCTGTGGAGGGGACGATGTGAAAGAGGGGCGTCTGAAATCGAACTCCAAGAACGTGGTAAAATTGTTTTGTGTAAGAGAAAAAGGAAGGGGGAGTGAGAAACCAGTGGCAAGAAAAAGTCGCTCCCCAGTTTCGCTAGAAGTAGTAAATGAGGATGGTTGGTTGGACAACAGACTCCGGTGGCGGACGCAAACGAGAGGGGAAAAACGCGGGGGAGGATACCCGTGGGTTGGCACCACGAGCAACAAGAAAGTAAGCAGACGCGAAAACTGAGGACAAAAAGCATATGAAAAATCAAGGTTGAATTGCGCTTTGGACAAGGAAAAGGGGGGGAGGGAAGGGGAGGGGAAAAAACGGTATCGAGAAAAGAGTTCCAAAGAATCCAAAAACGGGAGTAGAAGAGTGGTCGAGTGGTCTCCAGTGGAAAAAGGGGGAGTGAAGGGGCTGAGACCCTTTGCTTCGTTAAAAAGCAAGAGCGGGCAGAGGCACCGCCGAATGAAAGACAGAATGGAGAGTTCCAACAGAGTCCGTAAGAAGTTCCCACACCCACACCAAAAGAGCCTGTATTGGATTAGAAAGAGAAGGTGGATTTGCTACAAGAGAGTGGGTCCACCCAGAGGAACATGGTCCAAACGAGAAAAAAGTTAGCCAAGTCAAGACCATGTCGTAACAAACAAGTCACCGAGGAAAGAAGAAATTTAGTTCCAAGACCAGCCGGGTGAAGCAGAAGGGTAAACTTTATTGCGGCCCGGTTTGCGAGGGGGGAAAGATGTCCGAAGAACCGGGCAGAGTGAAGTAGTGTGAGGAGCAGAAACAGGAATGCTCGAGAAAAGCAAAAGGACTGATGGCATCCAAGAGCCACGGGTCGTATTTAGGCAATGGAACTGTGTGGGGTCACGAAAATTAATGAAAGCACGAGAAAGCTGGATGCTCCATCAAACTGATCGCATTCCTGCCAGATAGGTATGGTATTTATTGGGGCGTTAGAAGGTTCTGCTTTACGGCGATTGACAGAGCGCCGCGAATGAAAAAAGCTGTTCTGCTGATGCTACTAAAGAACACCGGGGTACGGTAAGGTTGGAGTCTTGCCAACACAGGCGCGTTCTGAAGGGGGACAGGGCTGGGGGGCGGGTTCTGGGTGTGCCGAACGTCGGCGTAGAGAGATGGGTCACGACCCGGCTGGGTCTCCGACTCTCCTGAAGGGGGATGCACACTTTCCTGGAGGCTGCCGTGGTCGAAAGTAATATTCCAATCGCGCTAAGCGGCGTGGCGTTTCATACGAGGAGAGATGAAATGGTGAGGCCGCTTGAAGTCAGCGATCAGCTCGTTCACCAGGGAGGGGATCATAGAGAGACAAAAAAAAAGGGGAAAGGAAGCCATCACGGGTGCAGTATCGAAACGGAGCAGGGAGGGAAAAAGGAGAAATGACATCTCGCGCAGTATAACGATCAGCGCTTCCGCTCTGTTTGCAAAGAAGGGAACGGTCCCCAGAAAAACAAATTAACGTTGAAGCTCCAGCGGACGAGGAGATCAAACAGTAACGGGAGGGGGGGGAATCGAAATCTCTCTACGACACGGACGCCGAACCCCGCCAAGAGAAGAAAGTCCACCAATCTCCGGTTTGGGGCAAAGAGAACTCCGGAACAGCCCAGATGTTGGGAATTGAGGACAGTTACAAGAAAGAAAAAGAAACGATGGCTTGGGAAGGAATCGCCGGGCAACGTCCGCACAGGGAAGGGATGAGCACTGAATAAACGACAACCGAAATCCTCAGAAAAAAATCTAAAAAAGGACTGATGAGCATCCAGTAGCGTGACGGAGGTAAAGGGGGACGGAAAACAAGTGAATCGGAATGCAGACTCAGCTAAGGGGAAGTTGTTCAGAAGGACTGCCGGAGAAATAGGTCTCGGAGACTAACCATAATTGCAGCAATCGGCGCTGGCAACTAGGAAGTCTCAACACTCCCGCCGCACAAGGGGCAGAATAAGTAAACAGGGTCAGGAGGACAGCCAGCTGGCAGCGGAAACTAACTTCAGGAATTCCACGTCTACGGGCGGGGTTACGAAGGGTAGGCTGCTTTGGGGCGCAATTTTTGCTCGCCATTGGGGGGAAAGGGGGGGAAATACGGGGCGGGAAAGAGAAACGACTAAGGTGGGAAAAAACTCCACTTCGGTTAAGAGAGGAAAAGAACCGGGGGCCGCGGTGGCGGTGTGGGGGTTTGGGCACGGTCTTTCCGGAAAAGGCACATATCAAACCCTCCTTGGCAGCGCGGCTGGGAAATCGAAAAAGAGAACGCAAAAGGGGCTCAGCACCGGCCAAGGAAAAAGTGAATTTTGGCGAAACCACGGCGACCACGCCCTTCGGACTGGGAAAAAGAACGAATTGTGGGAAGGCGGACGCCGGGACTCGAACAGGGGGGTTCACCCCCATGCATTACCTTCGGTGAAAAAAGCGAAGGAAAACGGCGGAGGGATAGGATAACATGCAAAGTGAAGTGCTGTCTGCGAAGGGGCTCACCGTGGGCAAAAACGGTCATCATCCAAGTTTGGGGAATGCGGGAGTAAGGAAAATGTAGGGTGTGGGGGAGGCAACACAAAAACCGCAAGAGGTTCCGAGAACGGGGGAGAGGGAAATTTTGCCGGCCGATATTTGGGCAAGGGAAAGGGTCAAAAAAAGTGATACAACCTGGCGCGAATCGATGGTCGATTGTGCAGAAAAAGGGGGGGGACCTCTCAATAAAACAGAGACTCGTGTGGCGTACGGAGGAACATCATCTGAAGAGGAAACAGTCGAAACTAGGGGGAAGTTCGGAAGGCCGATGTTGCACAAATGTTGCATCTGATCAGATAAGAAGTTTTTCGCAAAGAGAGTCTTAAGAGGGGATCAAAAGGGCCAAGACGGACGGCCACCAGCCGGGAAGGGAAAAAAGTAGGGGGGGGATTTCCTGAAAAAAGAGCGCTGAATAAAGGCGGCTAAATTTGGAGACGAAAGAGAGGCGACTAAGAATAAGGTGAAGGAAAACCATTTGGAACGTGAAACTAAAGGAATCCAGCATCCATCAAACTGTTCGTTCGGTGGGACGATAAGTAGGGGAGAGAAAAGAAAAATCGCCAGAGAGGGACTAAGATGGCGGAGGAAACGGGGCGGTGCTTACGGCGGCAAAGTCCTGGCTGAAGAGACCTCGGAAGGAGAGAAGACCTAAAGCTGAAGTTTGGTGTCACAACGTGCGAGGGAAAACCCATGCCGGCGCACCGAAGTTACTATTCTGGGGGGGAGAAAGCGGAGGGAGTACCGGATGTTGAAGCAGTCTCACTCGCGAACTAGACAAGGAGAATTCTTGGTGGGGAGGCCCACCTGAGGGGAGTAGGAGTGCAAAAAAATGGGGGGAGGGTTGACTGGCATCCCTAAGATAAATGTCACGCGTTTTTTCCTGTGTATCAGGCGGGATTTGGGGGGGATCCCTCTTTGTAAAGGGAGAAATGACAGGAATATGGAGGGAAAACGAACTGGGATCGGCGGGCAGGTATTTTAAGTCGCGCTTGATTGTGGAAGAACAGGTCCAGGTCTCTCAGGACACAGAGAAAGATCACACAAAAAGAGGAGGAAAAAAACGGAAGAGAGATGTAATTACGATACTTCCTGTTAAGAGACAAAACGCGGATTGAAAACCCAAAGCGATCACAGGTGCGGGTCAGACCAGGGAAAGGAGACCAACCATAGGCCCTCTACAAGCGAGAACAAATAAAAAGCCGACAAAGAAACGGCGCATGGGAGAGAAATTACTGAGAAAAACGTAGGAACATTGTCGTGATCGAGACGCCAGGGTGTGCCCCTCCAAAAGGACCGAGATCCATGGGCTAAGGGTCGAAGGAAAGGGGCGGGGAAAAAGAAATTATCGTAAGACTCCAGATAAAGGCAAATACTCCGTCATCCTCGTTGAGTAAGGGGAGGGGTCTTTTATCTAGAAAAACGTTGTTAACAAAAAAAAGTAAAAAATGGATGGCAGGAGGTAAGGGGAGATTTCAGACTTCCTTAGCAAAACTTGGTGAAGCGGATTCACGCACCGGGCAAAGTGGCCAACTAAAAAAAAGTCGTAATACGCTCGGAAAGGTGGGTCCCGGGGGCTCATCCAGATGAGACAAAAAATCCTAAAAGTGGAATGGAGCTGGATGAAGGGGAAAGAAAACTTCACGTGCAAGGAAAAATTAACTTTAGCCATTTGGCAGGTTCTGGGCAATCGCAAATTGGGGGAGGCGAAGAAAAAGACTGAAGGTGGTGTTTACAGTCACTCCTACACTGAGGAAAGTCACTGCTGTGTTGGAAGGGAGGGGGATTGGAACATGAGAAAAAGAAAGTAGGTGAGGAGCACCGATAGATGGCATCAGAATGGGACAAAGGTTTCCCCGAAGAAGGCTCGCGAACATCAGAAGGGGTATAACTCGTGGAATCCCTAAGGACGCAGACGACAAAAAGTAGCTGTTGGGAGTTGAAGATGAAAAACGGATGAAGCTCGGAAAATAAAAGAGAGGGTAGAAAAAGGGTTTTGGAAAAGAAAAAAGCCGGAGGGGAAAGACAGGTCACTCACCAATCTTCAGTCCCAAAGTGGCGTCTATGAAGTAGTAAAAGCGACTTGCGTTTGTGTTTTCCAAAAAGAACTCGGGGGGGGAGTAAGCACCCACAGAAAAACGCGGTGATGGGCCTTGGGAGGGTACCCAAGGAAAAACAAATCGGGGAAGCCGACGCGGAAAACTGAAATTTTGAAGGATAAGGAAGAAGAATTGAATGGGGACGAAACGGGGAGAACACATAGAATATGGCCGGAAAAGGTATGGATAAGTATGGAATCTCATAATCAAAAAAAAAAAAGGAAGGAGTCACGAAGCGTGGTCAGGGTCTCAATGGAAGGGGGGGAGACGTGGAGAAAAACTGGCAGTTGTCTCAGTAGAGAAGGGTCAGTTCAACCGAAAGCATTCAGAAATTTGTGTAGAGGGGGGAAAACGAGGTCCGTAAAGAGCCAACCACCAACCAAAGAAAGGGCTAAGTGGAGGGTTCTTATACAAGAATTTGGAGTGGCGACGGTGAAAAAGGCCACGAGTAATGAAAAAAGAGGGCTAGAAAAATTCGCCAAAGCATGCCCAAGGGAGGAATCCGCAAAGGAGCCAGGATGGAAAAAACAAAACTCAATTTAGTTCCAAGAGTCCAGAAAAGGAAAAGCACGTTTTAAGGGAGGTCAGAGCCCACGGTTGCGGGCGGGAGTTGGGAGGAAAGGGCAGAAATGAAGAGGACAGGGCAATTAGGTGAGGGGGCCGAAGTAATGAAGTCTATACTTCCAGCTATGGTTTAATCCAATCTCCACGACGGGGGAGGGAATTAATATAATGTTCGAATAAATTAGTTGCCTAAAAAGGCAAGAAAACTATACTCTGCCACATAAGCTATCGGCCTGACCATATATTGCTTATAGTGATTGTTTTCTTTATTAGTAGGGAGGGAAGGGGAAGTTGGACGTTGCAATGAGGAAGAAAGGGAAAACCATAGTTTTGGACACGTCGTGTACTGTACGAAAAGAGCCAGACTGTCAAAGTATTCCCAGGATGAGAAAAAGAACTCGTGGTTCTTTACGGCAGGGGGGGCGTGGTTTTAGGAGAAAGGCAGGCGTGAGAGATAGGAGGAGAAAAGAAAACCTTACGGGTCTCTCCGGCCAGGGATCTCAACTTGAGAGCTTCCGTCGGGAAACGGGGAAACTTAGGGCAAGAGCGCTAAAAGAAGATCGTTTCAGGAAGGAAGGAGAGGAACGAAATGATGGAAACAGAGGAGAGGAATCATCTAGGGTGACAGCAGGTATTGCCATGGCTCTAAAGAAATCCAACAGGGAAAGGGGGAAAGAAGATGAGCCTCCCTGTTTTCCGGATGGGAGTATCAAGATGGAACCCTACAACCGGAGGCTAGAGAGTAGGAAACGGTAAATCGACGGAGAGATAGGAAAGTAGATGATTTAAAATTTCGACAAGGAAGAAATCACCTTCACGTTGACGCTCACTCTACGGGGGCAGGGAGAGCAAACAATAAACAGGTAGGGGGGGGGAAGAGAAATAGCGAACTCCGAGTCAAAAAAAAAAACCGCCAATCCGCAGAACAACCACAACGCCGGGTTTTTGCAAGGGGAAAAGAAAGACATTCCCACGGCCTGGGCTTTTAAAGTACATTTGCAACAAAGAAAACAGATGGGCGGTTCATGTAATGCGAGGGGGTCTGCGATCGGACGTCCTCAAGGAAAAGGGAAAAAAAATTAGTACACAACACCCGCCAACAACCTATCCTCAGCAACTGAATCGACTAGCGGGGATGATAGCCAGCGTCGTGGCTGAACTTAAAAAGGGGAGGAAACACAAGTGAGCTGAAATGCACCTCCTCAACTAAGTGAGCGGGGCGAAGAAGGTCGAGGGCCGTAGCAAGCATTCCTGTCCGGCTGAAATCCTCAACATAATTCGAAGAGGAAGGTCTTTGCAGGCAGACAAAGCCAACTCCATATAACAACCACACGACTCGGACCCCAAGAAAGAAACCGTGGGTCAGAATCAGAAAACAACAAGGATGCTTCACTCCCGGAGGGAAAGGGTTAAAGAGTCAGAGGAGAAGGTCCATCGGCGACGGGGTCTTTTCCCCAGAAAAAGGGGGGAGCGGATTTGGGCCTGGAAGAGGGGAACTAGGCCAATTTTAGAAGGGGGATCGGGAGTGGAAACACTCGACTATTTGGGTAGAACTCAAAAAACGGCCCGATTAAGAAATATTGCTGTTGCTGAGGGTGGGGGGTGTTTCAACGGAGTGAAGTGAATCCCGGGGTCACGATACAGACCCAAAGTCCTTGAAGAGCTGCGTTCAAGCGGAAGGCTCACTCAAAGTGAGAACTAGACGGAAGAACGGCTCCAAATGCAAACCTTGTCCTTGGGGCAGCCACAAAAAGAGACCAAATCCTTCGAGACTTCTCTCCTGGGGGGGAAAGGCAGGAACGAAAACCTTTATCGGGAACCGGGGGGTTGTGGGTTGTGCCATGCCCAAAAGAAACCAAGCATACGGCGGTACAAAATAAAAATGATAAACAAGGCGGAATTAGGTGGGATAATGAAAGGCAGGGGGGTGTGTGGTGGGTTTTTGGGGGTTTCTCGGGTGAGGGCGTCATTACTTGTGTTTAGTTGCAGGCCTGTGGCTGAAGACACCCGGGCCAAGAGAGACTCGTTGGGTGGAATCTTGTTCTTCCTCGGAAGGTAGGTTCTGTTCTGGGGTTGCTACCCAAAAACGCAAATAGGGGAGAACCTGACTGGAGAGAGGAAAAGTTTAAATGAAGATCAGGGTGCTTGAAAGTGTGCCAAAAACCTAGAGGTGATTCCAGAAACGCGGGCCTCCATCGCGGGCGGTTAGAGTTACGATTCGGCCGCGGGGAATCTTGCAACGCCCCGCGAAGAGGTGCGGGAGTCGTAACACGAAGAGAGGTATCTTACAAAAGGCGCACACAAGAGGGAACGGTTCGGCGTGAAGAGGGATTTTCAAAACCTGGGACTTCTGGATGCCTCTAATAAGGGGGCTCCATCCTCCCAAATGAGGGAAAAATGGAGGTGGACTAGGAAAAGAACGCAAAGAACAAGATCCAGGGAAAGTGTTACCTAGAGGGGAAGGGGGGGAGTTAAGGAAAAACAACAGCAGGCCGACTGATCGCGCTGACGGGGAATCAATAGTGGGGCCTAGAAGGATAAGCAAAAGAACTCATAGCAAGGTAAAGTGGGCCCAATTGGAAGACGACGGGGCCCTCTGCAAAATGAGCAAGAGCCATCACAGGTCTATGAGGGGGGTGAGAATGGACGGGAAGATCAACGACAACATAAAAGGGACGGATTAAGGACGCTGCTTCTGGGGAAAAATTGAACTGGCGTGAAAAGACGTCACAAAGGAAACGGAGGAAGTAGCCTACCTCGCCGGGAGAAAGCAAGACTGCCTAATTCTTAATGGGGGGGCAACACGTGGAGCATCGCGCCAATTCCCTTCGCAAAGGATGGTACGTATTCTTGGAGTTGACGAATACACCGGGGGGGTAAAGGGGTCTGACAGAGAAAGGGATAACTCTACAGGGATATTTTTTTTGTTGGGGGGTGTGGGGTAGCCCACCTTCAGGCGGGTCTATACACACTAAAATGGTAAAATGAAGATGGGCTTCATCCTCGAATAGAGGAGGGAACGGTCGGGGAGTGTTATTCGGGGGCTCAAAATCTTTGTAAGGTATAAGTAAGAGAAAGTTAAGTAATAAAGGCTGGAAGGGGACGTTACTGGTTTAAAGCTCTCGGGGGAGGGGAAACATTCAGATATCTGACGAGAAATCACACTCCACAAAACAAAGGAGGAGCTTCCCCAGATAGAGATCTCATTCACATATACTTCTCCGTTAACAAGACAGGCGCGAGGGGGTTCAAGCCAGACCCCTATCACCATTGACCGCCTAAGGGACAGAAAGGGCTCCTACAATCGAGCCAAGAAAAATCCAAATCTGAAAGAAAAGCAAGAAACATAAAAACGAGAGGCCATTCTATTCAACTAACTGATTCAGCAGAAGGACGTGAACTTTTCTTGATCTAATGACCTAGGGGAAGACAGAACCCAATTGATCCTGGTGGGGAGATTCCAAGAGTTACTGCGTAAATGGAAAGAGGGCATCTGCATAGACAAAAAAAGATCAGTAAAGAACTGAAGTTCAACGGGGGGGGAGCTCAGGGGCAATTGGCAGAAGAAAAGTTGTTTAAACAAAACTTCATCCGGGTGTGCACTTCTATCAGCGGCGTATGAAAAAGGCCAGTCCAAAGATTTGCCGCTTCTAAACGACAACGTCCCGGGTTGCCACACCGGCAGGCTAAAGAAGCGACGCTACTTTTGTCCATGGGGGCTCCCCAAAAGAAAGAACCTGAAAGCGGGGGGAAAAAAGGGGAGGAAACTGTATGAGTTTCAGAAAAGAGAGGGCAAAAATGACCACTTCCCTTGGGATGGCCGTCGAGGGAGACTATCAGAGAAGACAAAGGATAAAACAGATCAGAGAATGCAGTTGTTGGGACCGTACTACCTCAAAACTCGGGAAAGTGGCACTTGGATGTTTTGGAAGTGTACGGGGGCGGTTGGGCCATTTAAAAAATCCATTTAAGAGGTGAGAAAAACATGGGTAGATGGCGCAAATCAGAAGGGGTAACTAAGACGGATCACAGGACTTCAGATTTGTAGCATGCGTTTAAGCCACTCGTAGGTCTCCCGAACAAAGTAGGAACGGGAATTTTGAAAGAGAACTCTGGATGCTAAGGAGGAAACCACGTAGAGTACAGAAAAGGGTTTGGGTGAAATCACATGAAGGGGAGGTGGAACCCATTGTAACACACAGAATCGACGAAAAAAAACTGTTACGACTAGCAAACAACGATGCGGGGTGTGGGTGGTTGAAAAAAAAAAAATCCAGAAATACCATGGGGAGCCTGCAAAAGCCTCCGCGAAAAACGGCGGGCGGCTGCCCCTTTGGTTTTGAAAAAACGGAAGTAAAAAATCGAAGCCAATCTGGGGCAACCACTGAGGGGGAGGATCAGAGGACAATTCCCAAGGTGAAGTTCGCGGGGTGCCCCGACTTAATGATGTTTAGGGAACCCCCGGGGCCTCGAAGGTTTGAGAAGTGAGCCGAAGCACGAACAGGATATCCTTCTCCGAAGCTTGGGCGACTGGGTTCGACAAGAATTCCATGGGGGTGCGGTGGCCGGGCTGAGACCGCTGAGTTCGGTTCGCCTGGTAAAGCTGTTCAAGTCAAAGCAATAGCTAAAGGGAGACGGTTTGGGGGGTTCCACCTTAGGGACGGAATTGAAAAAAACAAAAACGAAAAAGAGAAATGGATTGTTTCTCAAAGAGAGGGGGGGAGTGCACAGTAGTGCACTCCACGTCAATTCAAAAATGGCTGGGGATAAAATTTTATCAACCGAGTAGAAAAACCCCCATTACAAAACAATAAACCAAGCAAGCGGAAAACCCGAACCTTATCCAAAGAAAGTCGTAAAGCCGCCCCGTCCGAGAGTTGGGGAAAAAGGACTCATTGGGGGGGGGGACAAAGAAAAGGGAGTGGAAGACATCCTGGGGAAGGGGGATTTCTGAACAGGTGGCAAGGGCGGGGAGAGTGTCGAAGGACGCAGGAGGGACCTTATTTTGAGGGAATCCTTAAAGAATCAACAGAACGCTAGCGTGACAACTCATGAGGGGGAAGAAAAGCTCCACTTACGGGCGCAATTGGATGCGCTGTTAAGCCTCCAATAAGGTAAACCAGTACTGGGGAGACAATCCATCTAAGCAATTTCCTGCCAGATATTGAAGTTGAGGGGGAGTTAATTCGGTCCCCATGGACGGGGAAATACGTTGGAAAAACCCGATAGAATCAGAAAGGAATAAAAATGGGGGGGTCGCTCGTGTATGGAAGCCTGTGTACGGAACGATTAACATTCGGGAAACAAAATACTTGGGGGCAAGGGAGGATGGGGAAGGGTCGGGCGAAACGTCGGGGGGGGGGGGGGGGGGAGGTAGGAGAGATTCGATACTAAAAAGGGAAGGGTTTGCTCTAAACCACGTCGGAGGGTGATCACTTCACGTTGTTGATGGACTCAAGGGGCGACGTTAATCTGGGAAGGCCAGATCGCTTAAGAGCGGGTCGTGGGTCGCGAAGCTAGAACGTGTATCCGCGGGGGGGGTAAACTCGTCTTAAGACAAGAGTGGCAACCATGGATGCC
>Ga0179593_1408321_pt1 | contig 11624 bp, 13 predicted proteins | sample CZODoug2_1_08_16_FD_185931 | JGI IMG/M metagenome (GOLD analysis project Ga0179593, IMG submission 185931) | Vadose zone soil fungal communities from Angelo Coast Range Reserve, California, USA - CZODoug2_1_08_16fungal (PacBio error correction) | ecosystem: Environmental > Terrestrial > Soil >...
AGCCGTTGGCGACGCGGGAATCTAGATGGAATTCCAAAAACAGGGGGGGGCAAAAGTTGAAGGGGAAGGGGGGGAAGATAGGGCGCCGCCGGGCGAGGCAAAGGGGACACATCCGGAGAGATAAAAAAAATGTCAAACCCTCAAACCCAAATTCCCAGGGGGAAAAGGAGCGTTGAACGAATAGTACAAACAAAAAAAGTTGACCCATGGAAAGAAAAAAAAAACGGAGGAGGGGAAGAAGGGGACGCGGCATGGACCATGAACAAGTTCTGCCGTCCTGTGGAAACCGAGGGGCAAAATGAAAAAAAAAAAAGCTGACAAAAAAAAAGGGCTACAAAGGACCGGGCACAATGATGAGGGGAAGGGCCAGTACCCAAGCGGAAACGCAAAACAGGGGTAGGGCCAGAAAGCGTTTGTCTATGACTGTTAGTCCGAAGTCCCAACGATGGACGCAGTTCCACCCCCGACGCGAAAGAACCGAAAGGGGGGTGAACGATGTCTTTTCCAAACTGGCTCAAGAGTGGGGAGGATGCTGCCCGGGTTTCTAAAGGGAAAAAAGGGTCATGAACAAAAAAAGAAACGCCGAGGGACAAGGGGGGTCCAAAACATGCCCTGGGAGGTAAAAAAACAGAGAAGACTAGCGAATTGGGAAAAGCTTTGAAGGCGGGGAAACGGGGGGCGGGGGGCACGCCGGGTCACTGGCGTTTGTTTAGGGGGGGGGGAAGCCAAACAAAAAACCAACCGGTCAACCAGTACGGAAGCCAAACCATATCCAGTCAGAGGACGAGTTTTAGGGTAAAAAACTGCAATTCACACACCAACCTAAATGTCCTCAGTCGTAGGTAACAAAAAAACAAAAACGGACCGCCCAAGGCGCAGAACGATCCCCAAAGGCGGTCAGCTTGTGGAACTCTGAAGAAGGAAGAAGGCCACCAAAAGGGAAAAAAAAACCTTGGATTCGCGGAACGAGAGGAAAAATTACAAGGCAAAGGGAAAAAAATAAAAGTGGGCCACCCAAGCCCCCCCAACCCCTTGGCCCGACGCCACCAAGTTAAACGAGGCTGCTCCAAATGATTCCAAAAACAACAAGAAAGCGACGACCTTTTGCCCGGGAAGACAAGGAACCCCCAAACCAGTGAAAGCGCAGGGGTCGCGGCCCATTCATTGAGTGGACAACTGAACAACCCATTTTTCCAAACGTTAGGTGAAGGTACATTGGGGCTGTCGAAGGATAGCAGCCCGAAAGAGGGTGAGTTAAAAAAAAAAAGTGCCCCAAGCCTTCGAACAAGGAATGATCGGCGTTTGGGACCCGGGCGTGGAGAACTGGTCAAGGCCACAAAACGGGCAGCACCAAAAAAAAAAAAACTGCAGCTAGGTGCCCAAACTTGCCCGCCGAAAGAAGGGTATCCGGCCCCTTGGGAAATCCAAGGAGACTTAGCCGCAACAGTGGTTCAAGTCCTGACGAACGTTTATCGCAAAGTGTACCCCTGTAACCCACGGGAGAAAATCCTCATCGGATGAACTGACGAGGGGTGGGGGTGGCTTAAAGAAACAAAGAAAAGGGCTTTCTTCGGAAATGGAGGCTACGCGTCACAGCATTAAAAGGAACCTCAAACGCGGGAAACAGGACCGGGGGGAGGGTAGGGAAGTCAAAAACAGGGAGAGGGACCAGAAACACCATACCGGCAGCCCTAATACAAAGAAGGGTGGCACCAAAAGGGCAAAAAAAAAAAAACCCCTCCGCTTCAGAAAGAACAGGGTAAAAGGGGCTGGGGGGTTAGGAAGGGGGAACACACGGGGCCCGCTGAAAAGGGTAGGCACAGTGTAACCGGCAGGTGCTTATGAAACGGAGAAGGCCCAAGGCAAAAAAAACAAGGGAGGGAGAGAGAGGGAAAAAATCAGATGAACCGGGGGAAGGGGAAGCCCGGCTGTGAAACCAAAAAGACGAACCAGGGTAAAGAACAAAACAGGCGGGGAACCGCGGAAGGGGCACGTTCAGGTTGAAGGGGTGTAGAAGTGCTGCTAAACGGCGTAAAGTGGGGCCCACAAGCTGGAGGGGAAAAAACCTAAAAAGAGCGAACGGGGTAAGCTTTTGGTTCCCCGTGACACATCTGAAGTTCGAGGATCGACCACAAATGGAGGAGAGTGGTGAAGGGAAAAAGATGCCGAGTTAGCCTGCAGAAAAAGGGGAAGTTTGGAAACAAAAAAGAACCAACGAAGAGTTCAGGTGATCGGAGCCGAGGGAAGAGGTGAAAAAAAGAAAAAAAAGGCAAAAAGGGTTTCAATAGGATAAAAAATCCAGAAAGGTGCCGGGAGCACCAGCAAGGCCAGCAAGGTGGAGGCCCGGAGTCAACCATGCTGATTCCGCAGAGACAAACTCTGCAAAAAAAGTTTCAATCGACGTCAAAAAAAAAAAAAAGTTGGGAAGCAAAAAAAAAAAGCCAAAAGAGGAAACACGCTCACGATTTCCAACAACGGGCCCAACGGCAAAGGTCGGGAAAAGAAATCTAAATGTAGGGGGCGAGGAAATGATTTCCCTGGAGATCGGTACAACTCCAAGGTCGGTGGGGACGCCTCAACTGAAGAAACATTCAGTCCAGAAATCAACCTCGGGGAACCTGCAGAAAAGAAACAAAATTGAAAAGAAGGGAGCGGCAGGGGGGAAGGGTTCCACAGGTGTCGCCGCCGAGGAGGAGGTGCACTCTCCACAGACCTCTGAAGACGGGGGGAATTTGGCATGACAAGCCCATGCACCCAGAACCCGGGGAGCGGCCCTCAAAAAGCGTGATCTACAAAAAAAAAAAAAAAGGAGAGGAAAAGGGGGAGAGGATAAGAGCAATATTGGTGCCAAACGCGCACTTTCACACAAGTCCCGGTCACCAGGGAAAAAACGAGGAAGCCCCGCAGAAAAAACAGCAGTAAACAAAAAGGGCTTAATCACTCACAGCCCGATAAGGGGTCACGCAAGGGCTGGGAAAACCACCAAGGGAACAAATGCCGGGTTAGAAGAACGCCACACCGGGTGATAGAGAAAAAAAAAACACCGGCCCAAGGGAGAAGGGACGACATGCCTCTGGGTGTGGGGGGGGGGGGTGGGGGGGGGGGGGGGGGGGGGGGGGGGGGGGGGGGGGTGTGGGGGTTGGGGGGGGGGGGGGGGGGGGGGGGGGGGGGGGGGGGTTGGATGGGTGGGGGTTGGTTGGGGGGGTGGGAGGGGGGGTGGAGAGAGGAAAGGGGGGTGAGCGGTGGGGGGGGCCGTGGGTGGGGAAGGTGTTCGGGTTGCGATGGGTGGGGAGAGAGCATGGAGATAGATGGTGGTTGGGTTGAGGTTTGGGTTGAAATAAAAACGGGCGGTGTGGTGCGGGATGCAGGAGGAGTATGGCAGTGCGGGGAGGCTGCGAGGCTACAAGGATGGCCCGCCACTCCATTTATGTGGGCAGGAAAATGTGGGGGAAGGGTCACAGGAAGGGGATCGGTTTAGCGTTTGAGGCGGTTACCTCTGGAGGGGGAAAGGTTGGGTTTGGGAATGCTGGGGAACAAGGGATGAATGTCGGCCTGACGCAGCACCGGCACGGACGAGAAAGCATCTGGGAATGGGAAAAAGCTGCCTAACAGCAAAAACCGCTGGCCGAATCGGGTGGTACGGGGGGGAAGGTCACGACGCTCCCACAATGCCGGAATTCAACAGCATTACAGAACTAGCGGGGGGACGGTGCCAACAATGAAGCGCGCCAAACCGAAACTCCAGGCCACTAGGGGAACCTCACCAGACAGAGGGGGAGCCATCCCTGAACTGAAGAGGGGACACTGTACCAAGAGACCAGACGGGCGGACCGCAAGCACCGTCTCGCAAGCAGAGGGCCTTTGGCAAGAAGATAAAAGCTAAAGCTGGAAATGCCAACACGACACCTAGGAAAAAAACTCTCAGGAAGAACGCCGTGGACTAAAGGTAGAAGTAATGAAAATGCCCGACGCAAAGGAAAAGGGGCACAGTTCTCCCGAAGGGAAGGCGGCCCCTTAATCCGACAACAAAAAAAGCCGAAACGGGGGAAGAAAGGGGTCAAACCAAAAAAAAAAAAGGACAGGGGTTTTGGGTGGCAGTTTTAGAACCAACAAACACAGAAACGGACCTGTATAGAACGCTAAGACAAAAAGGGCGCCATGGGGGACCTGGTCCGTAGTGGAGGAAACAAATGGAAAGGGGGGGTCTCTACCGAGGAAGACAGGGGATTATTAGACCTCAACAGTAAACCAGAGGAAAAGCGTGGGAAAGAAACCAAAAAGGTGAAACATGACGACCGGGACAGGTTCCAGAGAGAAAAGTCCCTAACAAAAAACCGAAAGAAGGGGAAGGGAGATGAACCCTCATCAAACCATAGCAGGTAACAACAAGTCAAAAAGGGCCAAGGAAGTTCCCGGGGGAAAGAACAGGGGAAAGGGAACCCGCCGTCGACGGAAAAAACAGGTAGACAAAAGGAAAAAAAGAATGGGCCAAGCAAAAAAAGATTTTCCAAGACTAGGGGCAATTCTTTTCGACACAGAAAAACGGGCAAGGGGGGGAGTCATAAAAAAAACAGGGTGGGGAGGGGGCCACTGAAAGTTCCGTCCGAACTACAAGAAAACCACAGTGACACAACGATCATCTAAGGCGGTACTGACGCGGGCGGGAACGACTGCCGAAACCCTCCTGCAAAAAGGAAAATACAACCAAAAACGGGGAACCGGGGCGAAAAAACTACCGGCAGCCCGGGGAAGGCCGTAGGAGCAACCGGGGAAAAAACGGTTTATCGGGCGCACGTTGTGTTGAAACAAGGGAACACGACGGAAGGGTCACTCGGGCAGGAAAGAAGATGGGCCCAAGTGGAACCGGCAAACGAAAAAAAGACTGTAATTCCTCGGAAGAAAAAGAGTTCAGGAAGCACCTTCGTGAAAATCCAGGGGGGGGCTTACTCGTCATCCCCCACTGGCCCCAAAAAAAAGGCGACCGCAAGGGGGTCTCCCTGGGGCAGCCCGGGGGGAGGACCTGGAAGTTTTACCCTGATGGCGCAAAAAAAACACAGAAAAGTGATAAAAATTCAGAAAGGCGAAAACTGACTGGGAAAGGGATGGCGTGGGAAAAAAGCAGCAAAGGAACGCCCAACAAAGCCACGCAACCAGACCGCACCCGGGGGACCGGAAAAAAAAAGGGGAGGTCAAGCTCAGCCAGAAGAAAGAACGACACGACCGGGGCGGGGGAAAAAAAAAAAGAAGGTGACCAAAGAACAGGGGCAAAAAAATTCAGGACCTTAAAGGGGGAAAGAAAGACATTGGGCCCAAACAAAGATTGACAGTTGGCAACAGCATCCAAAAAAAAGGGCGCCTCGCCGGGGGAAAAACGCATGGAAGAAAGAGGACGAAAAACCTTCCCGGCCGCGTACCTCAGAAAAAAACGCCAGCATCCGTCGCGGCGCCAACCCGGGGGGGGGGGGGGGGGTCCAATCCGACGCCGTGGACGAACAAAGAGGAAGGGGAAAGGCAAAAAAGAAAACCGACAGGGAGAGCACCCAATTAAATGGCGAAGTATCCTTGGGGTGCCTACCTGAAACACGGGTCATAGACCACAGATTCTTTGTTTTTTCGTCATAAAACGCAAAAAGAGACCGCAACAACGGCAGCCGGCAAGGGTCAGACCTCAGGCGACCCAGAAGGGGGCTTGACCTAGAACCCGGAATCCGGGGGGCACCAACTCCCAAAGCCAAAGACAGGAAAAACCAAGGACCAGGGGTAGAAGAGCACCCAGCAAGGGAAACCCGACGCCCGCACCAAAGGATAGAAACAAAGGGGGGAGGAAAGAGAGAAAACTTGGGGCAACGGGGGCCCCTGCAACGGGGGGGGCGACTGACACAACTTGTGGAAGGGTTTAAGGGGTGAAAGCGGTCAGCTAAGGAAAAGATGCCAAAAGTAAAGCCCGGCGAGGTAAACCGCCTTCCCTACTGTAAAGGGCAAGGGAAGGCGAAACTGACGGCGGGGGGGAGAGCCGACAAGCATAGTTTTGCGAAGATACAAAACAAAAAAAAAAAGGGAGATTACCAGGTTGAAGGGGGGGGAAAAAGACATTAAAAACTGAAAAAAAACTTCCTGGGGAAGAAACGGAAAAAAAAGCCGGGAAACAGGAGAGGACCCGGGAATGGTAAAAAAGGTTCATTAGAGGGAAGCGAGAGGGGGAAAGCAAAGGGCTCACGGATCCGAAAAAACGAAGGTGAAAGTGCCACGGAGTACAGGAGGAAGAAGTGGATGGGTGGACCGGTCGAAGTGCGCACAAACTAAGCGCCTGTACCCGCGAAAGAAGAAGGGAGGGGTGGTACTAGGGGGCCAAAGTGCGGACAGAGGGCTTGGTGAGATAGCCTTGAGGAATCGGGAACGAAGGGCAATTAAAAGGGAAGGGGGGCAAACACCGCCGCAGGACGGTGACACCTTTCGGAAAGGGTAAAAAGAGGGGGGAGTCTATAAAAAATACCAATCAGGGTACGGAAAAATTTTCAGGGGAGGGCGGTGGCCCCGCAAGGGGGGTCTGTAAAAGGACTTTGTCGGGACTGGCCTCCCGGGGGGAACAACCGGTGGAAAAAAAACGGACACAAACAAAAGAAAACCATACCAGTCAAAAACGAAAAAGATGCATCGAACGTCTAAAGGGAAATGGCCCCGCCATTAAGGTGAAAATCCGGACTCCAGCGGCCTGGGGGGAACGGCAGAGAAGACGAAAAAAGGCTCAGCTGGGCCAGCGGGGACAGACAAAGGACCACGGTCCAAAAACCAAGAAAAGAAAAGAAAAGTTGGGAGGATGAACCTTGACCTTGCCGAGAAATGTAAATATCAAAAGCAGGAAAAGGGAAAAACAAGTCAAGTAGGGGCCCAACCTCTCTTAAGAAAGGCGGACTTACCGTGGGAAAAGTTGGGGCAGGAAAAGAACACGTAAAACGCCCGCAGCCCAATCGAAGCCATGCCCGGGGAAAAAGGGGTGTAAGTGGGGAGGCAAATACAGCGGTTTGGGGGGCTTTCCCGGAGAAAAAACCTAGGGAAAAGGGGCCCCGTGACTGCCAAGGTGTACAATGTGGTGGTTGGGCGTAGAAGGGTGAATTTTACAAGGAAGAAAAAACGGAAGGACGGGGGGGAACGAACAGCGTGAGACGGAGAAAAAGAAGAAATGGAGTGTGTCACTGAAGGCACACTGGGCCGTGGATCCCCGGGAGGGGGGACGGGGAAAAAAAAGGCAGGTGCAGCACACACGGTGCTGCCTCCAAAGAAAGGCAAACGCCCACTGGGGTGCGGTGAAGCCTCAATGAACAAGGAACGCACTAAAAAGTCAGGGGATCAGAGGAGGACCTTGAGAGTCAAAAAGTTAGGGAGAAGGCGTTTGCCTCCCCAAAAGCGCAAAAATTTTGACTTCCCACACACCCCAAAAAGATGAAAAAAGGAAGGAACAATCCGCGTGTGGTGGTGAGCTGTGACAGCTTTTGGGGGTGGGCCGGGCAAGAAAACAGTCCGTAAGCGGGGTGTGCGGAGGGGGAAAAAAAAGTGAGGAAGGAAGATGGACCTCACCATTCAAGGGGGGAAAGAAAACTCTCACGCAAAAAATCGTAAGGAAAAGACCGGGGAGGGGGTAGTGAGAAAAGGAAAAGAGACCAACGACCTGGCAGGAAACAAAAATCCAAGAGAAACAAATAAGGGGTTCAAAGATCAGGACAATTGCACCCTTTTCATCGAGGTCAAAAAAAATTGTCAGGGGGTACAGGGGAACTGGGGGAAGGCAGAAAAGGTCACCACAAAAGGGCACAATACCAGGGGAGGAACTTTTCGCAAGGGGAAAAACCTTGGCCTGCGGGAAACAGGGTCAGGCAAAAGTCGAAAAGGGAGCGAGAAAATGGGGGAGAAAAACAGTCATAGGGACCACCTCGAACGAAACCCTTTGGAGCGAAAAAAGGGGAAAACTGGCGAGGGAGGAAGGAAGCGGGAGAAACGAGGGGTTCCTGGCATAGAGGGAAGGGGCGGTGAAGTGAGGGGAGGACGGCTTAATGGGAAAAAGGCTTAAAAGATGTCCAGAATAAAGAACCGGGGGGGAAGCTGGTGGAAAGTTTGGGATCCCGGGCCGGAAGAGGATGGGCCTGCCGCAAGGGGAGAAGGGGGGGGGCAAGAGTCAAACGCGAACCGCCACTCCAAGGAGTCGTCATAAAATGGGGAAAAAAAAAATGATCAACCCAAAATCCCGAAAAAGAAAAAGAGGCCTTCAGGATAGCCAAGAGTACGAAGGGTCCCAGTAGAAGGAAAAATGGCAAAGTGTCCACCCAATACTAGTTGCCATCAAGGGAAAAAGCTGCCAACGTGCCGAAGCAGGGGACGGTTTCTCGTCTAGTGAAAAGCCGATGCATGAATCGCCAACGAAAACCCCTGTCAAAAGAGAGTACATCTGACTGCCAACAAAAAAAAGGGGAACACCAATACATAGGAAAGACAGATTCAAAAATAAAGAAAAAAAAACCATTCACCCACGGTTGCAAACTCAAGTTTTTCGAAAAAGAAAATCAAAACCGTCGGGGGGGCTTCACCAATTCACGGCTACTACGGAAGCTCACGGGGGGAAGGGTGGTTGAAGGATAACCGGGAAAGTATCTAGGAGAAATCCAACCGGAAAATACGGGGACATTCCAAAAAACCGGAAGGGACATTTATTGGCGAAGAGCTTCTGAGTGGAAAAGGTACAGGGGGAAGCAAGCTGTATTTTTGGGCGGGAACCTCAGACACTCTTGGGAACCTGGACAGGGGGGAACTTGGTCGCCGCCTGGGTTTGCATGCCGGGGGACTGCCCAAAAAATTCAACAAAGAAACCTCGGGGATAACATCACCTCGAGAAAACCCAAAAAAAAACGGAGTCTTGGAAAAAGGAAAGCGCTCACGATTATAAAAACAACTGCACATGCAAAAAAAAGAGCCGTTGCACCTGTGAACACCCGTCCAGTCACCGGATGTCAAAATGTCATCAAGACATCGGCCCGTTGCCCAACCGGAATTCCCAAATCAACTCAAAAAAGAAATGAACCAAGGGGGTCAAGGACAGGGCTGGGATACCTGGTTACCACAGTCGGGGAGAAACGAAGGAAGAACTCCTGTGAATAAAGAAAGCCACAACCGGCATTCGGGTTGAGCGGGCTGCAAGAAAATCCGATCAGGGGGGGTGGCTTTAATCACCGTGACGGTGGGGATCTTAGAACGTACTTCTTTACAAAAGAAAGGGCAAATGGGGGGAACCTTCAAAAAACGGGAAACGCAAAGTGGACAAGTGGAACGGCGCCACCTGAACGGGAAACAACGGCCAAAAGAAAGAAAGACCTTGGAGGGGGGATCCTTCCCGCCTAAAAAGGAGAAATCAGGGGTGGCGAAGGGTGGGAACCCTACATCTCCGGGAAACTTACACCCCTCTTCTTTCGCAGTACACAGGAAAAAGTGGAGGGGGAAACGGAAAAAACAAGGTCCAGACCTGGAAAGGGAAGTCAGGCAAACGTGAAAGAAAAAGACAACAAGAATAGCAGCCTATCCTGTCAAAACAAACGACAAGAGGAAAAAAAACCGGCCAAAAAAAAGAAAAAAACCGGGACCAAATAAATAAGCATCGGTGGAAATTCCGAAGGGAGGGAAAAGAACTTGAAAGCAACGAAACTGTAGCCAAGGCCTCGTTCCCTCTGCACCGGGGAAAAAAAAACACTGGCAGGACAGGCTGAATTTCCTGTGGCACATGCGGGACGGGCATAAGGGGTGGCACGCCTGAAGAACAAGGCCGCAAAGAAATTAAACGTGCCAAGAAAGACGTTCCAAGTGATAAAAACAGGGAAAAAGTGGGCCAAACCAGTCAGGGACCCTCTAAAGGGTGAAAACCGTTGGGGGAAACCCAAGGCATTAATAAAACGGGGGGGACTGGAACGCGAGCCCTGGGGCCATGAATGGGTATTGGTTCCGGCACTGATGGGGGGAAAAAGGGAAACTACAACGGGGATATGCCCAAGCAAAGGGGCTGCTGAAGGTGTCTCGAAAAAAAAAAAATCCATGGGACTGCTGGACAGGTACAGTAGCCCAAGGTGCAACCCGCCAAACAAAAAACGCAGTGGTCGGCACCTCTTAAACGACACCGGGGACAACAAAGAAGATTTGGGGGGTCATCAAACAAAAAGTGGGGAAAATGGGGGGGTAATCAACAATGGGGCATGGGAAGCTCCCACGCCAAAAAAGAAAAGGGAGCCGGACAGAAGAGTTTCCTTCCCAAGGAATACCGGGTCGCCTCTAAGGGTACAGGGGGGGCCTGCAAGGGGGACTCGACACATAGAAGGGCCGGGGGGAGGTATCAAAACACCGTGGGGTAGGAAAGGGAAGGTACAGGCGAAAAGAAGGGGGAATAACACGAAGATATCTTAAGAAGCAAAAAAACGAACGTGCAAAAAGTCCAAAAATGGTCTCAGCTGCCGCCAGCCTTAGAAAGCAACAAAAAAATGGTAAACCTTTTCAAAAGGGGGAAACATCAACAGGGGGGGAAAAATCCGAATAAGAACGTAAACGGGAACCTGTTCACGAAAAAAAAAGTACCGCGAGGTGGACGAAGGGGGAAAGACGAAACGGCTACAGTGGGTCGAATCACGGCAAAAAAAAGTGTAACTGCCAAAAAGGGAAGAGGTATCCAAGGTCAACAGAGAAGCTTGGAAGCGGGGGGGGGCGAGGGGCTGCTCAAAAAGTAAACCCCCCGGGCAAACAAAGAGGGGCCGCAGTGTGAAGGGGGGAGGCTAGGGGCCACGAAGGGGGCCGTAAGGGAAAACTTTGGTCTGAGTGAGCATACACGAGGAACAAAAGAAAAAAAACCTGTGAAGGGGGATGGCGTTTAGTTTCAGCCCTGACCAGGTAAAAAAAAAGGTACGTGACACACAACGAAAAGTCCTGAACTCCCTGGGGGGGGGGGGCGGACGAAGACCACGGGGCTGCAATCTTAAAAAAATATCAAGAAAAAAACTTAAAACTTTTCACCGTCAGGGAAAAGACGCGGCCCAGGGTCAAGGGCCTGGGGGCAAATTCCACTTTGGGCAAAAAAAGTACAACTCATACTTGCCCACAAAAGACGCCGGGAAAAGCATTGTCACAAGGGGAAGCACACAAAAAGCGGCGATAAAGCAAACGGGGCCAGGCGACCAAGCGGGGGCAAAAGGCTTGAAGGACAAAAGCATTCAAGCCACTCCCGCCGTGGACTCAACAACCCACCACGCCTCTGCTCCTAACGGGCCTAAAAAAGGAGAGGCCCGGACAAAAAAAAGGGGAACAGCTCCGGGCAATCGCCTACCAAAGCGGTATAAGGTTAAGGAGAGTGGTCAACCTAAACCGGGACATGACAGGGTTCCTTAAAAAAACCGGGGGGAAAGGAGGGTACGCGCTCAAAAAAAAAAAGGCCTGGGGGGGTCCAACCGAAAATTCGGCCACCCATGAAAGCGGGAAAGGTAAAAGACGACGGCCGGAAAAAAATCTTGGGAAAGACATCACCGCAATGACCAAGCAAAACCGGCAAGTGGCGATGGGAAGCTGAAAAAGCAAGTCCCGCAACACGCAACAAGGCTTGGACT
>Ga0179593_1424031_pt1 | contig 11624 bp, 18 predicted proteins | sample CZODoug2_1_08_16_FD_185931 | JGI IMG/M metagenome (GOLD analysis project Ga0179593, IMG submission 185931) | Vadose zone soil fungal communities from Angelo Coast Range Reserve, California, USA - CZODoug2_1_08_16fungal (PacBio error correction) | ecosystem: Environmental > Terrestrial > Soil >...
GGGAAAGAGGTTAAAAGGACTCCAAAAAGGGGCACAGAGACGCTCTAACAGGAGGGGCTGGCTGTTCGTCAATCCGTCGGTCACTGCGCTGAGGTGACAAGTGACTGGGGAAATAGCGGGGGAAAGAAGCAAAAGTGATCAACATATCTAACAGAAGGTGCCGCAGAGAGTAAATGGTCGGTTTCTTCTCGGGAATCATTGGCGAAGCGCGAAATGTAAGAAGTCTGGTCAGAGGAGAGGGGGGAATCTCGCTAGAAAGGGGAACCTTAAGGGACAAACAATTTCGAGAAAAGACAGAGGGGATATACCGCTGGTTCGCATAGATCGGCGCGTGAACTGAATTCGTGGCAGGGGGCAGGAAATTGCCGGGTGGGGGAACCTTCAGTTCGGGAAGAAAAATCGGTGTGGGGAATGCGGTGAAGCTTGAGGGTCGGCTGGGGCTCGTTCTCAGGGATGGTCGGGGTGGGTGGAAGAGAGGAAGTGCGACGAGCCGCGGAAAACGACAAATTGATCGCGAGGGGGACATAGGGTTAATCCCTCGGTGGGGGGTCAGAGGGGGTGCGGCGGGGGGCGTGGGGGTCAAGAGCTTGTGGAAAAAAAAAAGAAAGGGGAAGGTTGTAGGGAACAGGGGCATCGCGGCGGGGACAGTTCCTCCAGGGGGAAGAAGGCACTTGGGGGGAGGGACCAGCGTTGAGTGCTTTATAAAAAGGCAAAACGGAGGGGAACGGTGCAAAAAACAAGGGGGAAGAGAGGGGGAATAGAGAGGAAACAGTTGCCGCGGTGGGCGGAAAAAAAAAAGGGCACAATTAGCGCTCTGTACGAGCGGCGCATTCTGCGAGCCGCCAGCCCACAAGAGCGAATGGCATCAGCCGGTAAAAATGAAAAGGTCCTGACAAAGGGATCGTGGAACGGCTTGGCGAGTGGCCAGACTGACCGGGGGGGGGAGGAAAATGGGGGGGGGGTTGTCAGCAATTCGTCGGGTTTCTGGGTTGTCAGAGAGAGTGACGCAAAAGAACTGTGGGTGGCGGGGGTGGGATATAGGGAGGTGCGACCGGCAAACAGAAGTGAACATGTGCTGGGCCGGAAGAGGGTTGGAGAGAGTAGATTAGCCGCGTTATGACCGGGGGGGGGTCAGCGTCATTAATTGGAGGTGGTATGAAGAGATAATTGTCGAGGCCATGACGGGGAGAGCACGGCAGAGGCACAACAACGAGCAGTAGGTAGAGAAGGAGAAAGGAACTATGGTCAAAAAAAGCACAACTAGTAAAGTAGCTGCTAAACGAGTTTGCAGGGACCCGAACAGTCCGAAAAATGTCAAAAGCAAGGGGACTTGCGGATGAATCCAAAAAGGAAAACGAACCGAAGGGCCCACCTCAAAAAAAGTCGCGGCCTTAGGTAAATAAAACTCGCCGATGCAATACAAAAATATAAACATCAGGAGAACTTGAGAAAAACGCGATGGACATCAGGGCGCGAACGTCAGCTGGAAAATTGAGGTGTGGAGGAAGTTCTTGAACAGGATTTGCGAGTTGGCTAGTCTGAGTAAAACAGGGGGCTGACGAAGGGGAGTGAAGTCCGAAAAAACATCGTGGTGGGGAGTACCGGGGGGAGGGAGTTAAATGGGGAGAGGGCTAAAATCGCGAGAGTGGAACAGCCCTGGCAAGCCAGGTGTGTAGGAGACGGGAAAAAAAAAATGTTCAAAACGCGTGATAATTTAACGCAAATCAAACCAAACGCTCGTGGGGGATGACACAGGAGGGAAGCGACTTCGGAGAGTGAATCGCGGGAAACCCCTAATTTGTATAGCAACGGAAACGGCACCAAAGGGCAAACCTGGGACGAGGTCCCGGGTTATGGAGGGAAAGGGCAATGCAGGTGGGGAAAAAAAACAAAGTAAATTTCTCGAAGAAAGACAATAGGGGGGGCGTGGACGTGGGGGTGATCTTCAGTGTGGAAACCATAATAATGAGCGGCGCCCGAAAACCAATGGCAGGGGGGGGGAAATGGTGAAGGTAAGCGCAAGGGAGGGGGGGGGGGTAGGATGGAAAAGGCTGTGGAACACAACGAGCGGGACCTAAGCTGTCTTATAAGTTGGCAGAGGGACAATAGACAACTGGGGGGCGGTCTAAAAACGTCATTCGCGGGGCCGAGCTGGAGAGGAAGGGATGAATTCCAATCGGGGTGGTGGAAAAAGACTCTGAACGAGAAAGGGGCAACAAGGGAAAAAAACAGGAAAGAAGAAAGAATGAAGAGGGACCCCGCCGATGTAAAGCGATTCGAAGGGTTGGTAAGGAATTCCCGAAAAACCTGTTCGAAAACCAACGCTGCTCTAAAATCGCGGGGAAAAGAACGAGGTCCGTGAAATGGTCGTACGCCAAAAAGGGGAAAGGGAAAGCGATCGCAACAGGACACAGCAGGAAAGACAAGATAAAACGCGAGCATGTCGCACAAACAGCTTCGCGAAAAAGAGAGGGGGAAAACCTTGAGAAGAAATAGCGGGAAGAAAGGCACATGAATGCAAAAGGGACAAAGTGGGGAGACAATAGAAACCGCTATTGTGCGAAGCGCCTGAAAGAAGGACGGCAAGCAAGTCTTGAGAAAAAAAGCAGAGATGTTTTTGATCGGCCCGGAACCGGAGGAACACCAAGATAAGCAGCTGCGAGTGGGAAAAAGCAAAAAAGCGGAATGTTGGTTGTGGAAAATCGACGAGGAAGCTGAGGGGGGAGCTTAGGGGAGCGGGGAAATGGAAGGAAGCTATTAAGGTGAATGAACAACTTTCACACAAAAAAACAAAAAAACCAACGGGGGGGGAGGGAGGCAACGCGGATTACAAACGGTGGCACAACCAGACAATAGTGACAAAAGGGAAAAAATTCTCACTCAAAAAACAGAGGGGGATCCGATCAGCAATTTCAGAAAAGAACGTGAAACGTGGCATCAACGAGGCCAGAGGAAGAGAAACACCGATTTGAGGTTGGGTGTTTTGTGGGAAGGAAGCATCCCTGAGCGGAGAAATCTAACATTAACGCTGAAAAAAATGGGGGAAAAGACATGACCCTCAGCTCATAGAAAAATAAAACGAAAGACTCTGGGGGGGATTGGAAAGCGCCGTCGGCCTTCGGCGTTGGGAGACAAGGGTTGTAATCGTGGGGGGGGGGAAGCTGCGAGGGGGTGGGGGAACGAAAAAGTCTATGCCCAGCGCGGGGCCTCAGAAAAACAATATGGGGAAAAGGACCCGGTATCCACCAACTCTGCAGCTGAACGTGTTCCGCAACGCGGATGTGGGAAAATACCGGATCCGAGGAGCCGAAGCGTGGTTTTCGGCCATGACGAAGGAGTAATCGGGCCGGACGCCGTGACCACAAGAAATGTATCAGAAGAAACAAGCGGCTACGCTGCAAAGGTTCACTGAAAAAATCCAGAAGGGTTAAACGCGTGTGAGAAGTGAGACGGCAGGAGGGAGGGCACCAAGCCAGGCTCGAATCGCGGGGAATCAAGTGGAAGAATCTTCGTAACCCAGAGGATTAAAGACTGACTGTTTCGGGGTCTAAACCGTGTGCAACCACAAAGGGGGGGGTGACGAGTCCAAAATTTTGCAGGCGAAACCGAAAGAAGTCGTATCTCAGGAGAAGCGCAAAGCACCATCGAGAGTAAAGCAACGTGGTGTCGATATTTAGATCGGGAACTATCCGGGTGAAAAATCGGTTCCCCGTCTCGTAGGGAAGAGGGGTTCACCCATCCTGGAAAGAGCGTCTGAGAAGGACAAGCTCTCATCAAATGGGGTCGAAAGCCTGGAACCACAAAATCTTAGAGAGAGAATCTTCGTAAGGGGGGTGTAGAAAGAAATTTCCGGGGATAGTTCGGGGGGGTGCCCGTCCCAATCAAGGGATCCCGACAGTGACACGGCAAAATATGTTAAGAAACTCTTGCGAGGTTGCCCAGTGAAGAAAACAACGACTACCAGTTAAAGGGGAACTACACTCGGACGGAAAAACAGTTTTGGAAAGGGTGGTGAAAATACAAGGTGATATACAAGGAAAGAGTTACCTAATATGCTAGGGGGGGGGACGGAGCAGACGCGGGGCAAAAAAAGCTTTCAAAATCAGAGCGGGGGGGGTTAAAACGGGGGATTAAAAATGCTCTCATGCAGGCATAAATATTTGTGACAATAGGGTTAGAAAGGGGAACAAACCGGTTATCGTACACTGAAAGCCAAGAGAACTAAAAAGAACGCGAGTTAGAAAACAATACCTGTGAAAAGACTCAAGGTAGCTTCCAATCAACCCCGAGTTTGTGGAGAATTTAACGAAAAGGACGGACCTACAACCGGGGGTGCTACATAAAAAGGAAGATTACGAGGGAAAAAGGTCAAGGAAAGACCGGCAGAAACTAACTAAAGAACAGAAAGCTGCCGGCACCCTGAGGTCGCGCGGGAGTCGCAGACATCAACTGTTCGAACGAGAAATGGGAAGTAGGAAAATCGCATTACAAAACGATGGGAGGGTCAGATATTGAAAAAAAACCAACGTCCAAGGGGGGGACGAAGGGGCACGGGGGGCCGCGATGGTAACAATTGGTGGAGAAAAGAAAGACCGGGGCCGAGAGCGGAAATTGTGCTGTTCGGGGCCAAAATGCAAACGATTAACGCAGCTCGTAACTAGGGGGGGGGCGAAAACGGGTGCGTGACGAGGGGGGGAGGGGAACATCGTAAATAGGAGAATCATGATCGGGGTGAAACTTTCATGAACTCTCGATCACGGGAGGATCAGACACTGGATCCTGCCCAGATGCCGGTAATCATCGGCGGCCGAACAAGCACACAACCCAAAGCGTCAACCGGCGTAATTGCCATTAATTGCATGGCTGGAGGACGCAAAAGGGTCACTGGGTGGGGGGGTTCGGGGAACTCTAGGCCTGCAACCAAGTCAAGGAAAAAACGAACAGAACGAAAGGTTCACGAGTGGTAAAAAAGCCCCAATGCTCAAAAAAATTAACGATATGTCCATGACATAGGGCAATGAAATCCCATGGCGGAAGGTCTGGTAGGGTAGAAAGGGAAGAGCGGAAAACCCGTTGTGCGCCACCTCCAAAGGAAAAGCTGCTTCAAAGGAGAATGTCAAACTGGGGGTTGCGTGACCTTCAACCTGCTAGCCCTAAACTAACAAAAGGACAGAACAAGGTCATCAGAGAGGAGAAAAAAGGAAGAGAGCGAGAAGGCAAAAAAAGAAAAAGAGAGGAAATGGGCGCAGCACTTGCAAACAGAAGAAAAAAGTTCACCCTCGCATGGTAGCCCATCGCCAAGAAAGCAGAAAGTGAGAAGAGCCCGGTTCGCCGCAAGGGCAAACTAGAAGGATGTATAAAAAAGGCAGACAGGAGAGAGCAGCTGCCCGCGGCTCAAACACGAACCGAAGAGCATGCTAGTCAAAAACAAAAAAGGGAGAATTGGGAATTCAGGGGAAAAGAATCGAAACCCACACAGGAAAGGTTTGAATAAAAGACAAAACCCAGCAGGGAACCGAACGAGCCGAAGATAAAAAATCGAAAAAAACGCGATAGCAAAGGCGCTGGTGTAGAAGGGGTGCAAAAAAAGGTCCAGAGAAAACGCGGCAGGGGAAAACTCCAAAGTCAAAAACTTAAAATGCTGAAAAAGAAAATAACGGCGAGGCCCATGAAAGTGCCAAGAAAAAAAGAAATACCTCGCAAAGGATCATGGGTACAATCCTGGTAAGAAAAAAAAAGGAAACAGTCAACATCAGACAGCGAAAGGGGACGCTGCGTGGCAACGAGGCGGACCAGACGAAAGGGGAAAGAAAGGGGCAGCAAGGGGAAAATTTAGAAGGCGTGCCCCTCGACCGAAGAGAAAAAACAAAACGGGATGCGGAAAAAAAGAGAGTGTAAGAAGGGTGCATAACAGGAAAAAAAAGGAAACTGCGCCAGCGTCGCCAAGGGAAAAAAAAGGATGAGACGGGCAGGTCGGGGAAAGGAGGCAGGAATTGGGAGCCTGTCGGTTGCAAATTCTGGGACAAGGGACGGAAGAAACCACGGCAAGAGGACGCAGGGGGGAATGGTTAAAGTGTGGGACTGAGTAGGGGGGCAACCGAGGAAGAATAATTAAACGCTGGGACTTCGGTAGGGGGGAAAAAAGTCTACGCAGAGCAAGGAAATTGATTGACAGGAAACACTGAGGGGAACAGAGCTTGGAGAGCAGCTGGGTGGCTCTCATATATCGGTGAAGGGACTCTGAATGAAGGTCGGGGGGTGAAGTTCAGAGGTGAAAAGGGGCGCCGCTCGGACATAACAAGGGGGGAAGCGGGGGAATACGTCAAAATTCTGTCTGGCGGGGCGGTTTGTGAAGCCTCTATTCAAGATAGGGAAAAACGGAAATGGGGGTCAGGGGAATCAGGAGAGCTGAGGGGAAAAGCCGAAGGGAAAACAGTATTTGGGGAGATTCGCGCGGGAAAAGGCCCATTCGGTAAATCCAGAAGGGCTCGTTTGGCACTGCTAGAAACGGGCGCGGGGGGGGAGGATGGTGTCGTCACTTTGAAACCCTAACGAGAGGGGAATGGGGAGTTCCTTTGAGAAAGGCTGAAATGGGTTCAGTCGCCTTTTGATGTTCGTTGGGAGCCAGAGGGTACGGGAGTGGCCTGGGGTAAACGGAAGACCGCAAGAAGAAGAGGAATGTTGCACGGTGGGGGGGGGCGGAACACAGGCACGAAGGGAAGATAGGAAATTCAAGAGTCTGCTCGCCCAAGAACGCCTCAGGGCTCCAGAAGCAATGAAGTTAAACAGTCCATCTGCTGGGGAAAAGGGATCAATGAAACCGCAGGGAAACCGCGTAAACGTGGACCCTCAGGAAAGGGAGTACATGGGGTTCAAAAAATTTCTTGGAAAAAAATAAAAAAACAAAAAGGTTAGGGGGCGGGGATTCAAAACCAGCAAATAAGCGAACAAAAAGCTGAGGGTTGTGGGTGAAAGCGAAAACAAGAAATGCAAGGGCGCGGCAGGAATAAAGTGGAGAAGGGAGTGAAGAGCCAGGGGGACGAGTTAACAAAACGAAGAAAAGGTAGACTAGTACGAGGTGAAAGACTAGTGAAAAAAAATCAATATTGTAATAAAGCGAGCAGCGGTTTGCAGGGTGGCCCGAACAGGGTCAAGAACTGCAGGTCGAGGAGGACTTGCGATTGTCTCCAAAATCGGGCCTCGCGGCACGCCACCGCGGACCGCCGGCCTGACGGGAGGTCAGTAAATAGAGGAAAAGCGCCGATGGTTTGGGAATGGCGAACAGAGACGGAAATCTCGTTCGAAAACGTTTTATGGGAAAAGACATCCGGAGAAGTGCAGGCGAAAGCCGGCAGCTGACCCAATTGGTGGAGTGTGTCGAAGGGTCACTTCAAAGGGGGATCGAAGGAAGATGAGTCAAAAAAACAGGGGGGGAGAGGAAGCAGGTTCTTTGGAAGGTCAGAAAAAACATCAGGGATTGGAGGAAAGCTGGGTGAGTTCAGAGAGTTGGATACAGAGGGCGCTGAGAAGGAAGGGGCAAGCCGAATCCAATAAACATCGAACTCGTAAGAAAAACGTTAAGAAGAAAAGCATAGATAAAAAAAGAAAAACGTCGATTTTCGGGGAAAGAATGCAGGCAGAAAACTGTAGGGGAGAGTTAAAACGCAGGAAGGGCAAAGATTTTTGGAGATCAATCGGCAGGACGGCAAACCAAGTCAAAAAAAAACCGTGGCACGGAGGAAAGGGTAGGGAAGGGGGAAAAAGCCGGGGTCCAAGGGGCACATTTCCGCAAGGAGAGAAAACAATATTCCGTGGCGTTGATCGTTCTTTTGGGGGAAAAGGGAAAAAGAGAGACGGCGACCGCGCACCGGAGGAACACCCGATGGGAAACTGGGGCAAATGAGGGAAGAGCGAGGGAAAAAAATAGGGTAAGGGGGGGGTGTCAAAAAATCCGAAGAGGGGCCTCGCTACAGTAAAGATAGACAAGATCGAATAACAAGGGGGTAACGAAAAGACTTCAGGCGGGAAAGATGCGATGATGATACGAGGGACCGCTGGAGGGGTGTTCAAACGGAAAAACGAAGCATTACCGGAGAAAGTGCAAAAAGGGAACACCGGGGGGGCAACACATGGGAAAGAAAAAAAAGATGGGGGACGAGTGAACCCCCGGGGACAGCGTTCTAGCCGGAAGTTGGAGGCATTCCTAGCCTTAAAAACGTCACTAAAAGAGCGGGAAACCGAAAGGAGAGGAGTCACGTCACAGGCAGCGTCCCGGCATCTTTGTCTGGAAAAGAATATAAATCGCCAAAAAAGTCACAGCAAAAGAAAAGTAAAAACGATGGAAGCACACAAAAAAAAAATTACGGTCCGAGGGTATGCGGGAAATCACAAAAAGGGGAAGAACATACCAGTAAACAAAGGAGAAGGTAGACCATTTTGAACAAAGGGGTTAACCTGAAAGTCCAGGGAGATATGAGACTGGGCATAACCTTCATGAAAGAATCTAACTATTTATTCGATCGAAAACGTGGGAAAAAAATACACTAAGAATCAAGACTTGCGTTGAGGGGCTAACCCCGGGAAGGAATTTTGAGGGCTGTATCAGATGAATGGGGGAGGTATACGTGACAAGGGGATCTGATGGTCGGATAATGAAAAGGGGCTGGCCTACCAGAGGAAAAAAAAAACAAAGAATCAATCCAGTGAACACGAGGCGAAAAGGATTGCAGGAGGAAGGAAAAACCGTTCACTAAAGCAGGACGAAGTTATCAAAAGACTCTCCAAAAAAACAAACAAGAGAGAAAGTCCGCTGAAAAGGCGGAAGAATGCAAAGGAAAGGGGTCACCGCGAGGAAATCATCCTGCGGAGAAAAGAGGGGTGATTTTGTGTTTGGGGGGGGAAACAAGGTAACGCCAAGGGAAAGTCTCGAAAAGAACTTACATGAAAAAGAGTCCTAGGAAATCACAATACTGAAGCTTGGGGATGTCTACGGAAGAGGAAGGAGCGGTGGGGACGCCACTGTTACGATGGGAAAACATCGCAAGGTCAAAGAAGGAGGCTGCACAGCTAGAAGAGAGTGCGCTGCGGAAAAAGAGGGGCAGGGGGTGACCAGAAGGGGAGAGAAGAGAGGCAATCTGCTCGTGTCAAATTCATGTTTAAGAGAACGTGTTTCAAAAATCACAATTGGTACCGAGAGGAAGAAGCTGTGGGTGTGGGAGACAATGGCTTCAAACGAGGGGGGGGCTATAGTGTCGAACAGAGCCAGAGAAGAGCGGGAATGTGGGGAGGTGCTGAAAAGCAAAGGGAAGGGCGAAAACATTTCAACGGGGAGGACTCTCGTGCGTGGAAAAAGCGTGTAGGGGAAGAGGTCGATGCGGTTGAGAAGAAAAAGAGGAGAGAACGGTAGCATCGGCGGGGCCAGCGTAAAAAGAGGGAGGCTGGAAGGGGTGCGTGTTTCGAACCTTGTGAATGTCAGGACGTTTTCCACCGACCGCTGCATACAAGTAAAAAGCCTCTAACGAGGGCCAAGAGCGGCCTCGAAAATCAGGGGGGGGGGGAAGAAAGAAACCGGCAGATTCGATAAAAGGAAAAGAGGCAATATCCGCACAAAAGCGAGGTCAACAAAGGAAGGAGGGACAACAACAATATCGTAGGCGAGAACAGCAGTCATAAATAGGTGTCATCTGAAAGGGAATACGACCGATAATCACTTGTGTCAAAGAGAAAAAATCCCACAAAGACGCCACTGGGCAGACGGTGGTCACGCTTGTCGATAATGGGGGGGGGAAAATGAAGAAAACTGCCCGAAAAAAAAATGTACGTCTAAACTCTGCATGATTCACAAGGGGGTGGGGGTGGGAACGGGGTGGCAGCCGGCCATGTGAACACCCATCTCTTGGTACCAGAGAGAAGGGAAAGGGCGCGGCCAACCCAATGCTGAAGAAAGAGGGGGGGCGGGGGTTAAAAAAAGATGCCGGATAGAAAAAGAGGGTTGATTACCAGATTAGGGAGGGGATAGAAAAAAAAAGGCGCCCAGGGAAAAAAATCAGCGCGATGGAAAAAGAACTCGTTAACTCACTCATCGGGGGCTTCCACTCACCAAGAAGTTCAGGTGAATGGAGGAACGGCGTCAGAAACAACATTTTGGGCCTCAGACTCACAAGTTCGATCAAGAAAGGGGAAAAGGACTGGCAAAAAAAAAAGACCACTCAACACAAGGGGGAAGCGTCTAAAAATGATTCAGCGGGGTCAAAGGTGGAAAAAGAAAGAACGTTGAACGACGAGAGTGGGAAAGTAGTCCAGGAAAAACTGGAAGTCAGGTGGGAAGTTAAGAAGCAGGTCCAAGGCCGCGCTGGGGGGGGCGCGGTGGGAACGTTGGGGGGGGACCAACAAAAAACCTGGAAGCCTACATCTCTTGTACGGTTAAAAAGGCAAAAGAAGCACTGAAAATCGGGTTGGGGAAGGGCAGGACGGAGTTTCCATCGTCCTTACCCCTGGAGGGGGAAACTTGCATCCTGGCTCGACCTTAAAAAAAAAAGTCATCACTCAGGACTGCTCGCCTGGCCGGTGGAAGAGGAGGCGCTGGGAGGTCAAAGACAAACACCGGGCCCGGCATGAAGTTTCTAACAGGAGGGGTCAGGCTAACAGGAGAACAGTAGCAGGTGGGGGTTCTTGGGTCAAGAACTGCGGGGGATGACCAGGAAAAATCCTGGAAGAAGGGAGACATCTTACAGTTTCAAAGGAAAGGGGGAGGACCAGTAAAAACATAGCGAGGGCCATTAGAAGCGGCAATGATCCCAGGCATCGACTGGCGAAACAGGAATGCAGAAAATGAGAAGCACTCTGGAAGAAAGTAGTGTCAATGTTGTTAAAAACCGGGGCCAACCCTAGAGGAGGTAAGGAGTCTTCAGTTGCTAAACCAGGCACGCGAGACCAGGGAACAGCACTCAAAAGACTGAAAAGTGGTCAGCATGGAGAAGGGAAAAAAGGACATCAGGGACGAGGGGAAAAGTAAAGAAAAAACCAAAAGAAAAGAGATCTTGCCCGCAAAAAGAAACCGACGGTTTCACAAGAGGCATGGGGCCCCTCGGTGGGGAAAAAAATCGAAAGAATGGAGAAGCCAGGACGCCTCAAGGGCTCGAAGGGGAAGTTCCGGGGTCCTCAAAAGCAAGAGGCAATCGCGGCTCAAAAGGAAAAGAGAAGCTGCGAATGAACTGGGACGACGTGGGGGAGTTCCAAAAGAAAGAAAAACAGGGAAAAAATTTCCTGAAAGAAAACAGGCAAAGGCATGCTACTAAAATCTATCTATGGGGGGACGAAACCAGCGGCTTCTCAACAGCTCTGGTATTGAACATGGGAAACAAGAAGGGAAAATAACGGAAGATTGGAAAACGAACTAGTCACCAGAAGGGGGAGACAGCATAGTACCTGCTACCTTCAGAAAACCTTCCCAAAGATGAACTGCGTGCCCGAAACTGGAAAGGAGGGGGATCAACACTGCGAAGGGACCGAAAGGAAAAAAGAAAAGGGAACAATCTCACGCAGGGGCAGCTGAGGGGCCTACTCCAACGCCCGAATGAAACTGGAGCAGGGGGAAGTCGTTGAGAAATCTTGGCCCCCTGAAC
>Ga0179593_1482777_pt1 | contig 11624 bp, 23 predicted proteins | sample CZODoug2_1_08_16_FD_185931 | JGI IMG/M metagenome (GOLD analysis project Ga0179593, IMG submission 185931) | Vadose zone soil fungal communities from Angelo Coast Range Reserve, California, USA - CZODoug2_1_08_16fungal (PacBio error correction) | ecosystem: Environmental > Terrestrial > Soil >...
CGTGAGTACAAAGAGTGTCAAGGACAAAAGGATCCGAGAAGGGAAGAAGGTGTGGGGTAAGGGAAAGGGAAAAATTGGACAAAAAAAAGCCGTGAACCAGGGTTAAAAGGCCTGTGAAGGAAAGCAAGAAGGACCCGCAAAATCGGAGGAATGCAAACTTTGACCGCCTCCGCAAAGAAGATGGTGGAGAAAAAAGAAAGAAAAAAAAAAAAGAGAACCCGGCCAATAACGTCCCTGGGGTGGCGAGAGGCAGACTAAATCTCCAGGACGATGATTGGAAAGAAGGAAAGAACGACACGAAACTACAGAAAAGGGGGTGGAAAAGCGACGGCGTCACGACAGCCCGGACGCCCAACCTTTAGGCATCCATGCGGTGAACGAGCTTTCTCTCCTCCGGACGATCCGGTTGACAACCTGCAGGGAGGCGCCGGAACGCCACGCTCGAAGAAAAAAAGGGGCGCCGCCCGCAAGTCGCCGCGTGTCCATCGACCCCGTTCGAGAAACCGACGTGCCGCAGGGACGAGGCGGTGCCGGATTCGGCCCAAAAAAAGGTCACGAGCTCGTCCCGTCGCGCGGCCATCAACGCGCCGACCACGGACAGCGTGCCTCCAGTCGAGGCGACTTCAAACTCGCCAAAAAAACCCCTTCCCCGTCGGAGCGACTGGGTGGAAGAGGGCCGGCGCGCCCCACCTGCAACTGCGCCGGGGCCTGAACGCGTGATCCATCTGCCCACCGCCCGTAGAGAAAAGCTCCAACAACAACAAAGGGAACAAAGAACACAACAAAACAACAACGAAACGGGGGAGATTAGGAAAAGAAGAAAACGGGCGATGAATAACGACTTGCACAAACGCATTCATTTTTCACAGCGACACCCAAAAAATGCAAAAACCAACCAGTTATCGCCGAAACGGGGAAGGTCCGAGCGAAAAAGTCCCGCCTCGGAAAGGCACTAAAAAATTGGGAAAGAAAAAAAAAAGCTGAAAAAAACAGAACGACGACGGCTGACTGGAGCGGCTGCACCTGAGAAGAAAAGCCGCAACTAATCAACGAAAATTTTTTTTTGAACACAAATAAAAAGGAATGCGGGGGAAAAATTGGGGAGAGGGGAACGCATGCAATCCGAAAAGAAAGGACAAGGGGAGGGCACGGAGGGGATGGGACAAAAAATCCGCGAGAACTTCACGCTTGAGGGAGTGCCAGGAGGGAAAAATAAATAAGTTTATGGGACACCTAAATTAAGTGCCTAGAAAAGCTCTCACAGGGGGCGGAAAAAATAAACGATGGGGAAAAAGACTATAAAAAAAGGGGTCTTCACGGGACGTAATAGAGAGGATAATTCAAAGTAAAACGAAGCAAAGACTAGGTAACCACAAAAAAAAGGAAAGAGGGCTGGAGAAGCTTACAAACAGCAAAACAAGTCAAAAAAGAGTCGTCGTTGTTAAAAAGAGTCCCTTAAGACGACAACACCATGGAGCAAACGAATAAGGGCCGGAAGAATGGGGCTCGGGCGAGGCGGAACGAATGGGCAAAACAAACAGAGGGGAAGCGGAGTAAAAAGGTTGAACGGCAAAAAGTACAGGGAGAAGTCGAAAAGGGGGGAACCTTTCAAAGGAAGCCTCAAAGACGTCAAAAGGAGTGCAACAGGATAGGGAATATGACCGATCACTCTAACAGGCATAGAAGAAACCAAACGCGCAAAGTGGCCCTTCAAAAGAAAAAACGATCGAGGAGCCTGTCTTGGGAAAAAAAACCTAAGATGACTGGCGGGACAGGTCACTGAAATCGGAGAGGAATAACGTCAAAAAAACCAGGGAGCACTAACGCGGTGGAAGGTACAAATTGGTAGGAGTGGCCCTTGAAACTGACCGAGATATCCCCCCCTAACAGAAACCAGTCCTGGGGTGGGGAGAAAACGCCAAAACGGATCAATGATCCGGCCGTGAACGACTCGACACAAGCCCGGAACCGTTGGCGTTCGAAAGGGAACCTCAGCTGTTTGGACGTTTTCGAGATTGCCTTGTCGCGCGCAAAAGGGAAGACGCCCCACGGAACACGCGAAAAAGCGCCTAAGGATTCGACGTAAAACTTACTGATTGCTAACCAGCACAAACCCCGGGCGCACTTCCCTCGAGCGTATGGGGTAAAACTCACTTCCAAGCTCAAAAAACCACCCGTCAATGCCAAAAGGACAGTCTCCGAAGAACTAACGAGGCACAATTGAGATTACCGAAGCGCCAAAACAAAAAGAGATCAGCAGGAAGTACCGCGATTGTCAGCCCGTGAACACAAGCTCATCAAGCGCAAGGGGCGGAGGTGACAGATTTGAAGTCCGGAACGGGAATAAAGCTCGAGAGGAGCGAACACCTGCACGGCGAAAACAGGAGCATAAAAAACAGGTCTTACAAGCAGAAAGTGTTAAACGGTGCCGAGGCAGTCCCTGAGATAAGAAAGGAAAAATGAGTGTGGGCAGGACCGTGCGCAGGAATCCCCGATTCAAAACCAACACCCACACTCGGGCCAAAAAGCCCGCCGAAACGGAGTTGCAAGCGGCAGAAAGAGGGGTGTATGCCTTACGGGCCCCCCCTTGGGGCAGGGACTAGCCATCACCGTGGGGTGATGAGATAGGGACCTGCTGTACTAGGAAAGAAAAAACAGTAGCCGACAACCACCCTATCTGCGCCTCAAAGTTAATAGTACTGGCACGAAAGAAAACCTCTTCAAAAAGTTTGCAAAGAGTTGCCGCGGATACCGCCCACCTGGAAAAATAGAAACTCTTCTAAATCCAATAGGCTAAACCCGAGAACAGGAAAAACTTCTGAGATCGTGACAAACGAAAAAGAAAAACGACGAAAAAAAAGGTATCCAGCTGCTGGACAGAAAATCCCGGTGAATCGGGAAAGCAATCAGCTAGTGTTGCGTGAAAAAAAAAAAACAACGGGGGGGGGGGTGAGGGGGCATTCTCAGAAAGTCATCGCCTTTAAACGGCCTGGTGGCCAGGGAATGAAGCAGAAGGGCCCGGCGCAGGTAGGGGGGGAAAAACAGGGTTCGGTGGGCCGTGGAATGAAGACAGCGGTAAAAGGGGGGTTTGCTAAGTTGAGGGGGAGAAAAGGGGGGGGAAAAGGGGACAAGGATAACAACCTCAAAGATGAAAAAAGACAAATTTTTCGGAAAGGGAAAGGGTGCATTACCAGGGGGGCCCTCCGGAGGGATAAAAAAAAAAAAAAAAATCGAAAAAAAGGAAATGGGGTAAAGAAGAAATGGGGGGGTCTAAAAGGGCACTGGTGAGGAAATGGGTGTAGAAATAAAGGATATACTGCGTATCGAAAGTAAAAAAAAAAGCAGGGGAAAAAATGTAAGAAAAAAGAAATACACAGCCCAGAAAGAAAATCGAAAGAAAAAAAAAACCAACCGTTGACCAAAAAAATAGGGAAAGCTGGGGAAGGCAAGAAAACAACGAAAAAGGGAAAAGGGTGAAGAAAAAGGGAAATCAAGCAAAAAAAGCAAGGGTGGGGAGGGTAAGAGCTAAAGAAGAAGGAAAAAGTTGCCAAAAACAATGCCGAAGGGAAGGAGTGAGGGAGTGGGGTCGGTGGGGAAATTGATAGGAAGGACCAGAAACCTGCCCAAAAAAGGAGGCTGGGAAAAAGAAAAAAGCCAAAACAACAGAAGGAACGTACGGGGGGAGCAGGGGAGAAGTCTGGGGTGTGAGTTCTGGGAAAAGGAAAAAAGGAAAAAGGTCTGAGAAAAAAAAAGGGGGAAAACAACAATCACCTTCTGAACAAGGGCTTTTAGGTGGGAAATCGGGGGGGGTGAAGTCTGGGAAGGGGAAAAGAGAGATAAGGAAAAAAAAAAAAAGGAAGGAGGGCGTGGGAGAGGGAACGTTGCGAACCTGGGAAAACAGGAAGGAAGTGACTCGGAAAAAAGGCAGCCGGATCAAAAGAAAAGGGGAAAAAAAAACTCAGGACGGGGTTGGCCGGAGACACAGACAAAAGAAGACACCACAGAAAAGAAAAGGGATGGACTCCACAGAAAAGTCTTCAGAGGGGGTAAGTTTTGGGGGAATGAGTGGTCAGGAAAGCAAAAGACTTAATAAAATTATTGTGGAAGGGTACAGACCGGTGGGGGGGAAACATCACAAACATCTCAAGGAACTGAATTCAGAAGTTAAACCTGGAAATAAGGACATAGGAGAAAGAAAGACTCTTAAGAAAAACTCGATGTGAAAAAAGTGGAAATAAGGGCAAGACACCTTTTACTTTTAAAGGTCGAGAGTTTGAAAGGGGGTGGGGAGAGAGAAGAACCAGAAGGGAAAAAAAAATGTGGGAGGGAGAGAAAATGGAAAAAGGTTTAAATCGATAAAGGGAAAAATTTACCAAGAAGAGAACAAAATGAAAGAAAAAAAAGAAAGACCAAAGAAGGCCGGGAAAAGGACGTAAATTGATCATTGACAAACCAGTAAATGGTATGGGACCAAAAAAAAAAGAAAGGAATCGCCAGGCCGAGCGGCAAAACACAGGGAGGTAGTGGGAAGGGGGAAGCGAAAAAAAAGGAGTTGGAGGGGGGAATAAACTGTGAAGGAAAGACCAGGGGGGGCAGTCAGAAAAGAAAACCAAAAAGTCCTGTCCAGGAAGGCCTACGAAGAGGTTAAAAGGAGAAGGAAATCCCAGGAAAGAAATCGGGTTCGGGGAGGAAATTCTAAGCTGGCAAGGGAAAATTCAAGGGAGAGTTGAAAGGTGAAAAGAGAGAGGGTAAAAAGGGGAAGAAGGAAGATAAAAAACGTCCCAGAAAAAAGAGACAAAAAGGAAAAAAACACAAAAAAAAATACCCCTGGGACAAAGGAAAAGAAGGGGTCCCTGTTAAGAAAGGTATGGACAGGACCAGAAAAGAAAATTAAAAAAAAAAAAAAATGGAAAAAAAAAACTAAGGAGACCGAGGACAGGAGCATAGCAGGAATGGAAATAAGGGGGGAAAGTTCCAGGTAGAAAAAGGAAGAATGATTGTGGGAGGTTCCGAAATTGGGGGTGGGTGTATGAGGGTAAACTGGTACAAAGGGAATAAAATAACAGAAATAGGAGAAAAGGGTCCGAAGGGAGAAAAAAAAACCATAAAAAAAAACAAGGGGGGGGGAACGGTGGTCATTGAACATAAAAGTAAAGGAGGTTAGAGAAAAAGCCAAACAGATGACAAAGGGGGATAAAAGGGAAAAAAGGTGAAACATTCACACAAAAAATGTCCCCCTCCATCAGAAAAGGGGTTTGAGGGGGGACAAAGAGTTCCACAGGGGAACAAAGAAATTCTGGGATCAGGAACTTGGAGACAAAGACAAACTCGGCACAAAAGAAGAGTCGAGCAAAAAAAGGGAAGGAGAGGAAAAGGAGAAAGAGGAGAAAGGAAGCGGGTTTGTCTGGACGCAAAACGCTACAAAAATTATTTTTTGTAAGGGGGGAAGAAGAGAAAATCCAGGGCACTGCTGGACCGAAGGGAAGGTTTCAAGGGATCATTCAAGACTCCTAAGGCGGGAGGATCCGGGAGGTTACCAAAAACAAAAAAAAAAGGGGAGGGGGGTTTTAGGAAAACAAAAAAAAAAAAATCAGCAAGGGGGAAGCAAGGAACAAAAAAAGAATATGCAGAAGGACATGTGGGGATAAAAGGAAAAGAAAATCAAAAAATCAACGCCAAAAGCAAAAACCGATTTTTGAAGGGAGCGAAAAGGTCCAAGGGAGAGGGGAATTCACGACCGAGGGAAAATCTCTTTAGAGGGGGGAAAGAACGGGGCCGTGGGGAAAACTCACATTTGGTCAAACAAAGGGGTGACGAACTTATGGACGGGAAACTGGGAAGGGGGGGTGAAGGGGGGGTTTTGAATTTTCTTAAGCCCGTACTGAGTCCGTACAAGGAGGGTGAAAAAAAGGAAATAGAAAAAGGTGAGAAAAAAAAGTGAGGGAACCTTCGAAAAAAAAAGAGGAGGGGTGGCCTGTGGCATGTATCACCTTTTGGGGGGCAACCAGCCAGGGAAAGAAAAAAAAAAAAACAATGAACATGGGGGATCATGCCGTGACGGGGCATGTCAAAAAATGTCACGACACTGTAGGGGGCTCAGAAAGTCAAAAAGAACGCAGGTCGGGAAGATAAAAGGGGGGGATATAGGGGGGAAAAGAAATTAAAGGAACAACCAAGAAGAAAAAGGGGGAAAGGGACGCACAGATAATGAAAGGCGCGTATCGAAACAGCAGGGACGAGGGGAAGTAGAGGGAAAAAGGATTAGGCACAAAAAAGGGTATTTTTGGGGCCTAAATGGTTAGAAAAAACGAGAACTTACAACGAGAGACAAAAAGGGGAGGGAAAAAAAAGGGGCTCGGAAAAAGGAAACTGTGGGGAAAGGGGAAAAGAAGGCAATAGAGGAAATTTGAGTTTTAAATGAATGGGGATCATAAGGGGGACCCTGAAAAAAAATACGGGGGCCCATGTGAAAAGAGGGTGAAAGAAATCCGAGGAGACAGGTTCACTGGTATTGGAAGACCGATGAGCAAACCGGGAAACCTAGTGTCGTGTAAAAAAAGGAAAAGGGGGGGGGGTGGAGGGGGGGGGGGAAACGTCAAACAATACGATTTGTTACGTTGCGGGGGGCCCCTGGAAAAAAGCTCCAGGGAACAGAGAAAAGGGGCAAACGAAAGGGGGATGAAAAGTGAGAGGAACTCCGCCCCTAGGAAACGAGTTCACCGGCACCCGGCAGATTTTGGCCCGGAAAAAGAAAAAAAGCGGGAGCAGCAAGAAACGCGACTCGCGGGCCTGGGGGGGGGGATTTCGGTTGGGGGGGGAAAAGGGAAATGTGGGGGAAGTTTTTAGGGGAGGGATGTGACTGGCCTGGGCAATCAAGAGGAACGAAGACTCGACGAAGTAAAAGGGGGGGGGGGGAAAAGAGGGCCAGAAGCGCGCAGACGAAAACCAAGGCGGTGTAAAGTCAGTATGAAACGATTGCAATGGCGGGTGGGGAACCTTCAAAACACGGACAAAAAGGAAAAGGCTCTTGGGCATGGGGGTTGATTGGAAAAGGAGAAGCAGTGATTCTGTTTCATTGGGGATGGCTTAAAAGGGGGGACGAGTATAAAAGTAATAAGATAACCTTGTAGAAAAGACAACTAAGGGGGAGGGGAAAAAAAGAGGGATTCGTAACATCCTTCGAAACTGCGACACTCAAGGAAATTAAAAAGGTGGGTGAGAAGAAAAGGAAAAGTGAAAGAACGGAATGTTAAAAAAGGAATACATGAAAAAAAACGCCAACACTCAAGGCAACTGAATTGTTTCAAAAGGTTACCGGGGACTCGAAGGTGGAAAAGAAAGGACGCCCTGCACTTATTAGCTTGAAGGAAATGGAAGTCATGAGTTTTAGTGCGATAACAAGGGAAAGCAAGGGTCAATATTAAAAAAGGACACTACAAAAGGGTGTAAACAAGAGCCTGATCTCGAAAAATAGAGAAACGAAGAAGATCAAAGGAAATAAAAGGGAGGAAGGGGGTGTTCAAAAGAAAAAACTAAATGAGTGGGTCACAAAAACGAAATCCGCAGCCGGTTTTAGCCGGCCGGAAGGGAGGTCGACGAGTTCTCAGGAAATAAAAGTGTCCGGAAGACCTTATCAGAGGCAGCAGACTTCTCGGGGAAGGCTCTAAAAACCCAAGACCGGAGAAAAGAAGACTGGAGAGGAAGGCTCCGGTAACAAACCAGTTAGAGGTAAACAAAGGACTCTGCCCCCGAAAAAGAAAGACGGAAAAAGAGATCAAAACGAACCTATGTAAAACAAGGAGAGACCCGGGGCGAGGGAAGAAATCAAACGAAAAAGAAGGAAAAGAAAAGGACTGGGAAGGGGAGGGGGGGTGGTGGTTTGATCGGCGAAGGGGAGGAAAGCACACCCGGCGAAAAAAAAAGAAGAGTTGGGAAGGGAGGGTCGATGCGAAACGAAGAGAACAGGAGCAAACTTGCAAGACAGGCGCATGCGAAGGGGCGAAAAGGACAACCAAAAGGGGGGAAAAGCTAACAAACAAAAACGCCGAAGGAAGAAAAAGAGCTACAACTGAAAGGAAGCAGAAAGAGCAACAGGCCGGCACCTGTCAAAAAAGGGAAATGGAGAAAAAAAGGAAAAGTTACTGATAAGGGAAAAAACACTTTAGGGGGGAAACCGGAGGTGGTACAGAAAAAGAAAAAAAATCGGTATTAGTGTCTATGAAAAAGAAAGCACTAAATGGAGACGAGAGACCAAGGGAGCTGGACTTTGCAAGTCAACTGGAAAAGGAACCGAAAACTTAAATAAAAGTGACGGGTTGGGGGGCGCAAGAAGAAGCAAAAACTAAGTGAAGGGAGGACTGCAACGAGTCTTCTGGGGAGAGGCACATACGTGAGAATCAGAGGAACAATGAATGGGGAAAAGGTCGGGGACTGCAAAAAAAGGGGAAAAAAAAAGGGGGTCAGGAAGGGGGAAAAAAAAAACGGGTCCAACCAAGAACGGGAACAGCAAACGAAAAAAGGTTAGAACCAGATAGGAGGAAAAAGGTGGGAGGAAAAGTATCACTGGTTGGGAGGAATGAGATCAAAAAAAGTGGTCTGCCTTTTGCTTCAAAATATAGAGGAGGCAGGGTAGAAGAAAAAGAAAAAAGGGGGGTACCGAGAAAGAAAAGGGAGGTTCTCAAAGAGGGAAGTTATGTCACGAATGCACAGGACAATGGCGCAAGTGAAAACAACGCCTTTGGTACAGGAAAAGGAGAAAGATCGGATGGGTCCAAAAAAAAAAAAAAAAGTTGGGGAAGAAGGGGGAGAGTCTCCCTTGCAAAAAAGGAATAAAACTTTGGGTACGGCAGGCTCATGGGCCTGTATGGGGAGTGGGATCCGTCGTGCGCATAGGGGAGAAAAAAGTAGATAAAGCGAGAAAAAAAAAGAAAGGGTCTGGAAAAGAAAGAGCCTCTATATCCCTCCAGACATAACGTAGCCCGGTTTGCTAGACTGCTCTGAAGAAGTAAAGGCGCAAGGGAAACAATGAAATGGAAAAAAAAGGGAGAAGACCCAAAAACAAAAGGGAAGTGACCCTAGAAAAAGCACAAATATCGATCATCGAAGAGAAAACTGAGCAGCTCCATAGGGGGGACGGGGACGACGAAGAGATGATATGATGAAAAACAAGGAATGAACACAGGAAGGAAAGTGCTTCAACTAAAACAACCGCGACGAGGAGAAATGTCGCCCCCGCACCGCGGGGTCAAGGAAGATAACGAGGGAACGAAAAGGGTACAGACGAGAAGAAAAGAACGAGAGAAGGAGGAAAAAAATCTTTAAAGATGATCAAGAAGAGAAAACTCGTGAGCGCAGCGCAACAGAGCAAGGGTTGGGCCAGAACGGACAACGAGCGGATGAAAAGTCCTCAGAGGGGGGGGCACGTCTTTCGACTCGACCTTTTCACGTTAGCGACGGGCAGAGGGCGCCAGAAACCCTGCGCACAGGCGGAAGGAAGGTTGAAAGAAGCACAAAAGAATGTATCCCTCAAGCAAACAAACAAAAAACAACGGAGGAGTAGTACAAGATCTAAGGAAAGGGAGGCGTGGGGGGGGCGAAGGACCCGCCTGTCCAAAACAGCCCCCAGCCCGCCCAGCAGGGGCGAAACCAGGCGCACTCTAAAAAACCCGCGGCTCCCTGAACGAATGTTCGATCGAAAGAAAAAAATCTCGGAGGAGCGCGAGTAGTCTAGGGAACGCGCCAGAGCAACGGAAGCTGGTCGAAGACGGCAACGGCACTAGAAAATCAAACCACCCGCCGGCGCACGTCCCGTGTCGGGGAGGACTGGCAACGTGGTCCGAATAACCGCGTCAAAATAAAAACCGTTGCTACTAAGGAAAACTAAAACTCGCGCTTGGGCCTGGCTAAAGAAAACTTGCAAGGTTGGGGCACCTAGCAAGAGAAAAAAGACGCGACGGGCGAAAAAACCCTTCCACAAAAAATGGAGCGCATAAGGTCGAGGAATCGGAGCACCGCAAATCTACGCGAACGAGGTCCACAAAACAACTTATGAGTAAAAGAAGGCATGCGCTCCCCGGACGGCGTCTTGCAACGACCGACCGAAACACCAGGGCAAAAAATGGCCCGCCCGGGTCAACGAATGCTCAGGAAGACATCACAAAACCAGCGCGCCAAAAACATAGGGAATGTTGCCCTCCCTAGCGCACAAATGCTACCTTCACATCCCGGGGAAACACTGGCGGTCACAACCCCCAAAAAAACAAGCGGGCACAGGTCCGGCTTAACCTCTCGCCAACAAACCCGGTCAAAAAATACAAATTAGAAAAAACGGCGGGCCTATGAAAGATGTTGGTAACCTATACTGCGACAAAAAGGTCCCAAGGAAAGAACAGGCCGAAAGAACTGAAAGAGGTATAGCACGAGCGGTTTCCAGGACCCCAAGGGTGAGGGCAGTTTGTTCCCGTCAAGAAAGGAAAGGATAGCGCCCCCAAGCCGAAGTCACCAAGGTACCCGTTGGGGAATGGGCGCACCCCGAAAAGCACCCCTAACAACCGGAACCCGACTGTCCCGCACTATTCTAACCAGAATTTTGCGTTAACGGGGAATAAAGCCGCGATGTTTACACGTTTTCGAAAGATCTGATCGCATGGTTCCGCGGTTCGCCGCCGGAACGAAAACTGCCAAAACCAACGAAAACGACTTGGGCCGCACACCAGGGAGTTTCGGAAGTACTGGCGATCACCAAGTCAACGTCGCCAACTCAGAAAAACGTCCGCGGTAAACGAAATGGAAGGGAGAGGAGGTTGTGTGCTGGCCCGGAAACCAAAACAAGGTAAAGCGCAACGGTAACCACGGCATCCACGAAAGTGACCATTCCAGTGGTCGAGGCGCTGAAGTTGCCGTGGAGACGTCCACGCAGAAAGACGATCCTAGTACCACACGAGAGGGTCATCCAGGGTCGAGCCAGATCATTAAACAGCGCGACTTCGGGGGAGGTTAGCACGGGAAAAAAATGAGGCACGGCAGGACGGGGGGAAAGGGAGCGAAAGGGAAAATGCACTCCGCGAAAAAAAAGAAATTCGCAGGCTGGCCATCGGAAAGCGTCCCGGTTGGGAAAAAATCCGGAGAGACGCCAGGACCGTATGTTGGATGCCGCAGTTGGGATCAGCAGCCCAGCCCCTATCAAACAAACATCCCACCCCACAAATCGGCAAGCCGCTCCATCTTTTGGGGTCCGCACTGCGTGCAGCCGTAAAGACCTTGGTGTTCCGAATGCCGAGGGGCCGACGAGAGGGAGAGGACCGCTTTATCAAGAAACGAAGGAGCACAGCACCGGCCCCGGGTGCGAAACCGGTAGAGGTAAACGAAGAAAAAAAAAATGCCGAGCCTCCGGCTCAAATGACGCAGGAAAAGGGGTGAGCCAAGGCCACCGCTTCAAGATCGGTCGACCCCAACTCGACGACCCCCCCCTAGACCAACAACGGAGCGGAAATAGAGTGGGGACCACATGCCCAACAAACAGAAACCTTCGACGTCTCAAATCCTAAACAGTATTCCTGTAGAGGATCGCAAGCTCGTTTCGGCAAACAGCATACAGGGCATACGTGTAAAGTTTACAACCCAAA
>Ga0179593_1544034_pt1 | contig 11624 bp, 12 predicted proteins | sample CZODoug2_1_08_16_FD_185931 | JGI IMG/M metagenome (GOLD analysis project Ga0179593, IMG submission 185931) | Vadose zone soil fungal communities from Angelo Coast Range Reserve, California, USA - CZODoug2_1_08_16fungal (PacBio error correction) | ecosystem: Environmental > Terrestrial > Soil >...
GTCGCCGCGTTTGTGAACTTCCCCGGTAGAGGTGAAGGATAGGGTTGCGAGCGCGGGACCTTTGGCCTGACTTGCTACTCTGGGGAAAGGGCTTGCTTGAAAAAAAAAGATTCCCGAAGTGTGAAGCAACTGTAGTTGGGGAGAGGATCCGGGGGAAACTTCTTCCGACAGGGTAGTACTTTGAGCCTTGACAGAAAAAGACTGCAAAAAAGCTGCGAAGGACAATGCAGGAAAAAAAAGAGGGGGAAAAGGAAACTGACATCTGATCTCACAAACAAGGGTAAGAGAAATGGGGGAGTAACTAGACAACCATCAGTCGTCTGAGGAAATCTGGCCGATCACCTTAGCGTCAAGAAACTAAAAAAGAGAGAAAAGAAAGATAATAAGAGAGCGAAGACACAAACCAGGTCAAAACGAAGTGGGAGGGAAAGCAGAAGTGTAAAAGGTAACGAAGTATACATTCCGAGACCGCGGAGTCAGAAAAGCGGAAGAGGGGGGGTCATAGGGACTCAACCGGTATGCCAACCAACTCGGCGGCGGAAAAACTAAAAAACTTCGTGAAAGAGTTGGTCCAAAATCCGGGGGGATTTGCTCGGAGGAGACAGAAAAAGAAAAGACTCGAAGGGGGAAAGGATGGCAGGCTTCTTCATGAGACGTATCAAAGGGACGAAGAAGAAAAAACAGAGCGAGGAAGTAACCGTAGAGGCGAAGAAAGGGGGAATTAAGGTTAAGAGAAGGTGGGAGAGTCTTAACCCTTTCCTAAAATCCTCAGAGGGGAAAGGACGAAAAAGAAACACAATTGTATGGCGATCATCACACAGCAGAATGGGAGGTCCGAAGAACGCGCTGACGCTATTGTTCTCAGAAACCAGGGGTTGCAGAAAGAGAAAAAAAGAGATTAAGGAAGGCCAAACCTGCAATCAGGGCCTCCGGTGTTGGAAAAAAAAAAGCCGTCAGGACGTGAAAAAGAAAACACGACGCCGCAGTTCTCTCTGACTGTCGAGGGGGAGGGGAAGGGGGGAGCGGGGAGGCGGACGGTATAAAACCAATGGTCTCCCGGAAAGGGCAGGGGGGACCAGGAGGTGTCCCTTTACTCCTTAGCGGAGACCTAGGAAAGAAGTACGGAGGTTAGGGTTGCTATACGCATCTAGCAGGGGGAAAGCGAAAAAACTGATAAGACGGTTCAACCTGCTTCAAGTCTGCAGGTCCCTGGAGGAGGGGAAGAAATTCTTCCACCGTGGGGGGGGTCGAGCTAGTACGGGGAAAAATCCAAGCAAAGACTAGGTTAGTACTTATTAGCGATACCCATGTGGGGTCCCCAGGAAGTGCGGACTTTCCTACCGACGAGGCATTAAAAAGGGACAAAGGCCGAAAACTCTCCATCGTGGTACTAAAAGGTTGGGAGAATGCCCGCTCTTCGATAACTTATAGAGAAATTTCCATATATGAGGAAGGACGAATCTGGGAGCGGAGCTGCCGACGAGAAGAAAAAAACGACCGGGGGAGCTAGAGCTCCAACAACGGCATAGTTGGCCCTACCTGGCAAAAAGTTCGAGGGACGAAGAAAAGACGGAAGACCGCAAGCCTAGGACGCCAGCCTCCAAAAAAAGAGGAAGCGCCGAGGCCCATGTCTCGCTTGTGATAGGATACGAGCAGCCCGTGGGGGGGGTTACCCATAGAGAAACCAGGACGTCCCGGATTGACAGCAGGAGAAGGGAAAACTCATCGACCAATTGAGCTCGAGCCTTGAGGTATAAAGGGGAGCAAGAGGAAAGAGAAAGTTGAGACGGAAATCCTTAGGGGTAGATCCCCAGCTGCAGCCAAACAGAGTTCACTCGACACAATGGGGGGGGGGGACTTTAAGAGGGAAGCAAGGAGCCCGCTCTGAATAAGGGGGAGAAGATCTTTTGGAAGACCGTACCGTATATCGATTCAACACAAAAAAAAGCAGAGGTTACGGCTAATCACGAAGAGAAATCTGGAAGGCTCAATCTCTCAAAGAAAGGCGGCGTCGTCCAACTTTTCGGAATGTGATGGTCTAGGGGCTGGCGAGAGTTATTCTAGGCTGAGCTCCTTGGGGGTCGCGTCACCACTTCTCCAGTTTATAGCTCTTCTAGGATTTGGAAGAGAGGGGCACTTCATATTTCAAAATGGGGCCCGAAGTTGTGTTTGTCGAAGGAGTCGTCGCTCAGGGGTCACCTCCCGCGTCGTACGATAGAAAGAGGCTTCCGGGGCCAGCGAGTTTCTAAGCGACTTTACTGAGTAACGGGGATGGCGATCGCGCTCCAGCCGCCGGACACGTTGATGGCGACGGAAAGTGAGAATCTCCCAATTAGCGTGCATTGGAGGACGATTCGTCAAGAGGACACCGGGAATGGGGCGAAAGGGAATACAAAGCTGGGTGTTGGTAGGTATATTGGGCCAAGCGTCATCTTCACAGTAGGTCAGGGATAACAGGCCCCTTGCAAAGACAAAAAAGAGGGAGGGAAGTTTGTTAATACTGTTAAGGCAGGGGGGACCAAAGGAGACCGCGCTGTTCTTATCAAGCTTTTCACGCGTTCCTGCGAAATCGAAATCTCCAGGGGTCAAAGGAAAAAGGGTGCATTCTGGTAGTCAGTTAAGGCGCTCTTCAGGGAAACGCGAAGAGAACCCAGCGCATTCGGGGGTTTCCGCTTCTCAAGGCTTTACCGAGGAGGACACTAAGGGGCCGCCATGAAACTGACAGGTATAATGCAAACGTGTGGCGTCCACGAGCCAGGAGGAAGGGATTTCACCAGATCCTATTCGAGAGAATGAACCCAGGGCCACGCTGGGATTCAAAGGAGATGGTGCAGGTTTCTATAAAAATTGAAACCCGTGAAAGGAGAAAAAACAACAACAAAGGAGGGGAGAAAGAAGATATCTGCTTCCTGGGTTACGAGTCTTTGGGGGGATTTGAGAGGCGGGAACTGGGCAAATATAATCCCGAATTCAACAGCGTGTCAGGCGATAGGCGGGGGGAATCAGATCTGGTGAGAAACGCACGGCATCTTGATCAAAAAAATGCATAAGGAATCCCGAATTCATGGCGAGGGAAGTGTGATCCGGTGGCCGACCAGAGTCTTTCAAGCTCATGGCGGCTGGGGAGAGCCGCGGGAAAAACACGTGGAAAAGAGACGCTAATTACCTACTACAGAAAGCGAGAAATCTAAGATGGGGAGAGGAGGGGCAAGAAAGATGTGCAAGCTATGGAAGCCGTGGGAGGAAAATGGCACAAGCGGCTTAAATCTCGCAAAAACGCGCCCCGCAAGAATGAGGCTGCCAGGGACCAGAGGATGCAAAAGAGAAAAGAAGGAGAGGGGCCCCTAACCTAAAAAACCAGCTTCTGTCTTGAGGGGGAAACGCTCGCAAAGGACGTTTGAAGCGCGGGGATGGGGGAGAAAAGGCTCGGATGTAATAAACCGGGAAGAAACGGGTTCCTGACATGCAACTCTCGGAGCGTCGAAAAAGAAGAGACGGCCGCCTTCGTAAAAACGGCTGAGAGTTGAGGGTTAAGCGATAGGAAAAAAGGGAGGGAGGGGACGCAGGAAAGCCGGGAAAATTAAAAAACTCGAGGGGGGAAGCTGGAACGCGATTCTCAAAAAACCTCACTCATCGATCGAACTAATTTCAGGAATTAGATCCCTATTATAGCTATCAAAAAATCACTCTCGAAACTAGAGCCCCTCCCGCCCTCAAGGACCGAAAAGGAGAATGAAAGGGGGAGGGGGAGAAGCTAACCCGAGCCATCGAAAAGAGGAAAAAGGGCAAAGCGGGAGGGGGAGGTCAAGCTATTCGGGTCTAATTCTTCCAAATAAAGCAAGGGGAGGTGAAGAGAAATCAGATTCGGCGAAAAGTGAAAGGGGAGGGAGGGGGGGTGGAAGAGGAAAAAAGAGGAGGCGCGGAAAGCTGGAATCGCAAAACAAAAAGTCTCAAGGGATATTTCTCTTAACGAGGTCAGGGGGGGACTTCGTTAGAAGAGAGGCGAAAGGTGGTCGAACCTATGAAAAAAGGGGGGGGAACGAATTGTTTTGTTTTTTGGTCAGCGCAAAAAGGATAGCTGCTCGTAGGGAAGAAGAGAGGGTCCTTTCCTGGGATAAAAAAAGGTGGCGAATCTTTCCTGGGAAGAGAGAGAGGTCGGATGCTGGCGAATCTCGACATCTGGGAAGGCCACGGAGAAGGGGGGGGGGAGAATGATATATCCCCGAAGGGTTTGTTTGCCAAGAAACAAGAGGGAAGACACAACACATGATTGAATGTAACGGGGGAGAAGAGAAAGGAGGAGAATCACTAGGAAATAAGAAACAGGGGGAGGGAAAAACGGGCGACTCTAAGTGTTGAAGGGATCTTGGGGGACCGCTGAAAGACCGAGGGGAAGGGTTGGGGGGAGAAAGGAAAAGGCTGATACTAAGTACCGTAATAGGTTCGGGCTCGGCAAAGGAAGAGGCGAAAAAAGGGCCTCCTTCCGAGGAATGCAACGCTGGCAAGCTGAAAAGGTGCAGGGGAACGCGCTTGTCAAGGCGGGGATGTGAAAAAACGGGGGAAAAATGGATCAAAAAAAGGGGAAAAAAATCACCCCCCCCCAAGGGGAACTCGGCTGTCAAGGTCGGAAGGAGTCAAGGGAAAGGGGGGGCCGGGAAGAAAAACCAGACTCTTTGGAGGTACGAGCGCACAAGTCAAAAACTTCAAAACGACAGGTGACAGAAAAGCGAAAAAAGGAAAGGGGGGGGGGAGAAAATCCGAAAAAAGGGGGAATACTGACGGCCGGGTGACAAAAAAAGGCGTGCACGCGAGCGTTGTGGAAGAGGGTCAGGGGAAACCTTTTTTCTGAAAAACCCCGGGAAAAATCGCCTGCAAAAGAGAATTCGGAGGGGGTGAGGAGAAAAGTAGGTGGAAAAAGAAACCTGTGGGACAGGGAGGATAGAAGTCAGACGATCGGCCAGAGCTCTGGACGGGAGAAAGAAAAAGGGCAGGAGCGCTAAAATTACTGAAAGGGAATCCGTCGGGGAGGTAAAGATGACTTCTCACATGACGAAGAAGATGAGGAGCAGTAAAATAGGTGTCAGTAGTACTCTCCGAAGTCGAAAAAAAGACTAGGGGGGGGCCACAATAAAACGGGGAAGAGCCGGAGACGCCGGGCGTGTGGTGGGGAAGAAAAGGATGAAAAGCGGCGCGGTATCTGCAATCAAGGGGGGTCCGGGTTGGAAGGGGGAAGGAGGAGACGAGGCTGCGAACCTGCTTTTTCCTCCACGCTGACCGGGGAAGGTTTCTTCTCTCGCATTAAAATCAGGATGATGGGGGAGACGAGAAAAGGAAGGGGTAGCCAGGGAATAATTATGATCTGGGCAGAAGTCCGACGACTATTTCCACTGAAAAAAAAGGAGGAGAGGAAAATATATATAGGTGTCAATAGGTGGAAGGGAAGTCAAAGAGAAGTAGGAAAGTAAAGCTAGGGAAGAGGTAACGGGAACAATCGAAATCAAAGGCGGAAGAAAGGGCTCTAGGAAGGAAAATCTGGGGGAGGTCACCCTCATTGAAATTGAAAGAGGAAGGGGGGAGGTATTTGGAGTTAGCAGGGTGGCCAAAGACGATAGATACGCGCGAATCGGGGAGAGAAAAGGGGCCAACCACACGAAAGACTCCGACGGAAAAGTCCAGAAGGGGACCTCTGGTCAATTCTATGAAGGGGTCGGGGATCTGTAGAACGATACTGGCAAGCGCAAGGGATTCGATAAAACAATGGAGGACATGACAAGGGGGCGATCTCTCCCCGAAAGGACCCGAGAGTCCGGGGGGAAAAGCTGTTGCAAAATGACGACTAGAGTAAGACTGGGCGTGAGTTGATAAAGAGAGACGGGGTCTAAGGGCCCAACCAATTTGTGCAGAAAAAAAGAAAGGCAAAATGACTGCCCATCGTGCATTACAGTGACGCGACCGGGGGGGGAGGAAAAAAAGGGGGGTTTAACATAATGAGGACAGGGGAAAAGAAGGCACGGTCGGAGGAAAAGGGCCGTCAGAGGAGCGCCACCAGAAACCCGCAAAAAAGTCTCACTTACCCGGGAGGGAGGAAAGGTGTCGTGATAGATAAAAAAGGCGCTCGGAAAAGACGAGGGGGAAAGAGACTGGTAAGAGTCTAAATCTGAAACGAGGATCACGGGGGTGATCCTAAGGCTCATGGGCATTTCGCACCTCGAACAGAAGATAACGCCGTTCAAAAAAAGAGTCTGGGGAGAAGGAGCAAGCGTGAAACGAAGGCTAAAGTTCGAGCGATTACTTTGAAGGTAATAAGAGAAAAGAAAAGAAGACGATTCACGACTCCAAATTGGGGACAAGAAAGGGGGAAAAGGGACGGGATCCTACACGACTAGTTCCGGAGGGGGGAAGAGCAGGAAGGGTCGAAAAAGGTTTGTGAGAAGGAGGACTATTGCTTCGGCGAGAAAAAACAAAAAAAAAAAAAAAAAAAAAAAAAAAAAAAAAAAAAAAAAAAAAAGAAAAAAAAAACAAAAAGAAAAAAAAAAAAAAAAAAAAAAAAAAAAAAAAAAAAAAAAAAAAAAAAAAAAAAAAAGGAAAGCAAAAAAGAAAAAAAAAAACAAGAATCTCTACCCATGGGGGGCCCTAGCGTTCTAGGCCCATAGGCGGAGAGGGGGGGAGGGGGGGAAAAACGAAACAGGCGGGGGCTAGGTCACCGAACGTAAGTGGCTCCCAAAATATGTGAGAGACGGACTCGCGAGAGAAGAAACCAGAAGCCTAGCCGCGAAAGAAAAATGTCCGGAGGAAGGCCCATGTGGCTATGTTTAATAGGAACCGGGGGGGGGGGGGGGGGGGGGGGACAAAGGGGGAAACCATGAACTTAAAAAAGGATTAAGCGGCGTAAAATAGACCACATTGGACTCTGGAGTATGTTCCGAAAGAAGCAACAACAAGATCAAATGGGAAAGGGCGGAGGAACAGAGGCAGCAAGAAAGCCAGTATGGAAAATCGCAACTAAAACTTTCATATGCCAGAAAGCCAGAGCTTCCAGAACTCCGATAGCTTTGACCTGAAGCAAAGGGAGAAGGACTCAAGAGGAAAAAGAAAAATAAGTGAGACAGAGGATAATCAACGCTCAGAGTGGGGGGATTAAGATCGAGACGGCGTCCACACTCGGTGTGGGCTATTGGGGGTTGGAGAGGAAGGGGGTGAGGAGGGGTTCATAGCGGGAGATCTTTTTGAAGAGGGCGTAAATTTCGAAAGGATTGGAATAGGATTCTGCTGAGGGGGGTGCCGAGCATCGTTCAAAACTCAGTATTAGGGGGGGGGGGCTGTGGACTGAAAATGATGTCACCTCAACGACGTGGCTACGGATGGTGGGTCGGGGGCCCTGTACTGAAGAAAGACAAGGGAACATGCGGCCACGCATCATGCACCCTGCTGCTGTAAGGGAGGAAAAAAGACTAAGACAACTCCCCTATGCCTGGAAAGCATCGACTAGAGTCTTCAAGGAGAATTGGCATGTCAGAGAGTATGGAAATGCCCACCTTCATAGGTGTAGGGGGAAGGGAAGAGACTGGCCAAAGGGGCAGACGTGGTCGGCGGGCGAAAGTGGGAGATGTAGCCATCAACGCGCGAAGGAGGTGTATCAAGCGGACACAAGAGAAGACCAGGAGTTTTCCACAGATGTGCCGCTTTTGGTAGTGGGGTGGAAGGGGCAGGGGGAGGGGGGGGGGGGGTATGGGAGGACACCGGCCAGAGGCCTACTACTCCCAGCCGAGGCGAGGGCAGACTTGACAACGCTGGCGGCCATGACTTCGGGTAAAGCGGGATTGAAGGTTCGTCAAAAAGCGGCGTGGCTTTGGAAAACTTCCGATTCGCGCGGATGCCAAAGTCCCGCACGGCCACGAGGGGGGGGAAAAAGAGGTATAGGGGGGGTTCCCGCTTAAGCCAGGAAAGACGGCGTAAGGCGGTTCCAATAGGCAGATCTCTCTAAACGGGAGGAGGAGATCTGCTATTCCGTGAAAGAAGTCGGGAGTGAGGTAAGAAAACGAAAATGATAAGGTCACGAAATGGAAATCAGCGTGAAGGGGGAAAGAGGGTGAAGAGAGTCGGCTCTTGTGCGACCACGCACGCCGCGCAATCTTGAGCACGGTGGACCACAACCACGTTGCAAGCTGACCTGTCAGTTGGAAGACATAAGCTGCTCATCAGCGGCGCAAAGGAGAGAAGGAGTTCACCGAGACCCGCACGGCGCGGGACGAGAAAAGGAAAAAAGAAAAGAAAAAAGGTGGGAACTGGGAGTTCGATTAGAGGCAAGAGGGTGGACAGCCGCCTGTGGCAATCCGCGGAAGCGCCCAGGACCGCACACAAGCCGCCACTCTTTGCAGGAGAAAGTTCGAAAGCAAAGGAAAAACTAAAAATAACGCGTGCAAAGATACCTGAAAATTGGAGAAGAGAACGAGCGCAATTCGTGTGAACGTAAGTAATTCTGACGAGGAGAACTTCTGAGGTGAAAGTCTTCGGAAGACCGGGAAGAAAAGGGGCATGATAAGAGAAAAAAGCAGCAGTATGCGCCTTCGTAAAGATGCAAGAAAAGAAACCATGCGCAAGCAACGCGGGGTTGCCATCAACGAAAAGAAAACTCTACGGAGCCATGGAACTATGAATGAGAATCCGATTATGGGGACATAGACGCTGAAGAAGAACTGAAGATTGGCCAGGAAAATTCGAAATCATGACAAACTGACTAAGCCAGAAAAAGCCCAGAACAAGTACGCAAAGTGGCCGATTCTGGAGATTGAGCTCAAAACCACGGAGGTGAATTAGCCGCGTTCCACGGGATTGTGGGAGAGGGATAGGGGAGAGTTCTTCCAAGCAACTCATCCTTCAGATGCGGCGGATGCGTCCTGTGAAGGGGTTCCAAAGGTGGGGAGGGGCAAAAGCCTTCTTTCCGCGTAAGCTTGAAAGCCACGAATGAGGGTCATTTGAGGTGGCAGTTCGCGCACACGGAACTGGGAAAAATGATCAAAAAAAAAGGCGCTCTTGAAATTGGTGGGAGGAAAAAGAGTTGGGGGTAGCAATTGCTCTTCCCTCCGGGCGTTCCGTTTCAGGGACAAGGCAAGGTCAAATAAGCCTGACGAAAAAAGGAGCAATGGGCCTTTCCTGGCAAGCAGGAATGGGGGAGGAGAGGCGTCTAGGGGGGAGGTGTGGCTTCTCTCTCCGGAGCTGAATCTCACAAAGACTTTGGAAAGGATGGAAAAGGAAGGCATTAGATCCCCATGGGGTTTTTTCCCTCGGTGAAAAGCTCGCATTCTGGGCCGCAAACATGAGGGTTTAAAGCAGTTATCTATAAGTAGATAAGAAATCAGGCACTAAACTCTAATTTCGACCGATAACCTCGGAGCAACTCGAAGTGAAGAAGGCAAATCAGCGGTAGGAAAGTCAAGAAGGAAAAACAGTACCGAGACGAAACAGGTGCACTCTAAATAAGTACTAGAGTTATGAGGGGGTAAACCAGACGCAACACTGTACGCATAGATAGCCGCAGGCAAGCCATACTTTAAAGGACTGTTGAAAAAGGAAGAGGAGGATTCAAATTAGGCGGAGGTGACATGACTTAGATGAGCAACATTGTAACAAAACGCGACTGGAGTAGCTTACGGATCCAGTCAAAAGATTTGTAACAGCGCAGACGTGGGAGATAAAAGCCGCCCCAGAAAACCGAACCACTGGACATTTAGAGACGGCGATCGTGGGCGACTCCCTACTTAAGATGCGGACTGAAAGGGAGGTAATCGATTGCAGTTTGGTACGAAGACGCCGCACTGGTATATGGGAGTACCGTCAACGTCAAGAAAGAAATGGAACGGAATCCGCAGGACATTCATGAAGGGGGGATGTCTGGGGGTAGCCGGAATCGTTTCCACCTCTTCGATAAAAGGTTTCAAGATCGCAGTCTCCTCCTCAGTCTACATCTCACTGTGTATTTCATCACTGCCTTCGGGAAGAGTTATCGCAGAGTCCGAAGCTGAAGCCCGGCCTCGCTAGCGTGGATGATGCGCCGAGCACTCAAGCAACTCGATCCGAGGTGACGCACGTACCGCGAAGTAGTCGAAGGAAGATTCAGCGAACGGGAGTAGAGGATGAACGATCGGACGCGAAGTCGCGTTCTTTGGAGAAGCAGCTACATCCGAAAGGAGGGGGAAATGCGCTGTCACCCACGCTTTTCCCCGAAGGTGAAGCCCTGGTAACGTCTTCATCCTTAGATCGCTTTCTCGTATGAGGGGAAAGTTACGCGGGTGATCGCCGAGGAGCTCGCCTGAAAAGAAGGAAGCTGGGGAGAGGCATACGAGGGACATCTCCTGCAACACAAAAAACGGAAGGAGATATTGGGGAGTGGGTCGGAGGACCTGCCGCCCTTCATGGGGAGGACTCGCGATCAGGAATCTCGGAAAAAAGAGAAGCATAAGTCGGAAGCAGGGCGGGGAAGACCAACGTCCAGGCTTCACGACGTTGGTGGAGAAGGTCGCCGATTGTTCCTATTGTTCATGAAGCAAAGGGGATAGCGATAACTCTCGATCAGGTGACCGTAATCCAGGGAAACACAAAAAATCCCAACGGAGCAACTTCGAGGGAGTCAAGGAGGCAGTTGTTGGTGCTCGGCTGGGACGTAATAGAAGATAAGGGAGGGGATTTTCATGATAAGTAATTTACTAGGACACGATAGAAAAAAAGGCTAGGGAGAGGAAAAGGGGAATCGAAAGGGGGCACGCTTGAACGGAAGATGACCTTCAAGATGTCTCCTAAATAAGGAAACGGTCCTTGCGAAAACCAACTTGATGCAAAGTAGCTCACCGGTCCTGCCACATACCCAGAGGTACGCTACCGGGGTTAAGAAGAACATTGTGCGAGGAACTGTCAAAAAAAGGACAATCGAGTCTCACGGCTCCCGTTTTGGTCACAGTCAAGTCGTCTTCAACAAGATGTCCGATCAGGAGCGGCGGCTATTGTCTATAGAGAACAATAGAAGTTGAGGAAAACGGATAAGAGCATTGATGTCCGCCTTAGAATCGTAGAAGAGATCTCCAGCGGGAGGGGGTTGGAGCTAGCGCTCTAATGCAATGTAAACAGCCCACCGCAGGGTAAAAAGTTGCAAGTCCTGGCTCAGCAATGGAAGGGGGGAATCACCCGTGGTTCGTCTATACGGAAACTCCAAGGGGACGAAAGAAAAGTCTAGACTAGGGAACAAGCGCCAAATGGACCATCGGACTGGTACAAATCAGTGGTACATTCGCCGCGCCATACGACGGTGGAATGCCTGCCGATTGCTCTTCTCTAACTATAATAACAGCTGACAAAAAAAGAGGGGAGGACCAGTGCGGAGCGGAGCTGGACACGGCGAGAAAAAACAAAAAGGCGCCAAAAGAAAAAAAAAAGGGGACTCCTGTCAAAAAGATTTGGAACGAGGATTATACACTCCGGGGGCCTTAAACGGCCAGCTTACGCCACATCTTCCCGAAAGGAAAGAGGGAATAGAAGAACTAACAGCTTACTTTGGGGACCCGAAAGAACGTCAGGGACAATGGAGCCCAGACGGAAACTCGTCGGAACTGGTGGATCACCTGTTAGAGACT
>Ga0179593_1619333_pt1 | contig 11624 bp, 16 predicted proteins | sample CZODoug2_1_08_16_FD_185931 | JGI IMG/M metagenome (GOLD analysis project Ga0179593, IMG submission 185931) | Vadose zone soil fungal communities from Angelo Coast Range Reserve, California, USA - CZODoug2_1_08_16fungal (PacBio error correction) | ecosystem: Environmental > Terrestrial > Soil >...
ATCACGCCGAGGGCGATGCACGACGGTGCCGGGCTGGGTTCTTCTTTGAAGGGAAAAAAATACAACAGAGTCCTATGCCGGAGAGGCAATATGAAATGTGAAAACGAAGTCAGGACGCCGTTAACGCTTCCAAGAGAAACTATCATCATTGGGGAAAAAAGTTTCCGTTTTCACGCATCGGACTTACATGCAAAGTTAAAATAGACAAATGCGGACGGTTGCATAATTTTGCATTCGGCGTCCGGGGGAGAAACGGGGGAAAAATAGAGCCTGGTGTCAAACCTTTTAAACTATCGTGTTTGCCGGGGATGAGAAAATTGGGGAAGAGTATCAACTGCTGATTCCGACCGGCAACCGTGACCCTGCAAGAAAAGGTTGAAGAAAGGGACTGAAGATATTCGCGAATGAACGACGGGCGTCGGTGTTGCGAAAGGGTAGGAGTAAGGATGAAATAAAGAATGGCGAATATGATCGGGGGTAAACGTCTAAAGAAGAAAATCTACAACGGGTGCGTACCATGCGTTAGAGGGAGATCGGGCGAGTGAAAAGAGCTATACCTTTAGCTAAAAGAAACCAGGTAAACTAAGGAGTCGACGGAGGAGGGATAGAAAAAAGTCATCATATGAGTGACGAATCAAATACTTGAGAGTGGGGGAGGCAAAGAGAGCTGGCAAGAGGGCTGGCGCCGCAGAACTTAAAAGGGAAGCTACTGCCCCCCAAAACACAACGCAACCCACACGCAAAGAACCATGGAAGTGGATTTACGTAGGGGGTCTAAGTTTCTGTAGGTCTATGCCTGAACCATACACGACTGGGTTTATCACATACGAAAATTAAGAGGGCAAAACAAAGATTTTGGCAGGGGAAAAGGCGTGAGCAAAAACCGAAGGGACGCCAACTGCTCCGCTCGGTACTCCGGAGGGGAAACTTGCAGGCGGAAGACCTTGCTGGATAACGAAGGACGAGCAAAATGTGGCACGAAAAGAGGCCAAAGGTGATGGTGGGGAATAGACTGAAGGTAGGCGGCGAACAGGAAGGACTAAGTCTAAAAGGGGAAAGGGTCTCGGGTACACCGGAATCAGAAAACTAAATTGCGAGACCTCTACCTTTGTTCACAGGGGCAAACGATTTCAGACCTTTGTCAATAATCGCTCCTATAATGACACTTGGGAACGGTGGAAGAAAAGTCACCATGATCCATGAAACTGGGCTAAACATGACGCAGAAGGGAAACGGCTACCTGGATGGCGGCGCGCCGGCAACTAAAAGTCCAGGGGGGGAGGGGGGAGGATTTTTCGGAACCGCGAAGACAACTATGGTCTAACCTCAGTTAAGAGCAGGGGGGCAATTGGGGGGGGTTTCCGACAGTGGAAGGGGCCACAAGGCAAAAAGATGGGGAAAAAAGGGGTGGACATGGGGATTATGGCACTTCGAGGGAATGGGAGGAAGCCGACCATATCTCCCAAAAAACATGCCAAAATAAAGGGCTGCTGCGGGGTCAAGCGGGCAGCAAATACGCTTGCGGAAATGAATCATCGTGATTTGTCAGGGAAAAAAAAAAATACTTTGGAGCGGATGGTAGTATAGACGGGAACAAAAAAAAAAAAACAGAACCACCACGCGCGGGAATAGGAGGGACAGAGATAGGGGTCGTTCGCACAGGAACGGCGTGGTCAGGTCTGTGTCGATCTTGTACTCAAAAAAAAAAAGGGTTTATGGCAGAAAAGTTGTCAAAATAAGAACATGGAAGAAATGGCGTCGAAGAATCAGGGGGCTGTTTCATAAGGGTCATTCTAAAGTGGGGACGCTTAAAAAAGCGGATGGTGCCTGTGCATTCCAAAAGAAGGGGTCGGAGAAGACATCAGAGGGGGGCTACAGGGAAGAAAACCTTTAAATGGACTCTTAATCCGATCGAGTAAAGGACAGGAGAAGGGGAGTCCATCGGCCGCTAGGGGGGACGCAAAAGGGAACGGGGCCCAGACGGAAGGAAATAATGACCTGGGTTCAAGTGACCCTTCATAAAAAAAGGGGATCGAGGGGCTCAATGCTGCCAGAGAAACTGTCGCGGAGATGAAGGGCCTATGGACCAATTAAACCTTCGTCGTGAGGAAATAGGAACGAGGAGGGCAAGTCTCGTACGTCGGGGACGAGGCGGTAGAAAGGAGACTTAGCGGAAAACAGATCGTCCAAGGGGAAGGGAGGAAAGAGAGGGAGATGTCTAGGAAGTGTCTTAACCCCTCAAGCAAAATTTAATAAAGGGGAGAGAATGGACGATCTCGAGCAGAGGAAAAAAATAGGGCGTCCTTCGCGCTGATGGGCAGAATTGGAAGCAGTGGCGCTCAGGGGAGGTAGACAAGTTCACATAAAAAGGTTGGTCAGAACGGGAATGTCTACCAGGAAATTGCCGGGAATCCGTCGCGTTGGGGGAAAACAGGGGGAACCTTGTCGGTGTAGCGACGAACGAACGCCGTGGCGATTGTAGAAAGAAAATGAATGGCGAAAAACGTGAGGGGGGAGGAGGAAACATGAGAAAGGTCAAGATGGTCAAGGTAAACCATGAAAAAGCGAAATGACTGTTGCGCTTCAACTAGCATCTCTCTGGGGATTAAAACCTGGAAAAAAGGCAAGTGACGTGCCGCAAGGGGAGTCAAGGCATATTCGGTCTAGTCTAAAAAGGAACCTCAAAGGGAGGGGAGAAGGCCTGATCGGATCTCGGATAAGGAGGTCAAGAAAATGCCTGTAATAATACGTATTCTTGGCTTCGTATCGAGGGGGGAAGGCGAAAAACCGGCACATTGGAAAATAGGCGGGAATATAAACGTACACCAGCTCGGCGCAACGACTGGAAGGGGAACTAGGGGCGGGCGCACTAGGAAGAACTCTCAGCAAGACAAGAAGAAAGGAAAAATTGGGGAGCGCTGGGGGGGGGGGGGGCGGTGTCAATAAGGTGGGTGGGGGGTGGGTGGGGGGGGGTGGTTCATGCAGTCTGTAGCGCGGTTCCTTAGCATAGGGGGAAAGAGACAAAGCGTAAGTAGCCCTCGATAATGTGGATCTCTTATAGAGTCCAACCAACAAAAAAAAAAAAAGGCTGCTCTGAAAAGAAGTATGCGTCTAAAATGGCATCGTTGGGGGGGACAGGAAGAGAGATGGACAGATGTCAGTAGATGGGGAACGCGTTCTGGCATAGTCGAGTAGAGAGGTGGTAGAAAGGAAAAGTTTCGGATCGTCCCGGCATAAATTGGCAAAGTACGGGGTTTCATATGAAAAGCTCTCTGATGATTTGAAAAAGTCTAAATAGGGGGGAAAGAAGGGTAGGATAAGTTTGACAAGTGGAGGCACGAAGGGGGAGTCAGCCACATCAGTTGGAACCGACAGTCTGAATCGTGGGGTCAAAATGAAAAGGAAAACAGGTGAAAAAAACGAACCGTCGGACAGGCGTCCATAATGTCTGCAGCGAGGGGCAAAGGTTCGGTTTGGGACAATCCAGGCTTGGGAAGGGGAAAAAAAAGGAAAAGTCAAAAAGGGGGGATAACTGGGGCGTTTTTCCATCGGGAGAGGGGGGGGGTAGGGTGGAAATCATAGACGCCAAAATCAGTCGGGGGGAAAGAAATAGGTCGGCTCGCGCGTCGGGAGACGGCAGGGAGACGGACTGAATCGGGGCGGCTGCCGCCTCGGGGCTCTTTATTCGAAAAAAAAAAAACAAAATCATTTGGAAGTAAGAGGAATGAAGCACGTGAATATGAAGGCGAGAGCCCTCTCCTTTATCGAGAAAAAAAAGAAGGTTCAAGGGGATGATAGATCAAGGTTATGGGAGAGAGAAACATGAAAAAGAAGAGACCGATCGTCAGGGGAAGGTGGTTCTTGCCACGGGGACTCCTAAAAAAGGTGGGGGGGGGATCTTGTGAAAAAAATTGGTTTCCACCTCTGAAAGGGGTGCCGCAAGAATAAAAAGGGAGAAGACGGTAATATCCGCAACCTGGACTATAGGTTCCGCAGGTCAAAAAAAAAAAGGGGGGAGACACAAGACCGCACGAGATACGACGGGATGGAGGGGGAGAAAAGCTAGGTCTCGTGTTCACCTGGAAGGGTGTAGTGTCTGGTGTTTGCCACGAGGCGGGAACGGGCACCAATACGTCTATGGGGGTAAAGGAAGGGAGACAGATAAAAAAAAGACAACAGCGCCAAAAGGACACTAGACGTGCGTTAAAAAAATAACGAATTCGTGGAAAGGGCCAGGCGTATTGGAAGCATCGGTTTGGCAGGGGGAAAAACACGAAAAAGGGCAATCCAGGAAGGGGGGCATCGGCAGCGAAGCTGGCACGCTTTTACACCAAATGACGGACAGAGAATTACGTCTCCGCTTGCCTTTCCGTCAAAAAAAATCCATGTCAGAGACCGAGAAACTTCAAAGAAGGAGACGGGTTCACTAACAGAAGTGAGGGCTGGTCAAGTCACAAATACGTCGGCCTAAATCATATTGGAAAGGAGGGGCCGTTTTCCTTTCCTTTCAATCCAACTGGTAAGGAAATAGGAACAGATCTTGCGCAATATCGGGCTAACTGGGCAAGTATTCGGGGGGGGATCGAGAGATTCCTTATTAAGAGGCGCTTTCGGGGAGAAAATAAAAGCAAGGAAAGAAGGGCCGACCACAAACGGGCGACATGGAAGGTTTACTGGCTGCGTTTTTCGCCAGAACGGCGGCTTGGGGGGAAATGACTGGCTCTCACAATGGGGAGACCGCCAGGGTTTCAGAGGACCCTTATAGACTTATAAAGGAAATTACGATTGGGAAAGGAAGAGAGCGGTAATTTCGCTCCTCGAGGGGGCGCCTCCTTTCAACACCGCCATCGAGCTCAAGAAGCAAGAAACCGCAAGGATACTCCTTAAATCGAAGAAGGGTAAAGTCGATTTTTGTCATGGGAAGAAAAGGGGAATTTAGGGGCAGATCCGGCTTTTGTCTGCAATTTCGCGGCTTGAGGCTCAAGGAGGTGGGGAGGGGAGTTGCGTATCGGAGTAGACCCTGGAGAATAAGGAAGTCACTTCGTTGGCCATCAGGATCATGCAAAAAATCGCTGTTGTCTCAGATAGCGATGTCGCTGGAGACATAAGATGCGGAAACCGACGGGCAAAAAAGGGGAAGCCCGAAAAGGCTTCAAGCCGCGAGGGTGACGGGCTACGCAGCGGGAATCAATACCCCTCTCTAATGCAAACGAGAGCAAAAAAAGGGTAGACAGGTCGTCTCTTCATACCAAAAGGGATGATGGAAAAAAAAGAAGGCGAAAAAGACTAGCGGGGGAAAGGGTCGAGAGTCTGGCATACATGGGCAAAGAGTGACGGGCGGACTGAGCAAGCATGTGGGCTTTTTGCGATCGCAGCAAAAGGATTAAAGAAGGAGGACAAAGCGTCAAACCCAAACGGGCATTGGGGTCTGGGGGTAATAAAAGCTAAGTTTCTCGAGAGCTGCAGAGAAACATCTATAGGAGCACTCCTCAGAGAAGGTTCAATCTCGGCCTGAGAGGGGGGGGGTGAAAAATACTTATCAAACACGGAGACTAAGCGAACAAAACCGCGAAGGGTACAGGAAAGGTCCTCCACACGATGCAAATCTCCCCTGGGCGCCAGGCAAAAAGAGAGGGTGGATTCGGCACCTACAGTGCAGGAGCAAGGAGGGATCGATGCTCGAGAAAGAAATGCCGCGATCGGAGAAAGGCATCAGGAAACGGGGGGTGGGGGGGGTGTGGTGGGGGGGGGGGTGAGTTTGTCGGAAAAAAGGATCCGGCGCCTTCGGAAACGATGGGGGAAAGGAGGGGCGGCGGCGGAAACAACTTCTACCAACTGGGGAGTGAACACGCCAGGCCTTGGGGGTGTGGGGGCAGCGGTAAAACCGTCACTTATGAAAAAAAAAGGCAGGGCCTCTCTCGGCTGAGGACGGAAAAAGCAATAACCCTACTCTACAGTAGCGATTCATCAGGACAAGAAGAGAAAATGGAAAAGGGGGGGAAAGGAGGACTTCTCGGTTGGAGAAACGCCAAATTCAAGTCCCGGCTCGATGAGGCGAAGAATGGGTGACTACCGTCCATAGGTAAAAAGGGGGGGGAAAAATGTCGAAACCAAGTCAATATTGGCGCAACCGGAAAAAAAAATGACCACTGTCAAGGGGGAACTATGGGTGACGCCGGAAAGAAAGGGGGAAAAAAGAAACAGTTAGCAGGGGTAGGGGAAGAGGGAGGAGGAGGGAGGACGGGGGTTAGCGGTGGGTGGAGGGGGAAGGTGAGGGAGGGAGGGGGGGAAATAGTTAAAGGGAGTGGAGGGGAGGAGAGGGTAGGTGAGTGGAGAATGGGGTAAGGGCGGAGGAAGGGGAAGAGGATAAAAGTGGGGGGGAAAGGGGATGGTGGGTGGGGGGGTGAGACGAGGGGGGGAAGAAGGGGGAGAACAGGGGGGGTTGGAGAGATGAAGGGGGAGGTGGTGGGATAGATGGGCGGGAGAGAGGAAGGTAGTAATCTTGACGGCACGGAGCTGCCGCTGCGATGGCAAGGTGCCGATTGGAAGAAAAGGGGGGGCCGTGGGCTCAAAAAAAAAAAAAAAGAGTCGCATGCTCCGTCGGAGGAAGGAAAAAGTTATGGGACGCGGAAGAGTGACGTGAAAAGAGCCAGGGGGCGGGCAGGAAAAGGGGGGGAGCACTACTTCGGGAATAGTATCGTTGGCCAGTTCAATAGAGAGGGTATCGTCCAGTCAAAAGGACAGACAAGAGGAATTCGCAGGTTTAACCTGGCGGCCGGCGCAACAAAAGAGAAGCGGAGGGGAACGACCGGACGGCGTGAAGGTCAAGTTCGGGAGCACGAGGGAAGGAAAAGGCTTCTCTCAGGAAAGCAATGTGCTGGCGTCGGAAGACGACAGAGGGAGGGCTGCTTGCAGAAAATGCAAACGTTCGTCGGGGGAATACAAAAAATGGAGGAAACAAGTCGGGGATTAGACGTCGACACCAAAAACCCGGATGTACCGCGTCTGATGGAGACGACAAGTTGAATCTATGCAGACTCTATTCAATGAGAGATCTGGAAACTCGGCTGGGCTTAGAACGGTCTAAATGAGGAAGGGGGATATTATCTCCATATCCAGGAGAACTGGGGGCCGCTATAACGCGAATGTGTTCGCACAGTATGAAAGAGAGGTGAGGGTCACTCAGCTAGTAATGGTTAATTTCGTTCTCGACCTGGAAAAGGGACACGTCCCACGGGCTTATTGTGCCTTCCTGGCGATGGGTGCGAGTGCTACGCTGCATCGAGCATACCGGCCGGGGAGATGGAAAAAATATGAAGAGAAAGAAGTCTGTCACAATCCTTGGGGGAAAACCTCGAAGTGGTGTCCTGCGATTCGCGGCAAGAGAGTAAGTGCGGCGAACGAGGAAGCGCTGGCGGTAACCCTTCAGCACTTTGTACAAAGGAATATTCGGGACCACAAGTGGGTAGGTGTAGGAAGGCTGGCGAGGGTGCTGCTTTCACGTCAAAGAGGGGTACAAGTTCTGACAGCGGTCGTCCAGGGAAAGAGAGAAGGACCAAAGAGCAAAAAAGTAGGGATTTTTTCAGAAATCATCTTTCCGCTGATAAAAGGGAGGAGAAAAGGAATAATCCTACGCGTTCGCCTGCCGGCGTCACAAAAATGATGAGGAGTTGCGAGCTAATATAGAGGGGGAAACTAAGGGGGGGGGAAAATCCTAAGAATCTTCTTGGGGAGGGTCTGAGCGCAACTGGGGATGGGAAATGGGGTGACCTACGTTCTTGGGGAGAGTTCTGGTCTAGCCTGAACAAAATGCTGAACTACGAGACCGAGGAACGGACAGCTACAAGTGGATGCAAAATTTGATGCCGCGGAAAAAAGAACTGACGACGGGGGTAAGTAGTCGAGGGAATTTCGTATCGGAGGGGGTCTTAATGTGCCCGGCCAGTCTCTCCGTGCCCCTAAAAAGAAAAAAGATCTATCTGGTTTCTGCTGTAGGAGAGTGTTGAAGGAAAAGTCGCTTTCGAAAAGCGCATGGAAGGCTCATGAAGAATATTTTGTCGGACTGATTATTCGAGAAAGGCCTGGCAAACTAGGTGTCACGTGAAGGGGAGAAGGATTCCGGAAAGTTCGACTATGTAGTGTCCATGTACGGGACGGGGCCGGTTAACTCACACGGGGGGGAGATCTAAGGAGGGAGGGGCACTTGAGGGGGGAATACCGTCTTCATAATCGCCGGAACCGTTGGAGACCTATTGACCTATCCTCACTTCTTCGGCATGCCAGGAAAATATTCGGGAAAAAGGGGGCTTCGGTCTGACGGGATGATAGGAGTGTCCAGGAAAACTCGAAAGGGGATGGAGTTTGGCAAGCCGATTCATCCCGGAACAGCCATCAAGAAAGGGGATTCAAACGGTTGTAAGGGAAAGCATCAGCCAACCTGGCTAAATCGCAAAGTCAGGCCTTTGCCGGCACGGAGAAAGGGGAACAGAGCTTCTTCCAATGATACTGTTATGTGCAAAAATCGCACAACGAAAGTGCAAAAGGTTAGAAGAACCCCAGCGGGACCAGTCCATGGGATGCTACGGGTGAGCGTACGGGGTCGGAAATCAGTCGTCTGAAAGGGAGGGTCAACGGGCTTGTTTTACTTTGACGGAAAGAGTTCTTGAGGCTAGAAAAAAAAAGTGGGGAGAGAGAAGCGATTACGAAAGAAAATCTCCGGGGATCGGATCATGACTTTCTAGCAGGAAAAGAGAATAAAAAAGAGCGTAAAAATGGACGGGACATGGAAAAGAGTGATTAAGTTAAGGGGAAAGGGACGATTGGAAGGAAGGGGAGAAAAGGCCCGCAGGAGGTGATGAAAAATAAAAGGATTGTTCTAACGAGGCGGCGGAAGGGAGTTGAAGAAAAGGAGTTCGAAATGGCGCACCGCGGTTTCTGTCGCCGAATCAGTTTCGTCGGGTAAAGGGGGGGGAGGGGGATGTTCCTCAGAAACGTGAAAATGCTTTAAAAAAAAACAAACACATACCATGACGTCTTTACCCCATTACGAGAATGGCAGGGATGGCCAAGCCAGATCGGATCTTCGGTGAATGGGGTGACTTGGTGAAAGCGCGGAATGGGAAGGGTAGTCACTTCTCGACAGAGTATTTGCCATAACCAGGGGGAGCGGACAATAATAGGAAAAAAATGGATTTGATTGCGAATTAGTCACAGGAGAAAAAGGGACCATCTTAGATGCGAAGCCTAGAAATCTGTACGACTAGGCTTTTGTTGGCAAAAAAAGGTTGCCCTTATCAATGAAGGACAGACGCCGGATTGCTGGAATGCAGGTCAAAGGGGGAAAAAGACCAAAGAATGTCGGAGGGAGCTGGGTCTTACCATGACGGTCCGTAATCCTGCTATCAAAAAAAATTGGCCGCCGACAGGGAGCGTGAAAAAGGGGCCTTCCAGAAGAGGAGCAAAAGCTCAGGAGGGGCCATAGGGCCTAAAAATCCTTGGGGAATTCTCGTCGAAAAGGAGCGGCCGTGCCAAAACTAGAGGAAAACATAGGTGAAAGCGGTTGGAACGCCTTTAAACGCACGCGTTGATGTCCGTGAGAGAAGGGAGAATGAAAAAGGAAGCATTGTGACTCGGGTTCAAAAAGCGCACCAGGGGAGGTCGTAAAAGTACGAAGGGTCTGCAGGCCGTAGGATAGGTGCTTGAGGCAGGGCTAGAGCGACTACTGTCTCGATGGATGGAGGAGACGGGGGCGAAGTCTAGAGTGCATGCTGACAGACGCAATCCCACCATCTCAACATCTAGGGGGGGGCCTACTATGGTACTTCTTGGGTGTTGTTTCCACGCGTAGGAGAAAAAGGTAGCAGTTCCAGGTCCGCTATGTTACGAAGTAAAGGTTGAGAATCTACTTCATAGCTTCAGGACATTCGGTTTGCCTAAATAGGGAAAGCGGAAAGGGTTTAAATTGACATTGGCTGATTTAAATTAGGGGGGGGGGGAAAGATGCCCAAAAAACCCACCCCACAAAAAAGAAAAAAAACCCCGGCCACCCAAATACAAAAAAGGCCCCCCGAAAACCCAAACCCCGCCACCCCTCCACACGCCTCAAAAGAAAAAACACCCCAGAGGAAACACCCCCCCGCCTCCCCGCCCCCATAAAGAACCCACTCCCCCCAACAAAAAAAAAAAAAAGTGTTTAAATGGGGGGTTGGTCACAAAAAAAAACAAAAGAAAAAAAAAAATCGTCCTCCGCCCCCCCCCCCTATGCCTAGAAATCAAGACCCGCAAAAAAGCCCACCATCATATTAGTGCCATATTAAAAATCAGGCGGACGCGCGTCGTTGCGCGAATAACAATGACTTTAGACACGTGTAGTGAATAATTCAACCAGCCACCTTTAAAAGTAAGTCACAGAAAAATAAGGGATTCGCGGACCCAAGCCGTGTGCGAATCCGGAAGGACCTGGAAAAGGTGCTCGATCAAGGGTGATCTGCGATAAAACGCTAGGCCAGACTGCAGGGGGGGAAAGGGCACCCGTGGAGTGGGGGGTGGTAGCCATCGAGGATCCAGCAAACGAAATTTTGGAAATTGGGGCGGAAGAGAAAACGTCCGGCCGGAAAAAACATCAGGTGGTCTCTATCTACCGGAAAAGAGCCTGGGAAGAGAAATCCTGGGCGAAAAACACCAAAACACTACCCCCCTCTCATAGCGTCCGGCCGTAAGTAAAAGGGAGGGGAAAACGGGATGGATTGAGCGGGCAAAAAAAAAAACTGTGTCAGGGCGGCACATGTGCGGGTCGATTTTCAGACGTGGGGAGGGGTTTGGACTATAGTCCATTGGTAAGGGAAACAAGGAAATCAAAAGCAATTACGCCTGAGTCAGTAACGACTGCTTGCGCTTCTGCGCACGACTGAACGGAAGACATCGGGGCCTCAGGTGGGGGCCACGGGGCGAAGCGAACAGACAAAGAAAAATGTAACGGCAAAAAGAAAAAAAAAGGATGTCAGTAAAATACTGCGGAAAACGTTATTAGCGCAGTTTTGGTATCGGCGGGGGATTCTTTTGGGCCAAAAAGAAGAAAGAGCGAAAGGGGAGTGGTGTTTGTCGGCTATAACCGGTCGTGAGGGGTTTCGGAAAGTGGTAGTGGGGGGGATGGTCAAAAAAACTCTTAACCAGAAACCGATTAAAACTAAAGGACGAACTGGGCAGGGTCGGTGAGGCAAGCCAATGGAAGGAACAGTATAAGAGGGAGGGAAATTAGTGGGGAATTCTCGTACTCGAGGAAGGTCTGGGTCGGCTGCTCTAGCAAATCGGAAGGCCGGTCATTTATCGGAGTTCGGGCGCTGCGACCAAGAAGGAAAAAGGAAAAAAACCAGTATTTTCCTAGTTAAACGGCGTGGTGAGCCGCTGCCTCGCTGCAATGAGAGGGGAGAGAGGCTGTCTAATGCTTCCCACGGGTCAAGACTCTTCAGGGGAAGGTCGCGTCGAGGCAGGGGGGGAAAAAAAAAGGACGGTCCTTAGGAAAAGTCGACAAGTTGAGGGGGTAGGCACCAATGCTGCTGCACGAGGAACCTCGCCGGAGATGGGGGGCGTCGCAGGGAACTAACGCAAAAGGAATGTGGTAAAGG
>Ga0179593_1332998_pt1 | contig 11623 bp, 16 predicted proteins | sample CZODoug2_1_08_16_FD_185931 | JGI IMG/M metagenome (GOLD analysis project Ga0179593, IMG submission 185931) | Vadose zone soil fungal communities from Angelo Coast Range Reserve, California, USA - CZODoug2_1_08_16fungal (PacBio error correction) | ecosystem: Environmental > Terrestrial > Soil >...
AAGGGTGGGTCAAACTTGGAAAAGTGAAAAAAGATCCGGCACCCCGCGACAAGAAGAGAAAGCCCGGGGACTAATCCAGGGTTACGGCAAAGGCTAAGGCAAGAGCGGGAGGAAAACTGGACCCTTCCTTTTTTTTATGAGTTCGAGAGAGGAAGACTAAGACGGGGAAAAAAGAGGGTCAGTTCCTGCCATAGATGAAGGGGAAAAAAAAAACACCCAGGTGAAACAACGGAAAGAAGAAACCTAGACATCACCAGAAAGAATGGACCACTCAACAAATCCAATTCGGACATCGGACGATCAGGGGATTTTCAAAAACAATGGACGAAAGAAAGGAAACATCGGGGAAAAACCCATTACCTCAAAAGAAGCAAGGATGTCAGGATTGTTTGGGGATTGGCAGGTCCGGGGTTCACTGGAAAGGACCGCGCCCATACGACCATAAAAAAAAATCTGGAATGAGATGGGGGAGAGCAAAGCCCCTATATCCCAGGATAACCGCCCGCAAAAAAATTCTAGTAATACCGACCAACCGGCAACAGAAAAAAAAAAAGGAAAGTGGAAACGGAGAGAAACTGGTTGAAAAACTTCCAGACCGGAGGATGTATGGACGGGGCGGGAAAAAAAGAAGAGGGACTGAAAAAGGGGATACGTGCGTGGGGAGCCGGGATGAAAGGGAAAAGTGGTGTTGGGAAACCTTAGAAGATCAACAGAGGCAGGGAGGGACAAAAATGGGGAAAGAAATCCAGTGGCGAGAGTGGACGTTCTCAAAGCCGTCCAAAATGTTAATGTCCCTAGAACTAGGCCAGAACCACAAGAGAAGGCAGGATGCAAAAAACGAAAGAAAGGAGGGGGAAAAGCCAGGTGTCACACTAAAAAAATTTTTCTTCAAAAGAAGCTCCGGGCCCTTGGGCTCAACACGGCCATCATCAAACTTTGATACGACCGGCCCGGGATATGACAAAGATTGAAACAAAAAACTAAGACAAGCCAAAGAAAACGAGGTGCTCTCGTACCGGCAGGAAAAAAGTAATCGACGGGTGTGTCGGCGATAACGCAGGTTGGGACGCAAAGAAAAAAAAAAGGCCACCCCTATCAAGTGCGCACGGCGGTGGGGCACGGGAGAAACGTTTCACAATAGAAAAAAAGCGGCAAATCTGAAAGAATCGAAGGAGTGAACAAGTACCGGAGGGGGGAGGAGGTGTCGCGCCGTTTTTCATTATCGGAACCCGAGTGGGGGCGCGGGGCGAGGGAAAATGGAACGGGCCCGGCCCTGCAAAAAACACAGACCCGGGGCGCCATGGGGGAGTCCGAAGGAGGAAAGGGTGATGGGCAAGGCAGCAATTTCCTCAATGCGGCCGTGTGGCAAAGGGGAATGCAAGGAAAGGGGGGTGGGTTTGCCGGACGTCAAAAAAAAGCTGAAGGAGGTTTCGCCATCCATCTCTGGACCCCCCGAGCTCGATGAGGCAAGGACTCCAAGCCCACAAAAAAAAACACTGCTAGAGGAAGGCCGATAATGCCTGGGGGGGTCTAAGAAACCAGTCGGCTGGGGGGTAACCTGCGGCCAGGATGGTGTCACCAGAAAAAAATGGGGAGAACAAAGAAAAAAGAAACGCTGAAAGTACTAGGGACGTCACTGTCGAGAAAAGGCAATTGTCGCTGGGAAAAAAGGACGTCGGAGTGTTAGGGGAAGAGAATCGGAGCAGTTCAGTGGCCGGCCAGGACTGATCGGGTTTCTAACTCAGTCTTTACGAAAAAAAACCCTTCCGAGTAAGTGGCTGCGTGAACGCACGCAATCCACTTGCGGCGCAGGAAAGGACGCCAGGGGAGGGGGGAAGGCGGCGATGGACACATCTGCCTCGGTGCTTAGGCGCAGCAAAATACAAAACCACCCCTCGGTGGTTAGGTGGGGTTTTGGACGGCAACGGCCGCTGGGGCCGACCCGAAAACCCGATAGTCACGTCACGGGGGGCGGGAATAGCGGCAGTGGCGGTGCTGTGACTGCTGTTAGAAGTGGCTCTGCCCCGTGCCTCATGCAGAAAGGGGCTGAACGGCGCTCGAGAAGAGGGCCGAACAACCCAGTTCAGATCCAGATGAGTCTAGGTGGGAGAAACTGAGTTGATCGGAAGTTTCTGGGGGAAAACGAAGGGTCGGGTAAGGACGGGGGAAAAATCACAAAAACGGGGAGGGAAGAAGAAAATCTTAGTACCCGGCCTGTCGTAGAAACGCGATCACACCGAGCAACTCGAAGCCATACTTGGACGGGGGCGCAGCAGGGAAAAAAGTGGATCAAACCGGGAAAAGGCCTGAGGATGCCACGGCCCAAAAGACCAGACAAAACAGAAAAAAAAGAAACCGACCCGGCGCGTGTACAGCCGCAACGAGCACACATCCGAGATCAGCCAGCGAGTGGCACAAGCCACCAAAGTTTCGACGTGACATAGGCGTATGGGGGGAGGGCCCCCACCAGGGAAAGGGAGAAAAAGGCAAACGCCCATCAAAGCTCCGCCCCCGCAAAAATTTAGAGGGGAGCAGTGCTGCGCCTGCCAAGGAAGGGTGCCGGCCGGCCAGGGAAAGAGAGGCCGGTTGGAAATACCGGGGAAAGTGCCGAGGAACCCCCCGGGAGAATCTTGGCACACGAGGATTGGGATCATGTGAACACGCAACGACGAAGAAAATAGACGCCTACACCTGCCCGAATGCGTGGGCAAAAAAAAAGTTCGACAGATAGTGTTGAGGCAAAAAAAAGAAACTCCAATCCTAGCAACATGTTGCAGAGAAAGGAAGAAAAAAAAGACCCGTGACGCCGAGATGTCTCTCTTAAATTCGGCGAGGGAAGGGTTCCAGAATCAAGGAGGGGGTCGGTGCGATGGGAAGTGGCGATCGAGGCTCTGCTGGAGCGAAAACCTGAATGTGGAGAAAAAAAGCACTCTGGGAGTAAAAAAATTAAAGGGGAAAAAAACACCAAACCAAACAATGGACTCACCTACCCGCTGCGACGGATAACATGGGAAAGGGGGCGACTTTTCACTTTCTCCATCAACCACGCAATCTTTACTAAATGCAGGAAAGCACCAGGTGGAGGGCCTTCTTTTGTCAGTGCCTTCCAGTAATCGCCCCATCAGTGTCCCCAAGCTGTCTAAACCCTATCTTAAGAAAGGTCCTGAGAAGGGACCAAACGCAAGCCAAGACGCCGAACTCCGTGTGGGCGATACCGCGTTCCTATTGAGCGGAAGGGGGATAGGTGAAGAGATGGGCACGCCCTGGCAATAACATCGTGTTGCTTGAATCACAAAAACCTCGGCATATCCGCCGGACCCGAGGGAAAAGTTTCACCTCGTCCGTCGAGCACGGCCAGCAACCTTTGACCGTGATGAGGTATTTGTCCATCGAAGGCAAGGTAAACGTGGGAAAGGAAGTCCCGCCCTTTAAACACACACAACGAATGATCGGTTCAACGGTTATAACACTTAAGTAAGATGGGTTAAGGGGGCGGCAGGACTGGACTCTGAGGGGGTCACGGCAGAAAACAAGAGAAACACCATGCGATTGGGAATGAAGGAAAAGGCCAGGCCCGGCAGGGGCCAACTTATCGCGACAACAGAACGAGGGACTCACAAAGGACTGGTCAAAAGGGACCCGACGATCCGGTATGGCCTATGCAACCGCCTAACTCTTGAGCAACAAATACTTAAAGAAGGGGTTTGGGGACCGGGTAAGGAGGTCGCCGGAAGCCAATTTCAAGAACGACCGGAACAAGGGAGATGAAAACATTGGTCAAAACCCTGAACAATACGGCATCGAGGGAGGGGGGGTTGCCGGAAGCGTCGGAATAGAAGGGATAAAAAATGTGGTTTGGTTCGTGGCCCGATCGGATCTCAGAAGGGGGGCCAAAAAAAAAAGCAGGAAAACGAGACTTTTTTCAAAAGGTCCTTGAGCGCCACGGAACGAAAAGAAATCAATGCAAACAAGAGCCAAGCGAGTCAAACCCCCCGCAGTTGATTGGGAAGATTGTGGTTTTGGCCTGGAAACATGTACGGACGGGGGCACAGGAGGTTCGCAACAAAAACAGCAGCCTTCATGAGCGCAATTGGAGCCGGGCTGCACGAGGGGTTCGGAGGGGGAAGGATGGGGGAAGGGGGAAAGAGTAAAACTGGGGGGAAACTGAGGTTCTGAATGGGGAAGAAATCGGGAGATGCAACTGGGGGACCGTAAATCTGGCACGTCAAAGCAGTGAAGCTTTCCCGGAGATCTCACAATAAAGAAAACGTGGAGGGAAAAAAATAAAAGCATAAGTACAACGAGGACAGGAAACATAACCAAAGAACCGGAAAAAAACTAGCCGGGAAAAAACGGAAAGGTATACGGCCGTTGGCGAGGGGGGCGACAGGGGGGCGTGAGAATGGAATGTTTAAAACGAAGCGGGCCAAGAAGACAACCTCATCGGCGGAGTCACACAACGGAAAGTAGGAAAGGACAGTTTGAACATGAACTGGCAAATTCATCGCCCGGCCGGCGCTGAAAAGAGGAGAGAGGCCTGGTTAATTAAGCCAGACACAAGGGTCGGGACGAAAGGCGGGAGTACGGCGATACACCGCACAAACTGGGATAAAGCACATCGTCCGTGTGGGCTGCAGTAGACGTACGGCTCTAGCTGCGACGGTGTTATGTGTGGGGTCGGGACTTGGACAAAAAAAAAAAAATCAGGGGGACACACACAAAGTGTGGGGGGAGGGAAAAAAGAAGAATACGTCCTAAGGGCGTGCTTGCGCCCCCGCCCCGAATCATTCGGCATCGACTCGCTTTTCGAAAGCGCCGAATGATAAGCAGTGCGGAAAAAAAACAGGGAAACCCAAGGACAAAAAAAAAAAAAATAGGGGACACATGTGCCCAGAGAAATCACTGCTATGTGGAAGCCGGACGTGTGCGTTCGTGCCGAACCAAAATAACAACGACCAATCAGCAGCGTCAAACAAAACAGGTACATAACAACGGCCTGAAGAACCCTCAGTCCACATCACACAAGGGGTCGAGTCGCCTATATAGCCGACCAAAACCACAGGTAGGCTGAGGTGGTGGGCCGATGAAACGGGGAATCTCCAAAAGGGGGGGCGGGGGGGGTAGTTGGGAACGATGGTGATCGGAAGTACAGCGGTCCGGTCGTTAAACCGCAGGTTGTGCCTGTTGGCTGTAAGGTTGACAGGCCGAGATCCCGCGCGGTACTCAGTCGACACTGGTGACTCATACGAGCCGCCAATAGGCAAACGACATTGTGCGTTCTACCTCACAAAGCCAAGAAATCCAGGTCTAAAAGAATGCCAAGTCTTAAACAGGGTCTCAGGGAAGATCCGACACCTGTGTACAAGTGGGGGGGCGAATGGACGGGCTCTGGGGAAGAAGGGTGGAGAGAAATAAAACGGGCACACACTGCAGGCCCCAGAGTAGTGCACCCGTGTGCTACAAAGCTTTCCCTCTGTAACTTTCTCACCCCGATCAGCGTGTGTAGCCTGACAATCGAACCAAAAGAACGGCGAACCACAAAAATAGCAACGACCGGAGAACAGCGTGGGAGGACTGCTACGGCAGGTGAAATCTACTCCTTTACGGCGGATAGCAAATGTTTGCAATAAAACCGCAACCAGAGGGATGCACGGTTGCGAATCTCCTGACCCAAGCACTCAATCGGGCATAATCACTAATCCAGGTCCGGCGTAAGCAGTCAGACGACCAATGGGAGCAAAGATCGGTGGGACACGCACTGGCCCTGGGATTGGCGACAATGCTGCACAAAAACGCAAGGACCCCCGCAGTGGTGGAGGAAGGAGCCTATTCAACTTGTTGAACATGGCGCAGCCCAGAAGGTGAAGGAACGCGCAAAAAGAGTAAAAAAAAAAAAAAAGCGGCTTGGATGGGAGGGGGGCACCGCCGGTCTGCGAGGGGGGAAAAAAAGCAAGTCGCAACGAAACCCGGAGAGAAGAGATCGGACAAAAATCCCGCCGCGATCAAATCCTCTCCTTAATTTTTGAGAACGGGTCGGACAGCAGAAGGGAAACAAGTTTTTCGGGGACACCTCATGTCTCGCATTTGGCAGGGAATCTCTACAAGATGGCTAAAAACTCTGCAATTGATCGGGAAAAAGGAGAGGAAGGAGGTAAAAGAGGAAAAAGGTTCGGAGGGGCCAAAAGCGTGCTCTTCGAACTATGGCATCAATCTCGTTGCATGGAAATTCCTTATCTTTCTCCTCGCACTCGCAGTGAAAAAGGTAATGAGGGGAACGAAGGAAGGGATCCCGGGCCGGGAAGGAAACAGATGATGAGTGGTGGGCCGAATAAACCCATTCCCACTGAAAAAAAGTTACGACGAACCCGCCTTGCACAAAGGTCTTCTATTTCCTGCAAACGCCACCCTCTGACCGTGGCCCTTGAAGGGGGGGACAGCTCCCAGAACGCCGAAGGCCGAGAGGGAAAGAACCTTTTGTTGTTGACGGCAAACTACTCGGAAAATCCGGAACCGAAAGCGTCTCTTGTTGGTAAGGAAACACTGTACAATCTGGGGGGGACCTTGGAGGGAGGAAGGTACGACAAAGGGGGGGAGTCTGGCTGGCCGTGACCTCCATGCCGTCCACTTGGGGAGGCTCTCCAGCGGCGAGCAACTCAAGTATCCATATCCGCGTTGAGTTTTGATCGGCGATTGATCAAAAATGGGGAGTTTGAGAAAAAGAGGCGTCCGTAAATCGAGATCTCTCAACAAAAAGACAACAGGATTAATGGTTTATCTATCATCTGTTACGACCACCACGAAACGCACCTCGATCCACTCGCCGATCAAGAGCGCATAGCAGGAGAGGGGGGACGGTTTGCTCGCAGCAGAGGAGAAGACACCAATTTTCCTCCCCTGTCAGGGGGGGGTCACTGGAGCACGGCCATGAATAAACCTAAAACGCAGACCCCGACAAAGCCGGGTAACCAGAAGCAAGAGGTGTGAAAAGCACCGCATACGCGCGCCAGGTTAGGCCTTCGAAACTGATTCGCCAAGCCGGAGTGAAAACGGGTCAAAACAACAAATTCTTGACGACGCGGCCCACATGAATTGTCGACTTGGGCCCGACCCAGCGTCCGCCAGGGGGCAAGGCCCGAGGATACGGTGCCCCAGTGAAAGAGCAGCCCTCACGGCCAAAGCCGCGTTACGGGGAGGGATTTCATAAGGACTGTCACGCAAGCATCGTGTCCAGGGTACTTCCCTTCCGGGGTCGGCTTTCACGAGAATAAGCTAATTGAGAAAGAAAAAAACACCGCCTAAGCCCTTTGGAAATTCAAAAGATTTATCCTAAAAATAGCGAAAGCGCCGGGAGAACATAATATGCAAGATACCGCAGCGTCGGAGGAGGGGCCCTATCCATTACTGGGGTCGAGCGACGCCTCCTTTGGTATGCAAAAGGGGCCCTTGCAATCAAGAAGAAACATAACACAGAAAAGCCGGAGAGACGGACCCGTGAGCGGAAAAAATTACTCGGATAGGCACGTTTCTAGAGGGAAGGCGGGCTCTGATGGGGGCCCGATCGGGAGGCTCACAAGGGGGGGGGTCGCGAAAAACGACGATGTGGGGTCGAACTCATAGTCGTAACCACCCCCAACCCCACCCAAAATAGGCAGGTCCCGACCAAAAGCCGCGGACCGGTTTCAAGGAGAGGGGCTCGACTGCAAAATCCAACAACACTCAATCCAGGTCAAGCCACACCATGGCCGTGCGGGGGTGATCAAGTGCATTCCAAAATTGACATAGACCCATCACCCGCAAGCTTCATCCAAAGATAATCACAACCACAACGTTCTCATGGTAACGCTCAGCTAAAGAAAACTTTCCTGCTACGGAAACGCGATCAGCCCGATTGTAAAAGAGATATGGCGGGGTTCGAGAAGTCCTGATCGAAAAAAACGCCCCGGCAAAAAGACAAACGAGTAGGGTTCAGGTGAGAATGATCCCAAAAAAACGGATGGTCCAATAAGCAGAACACCCGAGGTAGAAATCAAAATTCCGAGATGAATCATCAAACAAAGGGGCGTGTAAAGGCCTAGGTGGGGGTTCAAAGACGCCGGTAAGTCCCTCGGCTGGAATCGAGACTGGGGACGGCTGGAATCATATCAACCGATTAGAGCATTTTTAGCAAACCCGGAAGAGGGGAAAGGGGGGGTTGAGTGATCAACTGAGGGTTCCGGCTTAAGGAGGGGGCCCAGAACGGAGACAAAAAAAAAAACTATAGGGTCCGAGGGTTTTCAGCACATGAAAAATCAATTGAAAAAAAGTGGAGGTTTGCGAAACCAGCCTCCTAGAACAGCACGATTTGGAGGAGGGACACTGGCTGGAATCTCACGAATTGCCACACGGGCCCTAAAGATAAGGGGAATGGCACCTGATTCCACAGAAAGAATTAACGCGGCCGGGAAAACTGACAGGTACACGCGTTTTGTGTCCGGCGAAAAAAGGGGCAAGGGTTGGATCCGGACCAAAGAAAGGGAAAAGGGTAACCGTAACTGCCCGGAGTATTAAAAAAAGGGGCGAAACCTACAATTTACAAAGGCAATCGGGATGGGGGAGTTTGGAAAAGGATACGGGAATCGACGAATAAATTGGTGGGGGGGGGGTGACGAGTCCCGAAGATCGATAGAAAAGCCGTGGCGGCCACAGCCCCTGCTCACGAATATAGTGGTAAAGGGATCGTCGCGGGGACAAAAAGAAACGAAACCCCCTTACTCTTCCAAGGATTCCAACATCGCCAAGATCGCCTCTGAAGGAGGTGTTGTGAAGGGACATGGTGGTTTGGGTTTTGAAGAGGAAAGTATGGCAGGGCGTGAACATCGGGGAGACGGGCCCATCCTCTGATGTCACGATGACGCAATTTTGAAGTCGTGGACCAACGTTCCCCAACGAGTCGGTTTTCGGGGGGAGATCCGGGCAAATTCCCGTTATTTTACAAGTTCACAGGGGCTGTTATGGTGAAACAGAAGACTAGTCTCCCAAACTGGGGGGGGAAGAAGTAAACCCGTACGCTTCACCGAGAAAATATTTCATCAAAGCCGGGGAAAAGTGGAGGGGGATCAATCAAACGCTCGTTCCTCGGGGAACAGACTTTGCCGAACGGTGCCGGCAGTTATTATACAGGCAGAGAGCTTTCGCGCACGCCCGGGCGGAGAAAAAATTGCCAGTGTTCCCAATGAAAAAAAGGATCTCAGAAAACAAACAAAAAATGGAGATTAAAAGAAAAGAAAAGTATTTTTGCAAACGCAATTTCATCGCCGGAGAAAAATCGACCGGCCGATCAAAGCGGGAATAAGGTTCAAGCCTGCAAGTGTGTCAGGGAAAAAGGGGGGGAGGGCGATGAACAGGAATGAGACAAGGAAGATAACCCGACTTGGAATGAACTCGGGATCTCAGGAAAGCGTACGGCAGAAGGGGAGGAAGGCCAGTCTCCACAGATTTCCGTTTTCACAAGAACGAAAAGTGAAAAAATTAAATAATTGAAAAACACTATACTAAAAAAAACCCGTCCCGAGGAAAAAGGAACACGACATAGCCAAGGGGAAAAGAGAACGCCGCGGGGCGGCTAAACATATGAGCCGTGTTATGGTCCAAAAGAACACATTACCAGAACACACAGGGATGGAAGAAGCGGAGATTGGAATGTTTGGAATTGGGGGGGTTCCGGGGACTTACAGGGAAGCGCCCCAGCTAAACAAGTACCCAAAGAATCGTCTGGGTAAAACAAGGCGATATCCTAGTAGGAAGGGGCAAGCAAACCAACTTTCCTCGGGGGCAAAGATCCCAAAGAAGACAACCACATCGATGCCAGGAAGGGTACGGCAGGAGGAACGGTGTAATTCGGAACAAGGCGGTCGGGGATGGACATGGAGTGGCTTCTAAAAAGCAAAGATCGCCGTGAAACATTGGAGGAAGAATGCGCACTAGTGGGGTAAAAAAGGTTTGAGGAGGCCATCAAGGAAAAAAAGATAGGGGGCGGGACAAATTCACGAATAGCCAGTGTCTGGATAAGAAACTGTCTAGTGCAGTCGGTAAGAAGAAGATTGAAGGCTGGGGCACAGGGGACTCCGAAGAAAAAGACAAAAGGAAATGAGTTGGAAGCACGGGCTGCCCCTGCAAAACCCGCAGAAAAAAAAAAGACGCCAGGCGCCAAACTAAAACCCACTTCAAAAATGAGGTGGACCTCCGGACAGGGTGCTACAATGCGATTCATCGGGGGGAGAAGCCGGAAACTAAAGCCGCGACTTGAAAACCAAGATGGAAACCAAATGCCCGCAAAACTGTTTCTGAGGAGCGGGGGAGCGAGGTGTAGAACAGGGTGTGGTTGGCGAAGATGCCGCCGGGGTGGGGTTTTGCCGGCAAAATATAAAAGGAAACAACCAACGTGGCCTGAAAACAAACTGTCTATCCAAATCCAGGACAGGGAAACCGCAGACAATTTGAAAAAAATCAAACAGCGATCGAAGTCGGCTGGGAGGGGTGGGTGACAGCGCGGACAGGGTGGGGGGGAGGCCATTGAAAGCGGGGGCCATGACTTGTGCACCTTGGGGGCGGATTAAAGGGGCCTGCAAACGGCTGGTCTAAAAGAAAGGCCGAAAAGGGGAAGGACAGTCCGCAGTAGGGGGGCAAGGGGTTGTGGTGAGGGGGCACGAGGACACCAAACTGTTTTAAACCCAGGAGAACGTCGGTAGGGGGCAATGAATGTGAGGGGGGTGTGTGGGGGGGTTTTGCCACGGTCCTGGTGCGAGGCTGGGTGAGGACCAAGAGTGCGTCAAGGCACCAATCCTAGAAGCACGATCGGCAACGGCAAAAAAAACAAGACTACCGAAGCCAAGAATCGAAAGACTAGAAAAAATGGAGGGACGAAGTGTGGTCGAAGCGCCGGCTGGGGTGAGGGGGGAAATGGATGACTAAGGCTTTCCCTGGACCAAGAGGTGCCTACAATGGGAGGGAAACACGAAGGAACAAGAGAAAAGAGGGGACAACCGCGGCTTATTGATGGAAGAGGGGGGGAAAGGTCGCGGGGCGCCAGGCGCTTGGGGTTAGGGTAAAAAAAAGGAAAGATAAGCGCGTGCACTGGAAAGAAGGGGACCAAACTGAGCACTGTTGGGGAGAAGAGGGGAACCCCAACGTCGGGGGGGAGCCTAGGAATATCCCCGCGGCACGTACCCACTATGCTTGGGCAGGAAGGGCCCGCAACACTGGCTCTCTCGAAAGACAGAGTTTCAGGAGGAGAAATGGCCGGCGAAAGGGGCCTTGACACATGGGGAGGTCCAACGCCAATAAATCCTAGGAAGACTCCTCCTTGGGGTTGGGGGGGGTGAAAGGCACTAAGCTGGGAAATAGAAAGGGGAAAACTAAGGAGAGTTGGTAGGGACTGTGGCAAAAGCTGGCGTGCAGGGGAAAGGGGGGCGGGGGGAGGATTGTGGTTTTAGGAGTCTTGGGAAGCCCTTCAAGATCCAGAGCACAAGGGGGAAAAGGGACTGAGGGAGCCTTCTCGACACAACCTGGCCAAGAAAGAGGAGGACTTCGTTGGTGATTCGGCCGATTTGAAGGAAAAGAGTAGTGTCGTTTTAGACGAAGTCGG
>Ga0179593_1390969_pt1 | contig 11623 bp, 23 predicted proteins | sample CZODoug2_1_08_16_FD_185931 | JGI IMG/M metagenome (GOLD analysis project Ga0179593, IMG submission 185931) | Vadose zone soil fungal communities from Angelo Coast Range Reserve, California, USA - CZODoug2_1_08_16fungal (PacBio error correction) | ecosystem: Environmental > Terrestrial > Soil >...
TGCGCCAAAGCGTTCACAGATGGGAGCCGTCCAGGCAAAAAAAAAAAGAAAGGGCAAGGGTACAATGTGTTTTGCGGGGAGGGGAAGTGGTACGGCAGGGTTGGGAAAACAACGCCGCGCGGATGCGTTAAAGAGTAAGTAAACGCGATCGGCTACAAGGGCACAAGGGGAACAAGGCCCCCGGGGTTGAAGAGGGGGGGGGGAAATACCCCTGAAAACAAGGTGTCGAAAAAACGAAAAAAAGATTGAGGCAGCCGGACAAACAAGAACGGGGGCCGGCAGATGAGGGTCAAAAAAACGGGGGAAAGGACAGCGCACGACTGGAGAAAACGCAAAAACAACTGGGCACAAATGGTGCCTGAGAGAGAATTACGAACTCACGGACCTCGAGGGGGAAATGCTCAAAAAAGGGGGATTGGGCTTGCATAAAAGGGCGGACGCAGGCCCGAGAGAGGCTGACTACGGGGGGGGAGAAACGACGCTGCCGTAACGCAGGGCGGCTTGAGGAACATCTAAGAAAACGAGGAATCAAAAAGTCAAAACGGGGGACAAAACAAAGTTCGAAAGGGAAGAACGGACCGTTCGAACGTTGGGAAGACTAAAGAGGCGAAGCAAGATGAAACCGGGGGGAGGTCAAGAGGGAAAAAAGGGAAACGAAAAAGGAGTGACTCACCCCGGGCGTAAAATCGTCGCCAGGGGAAAGGAGCGCGTTTCGGCAAGACTGGTGGAAGGGGAAAAAGGCAGGAACTGCAAGGAGACTGCCTCAGCAAACCGATGGAAAGGGGGGGACGCAAAGGTACCTAAAAGAGGGGGGGAAAAAAAGAAAATGGGAAGGGAACAATTAAACCGACAAACGACCTTAGGTCCAAAACAAATGTACGCCGTTCGCCACAAAAAAAACTTTGGGGGGGGGGGGGATCTAGAAGGAATGAACCGCCCATCTTCCTTGAACAAGGAAGGCAAGGGGGAAGCGCTATTCGAAACGCAGTCAGGTTCGGGCAGGGTGCAAGCAAAAAAGAGAACTTATGCACAGGGAAGGGGGGGGCGGCTGTCGAAACAAGCCGGGAGAATGGGGGGAAAGTGAAAAAAAATTGTCTGGGATAAAATAAAAAACACCCGGTCCGACAGAAACACAAGAGCCACGAAAACGGGGATGCGGTCGGGGCAAAAGGGAAAAAAAAAAAAAACCAAACGGGTCGCGACGAATGTATCAGGACTGCGAAGCTGTTTCCCATTGCACGGCAGTAAAAAACCGCGAGGCGGGCGAGGCCGTGGGACGGGGAGAAAGCCGCCCTGTCAGAGAGAAGAAGGCGACGACGGCAGCAGGCACACCAAAACCGGACGTTTCCGTCAAGGACAACTAGGGGGAAAAGGGGTGTTGTCCCAAAGCAAAAAACGGGACGACGGAACCCGACATACCAGAAAAACAGCAGATGAAGGTGGGGGCCAAAAAAAAAGACAGTTGAGCGAGTCAGAGGGAGTGCACAGGTGGGTGGTGGTGTTCCAGGAAAAAACCCTAAAAACAAGTACGAAGCACAATAGGGGGCAAGGAACGTCAGGAAGGGGAAAATAAAAGCATCACAAGCAAGCAGAAGCGGGGGGAAAGGGCAGGGCATTTGGAAAAAAAACAGAAAATCAAAGTGGGATAAAACACGGCGAACACAAGGAAAGAAATAGCTTCGAGGGGCCGGCAGGAGGGGTTGATCATGGGGGAACTAGAAGAGCCAAAAAAAAAAAAAGAAACCGGTTAACCAAAGTCCGCCTAAAAGGGTCGAAGTAAAGACCTGCGAATGTAATGAAAAAAGGCGGAATCGGAAAAACAGAACTACAGCTGCAACGAATCAGAACTGGGTCAAAAACCGGTTTTCTGCAACGCCGGGGGAAAAACGGCGCGATCATCTCGGACATAAGGGACGTTACTACAAAACCAACGGCGGTAAGCGTGAGGCGGCGGGAAGGTAAAAAGAGAACGCCGCGGAAACGGGCGCACAAAGGCGGTCACACGGGAAACTGGTCCGCGACGTAAAACTCAGACGGGTCACGGGTAACCAACGCACGCAAAAAAGCAGGGGCAAAAAAAAAAATGGCTCGGGCAAGAACGTAAAAAAGGAGGGCCCAGGAGGAAAAAACTGGTCCCTCTGAAAGGTCGAGAAAGCGGTGGGCCAGTGTGTGACGGCATCAACCTCAAAAAGGGGAGAGGGGGGAAAATATCAAAGATCACCGTAAAAAGGAGCGGGTGTAACTCATCAAAAGATGGGGGCCGGTTGTCGGACTGGGGCCAACAAACTAGAAAAGTAAAGAGGAGGAAACCGAACGGAATCGTAACACTGGGGGGGGCGAAGACCGAGGAGGAACTTACCGCGCCGACCAGGGTGCAAAGTGAATGGTAGAACCGGGAAATTCAAAAAAGTAAGTGGTGACTGGGGAGGGAGAAAAAAACGTGGGTGCGGAAGGGCAAGCATGGCACTACGGGGGAAAGTTCCAGGGAAAAAACCGGGAAAAATGAGAAAAACGTGGGAGTCCTCCCCAGGGTGAACCGAAAGGACACAATATACTTCGGGGCCGACACAAAAGATGGCGAGGAAACAGGAACGCAATGAAATTGAAAAAAAAAAAAATGGAAAAAAAAAAGAGAGACTAGTATCAGCACAAAAAAAGGATCTGGGTAACAGCGAGATGAAGAGAGGAAAAAAGGGTGACCGGAAATACATCGTGGGTTCCGGGAGGGGGAAAAGAAATCAAAGTGAACAAACTGACTGGAAGCCGGAAAAAAAATCCATTCGTGGGAAAAAAAAAAAAGTTGAGACGCCCGGGGGTAACAACGGAGGCCGAATAAAGGTTCCACAAAGGAACGATGTCAGTGGATCGGACTTTGAAGTGGGTCGGGGAGGTGGGGAGGGAGGGACTGCGAGACCGCCCCGATGAAACGCTAAACGATCGGACCCAACGGCCAAAAAACCAGCGACGTAGGGGGAACCGAGGGCAAAACTAGAAAGAACGATTGACTAAAACTATCCCTTCCCAACGGGGGCCAAGGGGGAGGAGACTGAACCAACAACAAGAAAAATCAAAAAGAACACCGGCGAGGTGCCATTTATTATGAATGGGAAAGTGTCACTGTTTGTAGCCGAAAAAAGGTCAAAGGGGAAAGCGGAAGGGCGTTGGTCGTGAGGGTGAGGGAAAAACAACGGGACCGGAACATGCTCAGGAACCATGTTAAACGAGAAAGGAGAAGTAGAACCCAGGGAGGAAAAAGGAACGGTCAGAATCAGAAGCAGTCAAGCCGACAAAACAGGGGGGGGGGGGGGGGGGGGGGGGGGGGAATACCGAAAAAATTCCCACTTTGTCAAAGAAAAAAGATTAAAGGAAAACGCCCAAAACCGGTGGATGTTTTGGGTTTGTGACGACCACGTGGGAAAATGAGAGCAAGGAAAAGAAAAGCAGGGGTGATATTCGAGGAGACCAGTCAATTGAGCCGACAGGGGAAAAGCAGAAAAGCAACAAAGGAGATGGGTAAAAACATCACCTGGAATCAGAACAAACAGAAAAAGGAGAGAACAAGCGAATCAGAGGGCGCCGTATAAATGGGGCCTTGATCCTTGTGAACCGTCAAATACGACCATGAAAGGAAAAAAAAGGAAAAGAACAGTTCCGGGGCGGGCTCGAAAATGGCATTGGTCCACAGCAAGGGGGACCTAGGATGCACGCGCACTTGAGATGAAATCCCACCGCAGAAGCGTCCGGAGTCCAAGAAAAAGAAACTACAAGAAGGCTCAAACAATTGTCGGGGGGGGGGAAAAGAAACTAGACGAAATCAAATGGAAACCAGAGACAGGAAAAAAGCTGGCTGAAAAGGCGAGAAAAGAGGAAAGGTATCTGCATAGACGAAGCCGGGGGAACAACAGCATGCGGGAGGAAAAACAAAAAGTGAACAGGAAACCACGGGACGGAACGAGGAGAAGGAAAAGGGAGAGATCCTCAATAGGGGTCAAGCAAAAAAGACGGTTCGGGCACGGGAACGGAAGGGGCCCGGGGAAAGCCATCAAGAAAGAGGGAGTACTCCCAGAAAAGAAAAAGAAAATGAACATCGGAAAATTTTGTGGGAAGGATGATTTGGGGGGAGGGGAGGGTGAGAAGAAAAGCATGTGACCAAAGAAAAACACCGCCTCCGGGAACTGGCAGAAAAAGGTCAAGGGAAGAAGATTCAGCCGACCAAGGAAAAACCAGAAACAGGAGGTATGGGAATCAGGGGCCCAGGGGGGTTGAAAGGACGGGGTATCCGAACAGAAAAAAATTCAGCCGTGCAAACGCCTGAAAAACGAAGGCTGAAGGCGAAAACGGGAAAGACTAGGAGAACGACAAGGTTTTGATGCAACAGGCCACCGAAGGAAAGGAATGCCGGGGGTCTGCAACAAGGCCACAGAAATGGGGGGGCACAAGCCAAAAACGGTAGTTAAAAAAAAAGAAAGAAGATACAACCAGCAGAAACAAAGCAAGTCTTAAAGGGAGAAGTGAAAGAAACGGGAAAGAAGGAAATGGGAAAAAACAAACAAATAGCCACATTACGTAAGCTCCCCGAAAGGCCAATCGCTTGTAGTTGGGGGAGGGAAGATTAATCTTGATGACTGGGTTTAAGGATAAAAAGCCCGAAAAAACCACCAGGTCGAGAAGTGTAAGAGCGGGGGGGGAGAGAAGAACGAAGAAGGCAAAGGGAACAAAGTCCGAACGCGACGAAGAGGGGAAAACGATAGGGGGTCTCTACAGTGAAGAGGAAAAGGAAGGTCCCGCTAAACGAAGTTTTTTAAAAAGCAGAAAAATCTACGAAAACCGCAGAAAAGAGAGAAAGTGGGCCCATTTGATCACTGATAGGAAAAGAAAAGGGTAGTCCAGGGACTGAAGGAGTGGGGGATAAGGTTAGACAGGGCTCAGGGCCCCAAAATGTTTATAGGGAACAGCAAAAAATCAAGGAAACGAGTCCATTGGGGGGTTCAAGCTCAAAAACGGGGGAAGGGAAAAAAGAAAAGGGGGGACAGAAAAACCCGGTTTGGGTTAAACGTTTCGGGGAAGGGAAAACCAGCAAAAAAACTAAACAGGAAAATCGTTGGAGGGGGGAAGAACACGGAAGGGGTCCGATTGACCAAGGGAACTGCTGTGGGAGCCGCTTGGGGGGAAAATTCTGAAAAAAAAAAAGAGGGAACGAGGGAACTGAACGGAAGGAAGTTTTCATGAAGACATTGAGAAAAAACGTCGAACGGAGGGGAGAGCGGAAAATTGCCAACACAAGGAAACTGGTAAAAGGTTGTATGGGGGGAGGGAAGGTCGCTGAATAGAACTTAAAAAAAGCCAGGAAACCGCGGGGCAAAAACTCAGGGAAAGGGAGAATGGGGAGGCGAAAGCAACGTCAAATCTGTCTGGGCCGAAAAAAAAAGACGACCAAAAATTCAAAGGTAGAAACGCCCTTAAGGGCGGAAACGAAAAAACCGTCACCACAAATGCCCGGAGAAAAAACAGGGGACGGTAGGAGGGGGGGAAAGGGGGCTCCCGAAGTCCTTGGGCGGCGGGGTCGGTCTCTGGAAAGTAAGTACAAAAAGTACACCTTGAACCAGGGGGAGGGGAAGGGCCGCGCAAAAACGGAACCAGAGGCAAAAAAGGGGAAACGGCGGGGAAGGGAAGACTTATCCCCTAAAAAAAAAAGGGAGGGAGAAAGAGAGAGAAGATAAACCGGTCGAGTCAGCGTCCGAGGAAAAGAGACGGCCTAACAAAAGGAAAAAAACCTGGCGGAGGAACACGAAATGGTGCCAGATCTCCAGACGGAAGAAAAAAAGTAGGGTCGCCAACTGCCAGAAGAAGTAATCTGGACAATGAAAAAGGGGTAACCTAATGACTGCAGCAGTAAAGAGACTACTTAGAAGCGTTCGAAAAGGGTCAAAACGGGAAAAAGAACGGGAAAAGGGGGAGGTTCCCAAGAAAAGGGGAAGATGGTGGGTGAAAGGGAAAGGGAAGCTAGACTGCGAAGAAAGAAGACCAACAGCCACAAAAAAAAAAAAGGAATAAGCCATAGTCTCGACGACAAGCACTAAAGGGGGTATTGAACAAAAAAAAGAGGAAGGCGAGGAAACACATGTTCCTCAACGGGATGGTGGGAGGAAAAAAGGAAAAAATGGGAGGAAAAAAAAAAGGGCTGGCCCCGTCAAAAAATTTCGGGGAACTTTTTTTATAAACGGGTCCTTTTATTCCCCATCAACCCGACAAGGAGGAAGGTTATGGGGAAGGCTCCAAAAACTACAGGAAAATGACGGGGGACTGGATTTTCAAAAAAAACAGGGGGGGAAAAAATGGGTATGAGCGACAACAATACTGACAGGAACACCTGGGCCTTGCGGAGAAGAAACCAAAAAAGCCGATCCCGAAAGGGAGAGGACTCAAAGACTCAAAGAAAACTACTGGGGGGGACGAAAAAGAATCGTGGGGCGTCAAGGGGGAAGAAGAAACAAGGGCAAAGGTTATATTTCCCCGGTATGGGATACTAAACAAAACGCATAGTGGCAAATTCACCAAATAAGTACGCGCTATAATAGGATGAGTCCTGGGAAAAAGAAGAAAAAAGGGGGGGCGACTCCAACCTCTCGTTCAGTCTTCGCGGTTCTGGGGGGAAAATGGAAGTTTGAGGACATTTGGGGGAATCTATGGGCAGACCGAGAGAAAACACTAACTCGGCGGACTGGGGGGGGAGGGGACCCTTAAAATCCGCAACAGAAGAATAAAGTTTGAAATTCGATTGGGGCGGAGACCAAAGAAAATGCAAGGACCGGAGCTTACAAGAGGGGAGTTTCTCTGCGGGGAAAAAAGGAAGAAAAAAGATCGAACTTCAGCAGGCCGTCGTAATAACTGGGATGTCTAGGAAAAAAAAAGTGTAAGTATGAAGAAATAAGAGAATCTTGGGGGTGTTAGCACGCAAGTGGTGCGGGGGCACCAGGAAAAGTGTGCACAGTAGTTCAGACAAGCATAAATGCCAGGGGAGGCGAGGGGACACAAAAAAACCAAGAGGAGGGGAGAGAATAGCTGACGTTCGGGGGGCACTCAAAGTGGAAAAAAATGATGGAAGGACTTTGACGTGCGGCCCTGACTAAAATTTACAAAATGTCCTGAATGGTAGACACCTTGTTTGTGTAAAAATAAATAACAAACAACCTACAAGTACAAAAGGGGTGCAGCGGACTAATATAGCACCTGACGATTTCAAAAAATGGGTGTGATCAAAAAAAACGAAGGGACAGGTTCTCATTGAGAAGGAAGAGTTGACTTTCATAGTACATCAAGGAAAGTCACATAGAAACAGAGTAAAACATTGAGGGGGGGGGAAAAGGGATAGGGGCAGGGGGTCCTTAATCTCAAGGAGTGCCTTGGGAATCGGAATTACCTTGCAAGGGGTAGAGATTATTCGGAAAACCATTTGGTTTTGGGGGGGGGGAGAGGGATCTGGATCAAAGGGAGACCGGGAGAAAAATTCAGGAAGTCATCATGGATGGAAAGTGGGGGGGGAGGTCCTCTCGGAGGGCACGCCTTCAGAAAATAGGATAGAGGAAAAAAGTTACTTGATGCGATCTCACCGATAGTCGAAAGAATGACCTGAAATGGGGAGATTGATGAATAGACAATATGGTAAGGGGGGGGCTAAAAAGAAAAATGGTTGAAGCGCATAGGACAAGGGGGGAAAGTTATTTGGCTAAGGAGACTTTAAAGCTCTTTTTTAAAAGAAGGAAAAATCAAGGGTCGGCGCTAAAAAAGAGAGGGATTAGGAAAAATGCAATGGAGGAGGAAAGCATAAGGGCCCGGGGCGAAGCCAGGTCATGGGGTTGAAACCTTGCGAAAAAAGGTACCGGAAGGTGGGGGGGGATAGACAGGTACCATATCTGAAGAAAACTGACGGGAAGAGTAGTGGGGAAGTGACTGATGGCTTATCAGGAAAGAAAACGTCATTTCTGCAGGAGAAGGGGTTAAAAAAAGCGCAGGAAAATGACAGGGGGGGGTAAAAAGCTATGGAGAGGAGGGATTTCGACTTATCACCAAACATCTCGGAAGGAGAGGATTAAAGGCTGTCAAAAAACAACAACAAAATAAAAAACGGGAAGGGGACCTGGTAGGAAGGAAAACGACGTCCGAAAGGGGAGTGGGGTGGAGGACAAGTGGTGAGGGGCAAAAAAAAAAAAAGAGATTGTGAGGAAATAAAGGACGGAAAATCCGCACACCATTGGCCAGGGACCAGGGGGGCCCAGAGAACTGGAGAGCAACCGGGTCAAGAAAAAGCAAGGTAGGAAAGTGTTAAAAACCTAAAAAATCTGAGAATCGGCTTACCACGCGGGAAAAAGAAGAAACGGGAAGTAATGTCAAAAAAAAAAAATGGGACAAAAATGAACGCTAAAAACACGAACTTGGAAAAGAAAATTTTAGAAAAAGCCGACGAAAAAGGTGTGGGTCTGGGGGGGGAGGCCAATCTCCGGGGGGGGGGGGACGTAAAGGTACTTCACAAAAAGGAATAGGAAGAGGGCAATAGGAGGGTTGGGGCCAGATAAAACGGTAAGTGTGTTTCACATGACATTTAAAAGCGGGTTTTGGGGGGAGTTTTACCGGACGGTTGAGGGTGCAAGAGTGTCGTAAGCAAGGAACCTCTCAATCCGATACGAAACTCAATGACTACAAAAGCAAAAAATTGGCCTGGGGAAACTTACAGGGCCTCAAGATAAAGCCGGGGGGGTGGGGGGGCGTAGGACTTGTCAAACAGGGGACTAATAAGGGGGATTTGCCGACAGGGAGGTTTTACACGCAACTAAAAAAGAACGGAAATTGGAAGGAACCCTCAATTTATAAACAGGCCGTAATCAGACGGGGGACTGAGAAACAGAAGAAGGGGGGGTTCAGAAAAGAAGGTAATGGCATCATACTACCAAAAAGGATTTTCCTTTGCCAGTTGGATCAAGAGGGGGAGGGAAGGTGCAGAGAATCGTTGTGGAGCAGGGGGAAAAAAAATGGCAGACGGCGGGGGGGAAGGGAAGGGGGGGGAGAGACCGACTTCTGGGCACGGTATAAATTTGAGGTTCAGGGGAAAGTCCAGAGGGAGGGACACCCAACACGTGGAACGGCACACAGCCACCCAAAGATGGTGCAAACCCCTGTTAGTGATAGAACGACCATTTCGGCAGGGGAGAAAGGACGTGGAAAAAAGGGGAAAAAAGGGACTCAAGGAATGGGGAAGGGGAGGAAGAGGTCTTAGAAAACAAAAAGGGGTGACTGAGTTTCCAATCTGAAACAGATCTCTTGCACTGGAAAAGAAAAAGGAAACTGAAGGGAAAAAAAACGAAGAGGTACTTTAGAAGGAGGTGGAGGACGACCAAAGGGAGGCGTTAGACACAGAAAAGGAAAACTATAAAAAAATAAAACGAGAGCAAGGGATGAAAACTAAAGGCGTTGAACTGAAATAAAGAAGAAGGGGGAATGGCCGTGGGGGACACTCCAAATTTGGGAGAAAAAGGAGAAAACAGGCGTCGAGGGTCCAAGAGAAAGGGGGTACGGTGTCATGGAGACCCGGCATACTGCTATATCAAGTCTATCAAGTACGCAAGCAGACAACTAAAAAACTGACTCCTCGTTGGGCGAGAAACGCGAAGGAAAATGCGAGTGTGCTACGAAAGGGCCGCCGGACAGTGGCGGTCTGAAGCTCTGATAAAACTATTATAGGCGAGACGAAAGGGAAAGGGGGGACCAAATTGGACAAAGAAAAAAATCACACAAACAACGGAGGGGGAACATATGTGTAGTCAACTAATGGGTTCACAAGGCTCTTAGACATCATCCGGGGGGACTAGTATAGTGTTCCCATTAGCACAAAAGCGAGTCTAAAGGGAAGGAAAGGGAGGTTGAGACGTAGAAACAACGAGAAAAAAATGGGTTCTGGGAACGGAAGCAGGACCCAACATGGGGGCGGCTGGAGATTTTCTCCCCCATCATCCAGGGATTGAAGGAAGGGGGCTGGAACTCAACGGGGTTGGTAGGGAGATAAGGGAAACCAAAAAAATAGGAAAAACAAGCGAAGAACGAAAAGGTCCTCTCTTTGGGAAAAGGACAATATGGGACTGGGAGGGCTGTGAGAGGGGGCAAACATGGTTCGTCACTGGGATGGAAGGGGGGAACACAAAGGTCGGCCCAGTTTGGTCCTACTAAGGTGTAGGAGGGAGGTGTGTGAAAGTGGAACGGGGGGCGAAACTTAGTGATAAGAAATTGGCGGATGCGAAGAGTAGGCAAATAAAGGATAGACCTCCCAGACGCTAAAAACGGAAAAGTTAAAAGGGGAAGGGGAAAGAATATCCATGAAAAAGGTCCTGTACCAGACCGTGGGGCAGCCCGACGGTTGAAAATGCACCAGAGGAAATGGACCGAACGGCACTCTAAAGGCTGCTGACGGGGCGTCTTTCTCAACAGGGCAACGGGAAGAAAACGGCGGAACGCGAAAAAAGGGAAAACAATGGAGGAAAGAGTTGCAGCAGACGAGGACGATTGTGAAAATCACATCCCCTAACCCCAATAGCAAGAGAGGAGGCAGAAACAAGAAGGAAACAGGGAAGTGGAGTGTACTAGATAAAACTCAAAAACGATAGTCCTTGATCGAGGGGACAAAGTAAGATTTTCCAAGCGATCCAAAAAAATAAACAAAGACAAAAAGGGGAGCGACGGCGACAAGGGTAGGAAATTAATGGAGGTTAAGGGTCATACCGAAATTTCTGAAATACAATTCAGGGGAAGGAAGGGGGGGTGGGGGAAAGGGGGGTCCCTACACTAGCTCGAGACCAGGTCTGCAAGTGGGGGGAGAGGTAAAGGGGGAAAAAAGGGAAAACAGAAAAAAAACAGCGGGTGCCCAGGGAAAAGCGACGGCTCAAAAGCAATGTGGAAAGAGAAGCCGCAATCTAAACGCATGAAGAAGGGGAGAGAACCACGAACTGCCTGGCTCATAAGAAGCTGAAAAACGACTCGAAACTTCCCGGCAAGGAGAAAAAAAAAGAAAAAGAGAAAAAAAAAACAGCGTGATTCCCTGTCTACGATGGGAATCCAGCAGACGTGACGCAATGAAGCACTGAAACGCAGGAAAAGAAAGAAGAGATAGAAAACAGATCCGAGGACAGCACATCAAAATCATTGACACCTGCGTGAAAGCCTCCACGACGCCTTTCGGGGAGGAAAGAGGGGAAATTAAGAGACGGGAAAAAACCCTACAGGAATCGCGGATTTCCACAGGAACATCAATGACGAGAACGTTCTCGAAAGAGAAAAGGAAAGGGAAACAGCAGGGCAAGCAAATGAGAGGGTTTCAAGGATGGACCCCAGAAAGGACTCCCAACAACGAGAAAGGGACCCTATGATCCCAAGCTGCCAAACACAAGAGAAGGGCCGACGAGAGCAGAAAATCTTCGTACATTGCTCCTAGACGGGAAAGAGATACGCTATCAACGAAAAAAAAAGAAGAAAAGAAAGAAAGAACAACCAAAAATGAAAAACCATGAACTGAATATTACTACGGCGTTCATCCATAGGATGGCGATGAGATTGTCCTCTCGGTTGTTGCTTGGGAGCA
>Ga0179593_1404632_pt1 | contig 11623 bp, 12 predicted proteins | sample CZODoug2_1_08_16_FD_185931 | JGI IMG/M metagenome (GOLD analysis project Ga0179593, IMG submission 185931) | Vadose zone soil fungal communities from Angelo Coast Range Reserve, California, USA - CZODoug2_1_08_16fungal (PacBio error correction) | ecosystem: Environmental > Terrestrial > Soil >...
AAAAAGAAGCCTAACGGCTGTGTACAAGGGGGAAACGTAAGAAGTAGCAAAAAGGCCGGAACGGAGAGGGGGTTCATACATCGTACATTAGTGAGCGTACGGGGGGGGACAGACTTCCTTAAAAGGTGAACTATGGGGCGGTGAGCGAGGAAATCGGGCACAAGGACCGTATGGACGGGAATGGAGGTTTTAGGAAGTTCTTGGATGGGAAGCAGGGGGGAGCTGTCATTCAAAACGCACTACTCTACTGGGAGGGGGGGAGCGGGTTGATAGAGGAAACAGAGAGGGTGCAATAAAGACATCTGCTTCGCAAAAGGAATTGAAAAGGGGCAGGAGGCAGGATGCGCTCTTTCAAGTAAGGAGGGCCGAATGTTTCCTACGTCGTGCTTCTTCGGGGGGGGGGGGGGGGGGGGGGGGGGGGGGGGGGGGGGGAAAAAAAAAAAAAAAAAAAAACAAAAAAACACACATCACAAAACCCCCCAAAAAAAAAAATCAAGAATCACTGGAGTGGTTCCTTCTCGGCTTCTTATCGAGGTCAGTATACTTTGGCGGTACTTGAAAAAAAACAAGCGGACACAAACTGGCGTATTTGTCATCTTTGATTTAGCATGGTGCATAACGAAATCATAACGCAGAACGGATAAAGGGTCAGGTAGGGGGGACGAAGGGAAGCTACTCTGAGGTCAAAAAGTCTGACCAAAGAGAGACCTGTTGGCAACGGAACACGCAGCGAAATCATTGGACATTATGTGAAAAGCATTACGAAAAGACGGCAGAAAGCCTTCTAACGGCTGAGGGCAGACGAGGGGGAGAGGATCGAAATGGTGCATCCAGCGAGGGACGGAACTGACATGGCGAATGGGGGAAGGGCGGAAGGGTGCAAGGTCCGAGGTATGATTTCTCGCCGCTGAAACGAAGGGGGGGGGTAGTGTACCGAGGGGCGCGCCAGGCGTCTGGAAAAACGAGGGAAAGGAGAAACGAGGAGCAGACCCGTCTGAATATTGAAGGGGTCTGCCTTGCAGGTGGAAAGAAAGAACCACCCGCCTCCCTCCCGCCCAGGCGCCTTGGCTACGACGCCATTCGCATGAAACACCGAAAACATAGGAGTCGGATGCCTACACCTGAGACTCAGAAACAAAGGACCGGCACCTTTGTTCAGGGCATGCAGGAACGCTGGGGGGATTTACGGTTCAGAAAATCGAGTGAAGAGGAAAAGAGGGGGAAAGTCCTCGAACCTAGGCTCCTGAAAGACAGAGAGCACTCTCCTGTCTTACTTGGGGGAAGGAGGGCACCGGTCGGACAAAAAGGGAACAAAAAAAAAAAAAAAAAATGTTTTTTAAAAGAGTGACGTTTGGTTTGAATTTGTGTGCGCTTGTAGGGGCAGGCCGACGTGCGCTAACAAAATGCTAGATGAAAAAAGAAGTTCCAAGGATTTCTCACGTGGGCACCGGAGGGTGATTACGAAGGCGAACGGAAGATTGTAATTACACTCTCGCAAGGGATCCGATCTGGGGTGAAAAGTCCGGAGCTAGGGGAGGCCCCGAGGGGGTAGGAACGCAGACACCGATTGTAGTCAGTCAGGAAAGGTAAAAAAAAACATTCTAGGGGAGTCGTCGAAAGGGGACTGGGGGCAGATTGTAGAGGGGAGGGGTACTACGGGGGAGTCTGCTGTTACTCTGGGAAGCTAATTGCCGGACTAAGGGAGCAGTGCAGTACCGGGGCGGTGGAAGTTTGGGTGCGGGCGCGAAAGTGGAGGGATGCGGTAAGGGTCCTACTCAATGCTCAGCTTGGCTCAAAGGTGCGCAATTAGGAAAGCGATCAAGGAGGCATAAAAAAGAAGAGTTTGACAGATCATGTTTTCAACCATGAGGACGGGGGGGGGGGGAAATCGGAAAGTTCCTTTTATTAACGGGAGAAAGGGTGGGGGGAACGAGGTGCAGACGACGGCTAACTCAGATTAAGAGTGGCTCAAGACGTCTATCCTTGCGATCAAAACGAAAAAAAAACTCTACCGCAACGTCTACAGGGGAAAGAGGCGTTGCGGGCCAGCCGGAAGGGGGTTTCTTGATCGGGCAGGTCGACAAAGAGACCAAATAAAGACGCGCTCAATGAAGGATTCTTCTCTTGGGAAAAGGAGTTACATGAGAAGGATTAAGGAGAAACGGACTCACAATAAATAAGGACGGATGGGGAGAATAAACCGCGATTCTCAGCGGTACGTCTTACCAAAGAGGGGATAAGTAGTAACGGTCTAAACATTCAAATTTCCTTGAAAAAAGGGACCGGGAGGGAAGAAAGCTGCTTGAAAATAGGGAAACATACTTTCTTTGGCTCACCGAGAGGAAAGGGAAGAAAAAAAGGTAGTGAAGCCCCCCGAAAGACGGGGAAAGGAAAATCTAGCCTCCGAAATTACGAAGGGAGGCATCGAAATCAGGGAGGGGGGGATCATAGAGTAATCACAACTACATGGGGAAGTTGCATGAACGGGAGCACATGGAGACGCGTTATTCCAGGCTGTACTAAAGAGCGCGACCGTGATCAGAGGCCACAGCGGCGGGCAAACAGCGGCGCTGTTGAGTAAAAAAAAAGAAATCATAAAAGAAAAGGAGAAGGAGGGCGGGGGAGTTGTGTCTATAGGGGTAAAAAGTCTGAATCAGAATTTTAGAGATCAACTGAAAAAGAAAGAAAGCTCGGCGCTGGCGTCCGTATTACTGTGGAAAAAGTTGGCCGCATCGGGGGGGAAGGTGTTGACGAGGAAGCAGCGAGGACTTCAAAAGGGGGGGGGGGAGAAAGGTCAAGAGGTGCAGAGAGCAAAAACATCCTGCTCATCAAAAACCAAAGGGGAAACACCAACAACACCCCAAGAGGGTCGGTCAATGACAAGAAATCAAAGGGAGGAAACATACAAAGCCATCTTCGGTTGTTCTGCACTCGACAAAAAAGGCGGATAGACTCAGAAAAACAACAAGCAGCGGAGAAAAAGTAGAGATATTCATCAGCGCTTATTATTAGGGGGAAGAGGGGGAGGACGGCCTTGGAGAAGCAAAACGATGGCTGAGGGAAAAGTTCTAGAGCGTTGGGAAGGGGCAAAGAAAGGGGATGTCGGGTGCTTCGATCAAACGTCAGGGTGGCCGGTGAAAGATCGTCTTGGAAGAGAGTGAGACTAGATCGCGGAGAGGCAAACTATCCAGGTGCGGGAAAATTCATAAGATCTGAGGGCGAAGCAACCGCTTGAATCTTGCGGGTATCGGATCGTACTTCGTAGAAGAAGAGGGTGGGGAAAAACCAAGGAATGCTCTCTCCTTATGCTTGTAAATACACGATGGAGAAAAAGGGGGCAGAGAATACAGAAGACATTTGAGGTGAATCGGGGCTTTGGGCAAGAGAAACGGGCGGACTCGGGGCGCTGGGTGCGCAGGCACTACCACGCGATCCATCATGAGGGACGCGAAAAAACCTCTTCTAAAACGGTAGATCAAAGGGGGGGACGGGCATGAACCGCAATGAAAAGCGGAATAAGGGGGAAACAGGGGAGAACGCAAGAAAAGTGGAAGTAAAATGACTCATTTTCCGTTGAACCCTTAGAAGAGGATGGAAGTGGCGGAAGCGGGCTTTGACACAGCTATAAGAGGAAAGCGTATCTGATAAGGGAGGGGGGGGGAGCATGGCGCCTCTGGGATTTTGTACAGCATTACTAGGCGCGCCAGAAGTCACTTCATTACTAGCTATCTTTGGGACGCGCGAGTTTACGAGCGGAGGGGGAAGTTCGTTGCAATGGACGGGCGGAGGAGTCTTGAATCATCTTGCTATCAGTCGTGAGGGAATAGCGGGATGGAAAAAAAGAGGCATTATCCGATGTTGATTAGTTTCTACAGGATGTGAAAGCGGGGGAAGCTGGCGCGGACAAATATCCGCGTATGCGGAACTATCGGAGAAAGGTTTCGGAAGCAGGAGAGAAAAGAGGAGGGGGGGAGAGAAAACTTCAGATTTTTGGTAGGACGGGGGCGGCAGCACACGAAAACTTACTCCTCGGGGAAGAGTAGGAAAGTGATCTATAAGGAGAGGCTCTTAACATGGAAAAAAAATGGTGGGGAGGGAACGGGAGAAAGAGCAATATTTTCCGTTCCTCTCTCAGGGACCAGGGCGTCGGCAGTTCAGTACTCATAATACAGAAAAGGAGACCGAGCTGCGAGAGCCATACTGGCAAAACGTACTCGGGCAAAGTAACTAATATCCCTTGTCATCTGGGTAATTAAAAAGCGCAAGACTCGAGCAACGCGGGGCCCAACTCCTGGAGAAAAAGGCAAGGGGGGGGAAGTCAAAGACAGTTATCTATAAAAGGGTTGTGGACAAAGCGAAAGTGCCGGGTCGCAGGTGTGGTGACGCAATCGCTCGGACAGGGTTCTCCAGGTTTCGGACAAAAGGAACAGTAGAGGAAGCCGTAAGGCGGAATGCTGTTCGTCGCAGAGTTTAAATCTTATGGGGACGAAAGAAGGGGGGGGGGGTGGGGAAAAAGACCGGCGGAAGTGCATTTTCGTGAGCGTCACGCGACAAAACTAAGCTAAAGGGAACGTAGGGGGGGCGCAAAAGTTGTCGCGAATTCAACATATTACGTAGGTTAGGGGCGCGAAGCGGAGGTGGAGATATTGGCAGGTTGGGGCTTGACCGAAAGGAAGACTTAAATCGCAAAAGACAACTGGCCCGTGGCCAGGACCCTTGGGAAAAAAAGGGGAAAAAAGGGAGACGGAAAAGGTGTCCGGGGGGTATGCTTAAAGAAGTTGGTCTAGGAAATGGAGGTTTGGGGTGAAATACAGAAAATTCGAGCAGTATATGCTGAGGAGAGGTGGGTGGGAGGGTCAGATGCATGCAAATATCATAGATTAGAATTCTGAGAGGGACACGCTGAAAATGACTGGTTAACGCTCTCTAACCTCCTGGAGGCGGAAAAGTCGAGGGCATGCCGTATACTGCGCCTGCGGGGGGGCTTGCAGGGGGGGGGGAGACGGACTACTCCAATTAACCGCAGGGGTTGATGAGAGGGAGGGAATACATGAAAAATGCATTCTCGAACTAGGACACAAAGTATCGGAGGTACAAACAGAAGGTTAGGAAGTGAAACTAAATTGCTGAGAAAAACAAGGGATGAGGGGCTCGGGATTTGGGAAGAGATCTCTCTGGGTGGGGAAAAAATGTTGATTAGGGGGGGTGGGCGAATCCCCTTCTGCAAAAACCTAGTCACGGCAGGAGGGGGCGGGAGATGCACTCATAGTAGGACTAGAAGGGATGGCTCTCAATTGTGCAAAAGTTGTGATAGGGCTGACCGTAGAAAAGGACCCCTTCCATTCAAAGCTCTTAGAATGATAGAGCTAGGTGCATACTCATTTTGCTTAGTCGGGAAGGGGGGGGGATTCAAGGCCTCGCTTAAACAAAACAGATCAACTTACAGAAGGAAGGTGAGTATTTCATTACTAAATGGTTCAGAGGACTGGGACTGGAGTAAAGGGCTAGTGTCCTTGTCGTTAGAAGGTGACCGCTAGCATCCGAGTGTTCTCGGGTAGGGAAAAGGGAAAGCTAAAGACAAGGAGGACACCTACATGAGGGAGGAAAGAAGCGATACTTCGCCGGCTGAGGTGGTAGTCACTCTCAGAAAAACGGGGTAAGAAAAGGTCGAAGAAAACAGCAGAGGGGGAAAAATCATTCATCCCATGCTGATTGTGTGGTTTTTTCAACTATGCGCTAGAGGGGCGAAATGCTAAAAAAGATCCGGATCGCTAGGGGAGGTATGAGAGAAAAACCACAATATTTAATGAGAGTAGAAAAAAAAAATAGCTAATCTGGGGGTCAGTCTAGAAGGAGGAGCAAAAAAACGCAGTCCCCGGTTGCCATTATTTGGTCACTCAAGGCGCAATGAGGAGAGGACGGAAGGAACAGCGTAAGTGCCCATTGGAAGGGGGTGAGATGTAATTGGGTGGTGGAAAAAGGGGGGGGGGGGGGGGGGTTTTTTGTTTTTGGGGGGGGTCTGAAGGGGGGGAGGGGTGGGGTGTTGGGGGGGGGGGGGGGGGGGGGGGGGGGGGAAGAAAGGACGGGCTCACGTCGCGAACCGGGAGAAAGGGATGGGAAGGGTCTAAGGTATTCAGGAGTGTGGTCATTCAATGTTCTAGAGCAGGAACCCAATTAATGAAGCGGGAGGGGAGGGGGGCTGGAACTAGCTCCTTTCCAAATCCAGACGGCAAGAAAGAACGTGGGGGAAAGCTCCGGTGCCTGACTATTCTTAAAATGCCATGTCAGTGGATGCTCTGATGGTTAGAGTTGCTTTGAGTGGGAAAGGGGCTGGGACATGGAGACTAGTGGAGGTCTTTGATATCGAGATTCGCGGAGAGTAGTTTTACAACGTAGGGGATTTACTTTAAAAACGTCGAACAGGAGGGGCAGTGGCCCGGGATGAGCATGACTGGATCGGCTAGGGCAGGGGGTTTTGTTCATAAAGCACGACAAACGATGTGGGGAAGAGCGGGTGATTGGGACTACGGGAGGAAGAGATTGAAATCAGTGCTGACATCAAAGACTTGGAACCATGAAAATAATCTTGAAAAGAAGGGGGGGAAAGTTAAAAGGGTTCAAAGGAAAAGAGACGAGGTCACAGACTCGCCTCCTTTAGAGATTGCCAAGAAAAGGGGGAGAACTGGAGAATGTTTTATTCTACCAGAGCGCAGGCAACTAACATGGGGGTGTACGGGGGGGGGGCGTTCGTCTTTGGGGTCATGAGTGAAGTTGTTCAGCTCATGGTCGAAAAGGCAGAAATCGACGGGGGAAAGGACAGGAGGGGGACCCGCGATGTCGTGAAACAAGGGGCGGTGCAGCGTGCAACCGGCGTTCCAAAAAACTACTCCGGAAATTAATGAGATGGGGCCAGAAAAGCAAAATCTCTCATCCATCTTCTAGGCCGCCAAAAGAAGGGAAAAAGGATGGACGCAAAAAGAAGTCAATCGCAGGAAAACGGGGGGGCATTTCTCGACTCAGTACTCCGCGACGGGATGCTCTGAGGAAAGGGATGCGGGCGTCGGGGAGTGGTCTATATCTCAATTAGGATTGGGTAAAAAAAAGGGGCATTCCAAATAAGAAAAAAAGGAGACACTCAAAAATATCTTTAATGGCTGGCGGGAAGGAGCGACAGGTGAAGATGCGGGGATAGAGGGGGGGGGGGAGCAAGGACTGTGCTTCAAAAGAATAAAATGCTCGGGGGGAAGGGAAACATCTGGTACTTTCGTCAGAGGGGGTCACGGTTAAATGCTGCGGATTAGAATTCGTCCATGACGGGGGGGGATTCTAAGACACACAGGAAGAAAAGGGTCTAGGGCTTCGCTTTATCGGAGCCAGAGGAGGGCGAGCAGCATGGCGTCAGCATCTGAGTCACTTCAGCGAGGGAATTAAACGCAAACGGAGTCGAGTGACACTTCGCGTCTGGTGAAGGAGATTGAAAAGGGCGGCGGCACAGTTGCTAAGGGAGAGATCTGGTGACACTGAATTTAGGGCCCTGTCGCAGGAGGGGGGGCGTGGCCGGGTGGGAACTTTCCTTGGGAGGGGGATTCGAGGGGGAAGGGGAAGGACGCAAGGCGGAGCGCTGTCGCTGAGGGGGGGGGGGGGGGGTGGCAACGTGAGGGAAAGGAAAGAATCACTATACGGGTTTCATCATGACATCGTCCGCTTGAGGGGGGCGGAGGAAGGAAGGGAGGCATCTGTAAAAGGGGGGGACGATGGGGGCTGGAGAAGTCTAAACAAAAAGGAAATCGTTCTGCCTTCATCCCGAGGGGAAAAAAATCACGCCCAGCGACAGGGTCGGAGGGCGGGAAAAACTTCCTGGCTTTCCATGACAATCGTCCACATAGTCAGGGCGGGCAGGGGAAATAGAAGCAGGCAAAAGGGGACTGCGCCTGCAATATCCAGCGAAAACGGGGAAGAGAGAAATGCAAGATTGACAAAAAACCGTGCGTGCTGAAAGGGGGAACGATTAATAAACGAGCAAAAACAAGGGGAAGGGTCGAATGCACGCAGCGCGTCAGGAGGCTGTACGGAAGAAAGGAGGAAAAGAGGCGAAAAAAAATTGAATAGGTTGAAATAAAGTGATCGGCTGGAGCGAAATGAAAAACGGAGAATGAAAAGAAAACAAGTCAGGGGGATGCCTGGTTTGGAATGACTATTTGTTCAGGGGTGGAAGAGGGAAAGCTCGGTCAGCATAGGAAGACTTCCGATGCGGAGCGCGACTTCAAGAACATGGAATGGATATGTAGTTAAAAAAAAAGTCGAGCGGTGGGTCAAAAGGGGGGGGAAGAAAAAAGGAGAAGCGCCGTGATCGGAAACGGCGATTCAAGAAGAAAAAAGTTGACCGCCGGAGAAAAAAGGGGAAAAAAGAAGTCGAGCGAAGTTGATCGCGGAGGGCCTTTTTGCAATGAAAGGGGTTGATATTCAAAAAGCGGGGAAGTCGAAGATAGGCATAAGGAAACTAACCAGCTCGGAAGATGACTTTGAATTCAAGGGAAGAGGGTTCTTTGGGCGCAGTCTCAGAGGATTCAAAGAAAGAGAAAACGGGGCAGCGGCAATTTAAGAAAAACGCGATCTCGCCCGCAGAAAAAGACGAAGATCACTGCTTGGAAGTGCCCAAAACCCTGAACGATATCATAAGTCAATCATTGGGGAAAGGGAACTAAGGCCGAGCCGAAAGTCAAAGGGGCTTTAAGCTAGGCCCTCAAACAACAACAGTATAAGAAGATTAGAGAGGAAACCTTAGGGGGAAGGGGGAGAAAGCCCAGGAGAAGCATAACCGACGAAAAGGGGGTTAGGGGTGCACTCACGGGGAGATGGTAGTTTGCGTCGCGAGGGGGAGCGTGTGATTGCGAGAGAAGAAGAAGGGATTGAGCAAGCCGCGGAGATAGTAAATTTTATTTCAAGCAGGAGAAGACGCGATAGAAAGATGCCGAGGAGGGAAATAGTCTCATCGGCTTCCATCCCTTGGGTGGGTTTGATGAGTGGGAAAAGATAGGGGAGAGTATCGGCAGAGGGGTTGTTTCAAAAAGAGGAAAGAGACGCCGACCAAACGAAAGAGGGAGGGGTGTATGAAAAACTGGGCACGTGGATAAGCACAAGGGGGGGAACAACGGGACAATCATGTTTATTTGCATCGCTATGGCTGGGCACAAGGAAAGCATGTAGTACAAGAACGAAGGGAATAACGTGGGAAGACAAATCTATCGAGAGAAATCAAAAAAGGGACGTTGATCAAGTACCATGGGGGGTTGACGGTGATACGATCATGAGCAGAAGATGGGTAAGGGAAAACATTGCCAAAAGGAAAAATGAGCAGCAAAAAACAGCAGTGAAACTTATCTTCTTCGGAACCTCATTCGTAGAGGAATATGCCTGGGGAGGGGAAGGGGAGAAGGGAAAAAAACAGCGGGAGAACGTAGGGTAGGGGAAAAGGGGATTCTTCTCCATGACTTTTAGCATGGAAAGGCGGCGAGAAAGAGGGGAAAAAGAAAACGGAGTAAGATTCTATGTTCTGGGGTAAGAAGAGCTAGGGAGAAGAGGTAGGAGGCAATTCCTGAAATGGGAATTCTTGGCTAGGGGAGGAGAAGTTTCAGAGCGAAAAGCAGGGAGGAAAAAATGCGAGAGAGGGAAAAATGGCCTATGTGATTATGGTTTTACATCGCCAAAAGAAAAGAAGAAGAGGCGCTGCGGCTAGGGTGCTGGGGGGACATCGGGAAGGTTAAACGAAGCAAAAGAAAGAGGGAAACGGGGGGTTGGGGGTCTGCCTCTCATAAAAACAATAGTAGCACAAGCTGGAAAGTTGGCGAGACGGGCTGGGGGCTCAGTGTGCAGAGACCGGGGGATTCTCTCGACTATGCAACGAGGGAGTCAAAAAACATTCTTTCATAGTGGGAAAAGAACGAGGCGGACCGGGAGAGTGCCTCGTCGTGGGAGTGCGGGAATGTCCCGGATAGAAAAAAGGGGAGGCGAGCAACACTAAAACCGCTTTTACTTGGTGGCGTTTTTCTTGTCAGGGGTCATTGCCGCGCGGTCGACACTTTCTTTTTCTGACAGAGAAGCTAAGGAAAAAAAAAAGGCCGCGTTCGTCTAGATGGTGGGTGGGTCTCGACTGGGGGAACGGATTTGGGGACAGGGGCGAGGAGTGGGGGGAAAGGGGGGGCGAAAAGAAAGGGGAGGCAGGGGGTGCCACAGATACTTATCGCGGTGACGTCAAGGCATCTGCAATCAGATCTTTTCTTTTTGCAAACTCTATTTTTTGGGGGCTGGGAAAAACGGGGGGAAGTTTTTTAAAGGCTCGAGCATTTTCGGGTAAGTGTGCTCGAAAAAAGGTCGCGAAACTACAGAAAAAAAAAGAGAGGGGGGACGTCAGCAAACAAGGGGGGACCCCTCGTCGCATTTTGGTCCAAATAGTTCGGAGTGCGAAAGCCGGCCTTGGGGAAATTCTATAGTTGCATGGGGTACGTCCGGCCTCCGTCACTGGAATATCCCTCTTGCCCGAGAAAACTGCGGGGGCGGGAGCACCTAACGTGATAGTGGTTCCTGTGAGATGCGGTAAAGGGGTTGGGGGGTTATTCGATAATCTTTGTCTGATTATTAGGGTTGAATAAAATGCGATGTGGTGGCTCGAGGGGAAAGGAGAAGGGCTTAGATCGTGATGGTCGAACCGGAACGGCAGGATCGGATTCAAGGGAGACTAAGTAGGAGGATCTGTCGTGGACGAAACTAGTGGGGGGGAAACGTCATCTCTTGCAGAAGACTCATGCAGGAAAAAGGCGTAACTGCTTGCTTTCCCGCGCCAGAAAGGAATACTGTCAAGGAAAATACATCGCAACGAAAAAACTGACTGGGGTAAGCGCAGGGGGTTGCAAGAGTGGTGATAAAAGGTCGGATCTATATGGCTGCCACTATGGATGAGAAAGGGGGGGGGGAGGGTCGGAAGGGGAGGGAGGTAGCTCCCGGAAAAATGTAACGGAAAAATGAGTGTCGCTGTTGAGACAGTCTGTGGGACTAAAGAGGGGGAATCAGGGGACGTCAAGAACCCGAACCAGTTTGAGGTTCCACAAAACCATCAGTCAAGGGAAGAACAAAAAAATCCGTAAAAAGGGTTCGGATTAACGGATCCCTCTCCTTCTTAAACGGAAGGGGCAAAGCCTGGATGCAAAAGAAATTACACTGAAAACCAAGCGCCGCGAGCAAAAACCCCCTAAGAGGAAAGACGTTTCGAGGACGCAGCAAAGGATAAAATTTCAATTGTGCGAAAATGAAGACTGAGGGGGAACGGTAATGGGGGGAGGCAAAACAGGGGCGGGAAATTGGGGAACGGGATGGGTCTTCCGTGTCGATTGGATCCGAACGTCAAAAGGTGAGGGAACAGTAAGCGAATTGCATTTAGATCAACACGCAATGAGAGAGGCAATTAGCAAAATCAAGCACATCGGGGGCCACGAGAGGGGACTCTCTAACATCTCGCGAATGTCTATGGGAGGAAAGGGGGGGAAAAAGATCCGGCAGGTTAGAGTGAAATCATGCATCCAAGGTGGAAGAACTTGGTGCGACTATCGAGAAAACAGAAAGGAAGGGC
>Ga0179593_1451853_pt1 | contig 11623 bp, 16 predicted proteins | sample CZODoug2_1_08_16_FD_185931 | JGI IMG/M metagenome (GOLD analysis project Ga0179593, IMG submission 185931) | Vadose zone soil fungal communities from Angelo Coast Range Reserve, California, USA - CZODoug2_1_08_16fungal (PacBio error correction) | ecosystem: Environmental > Terrestrial > Soil >...
CTGGAAGTGGGTGTGACCGAAAGCCAACCGTTGACAGAGGGACATAGGGGGGGGTGGGGTGCAGCCTTCGGCCAGAAAGCGGGAGGAACAAAAGAGCTCCGGGAAGGGAAACGCCAAACTAGGGCTGAGGTGGGGTGTTGATCCTGGGGAACTGAGAGGGTACCGAGGGAAAAAAGGTGGTGTTGAACGGAAAAGGGCTAATTCAATGAAAAATTTGGAAAAAAAAAAAAGAGACGCAAAAAACAGAGTAGCGCTATTGGTAAGGTAATATAACACGAGCGCAAAGGGGAGCGCCACTGGAAAGGAGAGGTTAGAACCTCACTACAAAAGAAACAGGCTGAACCCCTAAACAAAGAGACAATAAGAAGAATAGGCGAAAATCCATTGGGTTCAAAGGGGTTTTGTATGGGTCTAACAGGCAGAGGAATTGGGGAAAAGGCATAAGGGGGGGTCAGAAGGGGAAGATAAAAACTAAGAAGGAGGTCCTGGGTTGGGGGACGGGGGCGCCACCCAAAGGCAAGTGAACGGGTATGCGGAAGGAGTGCATAGCAGCCCGCGGGAGTCTTTAAAGAAAGCACGAGGAAAGAAAACTGTTTTGCCGCACCGAAGAACACAAAACTTCAACAAGCCGCGAATCTGGATTGAGGATGCAAAAAAGGCGCATGAGACGGAAAGTAACGGCGGTAAGGGAGACTCTAGGGTTAGGGAGAATGAAAGAGGAAACCATCCAGAGACGATCGGCAAAAAGGGAGGAAACCTGTAAGTGAACAAGAAGGGGTTCCATCCAAAACTTACTGCCGAGAACGCTGAAGAAAAGGATGTATCTTAGTTCGCGAATCGGAAAGGGTTGAGAAGACGGGGGGGGGGGGGGGGACCCATATTGCTCAGAAATCGGCGCGGCAAGCACGAAAAAAAAAAAAATGAAAAAAAGAACCAGGCTTGGGGGAGGGCGCGGCGCCCGAAAAAATAACTGAAGCAACACAAGAGCGACCAGTGCGTGTGTGGCGAACGGGGCTCTACTATTTTTGCTCAGCAGGGAAACGGAGGACTGCACCAGCTGAGCTCAAAATGGTTCATGGCATAAAAAGGAAAAAGAAAACAGTCGAGGTCCTACAGCTGACGACGGGAGGAACCTTGCAGGGAGTTAGCAAAGGGGAACGTAAGATATAGAAAAAAAAAAAACTCCAACGGGGGAAGAAAAGCGAGAAACAAAACAGCGAAATACGCCAGGAAGGGAAAAACCAATATCGTCGGACATGTAGAAGTGGTCTGCCCGATATTACCAAACCTACGAAAGGGGGAAAGAGAAAGGGGCTGGCGGGCGCGGGCGCCTGGCTTAGAAAAAGACGAGAAGCACCGAAAAAGCAAAAAGAAGGTACAAAAAAGGGAGTAATGAAGTGATGTGGAGAAAAACAAAAGAACGCAAAGAGGCCGCCATAGGAGATGGGACAAATTCTTCCTGGGGAGGAGGAGAGGAGGAGGGCCAACGACTAAATCCTGAAGCGTACGGGGGAATGGCTGCTTCACCATGGGAAGAGGACGCGCTGAAGGCAGGAGGGGAGAAAGGTCAAAGAGGGGCCGGCCCGGAAGAGAGGATTAACAAGGAAGACCAGCAGAAAGGAACAAAGCTAAGGACCAGTATTTCAGTGAGGGGGGATTTTTGTGAAGATGGGGGCATAGACGCCAGGGACCCAGGAACCCCAAGATTACCCGACCAGGGACTGGCCCGTTCACACACCGCCATCAAAAACGCAGGGAGAGGGAGAAAAACTGCTACAACACCGCTATTAGCGCGGAGCGGGGAGGAGTGTTGGGAAGCTGAAAGTGAGTCAAAAGGAATTTGGGGCCATACGCTGGAAGGGAAACGGACGCAGCCTGGAAAAGGCAAAAAAGAACCCGTGTAAGGAAACCGAAACATTTGTGGGAAGCCAAGCACGTAACGCTCGAAAGGGGGTTGATTACGTGCAGGAAAAAAGGAAATGATGAAAAAAGATCAGGGGCCTTGGGCATGACCAAAAGAAAAAAAAAAACGAAAGGGGACAAAGGCTGCTAAGAAGGGAAGAGTTTTCTGGGGGGGGGCAATCAAGAGGTGGGTTCGAAAAAAGACAGTTCTCTACCCAGTCTGAGACCTGGGTTAGAAGGTCACTAGAGAGCAAAAAGCATCTGGAAGTGGGAGGGAAGAGGAAGGCGCTGTCAAAAAGGGAGAAGGTCCCGAATTCAGAAAAAAAGTAAACCATTTGGGGGGAAAAAAGTCGCCGAGGGAGGAAAAGCATCCGATCCTAAAAACAACGAAAAGCAGCGGTGGAGATACAAGTAGATGCTGGAGCAGGGCCCAGCCAAGACGGATGCTAATGCGGTAGTCTGCATATTGGGGAAAAGGTAGAAAATTGGGGAAAAAAACACTCTTGCCAGCCTAGCTAAAAAAAAAGAGGAGGAAAAAAAGAAGAGAATCTGGAACAGTGGGTGAACGCCGCCGAACCGTGGAAAAAGCTGCATACAAGAGGCCCCAAACGGGGGGGAAACCTAGGGGAAAGGGCGAGAGCTCCATCGAGAACGAATGACCGCACCAAAAACCAAGGGGGGTTGGTTATAATAGGGCATTTTGGGAGAAAGAGATGGATGGCTACGGGAAAACTGGAAAAGGGTTCCAGATGCTGTACCTAATCAGGGGGGACCGCGCAGAAAGCATAAAATAGCCAATGGCTAGGGGCTAGGAATACCCGAACCCAGGAGAGACAAGGGAGGCCACGTGAATCGCTGACCTCAAGAAAAAAGAAAAGGTCTGCCACCACTAAACTCTTAAAACCAGAATAAGAAAAAGCCGTGTTCTTGTGGGGGGTGGGTTTATGGGTCAGAGAACAACAGGAGGGGCGGGCCAAAGATGGTAATTGGGGGGACTACGGAAACAAAAGGCCAAGGAGGGTCTCTGTCTCAAAGGGGTGGACCAAATTACGGGTGATCGGTTAATGGGGGGGGAAAAAAGGACCGCCCAAGGGCGTCCGTGGGAAATCCCGCAAAGAATCAGGGGGGGACGCCAGAGCCAAACAAAAAGTCGCACCTAATCGCGGGGGGGAAGGGAAGGGATTCGCTTGGCGGAGCTTCTTGAATGGCTAAAGGCAGGGACAAAAAAGGGGAAGGGTGCTCTCAGGCTTCCGGGAAAAGAATGTCAAACAGAAAAGAGAAAAACGAGTCTAAAAAGGAGGAAGAACCGGAGGCCGCTTGCTGGGGAACCCGCCGGGTCAAAGAAACAAACCTTCAAGGGCCGAACTAATTGCGGGGGAAGGTGAGCAACGATGCGGAAGGAGCGGAGGAATTGCATGGTTGAAAGAAGACAGTTGCTCGGGAAGCAAAAAACTCAGGAAGGGCAAAAAAAATAAAACGAACCGCCAAGAAGAATGGACAAAAATATCCGCGGAGGGAGTGCCAGAGGGTCGGCCAGAAAAAATCAGGCAATGAAGACAGCTACCAAGGGAGGTTGGGGGGGTGGGGACCCGCGATTTGCAAAAGGCAAAAAAAAACGCGCTGCCTTCAACCAGAAAAAAAAAGATGAGTGAGTAGGGGGGCAAAGGCAAAAACACAGTCCGACGGTGACCCTTGGGAAAACAAAAAAAAAAAAAAAAACACCCCCAAACCACCCCCACAGAGAGTCAAAGCCGTGAAGAAATTCCCAAAAGTTTCACGCGAGCAAAACAAAAAGGAAAGGAGATTAGGGGGCGAGGCACAAGGGAGCAACGAGGAAAGTGACACGAGGACAAAATCTTTGGCCTGCCTGTCTGACCCAGTGGAATATGCCCTCACTCGAAAATCCTGACCGTGAAACACAGCTCGTCGCAAAAAAAAGCGGGGACTGACAAAATCGACACCGGAAAAATAATTGGAGCGAGGAGGAGAGGTTGGTGTATTTGGTTTTTCGGGAACTATAAGCGACCGAAGGACTCATTCTCTAACAATAGTTGGGGGCGGATGGAAGCCCTACATACGAGCCAAAGTACGGTTTGAGTTCTGACCAAAAATGAAGATTCGCGCAAACGTCCATCGATTTAGGGGGACGGAACTCCTAAAAAAGGGCTGACCAAAAAAAATGTAGAAAAAAAAGGGCACCAGAAAAAGAGGGGGACATCCAAAACAAACTAGAACTCGTAATTTCCTGGGCATTAGCAATCGCCGGGGAACGGAACCAAAAAGGGAAAGAATGAAAAACTGACAGCCGTGGAACTGGAACTTTAACAAGCATCGCCTCAAAAAAAAAATGAGAACCCCAGCGATTAGCGCGGCGCAGCGGAATGGTGCTGGGCAGGAGGGGGGAGGCAAGGCTGCTGGCATAGAGGGGCCTTACACTAGGGGCGGACTCAAAAGACCCAAAAAAAAATGATTTAAAACACACTGACCGGAATGGGGGCCGGCGCCGCAAAATTGAGGACGAAAAAGCCTCGCCAGTTGGTGGAGGAAAAGTGGGAAAAAAGAAGGAGTTTGGGAAAAACAAAAGCAATTGGGTCGTTAGACCCCTAAAAACAAAAGGTCAAGGATGGGACTAGGAGAGAGGAGGGGTGATGAAAAAAGAGGGAAGGGAGGTGTGTTGGCACGGGGGACTTGTAGGTAGGTTCGAACAAGTAGAATTTGGAAGGAAAAAGACTGAGCCCAGAGGCTAGAGACTTGACAAACTAGAGCCTATAGCAAGGCTGAAAAAGGAGGAATGAGTCAGAGGGGGAGCGGGGGAACAACGGAATAGGGAAAAGAAAAGAGGACAGGCTTAGAACAGTCCAAAGTTTGAACCGCGAACGAATAAGAGAACAAAATGCAATAATAACAACGGCAGCGCATTTTTGGGCTGCGGAAAGGGAAGGGCTGGAGCAGTCTCGCCCAAAAGCTGCCGAATCTAGCATCAGGTGTGACGGAGAGTTTTGGCCAAGAAAACACGATGCCAGGAGTCGCAAAAAACAAAAAAGGGGGGAAAAGGAAAAAAAAAAAAGAACTGTCACGAAAGGGGTCAAACGACCGAACCGGGGAAACACGATGCAAGAAGAAGACGTCTAAGAACTGCGAAGCCTCCAGCAGATCCTAACTGTATAAAAAACAAAAAAAAAAGGTGCTGCAACGTGGGGGGGGGTATAGAGTATTAAGTTGGCATCTTTGTCGGAAAAGGGAAAAAAGGGACGGTCCGAGAACGGCAGAAGAAAACCTTGAAACGTGTGGAAACTGCAAGAGGAAAGGAGCATAAAAAAATCCAGATAGCTGGGGTCTCAGGAAGCATAGTACTCCCGAAACGAACTTCGAGTAGGGGGGGAAAAATGTATTAATGGTTCAAGACAAGCACTAATGACAAAACATAAACGAAAAGCGAAAAAAACGCTTAAAATAACGGTCTTAACGCGCAAGCGTTCAATTATGAGGGTTTGGGTTGGGGGGGATAACGCCCAGGATTGCAGTGGAAATCAGGGGCTAGAACGGGGAGTAATAAAAAAACGAAAAAGTAAGGCGGTGGAACTTCCGAGGGGAGAAATTGGGCGGCGAGGGGAAACCCACTCGAAGGTTGAAAACTAACGGGCGCAGGGGGGGAAAAACACAGTGGCCTTTCCCGCCAAGCAAAAAAAACGGGAAGAGTTTGGGGCCCGCAACCGAAATCACCAAGAACTGAAGAGACGCTAATGGGTAAATCGGGAAATCAGGGCTAGAGGGTGCGGAAGAAAGGAAAGGACTGCGTCGGATATCGCAGGTCAAACGGGAAACGGGAACGATAAAATGCAACCAAAAAGGAATGACAAGGCCCAGAAATAAAAAAATCGCGCCCTTCTTGCAAGAGGTTGCCAACCGGGGAGTGAAGAAGACAGCCATTAAGAATGGCGAAGTGGAACACGATCGATGGAGAAAAAAAAAAAAAAATCCAAGGGGGGGAGAGCCCTGGTCGCAACCCAAAACGGGAGGGGGAGCTCAAGATCGGGCGGCAAGAGCTCGATCCTCCCAGAAGAAGGACCTCAAGAGGAATGAGACGGAGGGAAGGGATTCGGAAGTGCGGCCCGAAAAATGAAAAGGTGCCAAAAGACCCAAGCCGAGCTACATGAAAGTTTGGTGGGGGGGTGGACTAGCGATCGATTGGGGGATCACACCCGGCGACCCAAGGGTCTTCCACAGGGAAAAAAAGAGAGCGTCAAGGTAGGGGATGTAGTGGGGGGGCATAGGCAGACGGAATACCATTCTAAAAAGGTAAAGACGTCTTGGACGAAGTCGTGAAAAAACGAGGCTGGGAGAAAAGGGGGCAAAAGCGCGGTTGCAGTAAGCTAAACAAAAAAAAAACGGAGGGGAAGAAAGAGAAGGAAACCGGGGGGGGGGAGGAGGGCACATGTGAAGCGAAGCCGTGAGAAAAAGTAGAGCCGGGAAAGGTAGGTCACTTATGCCTAATACAAAAAGGGGGAATTGGGGGGGACGATGCAGATTGGGCTTGAAAGGCAATGCCTAAGAGGGCTGATATTACAGAGGAGGAAAAGGTCTCAAAGACACGTAATGCGGGGCGGCAGGATGGGGAGGGTGATGTGTTAACGAAAGAGAGAACCAAAGCGCCGGGGCCGTCTCATGTTCGAGGATGGCAATTCGGGAGGGGCGTCTGAAAGTACGACCAAAAGAACACTGAAAACATTGTTAAGGCTTCTTCACCCGGGCATCAGAGCAAAAAACCCATGAGGGGGCGAAGTCGGAGGCTTCCAGGATCTTAGGAAGGGGGATACGGATGAGGGCAACAAATCAAAACGGCTCCGGTGAACGACCACCGACAAAGAGAGGTCGGAGGGGGGGGGGGGGGGGGGGGGGGGGGGGGGGGGGGGGGGGTGTGTTTAATAGGGGGGACATATCTACACAATAAACCAAAAGGAGGAGAAAGTTACCAATTTGGGAACAGTAAGCAGAAAGCCGCCAACGACAGAAGGGGGGGGGAAATCCACCCTCCTCTAGGAGAGACTGCTCTCTGTATTCGGGTTGAGAAAACTGTATGGGAAGGGGAGCATCAGGCCGTGACACGGACAAAAGAAGGGGAGAGTCGTAAAAACAACAGACCCGATTTCACACCTTATGTTGGGGGGGACTCAAAAAAGACTATACCAGAGAAAGTGTTGATGATAAAAAAAAGGTCAAAAACACATGGAGCAAGAGTTGGAAACTAGAAGTACAGTGGGTGATTTAACAAACAAAAAAAAAAAGGATTAATCTTGCCTCCCCTGGTATGGGGCTCGTCGAGGAGTAGGAGGGGGTGGACTACCAAGTTTCTATTGTGTTGGGGGGAAGAATTTCGTCTTGTAATTGCTAACAGAAAAATCATTAAAGGGGGGGAATAATACCCTGACTGAGAAGGGGTAGGGCGTAGGGGAAATTAGCACTAGAGCCAAGCAAATCTGACTTGTGTTAGGTTTTTGGTGGTGTTTGGCGTAGCGGGTGGGAAATACGCGGGTAGGAAAAGAGTAAGAAGTGGCACAGTCCAAGGTTGGCGGACGTGGGACGAACCCAAAGGAAAAAAGAAGTGTGACAAAAAAGTCGAAGATAAAAACCAACGGAAAAACGCAGCATTTTGGAAGGCGGAAAAGATACAGAGGGGATGAAAATGGAGCCGCCTCGCCAACCATACTGCAGTCCGAAGGCTGTGAGCAGAGGCCAACGGGGCGGCGGAGGAAAACCAATGGGCCAGATGCTCTCCAAAAAAAAAACAAAATGCGGAGGAGAAAAGATAGCTCACTAAGTGTTAACCTCCCAAGGGAAACAGGGCCCAAAGACCCGGGCGGCGAAGCTTAGGGGATAAAACTCCAAATACAGAAAACTTAGCGAAAAAAAAAAAAAAGGAGGCGTAAGTGTTTGGGATCCAGTTGGAAGGAGATTGAGGACGTGAAAAAGGGGAAGGGTTACGGACCGGCGGAGGAAGAAGGGTGACAGGAGTTTACCATCTATACCAAGGCATAAAATAGCCAGTCTCCTGCGCATATTGTATAAAGGGTCAAGATAAAGAAAAAGGCGCGGTGGAGCCAACTTTATGAACGCTGGCGAAACGAAACAGGACAAAGGGAGAAAACCTAAACGAACAGAGGAAACGGGCTTCGGCCACATCATAAATACTCCTAGCCATCCCTTGGTTCACATTGGTGGGGGTTAGGGGGGGGGGGATAAAAGCAAAATGCCACGGGGGACATCATGGCTAATTGGGGGAAGCGTGATATCACAAGTACACCGCAGGCGGAGAGAGATGGGGTAAGGCGATGCCCCACAATAGGTTAGGGAAAAGCCGGGAGGGCGGGACATTGCAGAGAAGCCCAAAAGCGTCCGTGTCCACCAAACCGAAAAAAGGAGGGGACCAAAAAAAAAGAGAAAAACACCACACTTCGGCGCGAAGCTCAGAAGCGGGGATAGGGGGTCCGCAGGAAAGCGGGAGTGTAAGGAAGGGCCAGTGAACAGGACGGTCAGGGTAACTCTCGAGGGGTCAAGGGAACAGGGCAAAGCATATCACCCATGACCATAAATCAAGGTCTACAACAAGGGCTTAGACTGGAGGCGGTAAAAAGCCGTAGTTTCCGGCCACTAATCTGGCGGAGTTCGCAACGATAAAAGGAGTCGAAGTAAAGAAGGGAGAGGAGACCGTTGTGGGGGTTTCTCAAAAAACGGAATTGCTCGAAAGGAGATCAAACGCACGCTAGCCGAAAACACCTCGAATGAGAACGGAAAGCGATTGGGGGGGTCTCAGCGGCGACCAAAAAATCAAGCAAAATGCCAAGAAGGATACCACTGCGGGGGACCCGAAGTCATTGGGAGACCAGGAGCCCGCGACAGTGCCGAAAGGAGCGTCAATGTAAGGTTCGGGGGAAGGGTCAAGACGGGGGAAGGACCGTCCGGAAAAAAAAGGTGCAGACGAAGAGGGACTCTGAAATGTTCCGAATGGCTGATATAACAGGTGGGGTCCAAGCATTGTGAAAGAGAGATCACACAAACAACGGAGGGAGAGGAAGCGAGAAAAAAAGGAAACCGGCGCGGTAACCCACCTGTGGAAAAGGGAAACAAAGAGGCCTGACCGAGAAAAGATAGTGGAACTGTCCGGACGGGGGAGACATGATGATTAAAGAAAACTCAGGGGACTTTGCGCTCGCCGCAGCAAGGCAAAAAAAGGATCCAGGGTGAAAGCGAGAGCACCGGGTCGCCCAAAACCAAACGCACTTGGGAGCACTTAGGCAGGATTTCGGTTGGATTTGGGCACAGCTGAGAAAAAGCCGGCGGAGTCTCATTCGCGGTGTTCTGACAATGGAGCGATGAGTCGACCGGAAAGGACCGAACGATCAACTGGAGCAATTACTGGGGGGGCTGAGAAAGGGAGATGAAACCTTGCAGTGTACAAGAAACAGACAAAATCGGGCGAACTTAAAAAAAAGGAGCACTGGGCGGAGGAATCCGGGCTGGCACAGAAAAAAGCATTCGACAGCCGGAAGGAGAGTATTTCTTGTCATGGTAAGAAAGGAAGAACTCAGGGGCCGGAAACTTCCCCGGAAGAAAAACGTGGGACAAATGACCTGCTTACCCATCAACAGCCGCAGAGAATCACCCTTACGGTACACCAAGGCTAGGAAGCAAATGGGATGACTTCGGGGCGGGAAAAAAGATGGTTTCGGGCAAGACTGACCGGAAAGGAGAAAGGGGAGGAACTCATGAACAATGGCCCGCAGACCCGAGGAGACCGACTGCCCGGGGGGTATTTGTGGGGTAACTCGACAAAAAGGGAGAACGGGTAAAGGACGACGGGGTAAGGGTGGTTGAGTAGCACGGTCAGGCCCAAGCAATGAGGTTGGCAAGGCAGTCCGCAGGGGGGAGTATGACAAAAAGAAAAAAAAAAGGAAATAATGTTGAACAATGGGAGAAGTAACGTTCTTATAGATGTGGAAGAAGAGGGGGACAGGGGCTGTTCGTGGTAGTTTGGAAAAGTCTTGCCTGTAATGGTCGGAAACGCGGTGAAAAGTTGGGAAAGCAACTAAAATTTCGGATGAGACAAAAGGGGGGATATCTGAAAACCTTGAACTAGAGCCAGAGAAATGAGGGCTGATTTGGACTGCGTCTTTTCAGCGGGTTCCATAGGGAGAAGAAGCCGGGAAGTCCCTTTTTGAAACCAATTAGAAAAAGGAAGCGAAACAGAAAAGGATCCGATCTAAAAACCCAAAATCAGGGGTGTGGGCTGCGAAAAGGAGTTTATAGGAGGGGAGCTCAAAGCAACCCAGGAGGAAAAGAAGGCTGAGAGCAAAGCGTTGACAGTCGGCTGGGCGGGGGTCCACTCTGGGGGAAAGATCTCTAGGAACAACAACAAAGGGGGAAGTAGATGGGCAAGATGGGGGGGAACCGCAAGCATAGTGAAGCTGCGATTAAGGGAAGCCTTCGCCCGCGTACTTTGATGGGGCAAAAAGGAACCAGCGATACTCAAGGGGAACCGCCTGACAAAACGGAGAGAAGGGGGGTGGGGGGAAAGGGAGAAGTCAGACGTCTCTTTTTTCGGGGGGGCACGCGTGGGAAAAAAAGGACTGTGCGAGCGCGGGCGAATTCATGAAAAAACTATTCAGCGTGGGGGGGAAAACGCTAAATAGCAAAATGAGAAAAAAAAGGGGAAGTTGGAGATCAGTGAGAGGTTCATACGAAAGCACCCATGCAAGGCCAGAAGGTGTGTAGGGGCCACTGGTAATGAACTGTTCGAAAGAAAGAAAAACTGGCAGCCAAAAGAAAAAGAAAGGGAGAAAACTCCTTAGAATCTATAAGGAGACCTGAGGAAAGACAGTTGTTCAAAAGGGAATTGGTGTTGTGGGGTTAAAAGGCGAACCAAAAAGGCCGATTGCAGTGGCCGAATGCTAATTGGGGTTCAGGAAAAAATCAAACAAGGACACACGGGCTAGGCGGGGCTCGTTTTGAGGGGGAAAAAAAGACGGAAGTAATCCGTTGAAAGGGCGGGCGCAAGGTAGAAAGGGGGAACAAGCAAGAGGTAACGTGTCCCGGAAACATTAACCAAACGCCTCATGGACCCAACACCCTAAAAAACCCCCACTCTTCGGGCCAAACTAAAGAGGAGGGAAGAGTGAGGGAAGCTGTGAAAAATGGCGGTAAGGCCAGTAAAGGCTGGCTAATGCTCTACAAGGTTTCAAAAATTGAGCGAAGGGCCCCTCTTCACCCATGCGCAAATACAAGGGACGGAAATAAAAGGCGGCAAAATGGAGGGAGTGTGAGATGGTACTCCTTCACGCAGTCATTGCAACCGGAAGAAGATGGATGATGGCGCCACGATAAGGAGAGGGTTTCGCTATTTGTTTAAGAAGCCAGTGACCTAATCCAAACGAACAAAAGTACGTGTCCAGCATGGAGAGAAGCCAGAAGATAACATCCTCTGGGGGAAGGGAACCGCAGTGGAGGACTCATCGGCGAAAAAAAAACTCACCTAAAAAAATCCTGAAAGAAAACAGAGCTCCAGGCGGTTGGTGGTGCGATTGGACTCAAAAGGAAAAAAGAAAGAGCAAAGACAAGAAGGTAAAGGGAATGTTGAGGGGTGGCATAAGTCAGACAGTGGAAACCATCAACAGGGAAAAGAACTTGAGAAGGGGAAAAAATGCGGATTAATGGGGTTCCCAAGAGG
>Ga0179593_1564197_pt1 | contig 11623 bp, 19 predicted proteins | sample CZODoug2_1_08_16_FD_185931 | JGI IMG/M metagenome (GOLD analysis project Ga0179593, IMG submission 185931) | Vadose zone soil fungal communities from Angelo Coast Range Reserve, California, USA - CZODoug2_1_08_16fungal (PacBio error correction) | ecosystem: Environmental > Terrestrial > Soil >...
GGAGCAACTATTGTCCTTGGGGAGGGGAGGGATAAAAGAGGGGGGGGGTGGGTCTAGGGGGGTTCTGTGTGGTGGAAAATCAGGGCGGGGGGGAGGGGGAAAACCCGTCATGGGGTTGAGACCCACGCCGATGAAAAGGGAATGGGGGGGACCGATCAGGGACAAAGAACGGATGAGGGAAAGGGTCAAAAGGCAACGAGGGGCGTGGGGTTTCCAAAAAGGATCTGAGACAGCCGTCAAAAAAAAGGGACCCAGGAGAAAAGCCCGGAAAAAAAGAAGAAAGCGAAAAGGGCGGAAGCCGGGGGGCTGAGAAGTAGGGTACAACATCCCATCGAGGGGTTCCCGAAAAAAGGGGAGAAAAAATAACAGAAAAAAAAATGCCGGAAAGAGACAGATTTTTAGGGGAACCACAAAACAGGGGCGGGGGAAACGGACGGGGGACGGCAAAAGCAAAAAAAAATGGGGAAAGGGGTCGGTCAATATAGTTTTTTCTTCGGGCAACGGAGGGCGCGGAAAGTTGAGCGCAGCAAAAAGCGAAAAAAAGCAAAAAAAAAGGGGGGTGCCAGAAAAGAACCACAACCTGAAACTGGGCCGCAATGGGAGGGAGGGGGGGTTTCAAGGGGTTGGAGAAGGACAGGAAGGGACGGGGGTCGGGGGGGGAAAAAGCAGAAGGGGGCAGGGCAATCCTTGAAGCCCGGCTGGGCGGACTCAACGGCGTCAAAAAAAGATTGAAGTCTTCGCGTCACTCCGGTGAAGAAGGGGCCCTTTGAATGACCACGCCTTCAAAAAAGGAGTACGAAATTTGTCTCCTCAGCACACACGGAAGCCTCAGGGGGGGGCTTGAAAGGAAAATCACTGTGGAAACCCCTAATTTGGACCGTAAAACCGAAGACTTGGTAAACGAAAAAATTCAAGTCTAAAAGGAAAAAGGAAGGGGGCACAAACAATTCACCGAGGAACGTTGAAAAGGAAAAAAGGTAAAGAAAAAAAAACCAAAAAGAGGGACATGTTAAAAGAAGTGAAGGGCCCTTCAGGAACCACAGACCTTTGGGGATCCGAAAGAGAAAAAGTGCCAAGAAAGAGGTAAGGTACAGGGCTACAACAGAAAGTAACCACAAAATGTAATTCAGAAAATCCAGGGAAAAACTTGGTGGGCCCTATTGCCAGGAAAAGAAATAAAAGGGACTCACAAGGTTTATCAAGACTATAAAACGGGGTGCTACGGGTCAAGGGAAACCAAGACGAAAAAAGGAAAAAAAACTTGCGTCGCAAGAACTTGGTAAGTGGACACGCCTAAAGTTCAAAAAAGTGGAACGAATTACAAAAACCCGAAGAAAAAGCCTGGGTACGTAGGGGACCGTGGGAATATCTCAAAAGGGAAAACCGAAAAACTCGAGGGGAAAGAGAAGCAAAAAAAATTTCCATCGCTCTAAAACGGCATGACACTCGGCGAGAGTGACTAGACTGGCAAATAGACCTTTAAAGGGAAAGACAGAAAGATGAGAGGTTTGAAAAAGGGAAAGGGGGGGGGAGGCGGGAAAGAGAAGACTCATGAGAGGCCGATGAGAGGGGATAATTAAAGTCAAAAAACGAAAGAAAAAAAAGGCCTTCAGGAAGGGGCAGCCTTCCAGGCGGAAGAAAAAAACCGCAAAGACAAAAGAGGAACTTCAGAAGTACAACAAAAAAACATTCATTAAGGTTACACGGGTTCAGGACTGGGGGTCCCTCAACCATAAAAAAATTCGCCTAAAGGAGGAAAAAAAAAGGGACTCAACCAAATCGAAAAAGCGAGATAAGAAGGAAAAAATCGCAATTTAAAAAAGTGGAAAATGCCGGTGCTGGGAAACCTAAGTTTTGGGTGTCAGAAGAGATCGGACGGCTGGAAAAAAACTGGGGGGGGACCCAGAAAACAAAAAAGAAGAACTCAAAAAAGGAGACCAGGACTCGGGTCTAGCCGTAGGGGGGGACAAAGGCTGTCGGGAGGTTAAACGAACTCAACGAAAAGAAAAGGGGACCCGAAATCCAAACATACCAAGAAAACTTTGGATACGATAAAAAAATAGGTTACAGGGGAAAAGGGGGGATCAAAAAAACCAAAAAAATATATTCCACCCAGAAAAAAATTAGAAAGAAAAGTTGCAGATGAGGGAACGATGACAGTGAAGGAAAGACCGGTAGGAAAAAATCGGAACCCAGAAAAAAAAGAAGAACCTGTTGATCAAAAAAAAACAAAGGCAAAGGGGTTGAGAAGGGAAAAGACCAAAAAGGGGGCCAGGGACCTAACTTTGAAGGAAAAAAGAGGATCCGCCTTCGGGAGAACAGTTTGTCAGAAGAAAAAAAAGAAAAAAAAGGGAAAGGAGGGCCAGGAAATCCATCTGGGGGGTCGTGGAAAAGACAAAAGGGACGCAATTGCAAAAGAAAAAATTGCGCCAATACGAAATGCTTAACGTAAACAATGCGGGAAGACGAACTCTCCAAAAATGGAAAAAATCGCGAAAAAACCGGCCAAAGGAAAAAACAGGGAGAGCAAAGTACTTATATCAAAATCTTTAAGGAAACCGCAAGTAAGACGGACGGATGCGAGAATCCAGGGCCCCGCGGAGAATCCTTCCACTCTCACGGGGAAAAATAAAAAACGTCCGGCTCTGCTTCTGAAGAGGGGTTAAAAAAAAAACCAAGAAGAAGAATAGATCAGTGGTCCGCAAGGGCCAACGGCGCGATAGTCAGAAATAAATAAAAAAAAAGGGGAAAAAAGCAAAAAAACGACCCACAAGGATGGCGAAAAAAAGGAAAGGAAGTAGTTGCTCAATAAAAACAGAACGATACAAAAGGAAAACGGAAACAAATCTAATCTGGATAAAGGTTAGAGGAACAGCAGCCTCAATCGTCAATGTCAAAAAAAAACGAAAAAAAACTCGGAAAAAGCTTAACAAGAACCTGGAAGAAGGGAGCCATGAGGTAATAAAAAACGGCCAGATCAAAGGTCGGGGGGGTTCAAAACCCCGAAACTTGATGGAAAAAAAAAGGGGGGAAAACCTCCAATAGAGTCACAAGACGGCAGTTTGGGAAGCTGGGAAGGGGATCGGAAAGTTGGCCGAAGAGCCTAACAAAAAAAAAAATCTGAAAAAAAGAACACCTCATTGCAGCTCTAGACGGGACAAGATGGAAAAAAAAAAAATCCGGGAGGGGGAAAATCAAGAGGCCTTCCCGGAAGTGTGTGGCAACGCAAAAAAAGAAAAAAGCCCAACGCAGTGGGCGCGGTCGACCGGAGAACTTCGAGAAAACAAATCGCATGGGAGAAAAGAAGTATCAAAGAAAAAAACAAACGGAAGGAAAAAAGAGAGGATCGGCCCGGAGCAATCGGAGAAAGTTGGCGGAGAAAGACTGGGGGAAAACCGGTTGGAAAAAAAAAAGTACGAGAGCTGCGCCACGGTGGGAACTTCGATAGTGCCCCAAAAAAAAAAGCAGTGCGGAAGGCTTGGTGTCCGGGACACAAAAGGAATTTCAGGGGGCGCATAGAAAGGGGAACAAATAAGGGGGGGTTGGTCACCTTGCTTTGGTTTAGGCATGGCGAGGAAAAAAAAAACCTCGGGGAAGTCTTAAGAAAGGAAAACAAGCCCTGGGTAGGTTCCGGAGCAAAAACTAAAAAAAAAAAAAAAAAAAAGACATCACGGGGGGGGGGTGGACGCATTACACAGGTCCACGCACCCGGGAAGATTCCCAAGACACCCACCTCCGCGAAAGGGGCGAGTGGCGGCGGTTAAGAAGGGGAGAGAAAGTCTAAGGGAAAAAGCTAACGTCTCTTTTGGGAATCCCCCACGGCTTGCAAAAAAGTTTCGAAGGTCGAAAATTCCTGGGGGAGGTCCTCCTACAGACACGAGCCAGAGGAGAGAACTGTGCCAAAAAGGAGGCGGGCAAAAAGGTTTAGACCCCCCTGAAGAAGGGCACGAAAGGATATACTCGCAAAAAAAAAAAGGCCCTCGCCGGGCCAAAAAAAAAACGGTACGAGGGTCAGGGGGAGTATTTGAAAAGAGCGATTGACGCGGAAAAAAAAAAACTCAAAGGACGCGGGGTATCTCCGAGGAGACCAATGGAGTTTTTTAGGGAAGTTCATCTACGCAAAATGGTTTTCCTGGAAGGGGAAGCAAGCCATCTCCAGCAGAAGCGGAAAGGGCTGTCTGGAAGCCGGGGGGGGGAAAGCTATGGGGGAATCTAAAAGGGAAAGATTCAGGGGGGTGAGTTCGATCAAAGCGACAGTCAGGCCAAAGTAAAAAGCAAGTCGAACGGGGAGAAAAATGGGTAACTAACCAAAACGCGTCAAGGAAGGACTTCGGAGCCCGAGAAAAAAAAAACGTGGAAAGTGGTTCCTGAGGGGGGAAATTTTTCAATTACAAGGGGCTCGGGGGGGATGGAGAAGCTGGGGGAAAAGCTCGAACTGGGAAGGGTCGGAAGGGGGGAAAAGGTTTCGCAAAAGGCAAAAGGGGGGGCCGACCAGGTGGGGGTGATGGAGAAGTGGGACAAGGGACGTACATGCAAATGGGACTCAAGGACAGGCAGGAATCACTCCAGCCGCCCTGCTCGGGAAAAAGCCTTTGTAAAAAGTCGGGGGGGGATGCAAGGAAGGTTTCCCAGAACGAGGGGACAAGTCAGAAAAGGTCACGTAAGGGCTAGAGTGACAGTAACCGAAAATGCCTGGGGGTAGGGGGAGGACAAGGAACTGATTTCCTGGAAGCCCGAAATTCAAAATCGAGACGTCAGGATTATGTCAAAAACCACCGGCGTACTCCAGAACCAGGAGGTGAGGAAAACGGAAAGTGATAAGTTTTGGGGGGAGGACGGGGAATTTCTGGGGGGGGGGGGGGAGGGCTTGGGGGAAAGGACTAGGGGCCCTGTCCAGGGTCAATCTGGGGGGTTTGAGAAAACAGAAAAGCCCTAGCAGGAAATGGTAGGGGGGGGGAAAGTTGAAACTTGAACATGAAAAAGCGAAAGGGGTGAGAAAGCTCTTATTGGGGGCAGGTTGCGGGGGCTCGCCGTCCTAAGCCGGAAAGAGAAGGATGCAAAAAAACCATCTGGAAAAAAAAAAAGCCGGAGGTAACGTGGAGGATTTCTTAGCCGCAACGGGCCACCAGGTCAAGGTGGCACGAAAAAAAACAATTTAGAAACGCAGGGATAGAAGCAAAAGGAGAAGGGGTCAGAAGACAAAAAGGGGAGGAACAACTTACCGTGGTGGAAGGGCGCAATTCAGACTGAGGGAGATTTCTGTGAGTGGGGAAGGGGGTCTCGGGAGCTCAATCAGGGAAAAAGGGGGAACGTCAAAACGATAACAATGGGGGGGACACTTCCCATGGGGTTCCGGCAAGCTACTAGCAGGGGTTCAACGGGAATGTACGGGAAGCCCTGAGGGGGGGGTTAGTGTAGGACGCCCTGGAAAAAAGGGGGGGATTTCAAAGGGTGCCCAGGGGGGGGGTATCCTCGAACGCAAAAACATGTTAAAAAAAGCGCTAAGAGAAGCAGGAGGTATTGGGAGAGGGGGAAAAAAAAAAAAGCCTCGCGGCCGACCACGGGGGTGGGCTCTCACGGCCAAACCGAAAAGAGGGACGGACATCAGGAAAAAAAAAGAAAAAAAAGACTTTTGAGAACCTCAAACAAGATAAGAGGGTTTTGGGTCTCCTGGAGGGGAATGAACAGGGACCGGACAGTGGGAAGAAAAACTTTCTGAAAAAACCAATTACTGGTCACGTCTAAGACTACGCCGGATAGTCCCATTGTTGGGAAATGTTCAGGGAACATACACCTCCAACAGAAAGGGGGCTCGAAAAGAAAAGGGGCTAATCAAGCTCTGAGAGGGGGAAGTACTAGGGACCGACCAAAAAGCTGAACGCCTCGCGGATTGGGAGAGCCTATCTCGTCAAAAAGAGTGTTAGGAAAAGAGGAAAAAAAAAGAGAAAAAAGGAAATCGAAAAAATCAGCAACTCTTGTAAAAGAGAACTTCCCGGGGGGGAGGGGGGAAAAAGTTTGTAAAACTGGGACCAATTTTAAAGGGGAAAACAAATTCAGGGGTGAAGCAAAGCTTCGTTAACAACCTATGCAAGGGAGTAGAGCGAAGGAAGTCCATGCGGCAGGAAAGATCCCTTTGAAGGAAAAAAAGAAATGTCACCTACAGCCGTCAGAAAAACAACAAAAAAAACACACAACACAACCGCAAAAGCAAAACACACAAAAAAAAAAACTTCACTCGCAATGCACAATAGGTACGAATTCACAAACAAGGTTTGAGGGTTCAGAAAGCGGGAGTTACCTTACAAAATGAAGACTAGTCGGGGCCCCATAGAAATTGTACATCTTGGTCGAAGAAATCTATAGAAAATGAATCAGAACAAAGGAAGGAAATCTTCCTTATGTGATAGAGTGGGAAAGAAAGGTTCTTGGAGACCAATAGACCGAACACGGGCCGAGAGATTGCAGAAAAAAATCAAGGCGAGAAACTAACCGCAGACAGTGGGCAAGAACGAACAACTCAAAGTAACAGCAGAAAAAAGGAAACAAACCCTCAAAGGGGGGAACTGAAAGTGAAAAAGGGTGTCAGTGTAGTCTGGCACACCCAAGGTCTCTTGCAACCGAGTAAAAATACGAAAACCCTGGAAAAAAAAAAATAGAGCAAATCCTTAAAAGAAAAGAAAACATTGATATAAAAAACCAGCTTGAGATGGAGCCTGCCCCCAAAGGGCCACCAGAGGAGTGCCACAGAGAGCGGCCGGCTCATCTCGAAAAAAGGAAATTGCAGGACCACACAGGGCCCATTTGAAAACGCAAAAAAGGAAAAAAGAAAAAAAGGAAAGAACAGATTAAAACGGGACGAAGGGGGAACCCGTTCGATTGAGGCACGGGGGAAATGTCGGCCGGGGACGGAAAACAAGCAACCCGAAGGGTCGGGCAGACAAAGTAAGCCCGAAAAGGACTTGGACTCCCCATAAAAAGAAAAGACATAAGGGGCACGGGTTGGGGGTACGCAACTATAAAAAAAAAAAAAGACGTTCACGGAATAACGCCCGGATCACGCCAATACAAAAAAAGGGATCCAAAAAGAAATAGGAAGCAAGAAGGGGGGCCGACCTGAAAAAAGGTTGGCGGAGGCGCCAATCGAACCGGGACAAATGAAAACCTGCCTGGGAAAAGGTAATGGCTCAACCAGGGGCCGGCGGCCAATAGGGTAGGATGGCACAATTTTCTACCACGGAAGGGGTCCGCGCCAAGCTCTGGGGGAAAGAACTGAAGTGAAAGAGGGGGGAAAAGCCCCACTTCAGGGGTTTTTCAAAGAAAGAGAAAGCAAAGGAAAAACAAAAGAAGGGGGCCAAAAAAGACTAATAAAGAAAAACAGACTTGACTGAGGCTCAGGAAAAAAAAAAATACTTCAAAGGGGTCAAAGAAGGAGCATCAAAATCGTCCCACGGGGAAGGAACGAACATGAAAGTCTCGACAAGAAGATGAACGCTCTCAAGCCAACGGGAAAGAACCAGAAAGAAAGGAACTTGAAAAGCGAATAAACTTAACACACTGGGGAAGGCTCGGAGGAGAAGATGGTCTGCAACAAATGGTAGGTATCGGGAAAAAAAAAAAAAAAAACATAGAGTGGCTTCTTATATGAACAAACTGCGTAGAGGAGGGAAATCTAAAGAGGGGACCGAAGCAAAAAAGAAAAATAGGGGCACGCGAGCGGGGGCATAAACGACCAGGAGAAAACGCCCGGCTAGCCAAAACAAGTCCCCGCAATAGGGGGGGGACCTGGAGGGGGGGAACACGGAGGAAAAAAAAAAAAAATCGAAAAGAGAGAAGGTTGAATCGCCGTTTGGGAAAAAAGGAAGAGAGTTGATGTTTGGGGGGGGAACAACGAAAACAAAATACAGGCAAGAAATGAAAGGCCGGAGGTCGGAGGGGGTTTGACGAAGAGGAAAGCAGGATCAGACGCACTATAAAAAAGGGGGAGGCCCCGAACTGAAAGCACAGGCGCAACGGATAAGATGGAGAGGGGTAGAGGCCAAGCGGCCGGAAAAAAAAAAAAGAAGCCATGTGGGAAGAGCACGTCAGCACGCCTGTTCCCTAGAGGGGGGGGGGTAGATACGCTCAGAGGAGAGCAGCCAGGGGAAGAAAGAGAAGTGGAGGGGGGGGAAAAATCCACAAGACAATTCGGTCGGGGGGGGGGGGGGGTCAGGCCATGGAAACAACACTTGGGTTCGGGAAAACTTCGACCAAACCAGGGTCCCAAGAGCGGGCGCCTGGAAGAGCTTTTGGAACAGGGGGTGGCCCAACGAAGGAGGCGCAAGGGGCGGGAGGGGAAAAAAAGAAAAGCCGACCAACACAAATCCAAACTTAAACCCTATTTCAGAACTCCTAAAGAAAAGAGACGCCCGGACGATGATGGGTCGAGAGATCGGGAAAAAAAAAAGTTCAAAAAAGAAAAAAAAGAGGCCCAAGCCTGGACGCGGCAAGCACACTCTGACGAGAGGAGGAGCGGTCACCGTGGGGAAGACAAAAACGCAAAACAACACGTCGAGCGTAGAGAAGACGACTGGGACAGCGTACAGGGGAACGCAAACCCAACAAAAAAAAAAAAAGGGAGGAGGGGAAAAGAGAGAGGCGCCGGTTAAGGCACCAAGGAGATTGGCCAAAGAGGGGTTGGAGGAGAAGGATCGACGGGTGGTGAAAGAAAAAAACGGGGACCGTCGGGAAGCTGGCGCAGCAGGGGGGACTTCGATTTGCAGGTGCCAGGGCCAAAGGCTGTGTGAAAAAAAGAGTTGACCAAAGATGGGGGCTAACCAATCATAGTCCTGGCCATGAGAAGGTCCATCACCCCGCAGTTGCTGGGGGGGGGGGGTGGGTGTGAGTGCTGCCGATGGAAGACCGAAAACCAAAGACCTTCGGAAATAAATCGCCCCAAGAAAAAAAGGGCACCGTACCGAACGCCCTAAAGCTGAGTTTTGGGACTAAGAAACAATCGCACCAGAGAGGAACGAAAAGGGTAAGCCCAGACAAAGGACAAACCCCCATAACCTCACAGGGGAAAACGGAAGCTCATGTGGAGTCGCGGGAAGCACCTGACTGTCGAGAGCTGAAGAACTCTAAGAAAAATCGGAAGACCCTGGGTTGTCGAACAAAAGCTTGAAAAAACGTGGCCTGTTACCTGGCTGGGGGCCGGCAAAGGAAAAGCCCCTAACAAGAAAAAAATAATAACCGCTTGAACCATTTTAAAAACAAGGGCGGCGCACGGGGGACGGACAGGAGAGATTCCTCGCTGTGGCTGGCGTCGAAACCGATAATCTCGGAAGATCTTTTCGGGGGGGAAAAAAAAAAAGTCCCGCGGGGCTTGAAAGTATTTGGGGAGATCGATTTTTGGGGGGGGAACGAAACCACCAATCAAAGGGGCTAAGGGCTCCAAAAATGTGCTGATGTAAACTGAAAAGATTAGGGAGAGAATCGGGCATAAGCCGGGGTGAATGAAAACTGTTAAGAAGGGAAGGAAAAAAAGTCGCCCACAAGAATTGGCCATCCTGGGTTAGGGACTCCAGCACAAAGAGTGGGATCCCCGGGTAGGGGGTCTAGAACGGGGTTAGGAGGTCTATAAAGAGGCCCTCCCAAAGGAAGACAAAATCAGGGGGGATAGGAACGACCGGAATACATACAATGCGGGGGAAAAAGAAGCATGCCTACGCAGAAAAGAAAAGCACTTCCAGAGGGGACGTCGGGGTTGCAAAAAGGGGACGTTTAAAAAAGGCTGGAGGACGGGATGAAGCTCGGAAAAGGGAGAAACCATCCCTTGTCACCGGTGGCAGGTTAGAAACGACCCAGGGGGAAAAGAAAAAAAATCTTGACACTTGGCCCGTACAGGGAATCCCGGCGAGCAAATAAGGAAAAGGCAAGCTGGGATGGGAAGGCTTCCTGCTAGCCTTGGGAAAAAGGGGGTTTCCCGAATCAAAAAACTGACCTTTCGGCGGCGGGCCCAATAACCCTGTTTCAAAGACTCTGATAGTCACGTCCCCAGGGGGGGCAACGACCCGAGCTTTTTGGGATACCGGTGGAGGGAAGGGCCCTGCCCCGGGTAACAGTGTGTTCGAAATACTACAAAAGGACCGGAGAAGGGGGGAAAAAGAACCTGGTGGACTTCATCAGAAAGCCGGGGGGAGTGATCTCGTATGTGGGGGGGCAACGGCCCGTGGAGGACTCAAGAAACCAGGAAAATCGTGGAAAAGGAAACGGAAAAAGGGAAAAAGGGATCAACTATGTTGCTTTCTTGCAATGGGGAGGAAGGAGGTGGGTAGGGACAGATAAGGCGGCGGGGGACCCGGGGGGGACCGCCTGGTTTGGTTGGGGGGGAGCGCGTTAACAGAAACCCTCCTTATGGTGACGGAAAAAAAGGGACAGGCAAAAAAGAAAGCGCCCGAAAAAGGGGGTTCCTTCCCTGACCTAACTGGTCAAACGTTGAAGGGGTGTCTCGAAACGGGCCGGAAACGCCTCAGGGGGAAAAAACACGGAAGAAAACGGAAATCAAAGCTACACTCGGTGAGAGTTTGTATATATCTTGGGTGATCCGGTGGGGGATTTTGGGCAAAAAACAAAGAGGTGTTCACAATAAAAAATGGCTAAGGGAAGAAAGCAATTCTTGGCACCAACCCGGGATAGGGGGGAAGAAAAAGGGAAAAAAAAGATTTAGGGGGGGGAGGGTGGCAGACGCACCGGACCACAGGGAGAAACTTAAAGCTCATAAAAAAAAAGTGGCAAAGGATCTTGGAGGTTTTGAGAAAAGTAGTTCTTGCCCGGACAAGGGATCGGACGGAGGCAACAGGGGAAGGGACCTGGGGAAAGCGGGGCCCGCCATGGGGGGCAGACCTGGGAAAGGGGAAATAGGTAAAACGGGGGAAGCAAAGGAGGGACTATGCCGTGGAAGGAGTTGGTGAAAGGGTGTATTTACGAGGACACTGCGGTTTCTGAAAAGAAAGAAAAAAACCCTGCTGAGAGTCCTGCGACTTGTGGGGTGCCGGATTCGTAGAGACTAAAAAAATAAGGGAAGAAGGGAAAGCCAAGGGAAAAAATCCGGAATTCTTCAGCGAGAAAGCAGAATCGTTGGGATGGAGGCGCCTGAAAGCTCAACAAAACCCCTAACCCGGGGGGGGGGGAAATTAACGGGGCCAACCAAGGGAAAAAACGCCGCAGATCTGGGAGGGGCTTAGGAAACTGAACCCCTTAGAGGCAAAAAGGGCCTACATGGAAACCCGGGCCCAAGAGATCCGAGGGAATGTGCTGGGGTCTCCTGATGGACGGGGAGGATGGAACCGGAAAGGGGGGACTGTGCGATGTCCGTTCTGAAACCGGAAAGGTTCCCTGGGGAACGTCAGGCGAAAACCCGCAATCCCCGTTCCAAAAAAAGGTCCCAGGGGGGAGCCGCTGGACCTTCCCACAGACCCACCCGACAGTTTGGTTCGGACCGAATAAAAGAGTGGGAAAACTAGGGAGGGGGAGTGTCCCGGCTCTTTCTAAAACAACCCCGAAAAAAAATTCAAAAAAGTACCCCAACTTCTCAACGGTCCCTCCATTTCGAGTCTTGGGGGGAAAACAAAAAAAATATCAACCG